>Ga0209941_1001657_pt1 | contig 14520 bp, 12 predicted proteins | sample ThiBiot_300_plan_FD_183945 | JGI IMG/M metagenome (GOLD analysis project Ga0209941, IMG submission 183945) | Wastewater bioreactor microbial communities from Cape Town, South Africa - Thiocy_solids_1 (SPAdes) | ecosystem: Engineered > Bioremediation > Thiocyanate > Unclassified | place: South... | reverse complement strand
CGTGCCCAAGGCGGAACTGGAAGCGGCCGAGATCGACCGCGTGCCGTTCGTGCGGCGGCTGTCGCTGGTGATCTGGCACCACGGCAAGTTCATCCTGATGCTCGGCATCCTGTTGCGCACCATCGATTCCTTCAAGACACTCGACCTCATCATCCCGATGACCAAGGGCGGACCCGGCCAGCAGACGCGGCTGGTGGCGATGGAGGTGAACAAGCAGGCGTTCGAGAGCTTCAACATGGGCTGGTCGTCGGCGTATTCGGTGCTTCTGCTTTTGATCTCGATCGCCATGACCAGCGTCTTCATCTACGTGCTGCACCTGCGCCGCAGGCGGGAGGGCTGAACGATGGAACGGCTGCGCTCGGGACTCTACTACGCCGGCCTGTGGGCGATCTCGCTCCTGTTCTTCGCGCCGATCGCCTGGATCGTGCTCGCCTCCTTCAAGACGCGTTCCGACATCCTTGCGGTGCCGCCCAAGCTTTTCTTCACGCCGACGCTGGAAAACTACGTCGACCTGTTCCAGCGCCAGTCGCTGTTTTTGCAACTCGGCAACTCGGTGCTGTTGTCGCTCGGCGCCGTCGTCATCGCCGTGTTCGTCTCCTTCCTCGCCGCCTTCTGCTTCTCGCGCTTCCGGCCGAAGGGCACCGACTTCCTGATGTTCCTGCTCCTGTCGATCCGCATGCTGCCCGGGCCGGCCGTCATCCTGCCGGTATTCCTGATGTACGTCGCCTTCGGCTGGAAGGACTCGCATCTGTGGCTGATGCTGTTCTACGCGATGTTCTCCATTCCCTTCTCGGTGTGGATCCTCAAGGGCTTCCTCGACGGAGTATCGACCCGCTTCGACGAGACCGGCATCGTCAACGGCGGCTCGTGGTTCCACATCATCTTCAAGGTGGTGCTGCCGCAGGTCAGGCCCGGCCTGATCGCCGCCTTCATCTTCAACCTGATCTTCGTGTGGAACGAATTCCTGTTCAACTTCATCATCGGCGGCGTCACCACCCAGAACATCCCCTATGCGCTGGCGGTGGGCACCTATGCCGACGGCGGCGTCGCCTGGACGTTCATCTCGGCGATGACCTCGGTCTACATCATCTTGCCGATCACCTTCATCTACATCTTCCAGAAGTACCTCCTGGTCGGCATGACCTTCGGCACGGTGCGAGGCGAGGTCTGATGGCATGAGGCGCGTGCGAACCTTTCCCGAACGGCTGGAAACGATCATGATCCTGGCGCTCGCCGCCGGCATCCTTTTGATCGCCCAGCGCTACAGCCTGACGCTCTACAAGGTCGGGCTGTCGATCCTGGTCGTCGCCACCTTCCTGCAGATCGCGGTCGGCAACCTGCGCAAGGACGCCTCGGTCGGGCACAGCCTCCTCTTCATCCTGATGGTGCTGGCGATCGCCGCGGCGGTATTCTCGATCGGCATTCTCCTCGTGCCCTATTTCGCGCAGCTTGGACGGTAACCGTGGCCGTAGAATTCCAGTCGATCACCCGCAGCTATGGCGCCAAGCGCGTGCTCGACGGCTTCGACCTCAAGGTCGAGCCGCAGAGCTTCACCGTGCTGTGCGGTTCCTCCGGCTCGGGCAAGTCGGTGCTGTTTCGCCTGCTGGTCGGGCTGGAGAAGCCGGACGCCGGCCGCATCCTGCTTGGCGGCCGCGACATCACCGACGAGCCGCCGGCCGCCCGCGCCATCGGCTACGTGCCGCAGAACTTCGCGCTCTACCCGCACCAGACGGTGGCGCAGAACATGGCCTATCCGCTGACGCTGGCGAAGGCGCCGAAGGCCGAGATCGCCAAGCGCGTCGAGCGCACCGCCGGCATCCTGTCGATCACCCACCTGCTCGCCAAGACGCCGGACCAGCTTTCGGGCGGCGAGAAGCAGCGCGTGGCGGTCGCGCGCGGCCTGCTCAAGGACGCCGAGATCTTCGTGCTGGACGACCCGCTGGTCGGTCTCGACTACAAGCTGCGCGAGCGGCTGATGGACGAACTGAAGAGCCTGCGCGAGGAACTGAAGGCGACCTTCCTCTACGCCACGTCGGACAGCCTCGAAGCGCTCAACATGGCGCAGCGGCTGGTCGTGGTCGATGCCGGCCGCGTCGTCCAGCACGACGACGCCATCACCGTCTACGACGATCCGCGCTTCGCCCGCTCGCTCGACCTGATCGGCTTCCCGCACGCCAACCTTCTGCCGGGCCGCATCGGGAACGGGCAGGTCGAAGCCGGCCCGCTGCGCTTTGCTGCCCTCGCCGGGCTGCGCGACGGCGACATCGTCGCCGGTCTGCGCCCGGAGGCCATCCATTTCGAAGGCTCGCCGCGCGGCTCCAAGGCCGACCTCGCCATCGCCGCGCGCGTGGCGCTGGTGGAAAACCTCGGCGGCGAGGCGGTGGTCTATCTCGACGCCGGCGACACCCAGTTGACGGCGGCGCTGCCGCTGTCGCGCATCGCGCCGCCGGAATTCGGCGCCGACATAAGGGTCGTCGTCGACCCGGCCGACATCATGCTTTTCGACGCCGCCTCCGGCGCACGTCTCGACGGCGGGAAAAACTGATGGCCGATATCGTCATCGATCACGTCACCAAGCGCTTCGCCGATTTTACGGCGGTGGACGACATCGCCATGAGCTTCGCGGACGGCGAGGTCGCCTGCCTGCTCGGGCCGTCCGGCTGCGGCAAGACCACCTTGATGCGCATGCTTTCCGGGCTGGAGACGCCGACTTCCGGGCGCATCCTGTTCGGCGGGCGCAACGTCACCCGGCTTGCGCCGCGCAAGCGCAACGTCGGCATGGTGTTCCAGTACCCGGTCATGTACCCGACGCTGTCGGTGCGCGAGAACATCGCCCTGCCGATGCTCTACGACAGGCAGGTGTCGGCCGCCGAGCGCGAGCGCCGCGTCGAGGAAGTGCTCGACGTTCTCGACATCCGGCCACTGGCCGACGCCTTCATCGAGAGCCTCAGCGCCGGCAACCGGCAGAAGGTCGCGGTCGGGCGCGCGGTGGCGCGGCAGTCGGAAATCGTCCTGTTCGACGAGCCGACCACCAATGTCGAGGTCAACGCCAAGCTGCACCTGATCCGCGCCTTCAAGCTGGTGGCGCAGCGCCTGAAGCAGACCATCGTCTATGTCACCCACGACCAGACCGAGGCGATGACGCTCGCCGACCGCATCGCCCTGATGCAGGCCGGCCGCATCCTGCAATACGACCGCCCGCAGGTGCTCTACAACGAGCCCACCTCGGAGTTCGGCGGCTGGTTCCTCGGCAATCCCGGCATGAACTTCGTGCCGGCCGAGGTCGCCGACGGCAAGATCGTCTCGCCGATCCTGGCAACGCCCCTGCCCGCGCCGGCCGGCCTCGGACCGGGCGGAAAGACCACCGTCGGCATCCGCCCCGAGCAGGTGCGCATGGTGGCAAAGCCGCAGCAAGGCAGCGTCGCGGCCGTGCTCGCCGAGCAGGCGATCGGCATCGCCGGGCGCTATCTCACCAAGGTGCGCATCGGCGACACCGTGCTCAAGGTCAACACCGAAAGCCGGCCGCCGGCCCCGCTCGGCGGCACCGTCCACCTGATCGCCCCCACAGAGCGCGTCATGCTGTTTCGCGACGGCCAGCGCGTCACAGCTTGAGGACATTCATGCGCTACGACGTTTCGGTCATCGGCCTTTACATTCTCGACGTTCTCGGCCGCCCGGTCACCAAAATCCCGGATCGCGGCAATGTCGAGTTCATCGAGGAGATCAGGCTGACGGTGGCGGGCACTGCCGGCGGCGTCGTCATCAACACCGCCAAGCTCGGCCTGAAAAGCCTCGCGGTGGGTGCCGTCGGCAACGACGAGAAGGCCGATTTCGTCATCGGCGCGATGGAGCGCCACGGCATCGACACCTCGGCCATGCAGCGGCTTGACGGCGTGCCGACCTCGGCCACCATCCTCAACATCCGCCCGAACGGCGACCGCCCCGCCCTGCACCAGCGCGGCGCATCCGACCATTTCGATTTGCCGGAGCGCCTCTACGACCAGGTTTTCGACGCGCCGATCGTGCATCTGGGCGGCACCGGCCTGTTGCGCACGCTGGACGGCGAAAAAAGCGTCACCCTGCTCAAGGAAGCCAAGCGGCGCGGTTGCACGGTCACCTTCGACCTGATCGCGGCGACCGCCGAGACGGCCGGCATCGTGCTGCCGCTGTTGCCCTATATCGACTATTTCATGCCTTCCATCGAGGAAGCCCGCGACATGTCGGGACAGACCACCGTCGAGGACTGCGCCTCCTTCTACCTCGACCGTGGCGCGAAAACCTGCGCCTTCACGCTCGGCGGCGACGGCGCCTATTACGCCGACCACACCGGCACGCGGCTCAAGGTTCCATCCTATGTCATCGACGTGGTCGACACGACCGGCTGCGGCGACGCCTTCGACGCCGGCTTCATCACCGCCCTGCACCACAAGATGAACCCGGAAGACAGCATGCGCTTCGCGCAGGCGGTCGCCGCCCAGGTGGCGGGCGGGCTCGGCTCGGACGCCTGCGTGACCTCCTTCGCCGACACGCTTTCGTGGATGAAGAGCCACAAGAGCCGCTGACACCCGGATTTTCCGGCCCGCACACGGCCTTGCCATGCTACAAGACCCGAAACCGCTTCGAAGGGATTTTGGGCGATGTTCGGGAATATCGAGGGAACCGGGTTCGAGCCGCTGGACGAGCGGTTCTCGAAATGCTTCGTCGACCATGTGGCGGTGGAACGCCTGTGGACGGGCGGGCGCTGGCTGGAAGGCCCGGCCTGGTTTTCCGCCGGCCGCTATCTGGTGTTTTCCGACATCCCCAACAACCGCATGATGCGCTACGACGACACCGACGGCTCGGTGTCGGTGTTCCGCCAGCCGTCCAACAATTCGAACGGCAACACGGCGGATTTTGAAGGAAGGCTGGTCAGTTGCGAGCATCAGGCGCGGCGCGTCATCCGCACCGAGCATGACGGCAGCATCACCGTCGTCGCCGACCGCTTCGAGGGCAAGCGCTTCAATTCCCCCAACGACGTCGTGGTGCACCCGGACGGCTCGATCTGGTTCACCGACCCGCCCTACGGCATCCTGACCGACTACGAGGGCGACCGCGCCGAGCCGGAACAGGACGGCTGCCACGTTTACCGCGTCGGCCCGGCGGGCGGGCAGGCGAAGCGCGTCATCGACACGATGGTGAAGCCGAACGGGCTGGCATTCTCGCCGGACGGTTCCCTCCTCTATGTCAGCGACACCGGCGCCACCCACCGGAAGGACGGGCCGAAACATATCCGCAAATTCCGCATCGACGGCCCGTCGCTGAAGGACGAGGGCGTCTTCGCCACCTGCACCGCCGGCCTGTTCGACGGCTTCCGGCTCGACGTCGCCGGCCGTATCTGGACCAGCGCCGGCGACGGCGTGCATTGCTACGACCCCGACGGCACGCTCATCGGCAAGATCCGCATCCCGGAAACCGTCTCCAACCTGACCTTCGGCGGGCCAAAGCGCACCCGCCTGTTCATCACCGCGCGGCAGTCGCTCTATTCGGCGTTCGTAGTGCCGAAGGGAGCCGCGCCGGGCTGAGGGCGCTGTCCCGCTCAGCGTCCGGCATCAAGCTTGTCGATGGCCTCGACGTTCCCGGCCGAGGGGCCGTTCGGATCGAACTCGGAGGCGAGCCAGGTGTCGACGATCGACTTGGCGAGTTCCGGCCCGATGACGCGCGCGCCCATGGTGATGATCTGAGCGTTGTTCGACTTCGCGGCGCGTTCGGCCGAATAGGTGTCGTGGGTCAGTGCCGCGCGGATGCCCGGCACCTTGTTGGCCGAGATGCAGACGCCGATGCCGGTGCCGCAAAACAGGATAGCGCGGTCGTGCCGGCCTTCCAGCACGGCGTGGCCGACCCCGGCCGCGATATCGGCATAATAGCCGGACTGACTGAGATCGGTGACCTCGAGGCCCGGTTTGGCGGCGAGATGGGCGGCGATGACGTCGAGCAGGGGCTTGCCGGCGCTGTCTGCTCCGATGGCGATCTTCATGGCGGTTGCTCCTTCTTGGGTGGATGCACTCAGACGGCGATCGCCGCCGAGACGCGTTTCAGGATGTCGATATACCCTTCGGCCTGCCAGGCCGAGCGGCCTATGAACAGGCCGTCGACATGCGGCCGGCCGATCAGTTCGGCGGCGTTGCCGGGATTGACCGAGCCGCCGTAAAGCACCGGCGGCAGAGCGCCGAGGCGGGAGGCGGCGACCTTCTTGATCAGCGCCTGCCTGTCGTCGGCATAGTCGGCGCTGGCCGGAACGCCGTTTTCGCCGATGGCCCAGACCGGCTCGTAGGCAAACAGGATCTCAGCCGAAAGCGCCTCCCCGTTCAAGCTGCCGAGCGCGCCGAGCACCTGGGCCGTCAGCACTTCGTCTGCGCGGCCGCCCTCGCGCTCGGCCAGCGTCTCGCCGACGCACACCAGCGGCACCAGGCGATGGCGCACGGCCGCCGCCGTCTTCAGGCCGACGGTGGCGTCGGTCTCGCCGAAATGCGCGCGGCGCTCGCTGTGCCCGAGTTCGACCAGATCGAGCCCGCAGTCGGTCAGCATCGGCGGCGAAACCTCGCCGGTCCACGCCCCGGCGTCGGCCCAATGCATGTTCTGCGCGCCGACCTTGACGCGGGTCGCGGCCAACGCCGCCTTGACCTCGCGCACCGCCGTGAACGGGGGGATGACGAAAGGCTGGATAGCGGGATCGAGGGCGGGCACGAAGGCGGCGAGCGCCTCGGCGAAGGCCAGCCCTTCGGCCAGCGTCTTGTTCATCTTCCAGCTCGTTCCGACCCAATAGCGCGCCATTTTCGTCTCCGCTCGTGGCCTGGCGTCACCGGCGGGCACCGGCGCGCCCGCGGCCTTTCCTCGATACAGGCAAACCGTGCGATTTCCTATCGCCAAGGCACTCGACAAACGGCCGGCATTTGGGCCATGACAGGAAAACGGGCGCCACCGGCCGGACAGTCAGGCCGGACGCCGGACAAGTTACGCCCTTTCAAGCATTGGAGGCACGAAAATGGCCCGCATTACCCTGAGACAATTGCTCGACCATGCCGCCGAAAACGGCTACGGCGTGCCGGCTTTCAACATCAACAACATGGAGCAGGCGCTGGCCATCATGGAAGCGGCGGACGCCTGCGACGCACCGGTCATCCTGCAAGCCTCGCGCGGCGCGCGCGCCTACGCCAACGACATCATGCTGAAGCACATGATGGACGCGGTGACCGAGATCTATCCGCACATTCCGGTGTGCGTGCACCTCGACCACGGCAACGAACCGGGCACCTGCATGACCGCGATCCAGGCCGGCTTCACCTCGGTGATGATGGACGGCTCGCTGAAGGCGGACGGCAAGACGCCGGGCGACTGGGCCTACAATGTCGGCGTCACCAAGACGGTGGTGGGCATGGCGCATCTCGGCGGCATTTCGGTGGAAGGCGAACTCGGCGTTCTCGGCTCGCTGGAGACCGGCATGGGCGACGCCGAGGACGGCCACGGCGCTGAAGGCAAGCTCAGCCACGACCAGTTGCTGACCGACCCGGACGAGGCGGTGAAGTTCGTCGCCGAGACCAAGGTGGACGCGCTCGCCATCGCCATGGGCACCTCGCACGGCGCCTACAAGTTCACGCGCAAGCCGGACGGCAAGGTGCTCGCCATGAACGTCATCGAGGAAATCCACCGCAAGCTGCCGAACACGCACCTGGTCATGCACGGCTCCTCCTCGGTGCCGCAGGAGTTGCAGGACATCATCAACGCCTATGGCGGCAAGATGAAGCCGACCTGGGGCGTACCGGTCGAGGAAATCCAGCGCGGCATCAAGAACGGCGTGCGCAAGATCAACATCGACACCGACAACCGCATGGCGCTGACCGGGCAGATCCGCAAGGTGCTCTCGGAGGACCCGAGCGAGTTCGACCCGCGCAAGTACCTCAAGCCGGCGATGGCGGCGATGACCAAGCTGTGCAAGGAGCGCTTCGAGGCCTTCGGCACCGCCGGCCACGCCTCGTCGATCCGGCCGATCCCGGTATCGGAGATGGCCAAGCGCTACAAGGACGGCTCGCTCGATCCGAAATTCGGCTGAGCCTGCTTTCCGGCCGGCTCAGCCGGCCGCCATGTTCCTGATCATCAGGCCGGCCTTCTGCAGGATCTCGAAGGCCTCGAAGCGGCGTTGGTGCCATTTTCTCGACGCGGCTGCCGGCTGATGCACTTCGCCCAGCTCGGCCATGGCGGCCATGGCCGTCTCCAGGTCGGGGAAAGCGCCGGCAGCGACCGCGCCCAGCATGGCCGATCCCAGCATGACCGGCTCTTCCGAGGTCGAGGCCGCGACCGACAGCCCGGTCGCATCGGCCAGCAATTGCCGCGACAGCGGGCTTTGGCCGGCGCCGCCGCTTATCACCATGGTGTCGATCGCGACGCCGCTTTGGCGCTGCGCCTCGATGATCTGCCGCGCGCCGTAGCCGAGGCCGCACATGCCGGCGAGATAGAGGGCGACAAGGCTGTCGAGGCCGGTGTCCATGCCGATGCCCGCGATCATGCCGAGCGCATCGGGATCGGCGAACGGCGCGCGGTTGCCGAGGAACTCGGGAACGACGTGCAGTTGGCCGATCAGGCTCGGAGCGGCAGCCGCGCCGCCGCGCCGTTCCGCCTCGCGCGACAGCCACTGGCTGAGGCTCGTTCCGGCCGCCTCCGCAGCCGCGGCGGCCTCTTCCTGCGCCGGATGATGGCGCACGAGATGGTCGATGGCGGCGCCCGCCGCCGACTGCCCGCCCTCGTTCAGCCACAGGCCCGGCACCATCGCCGAATGGTAGGGTCCCCATACGCCCTTGACGAAGGTCGGCTTCAGCGTCGAGGTCAGCGTGCAGGCGGAGGTACCGAAAACATAGGCCATGCGCGACAAAAGCGTTCCCGCCCCGCCGCGCGCGCCGACGGTGCCGAGCCCGCCGGCATGGGCGTCGATCAGGCCGGCCGCGACCGGCGTGCCGGGCGCAAGGCCGAGCTCGGCGGCCGCCTCGGCGGTCAGGCCGCTGCCGAGCGGCGTGCCGGGCGCCACCACCTCGGTGCCGATGCGGCGGAACCGCTCGTCGGCCAGGGCGCCGAGGCCGATCTTGCGGAAATAGCTTTCGTCCCAGCGCGATTCATGGGCGAGATAGGTCCATTTGCAGGTGAGCGTGCAGACGGAGCGGGCAAGGCTTGCCGATGCGCGCCAGGTGAGGAAGTCGGCGAGGTCCATGAACTGCCAGGCCCCGGCGAAGGCGTCGGGCCTGTTCTCGGCCAGCCACAACAGCTTCGGCGTCTCCATTTCCGGCGAAATCCTGCCGCCGACATAGTCCAGCACCGGATGGCCGGTCTCGTTGATGGCGTTGGCCTGCGCCGTCGCCCGGTGGTCCATCCACACGATGATGTTGCGCTCGTCGTCGCCGGACGGCCCGACGCCGAGCGGCCGCCCCGCTTCGCCAAGCACCACCAGCGAGCAGGTGGCGTCGAAGCCGATGCCGCCGACGCTCCGCGGCTCCACGCCCGAAGCGGTGACCGCCTCGCGCACGCTGGCGCACACCGCGCGCCAGATATCGTTGCTCGACTGTTCGACGACATGGCCGGCCTCGCGGAAGATCGCGATGTCGCGCTTGGCGGAAGCCAGCATCCCGCCGGTCCTGTCGAACAGCCCGGCCCGCGCACTGCCGGTGCCGACATCGATACCCAGAAAATGATTCGGCATGGCTTGTTCCCGCGTGAGTCCGGGCCGCAACTTAGAGCAAGACGTTCCCGGATTGAAGCATCCCGCCGGGCCGAAGGGTCGATGCCCGTCGGCCCGGCTCGAAGGCCCGACCAGACAAGCCAGGACAAGGGTTGACGATTATCTATTTTCGATTTATGAGTGACGAAAATCGAAATTCGTCAATTACTATAAATCTGGTCGAGCCATAATGGATATCGCGGAAACCACGCACGATCCGGTGCGCCAGGAAAACATCGACCGTATCCTTGAGGCGGCCGAGCGGCTGTTTCGCCATTACGGCTACAGCAAGACCACGGTGGCCGACATCGCCCGCGACCTCGGCATGTCGTCGGCCAACGTCTACCGTTTCTTCGCGTCCAAGGAACAAATCCACCAGGTGATCGCCGGGCGTATGCTGGCGGCCAGCCTCGCGCTCAATCGTTCGATAGCCGCGCTGCCGCTGCCCGCCGCCGAGCGCCTGCGCCGCTGCATCCTGGAGCAGCACAGGATAACGGTGGAGACGATGCTGGACGAGAAGAAGGTGCATGAGATGGTGATCGTCGCCATCGAGCGCGACTGGCATGTGATCGACAGCTACATCGACGATCTGCACGTGATCCTCGCCGGCATCATCGAGGACGGCATCGAGGCCGGCGAGTTCGCCAGGCAGGACGCGCGCGTCGCCGCCCGCTGCTTCGGCGCCACCTCGGCGACGCTCTGCCACCCGCAACTGGTGGCGCAATGCCTGATGAAGGAAAACCGGGCGACGCCCGAACAACTGGTCGATTTCGCGATCAGGGCCTTGAAATAGGCGCGGCTCAGGCCCGCCGACCGCCCCAACCCCGCAGGAGCATGAACGATGCTTTCGTTCAAGGACCCCAGAAGCACTGCCCGTTCTTTCGCCGCCCTCGGCCTGCTCGGCCTCGCGGCCCTGTCCGTTTCGGCATGCAGCGAGGCCCAGACCGAGCCCGTCGCCACGGTGCGGCCGGTCAAGGTGGTGGAGATCGCCGGCGCCGATGCGACCCGCACCCTGCGGTACTCCGGCGCGGTCAAGGCCCGCACGGAGATGAACCTCGGCTTCCGTGTCGCCGGCAAGGTGGTCGAGCGCCTGGCCGATATCGGCGACCGGGTGAAACCCGGCGGCGTTCTCGCCCGCATCGACGCCACCGATTACGCGCTGGCGGTGAAAGCCGCAGAAGCCAATCTGGCCGCGGCCGAAAAGCAGGTCGAGACGGTGCGCATGACGCAGAGCCGCGCCGAAGCGCTGTTCGGCAAGAAATTCGCCTCGCAGGCGCAACTCGACGAGGCCCGGCTCGGCACCCAACAGGCGCTCGCCGCGCGCGATGCGGCCGCCTCCTCGCTCGAACAGGCGAAAAACCAGGTCGGCTACACGGAACTCAAGGCCGACAGGAAAGGCATCGTCACCGCGATTTCGGCCGATACCGGCCAGGTCGTCGGCATCGGCACGCCGGTGGTGGCGGTCGCGGTCGACGGCGAGAAGGAAATCCAGATCGCCGTGCCGGAGACCGAGATTTCGCACTTCAAGCCCGGCCAGCCGGTCGAGGTCGGTTTCTGGACCGACGACAACCTGAAGCTGCCCGGCACGGTGCGCGAGGTCGCCGGCAGCGCCGATCCGCAATCGCGCACCTTCTCCGTGCGCGTCAGCCTCGCCGACGATCCGCGCGTGCTGCTCGGCATGACGGCCACCGTCAAGGCGACGGTCGCGAACCGGCGCCCGCTCGCCGATATTCCGTTGGAGGCGATGGCCGAGCAGGACGGCAAGCCCATCGTCTGGGTGGCCGACCGCGACACCTCGACCGTGCATGCACGCCCGATCGTCGTCGCCGGCTTCGCCCCGGACGGCGTGCGCGTCGCGCAAGGCTTGCAGCCGGGCGACCTGGTCGTCGCCGCCGGCACGCAGTTCATGAGCGAAAACCTGAAGGTCAAGCTGCCAGCCGCCGCCGGGGCAAAGGCGGAGGAACCCGTCTCCGCGCAGGCGACCAGCGCGCTGCGCTGAACCAACCCTTCTCGCCACACAACGAAAAGAGGCGGTCATGACGACCCCTGCCGACGACAAGAAGCCGTTCAATCTTTCGCGCTGGGCGATCGGCCATGCGAGCATCGCCCGTTTCCTCGTCGGGCTGATCGTCGTCGCCGGCGCGCTCGGGCTAATGCGCATGGGCCAGCGCGAGGACCCGGAGTTCACCTTCCGCGTCATGGTGGTGCAGGCGGCGTGGCCGGGCGCCTCCTTGCAGGACATGCAGGACCAGGTCGTCAACAAGATCGAGCGCAAGCTCCAGGAGACACCGCATCTCGACTTCGTGAAATCCTATTCGCGCGCCGGCAGCGCCGTCATCCTGGTGCAGGTCAAGGGCGACACCGACGCCGCGGAGGTGGAAGACGCCTTCTACCAGGTGCGCAAGAAGGTCGGCGACATCAAAGGCGACCTGCCTGCCGGCCTGCTCGGCCCTTATTTCAACGACGAGTTCGGCGACACCTTCGTCACGCTGCATTCGATCAGCGGCGACGGCTTCAGCTATCCGGAACTGAAGCAGTTCGCCATCGAAGCGCGCGACATGCTGCTGACGACGCCGGGCGTGGAGAAGGCCGTCATCATCGGCGACCAGCCGCAGGTCATCCATATCGACGTCTCCTCCAAGGCGCTGGCGGAGCGCAGGCTGACGATGCTCGACCTGCAAAACGCCATCAGGGGCCAGAACAGCGTCGATCCGGCCGGCACCGTCGACACGGGCACGCGCTCGGTGCGCATCTCCGTCGAGGGCGACGTGAAGCGGGCCGAGGACATCAGGGAGCTGCGCCTGCTGAGCGGCAGCGAGGTCATCCGCCTCGGCGACATCGCCACCGTGACCTCCGGCCTTCAGGACCCCGAGCAGCGCAAATACCGCTTCGACGGCCACGACAGCGTGCAGCTCGGCGTCGTCATGGCCAAGGGCTTCAAGGTCACCGACGTCGGCGCGGCGATCGAGGAAACCTACAAGCGCTTCGAGGCGTCCCTGCCCTACGGCGTCTCGGTCGACCAGATCGCCAACCAGCCGCATGTGGTGACGGAGGCCATCGGCGAGTTCATGCGCGCGTTGGCCGAGGCGCTGGTGATCGTGCTCGCCGTCTCGTTCCTGTCGATCGGCTGGCGCTCCGGGCTGGTGATCGCCATCGCCATCCCGCTGGTGCTGTCGGCCACCTTCGCCATCATGTACGAGTTCGGCATCGACTTGCAACGCATCTCGCTCGGTGCGCTCATCATCGCGCTCGGGCTTCTGGTCGACGACGCCATGATCGTGGTGGAGCTGATGGAGCGCAAGCTGGAGGAAGGGCTGGACAAGCTCGACGCCGCCAGCTTCGCCTACACTTCCACCGCCTTCCCGATGCTGACCGGCACGCTGATCACCATCGCCGGCTTCATCCCGGTCGGCTTCGCAGCCTCGGCCGCCGGCGAATATGTGCGCACGCTGTTCTACGTGGTCGGCATCGCGCTTGTCGTATCGTGGTTCGTGGCGGTCTATTTCACGCCGTGGCTCGGCCATATGCTGCTGAGGCAGCGCAGCCACGCCGGCAGCCATCACGACGTGTTCGACACGCGCTTCTACCGGCGGCTTACCGCCACCATCCGATGGGCGGTGCGCCGCCGCGTCCTGGTGCTGGCGCTGACCTTCGCCGCGTTCGCCGCCAGCCTGTGGTCGTTCCAGTTCATCCCGCAGAACTTCTTCCCGCAGTCGGAGCGCCCGGAAATCCTCGTCGACCTGTGGCTGCCCGAAGGCACCTCGATCAAGGAGGTGGAGCGGCAGGCCGAGGCGCTGGAGGCGAGGATGATGGACGATCCCGACAAGAAGTTCATCGCCACCTATATCGGCGAAGGCGCGCCGCGCTTCTTCCTACCGCTCGACCAGCAGCTCGCCAATCCGAACTTCGCCCAGCTTCTGGTGATGGCGAAGGACGAGCCGGCGCGCGAGCGGCTGATCGTCAAGCTGCGCTCGATCCTCGCCGAGGACTTTCCGGCGATCCGCGCCAAGGTCGACCGCCTGTTCCTCGGGCCGCCGACCGGCTGGCCGGTGCAGATGCGCGTGATGGGGCCGGACCGGCAGGAGGTGCGGCGCATCGCCGACGCGGTTAAGGCGCGCTTCATGGCCGACCCGCTGCTTTCGGCCGTGCACGACGACTGGCTGGAGCCGGTGCCGGCGATGCGGCTGGTGATCGATCAGGACCGGGCGCGCGCCCTCGGCGTGACCTCGCAGCGCGTGCGCCAGATGTTGCAGGCGGCGATGTCGGGCGTGCCGCTCGACACGTTCCGCGACGGCGAGGAGACCGTCTCCATCGTGGCGCGCGAGCCGGGCAGCGACCGCTCGCTGCTTTCAGCCGTCGATTCCGTCTATGTGCCGACCGATTTCGGCGGCTTCGTGCCGGTCTCGCAGATCGCCCGGGTCGAGCCCGCGCTGGAACAGGGCATCGAGTGGCGGCGCGACCGGCTGCCCACCATCTCGGTGCGCGCCACACTGCCGGACGGCGTGCAGTCGAACGACGTGGTGATGCGGCTCTACGCCGGGATGAAGGACCTGCGCGCCGAACTCCCCGCCGGCTACACGATCGAGGTGCAGGGCGGCGCCGAGGATTCGGCCGAGAGCCAGGCGTCGATCGCCGCCAAGGCGCCGATCATGCTCGCCGTCATCGTGCTTCTTTTGATGGTGCAGCTCCAACATTTCGGCAAGGCCATGCTGGTGCTGGCGACCGGGCCGCTCGGCATCATCGGCGCCGCGGCGGCGCTGCTCGTCAGCGGCGCGCCGTTC
>Ga0209941_1001650_pt1 | contig 14565 bp, 10 predicted proteins | sample ThiBiot_300_plan_FD_183945 | JGI IMG/M metagenome (GOLD analysis project Ga0209941, IMG submission 183945) | Wastewater bioreactor microbial communities from Cape Town, South Africa - Thiocy_solids_1 (SPAdes) | ecosystem: Engineered > Bioremediation > Thiocyanate > Unclassified | place: South... | reverse complement strand
GGAAGCTAAATAAGTTTTAGCTAACTACTACATTTGCTGCTCAACTCCTTCTTTCTAACAGAATAGAAAATACCCTATTTCCATTTCTAGTTGGAGTGAGTTTTTTCCCATAAACCTTTTTATAAGTTATAAAGATTCTGTTATTAGGCTACACCGCAATTACTTTCAAATTATACTGCCGACTTTATTTTTCCAGTTTACAACCTCAGTTGGCAACACTTTTTACCACGTCTCAATAATACTTCACATACGCTTGGCTTTGCTTCATTAAGCAAACGTTGATTCCACTCTACAAGCGTCATTCCAGATTTCAAAACATTTTTCTAACAGTATTTGATTCTTAATTACATACCTCAGTTATTCAGTAGTAACTTAACAACGATAACATTTTGATATCTTAAAAAGACCTACTTCACAGAAAAGGATCATAATAAACGACTAACTATTGATGATATTCTCGACCAGACTAAGAGTCTTCTGAAAAAGTAAAATAGAAAAAATTTCATATTTTCAGAATAATATTGCACATTTTTGGTTTTACAGTTTACGGCTTGGTCAGGAATATAGGTCAGCCAATTTAGAGATAATGCTGATATACAGTTGAAGAAATACACTTACTCCGTGTAAAGAAAACCATCCTCCCGCAAATTATACTTTCTAAATCTAGTCATTCATATGATCCTTTATCTTAGATCTTTTCATGACTTCTAAAATAGAAACCATGGAAAAAATAATTGAATAATAATTCTAATATAACATTTTGAAACAAATTGTGTAACTAAAAGGCAAACTCTTCAAACTCATTCCCTATGAAGCTCATTGGAACATTTCTAAAATCATCGCTACCAATACTAAGACTATTGCTGTTAATAACAATCATGTTAGCCAGCGAATTACTCTGATACTGAGGCCACTCTGTGGTCATATATTCTCCGGCATTATTCGGATTCAAAGTACAGGCAAATGAAATAAACGAGTTGCGGTAAATCGATGTACCAGAACCTGTACTATAGTATTGCCAAAATATATCGTTTGCATGAAAAGTGCCAAAAATAGGAATTCCAGATAATTCCTTTGATAGGTAAGTATACCTAGGCACGTCTGAGATTAAACTCAACATTATTCTTCTAGGAGCCTGAAAAAATAGATCTCCTATTATCGACGACAATCTTTTGTATTGTAAAGTTAAAGGATTCGATGTACCTGTCCCATATGGCGACCCTTGTGTGGCATTCTGTGGATATAGTCTCAATAATTCATCTATTTTTGAGCTCGAAAGTTTAGGAAACAAATACTTGAGATATTGCATCATTTCATCTTCAGTGCTTACATTTAAATTCCTCAATGAAAAAATTGTTCCCTCATCGTTCATATCCCCAATGATATAGGGGATCTTGGTGTACTTTCCATCCAGAATCATCTTGAAAGGCAGATCAGAAAATGTTGTCCCATCTGGTCTCGGTATGTATGACATTTTCAATGACGAATAGGTGGCCGCTCCAGGTACAGCATTGTTGGCAGAAATCATTTTTTCATATGGAACTTTTCTAAGACATTTCAATTTATCATCAGCATTGTTGCAGCCTGCTGCGTCTGCAACAGCATCAAATATGAGTTGTGGGTAACTTGCATCAACACTTTCAGCCGAAAGTAAAGATCCTGATTGCATTATTGCTGCTCTAAATAGAGGTTTTCCTTTATATGTGTTGTTTCCATTGTAAGCAACCATATGGTGAGCAACTGACATTGCACCAGCTGACTCTCCGAAAATTGTAATTTTTGTGGGATCCCCACCAAATGAAGCTATATTATCGGCTACCCACTTCATTGCAATCCTTTGATCCAAAAACCCTGCATTACTACTACCTTCGGATTTTATTTCCAGTCCACCTAGGAATCCAAATGCGCCCAATCTATAGTTGATTGATACATAAATAAAATTCTGACCCTGCCTCTCACCTTGAGCCAAAAGGTTACTTGGTATATAGGTATTTGAACCACCAAATTCAAAAGCACCTCCGTATATCCAAAACATTACAGGCAATAATTCACTCGAATTAAGACCTCTCTTTCTGTGAACATTTAGTGTTAAACAATCTTCTGATTGGGGAATGAACGTATTAAAAAATTTCGATTGCGTCACATAATTCAAAATTGATCCTAGTATAGACTTTTGAAAGTCTGCAGCAATATTCATTTGAGTACATGAATATCCATGAGCTTCTGCTCGGAATCCATCTAAGCTTTTATTGAAGGGTTTAGGTGGTTTAAACCTCAATTCATTTACTGGAGGTATTGCATACGGAATCCCCATATATGATTCCGTATCCAATGCGCTATAAACCCCAGATACAACATCACCATTGGGCAATTTGATTTGTGGGCCCAGTGCAGCATGTACCAACAACAAAAGTGTTGCAAGTTGAATTACAATAGCTGGTTTCATTTATCTACTGTAAAATATTTAAGTAAATTGTGCCAAAAAAATGAATATTTTACTTGGTTTGCAATATTCGGGACGATAATTCTATCAGTAAATTGCACAAAGAGCCACTTTATATAAAGTCAACACTGCTGTTATTTTTAGTAGGAGATTATTTCCTGCCCCACACTTTATGGTCGTGCACAAACCCTGTTCATTATCAAAAAAAACTTTAAATTCAGTGATACATGAAGGTTGGCAATTACATGCAGAAAAAACCGCAAACTAAATGTCTTGGTTCATTTCAGGATAAGAAGTTGCAAAATGAAGGATACAAAGTATGTGCCAGTAATTTGCTTCGAATATCTATGTATGGAACAGAAATATTGGTAAACCTTTCAGTTGGGCAATTTTCCAGAAACTATAACGAAGAATTCTATGAATACCGGACTAAATACGTGTTTTAAAACACCTTTCAAACTAATTGCAGAGTAGCTCAATATCAATAATGCTCTAAGATTTTTTTTTATTTGACAATACTTGGTATATCTGATATACTTCTTGAAATTTTTCCCTTAACAGGGAATTGGTATCACTATTATTGTTAGAGACATACAATGTGTACTAAGTTTCTGAAGAACGCTTGGAAATGAATATCCCGCAAGAAAGTCAAATTTTTTGTTGAATGAAACACTTTCATTGTATTACCCCGAAACACTGAATTTGCAGTATTTTAAAAATTTCCTCCTAAAGGCAAGCTTTGATAATCAAACAACGTTTACCGTTGTTGGGTATTTCCTGTTTTCCCTGCATATTAATATTAAATGAGTAGGATTTTAATGATGTTCCTACAGTATCTTAACAATGCAATTTCAAAGAAAGGTCTATTTTGTGTAGCCTCCCAAGATATTTCAAGAAAGGGTGACATTAAATGAGTTGTTTACTTGAATAATGAGTACGTTTGTGGGAATATATTATTTTATTTGGACTGAAATCTCTTCAGCATGAAGAGATACCTATTGTCTACATGATTGCGAAGTGAAAATCCCTCATACCTGGACTCAGTATCGTATCATATATAACTTGGGCCATATTATAACCGAGGGCATGGATAGATTATTGATATAAATGAAATTTTTAATTTTGACCTCCTATTGACTTTATGCAGTTCTCAATAAAATAGGGAAGTACGGGTCAAGAATCCTCAAAGTGAACGCATACATGAAGTCCAATAAATGTTTATATTTACAGTATCAAGTCTAACAGTAGAGTGGGAGGTCTAGTAAAATACGATTGAGCTTGTCCAAGATTTTTTTTTGGAATTTTGTATATGAATATGTGCGAGGTAGGAGGCGAACAAATTTTTAAGGCTTAGGATCAGGAAATAAAAAAAATGTATAATGGAGCTTTTCAATTCCCAATTTGACCTCATTTGACAAATTCTATAAGACATTTCAACTCAGTCTAATATAAATGGTTTGGTGATAAATATATTGTATCTAAGTTGTATAAAATAAGGAGGGTACATCTCCAATCCACTACTTAGTACGAAAGTTGTAAAGAACTTGATAATTGGTACTTAGAGTTTTCAAAACAACGTGTTATATACATATCAAAGTTATGGTAAGTGCCATCGAAATTCCATCCAAAAATAATATAATAGGTCAATAGTGCCGGCAAGGTTCATTTAGTCTAACTATTCTGTTTTCCTTCAAGAAATGACATGAAGAGTCCAACAGTTTTATTGTCATAGTCTAAACTGATTGCCTTACTTTGGCAACAAATTTGCATATTAGTTGGTCCTATATCTTTAAATACACTAGGGTTAGCTGTCAAGATCGAAAGATTAATTGACCGTGTGACAATCATCAGCTTGCCTTTTCTTTTCAAGGGATTGTAAAGTAAATGCAAAATTTTAAAATAGTTTGCAATCTAGTGTATTGTTTGCAAATTTGTTGTATGTATTTTTGTGAACAGAATAAAATACGATGATGTATCAAAATCACAACATTAAAGTTCTTTTCCAAATTCGGCTACAAAAAGATGATAAACATTGCACCTATTTTATTTCATATTGCAAAGCTTTTCTAGGTATCGAGCGTATGCAAAAATACACATGTTGATTCAGTATTTGATTTGAAAGGGGTTTGCGTTTGCTGATTTGTGTGTTTAGATAGAGGAGTTTTTATTCTTAGAATACAAACATAGTAAATGGATACCAGCTATATTGTATAAAATATAATTCGATCGTCTCGATGTGTGTTTCCTAATCATTAGATTCAGTTGATAAGACCCATATCTAACAACTGAGGTAATTCTACTCATCAAGGTCAGGTATCTCATGGATCTAGCATCTGCCAAAGCGCCTGGCATACTTAATATCTGCTAGTATCACTGGAGATAATAAGGCCATTGGAAATGCTTGCATATCCTGTCCCTATAGCCCCATTCAAAACAGTGTGTAGATCTGCCTTCTCCATAACATCAATTTCCATAAGGATATTAGAGATTTTGCCTTGGGAGCATGCAGTTAATACCTTCCATACCCTATACTCAGAAACGAGCAGTCCCTGTATGAATTTAAGGTGACCTTTCCTGGGTAATGCCTAAAACAATGCTGAAATCTACACCATTACTTATTAAACAACGTACAAAGTTCGCAATCCTACTTTCTATACTATTTCAATTTTCTAATGGAAGGTCGTTGGATGACGAAACAAGAATGCGATAGCTTGCATTTGTAGCACCAAGAGCAGACATCATCTTGCATTGAGCTAAACAGGATAATAGTATAAAAAGAATGTTACAAATCATCATGTAGATCAGACGTATTGAATTTTTTTTAAAAAACTCAAATTTATGGACTAGACATTATTGGTGGTCTTGTTTAGTCGGTACCAATTGTGCTTGATTGTATCCTATTTAAATTTCAACATTTCAAATAGAGCTTTGAATCTGTTTCCTGATTTGTATTTAAACGGTTCGGTGCCTTTGTTAAACCTTACCCTATTTTGGATTATCCATGAGTACTCGTGTTCCACCCATTAATTGGTTCTGCTTTATGTAAGTTTGGAGGATTATGTATTATATCCCATTGGTGTCTATTGCTGTTATTGGTACAATTTGTAAAACTGCAAAAGGGGAAAGAGAATTACTTCTGGTGTAGTTGACGTTTCAACAAAACTCGTTAGAAATTACACCATTTTGGAGCATTGAAACTTTATCGGTAGCGTTTAACTAGAATTAACATCGTCTATCCATATTTAATGTGTATCACACAATACACGGTTGAGAACTATTCATCTTTTGAAAAAGTATTGTTACCCAGAAATATTGGATAATATAATTGTCAAACAAAAGAAAGAATATAGAAACTGATATTTGTAATCTAGACGCTTCAGAAGTTTTAATGGATATTGCCCATTTCTGAACCACATCTTGAAAACTTTGAAAACCGATTGTATCCTCAAAATCAGATGTATCGTATAGCGAGCTGATCGAACCATTGGGTTGAGGAAGTGTCTTAAAATTCGAAGTATCTAGAGGCACTGATGGAACATAAATTGTTCCATTTGAACACACAGAATAGTTTTACCTTTCGGTATCATAAAAAGGACCCTAAGTACCGTTAAAAAAATGGGATTCACCTCCTTCAATTGTATATCATCGTAAATTTGAGTATTAAGTAATTGTTCTCTCGCAATTTCGTTATATATACCCATTTATATATTTATTTGATTTAATTTTCAAAATGTAATTGCCTCATATTCATTAGATAAACTCTGCTTTCCAATATTTTAAATATAATTACCATGTTCAGTGTCTAAATTTTACCTATCAAGTGTAATACACTAATCAGGTTTTCAAATAATCTCAAGATTGTTTGCCTCGCCGAATTTAACTTGCGGATTAGTTGACAAAACCTTGTATATAGTGAAAATGACACCTGCATTACCGAATAACTCAATGAAATACTCAATTCCGCTGGATGATCTCGCTGTAGATCTCAAAAGTATTTTACCACTCTCATTCAAAGACAATAAGTTTGATTACCTCAAAATATCCACTTCACATAATCTCTCTCAGGTTGATACAAGACAAGACTCATACAGAAATTCAGGCTTTATTGATATTTTCTCTTCAGGAAATATTGATGTAAAAATTATACAGCAATTTTGAGTATGAATAATTTGGATATAGTATTCAATAGAAGCTCACTTGGATATAATCGAATATTTTACCCTTCTCTGTATATTTTTCAAGGTACCCCTGATGGCGTTCTGCATATTTTATCAATTATTACTTTCTTATAATCAGAATCCGGTTATACCGTTTCAAATTTGCGGGAACTAGATGGAGGATGCAAATTTTCTAGGAATTGCTCGTTTATCACTAAAAATTCAAAGCAAAATTTAACTCACTTACTCGGTTACTAATTTTTCCATAGTTTGAATTCCCTTTGATTAGTTCTTGTGTATATTCTTGAAATAGCTATAATCGAAAGTGTTTAGACATAAATGTGTAGTAGTGTGTATATAAGTCATAGAAAGTCTCCTACCAGAATTAGTTACAAAATTTTACGAGACATGAACAGCTCTGCTATTGATCCCTCTTACAATAAAGACTTAGGTTATACATGAGCTTTGAATATCATAACTCTGACTAGCAGCACTACGTATCTGACCCTCAGTATTGGAAAAAAAAAATATTCCAAGCATGGGATATGCAGATGAAGGAAATAAAATGTCCTCATATGCATCAAAGTACATCAATTCCCCGGCTAACAAATAAGTATCTGTCATTTAATCACTTGCATAGTCTAAGTAGTAGAGGATGATATACGTACATACCAAACAACTTCTGAGTTATTTCCCTTTATTCCTTCACTGAATTTGGCCAGGAGCTTGGCCATTTGACCAGTAGTATACATCATTGTATAGAGAAAGTAATATGAATAGAAAACAGTTAAGTTGAACCCGAATTATTTAATTTGACATCTACTGGATGTTGTGTACATTTTAGTGAGAGTATATTCTTGTTGGTTCATGCAACACTACCTCGTAATTAATTTACCTATTTGAGTTATGGCTATATACAGTCTGATAAGACAAATGCAAGTAAAATTTCCTTATCGAGAAGTGACATCAAATACCAATAGCGTATGAAATAACAAAGCAGTGCTTCTATTTAAATGTTGTCGTGCAATTCTGTGACCTAATGACATGATGCCTGAGCTGAAGTAATTGAAACATTTAGGTTTTGAATTGGCTTTCAATTACTGGGTATTGATCTAAACTATCTTTAGACTAAGTGGGACAATAAAACCTAGTTAGTTCGAGTCTTTTTCATCATCACTAGAGTCCAAACATACGTTGATGCGAGAGCCATTTAATTTGGCAAACTACAGCGTTAGTTCCATCGGTGATACGCTTTAAACAATGGGTTGGATGTACCATGACCCATATGGAGCAGCAACTGGTTTACTAAAGCTTTTGAACTATGTTAACAACAATCCTGCGCCTATTACAGGAATAGAGTTTTACGTCAATTTATTGAATACATTTGTAGGAAAGCCACCTCCCATTCTTGCCGGTGTTGTTCTCGGAAGACAGATTGCATTGGTTGGTGGATACCCAACTCCACATGATTATGCAGCGTCGGTTGGTTGTGCCGTTATGTATGGTGTTCTTGCCTTGATTCATTTATTTAATTTTCTATTTAGTGTTTACAGGGGACACTACTTTTACATGACATTGGGATGGATACTAGTTTGTATTTTCCGGGTGTTGGGATTTTCAATAAGAGCAATTTGGTCTCAAGACATCACAAGGATTCATATGGCATTGGCCGGTGAGTTCTTTTTGATTCTTGGGACATATATAAATTTACCATTTACAATACTTATGGCGCAAAGACTATTTACTTGGAGACATCCTGTTGGTGGTTCAAGAAAACTATTTATCATTGTTATGATTGGAATATATATTGGTATCCTAATACTTGCTGGTGCAGTGGTATTTGCTCATTTTGTTCCTTATTTGCATTCACTTTCAGAGTCTACATTTACAAAATATTGGGACTTCGAAATTGCAATATCAATTTTGACATCAGTCATTATTGGTTTATATGTGTTGATATCGGTGATATTGACAATTTGGAGACCAACAATTAAAGATGAACGATTGCACACGTATCAACCTTGGTGGATAGAAAGTTTTTCACCATTTTATTTCCCTCCAAGAAATGCAGCACAAAAAGCTGACAAAATATTCATGAGAAAGCACTCGAATCATAGGGATATTGTTCGCGTTATTGCTGCAACTCCGCACAAGTATTCGATGGTTGAGGGTTTATCGAATGAAAGAGGAAATTTGAAACACAACAATCATTCTATCTCCTAGTGATTTCAACAGCATTTCAGTTAGTAGGAACCATTGGCAGGTGTATAGTTGTTACGCAGCGAAGACCAACTGCGATCGCACTGTATCCGGTGCAAGGTACCTTTTTGTATTTTAGTTGGGGTGGACTAGAAGCATTTATACAGGTGTTATATATTGTTTGGAGAGTTGATTTGAGATTCTACAAACCTGATGTACTTCCATACAAAATCAGGGACTTGTTTAATTGGTGTCAGTATGAGCAACGAGATGTTGTTCAAAACAAATTAGATAGGGAAAATAATCTAAATTTCTCTGTTCTGCATAATCGCTCAGAAGATACCGATACATATTTTCAAAGCCATAAGATGGAGATTTCTAATACGTACAACCGGATTTCTGAAGAAGATTCTTTACCAATAAGTCATGCAAAATCTTCTCTTTATCATGACGAGGATCTCAAAGATATCTTTGTTGATTCTATTGAAGTCTCGCATTCAACTTTAGAATAACATTTTTAAATAGTCTTGCTCTCATATTTGTCAAAAGTTTAGGAAATTTGGATGATCATATTCAATAAAACCTGTTAATCTAGAGTCTTGTTTGTGGTGGCTGTAATTGGTAACAGTCATTAAACCAAAAGTGATTTTTTTTTTAAATTTGGCAGAAATTCTACAGTATTTTATTTTTTTTAGACATGATACCCTTTCATCCCTAGGATAGTGTAAGTAGCATCATTCTCGATGAATTGAAAAAATTGCGTAATTACTAACACTTGTATTACATTGTCAATAGGAAGCTCCATTTGCATATATTGCCGCTTAACTCCATAACCTACTGAAGTTTAGACAAAAATTCATTACAAATAAAGAGATCTATGTACTAGTTCACCGTGTGTGAACCAGAAAATTCCCGAAAGAGGGTTTTCCGTATATGCGCCCTCGATTGATTATCTCGCCAAATACGAGGTGTTAAAATCGTACAGAAAAAGGCGCAACAAATAAAAATGATCTGCACACAATATTCTGATTCATATGGCTGCAAAACGACCAGATGACTTAACAACACCAGTTCCATTTAATAGATCTCAGTGAAATAATTTAGACACACAAGTGAGCAACATAGCTACACTTCTGAATAAGCAGAAGAACGAAAACCGTACTCTACATACCAAAAGTACCATAAATATTTGAAACTGATGAGTAGATCTAGCAGTCACTATCACAAATCACACATCCAGCACTATTTTTATATACATTGACACTTGAATTTCAGCAAGTCTCCCGATTGTTAAACGAGACTAGGTTCTATGGAACTACAAAAATCTAAATTGGTCACTTGAACGAAACTTAGCGAAGTAGATACATTAATCGTTAAATAAGTAAATAAATAATAAATAAACCCTTGAAGACTATTTCTCAATAGCAGGCACTATAAATTAGTAGATCGGTTTATTTCCGATTACCACTTGGCAGTTCACCTTGGGAACATTGTTTTTTGAGTTTTCGATGAGAGGGAATATGTTTGGCCAGTATAGAACCGTAGTAATACCAATTCCCCATGCAAGCAAAGGTGGAACTCTTCTCAAGAATAATGTGGAAAATGGAGTTCTTGTGTATGGAATAAAAGCTGACATTATGATGTTGTTATTACTTAATGAATAATTCCTTAGATCAACACAGAGCGTACTAAGTAATATTTATACTACTGCTCCGTTGCAGGACATATCTAAAATACTTGAAAGCAAAGTCCACATTCAGCAAATAGTGGTAGCGCGAACTTTTTGTGGTACGATTTTCAGTAGTGATGCGATTTTGATTTCCGCGCAGCAAAAATCAGGAGATACTATGGCAAAATTGTCAGCGAACAAAGCAAAATAGGTACAGAGAATCACGTTATTCTTGAAAAACATAAGGAATTTTGCCGATTCAAGTGCCTGTAAACCACATTTATGCAAGCTGCTTACTTAAGAGTTACCAGCAACTGGTGAAATCCTAGAATTGCCCTACACTCGAAACGCCTGATTATTTCGTAATTCCCAACTTATAAGAGTTAGGACGTACAACAACCTTTGAAAATTTTGGAAGATGCTCACGTTTGTATTTCAAGCTTCAATGTAGCATGCCTGAAATTGGCTTTGAAACTTGGGCTACAGAACAGGACTTTGACTTTCTTTGCCGGGCACGTGATCATTGAGGCTTATTTTGTATTTGATCAAATATGTTACAAATCCGGGGCAATTGTATTTAACCATCTCTTTTACTGGCCACTGGGTACTCTTTGTTTACGTTCACAAGTTGGTTGGACTTTAAATTGTGTGAAAATGACAGGATAGTTCGACTATTTCAATCCATTTTAAAGCAACCACTTGAGCCATCAGAAGTTTCCTAAGCCAACTAAATCCTAACTGCAATACAATCCAGTTCTGATTATGTAAGTATATTCAAATATTCAAATATTCAAATATATTACAACTTGTCCAAAAAATAACATCCAAGACTGGAAGTAAATAGGTTATTTTTATACTACTACTCTGTTCATATTACCACGCACCAAGAATGTTCAGCTAACAAGTTTGGTAGTGGATGTTCTCGGGGCTTCATTCGTTGTATGCAGAAGACACATACAGGCCGTACCGAATACTTCAGGATAATAGAAATTGTAACCATGTAAGCAGGACAATAAGGGGTGAACAGTGACTAAGAGGATTCCAAGTCCCTACTACAATTAGTGCTAACTAGATAAATGAAAGCCATTGTGTACCACGATCGTGGCGATATCAGATACGATGACAATTACCCCGAACCTCAAGTAGTCAATGGTGATGATGTCAAGGTAAAGATTCATTATTGTGGTATTTGTGGGTCAGACTTAAAAGAATATACTGATGGGCCCATTTTTTTTTCAAAAAAAGGAACTAACAATGAGATTAGCGACTTGCCTTATCCGCAAGCCATGGGTCATGAGATGAGTGGGGAAATTGTCGCAGTTGGCCAAAATGTTTCCAAATTCGATGTTGGTGATAAGGTTGTTGTGGAAGTCACTGGAACATGTAAGGATAGGATAAGATTTCCAAACTCCACTTCTTTCTCCAAGAAAAAATGCACTGCTTGTGAGGAAAACCTTTACAATGCCTGTTCGTATTTGGGTTTGATGGGGTTGGGGTTTACAGACGGTGGTTGTTCCGAATATGTTGTTACTTCTGAAGAAAAATTGATCAAGTTTGACGAATCAATTATTCCTATGGATGTGGCTGCTCTAGTTCAACCAATTGCTGTCAGCTGGCACGCTGTTAGAGTCAGTCATTTTCGGGCGCACCAGAGCGCTCTTATCTTAGGTGGTGGTCCAATTGGTCTAGCTACCATTTTTGCGTTGAAGGGCCATAAAGCCGGGACAATTGTTGTAAGTGAACCTGCTAAGATCAGAAGAGATTTAGCAGAAAAATTAGGAGTGAAAGTGTATGATCCCACGGGTAAATCAATCGAGCAATGTGTTCAGGACTTGAAATCGTACTCCCCCAAAGGTGTTGGTTTTAGCCACACATATGACTGTTCTGGAGTACCATCGACGTTCGAAACTAGTTTACAATGCTTAAAAGTTAGAGGTTGTGCTACCAATGTTGCAGTTTGGGCCCACAAGTCTGTGCCAGTCTACCCTATGGAGCTCACCTGGCAAGAAAAATTCATCACCGGATCAATCTGTTTTGTGAAACAAGACTTTGAAGAGGTCGTTCAAGCATTTGAAAAGGGTCTAATTCCAGTGGAAGAGGCAAAATTACTTATTTCCTCGAAAATTCATTTATCTGATGGAATTGAAAAGGGATTTAAAGAGTTGGTCAACCACAAAGAAAGGCACGTGAAAATCTTGTTTTCCCCAATGGAAAAGTATCGGTCTTGAAAAATATCATTTGTAACAAGTATTATTTGTAATAACTATCATTTGTAACAAGTTTGTTTTCTACAAAAGTTATCATTATACTATATTCATTAAAAGTTTAAAGCAACCTAATCTATCTCTAGTCTATGTACAAGAGCTAATAATATAGAAGAGTTGAAATAAATGCAAGCCGTTATTTAATCGTTAAAATATGTTGACATCTCTAATGCAAAAAAATTATGAATCGTTATTTTTCATTTCTTCTTGTTCAGCTAAGTAACGTTTCCATTCTGGAACTGGAGCTGGTTGCTTCTTTTTAATCTTAGCTTCTTGCATCGACAACACAATGGTAGACAATAACAAAACGACGGTAATAGCTTGTGCGTAAACTCTAGCCTGCACAAGCTTTTGTGCTCTAGTCATGTAGATATCTCTGTCAACTAACTTCCAGGAACCATATAAGGAAGCAGCCCAAGCAGAAACAATGATAGCATATTTGTTTTCATCCAAGTTGTGGAGGATCTTCTCCGATTGGGACAAGCTATTGTACATAGCTTGTTTTTCAGCAGCGACCTTGGCTTTGTACTCCGATTGGTATTTGTCTTCATCATACTTGACAGAACCATCATCAGCATAGAAAGCACCAACAGTAATAGTAGGCATGGCCCACATAGCAGCCTTAACAGAGGTGTTCAATTGACTGTACTTCATTGGATATCTACGTTTGAATAACGCCATCATACCCCATGCAACAGCACCACCAACGACACACCCTTTAATGTTTTCGACAAGAACGTGTTGTTTGTGTTCGGCAACTTCTTCAGCGGTAAGAATCTTCATTGTATGTTTGTGTTTGTATTTGTTGTTGTAATTGTAATTGAATTACTTGTAATGATGATGGAAGTTAAGTTGGCTGCAAATCTGTTGCTTAAATACCACCATCGGCAGTAATCCGCGGGGTTTGAACGCAAAAGAAATTGTCGGAAATCCTAGGATGGATTCATACGATGGCTCGCTTAAGTAAGCAAAAAGCAACGAATGCATGACCAATTTGAGTCATGTATGTGCGGAAGTTTAGGGTAGCGCCGCTCGTTGAGGGATTATCAATTCCATCAGTAGCCATTAGCCAATAGGTGTTTAAAGTGCGAGTGCGTGTCATCGATTTTTTCGCGCGGTTATTGGTGGACGCGCTAGGGAAAATGATTACAAATTCGCTGGGCTTGCTTTTGAATTTTCGAGGCAATAACATCCGTTCCAATGCATCATTCCCGACATGTTGCAGCCTGTTCTAACCCGATGTATGGAATATGCTTATGTCATATATTACTATATGTATGTTATGCTAATAGTACAACGGAGTATTGATTGTGGGGTTGATATGTTCCGGAAGTGTCTAGAGTGTAGATGGGGTGTTTGTAGGAACTTTCTTTAGAGCTCCTTTGAAATCATCATGAGGGCTTAACTAGTAGGAAATTTCTAGTAATCGAAATCCACACCCAAGCGAAATTTCTTTTGTGGTGAGCATCATGTGCTTGTCCAATAGTAGTAAACACCTTTGCGAATCGGACCCCCCTGTTGTAGAGTGATAGAAACCATTGTGGTCGGTGATCCTCAGGTAAATTTGGGAAAAAGTTCGGTACAATGTTCATGACTTAGGCCGTACATACCTGTCATTAGGCGGCTACGTCATACCGATACCGTATGGTACAATACAGTACACCTCATACGATTAAACCCTCAATATGTTTTGCATGGGTGTCGACCGGCAGGGGCAAGGAGTTAAAGCTAATGTAGATTCCGTGCAATTGAAAACATCGGAGTTGCATTGGCCTCATACCGGTGGTATTGAATGTAGTTTCTGAAGTACGTAGTATGGTGAAATGAGTACAT
>Ga0209941_1001649_pt1 | contig 14581 bp, 15 predicted proteins | sample ThiBiot_300_plan_FD_183945 | JGI IMG/M metagenome (GOLD analysis project Ga0209941, IMG submission 183945) | Wastewater bioreactor microbial communities from Cape Town, South Africa - Thiocy_solids_1 (SPAdes) | ecosystem: Engineered > Bioremediation > Thiocyanate > Unclassified | place: South... | reverse complement strand
CGAACAGCAGGACGTCGCCGAAAGCCGCGAGTTGTCCGCCCACCAGTCCGCCATAGGCCGATTGCCGGAACATGTTGCCGCCGCAGAACAGGATCAGCGGCGCCTGATCGTCCTTCGTGGAGGACAGCCGGGTCGTGGCCAGTTGGCCGCCGGCATAGGGCAGGGTCAGAGTCTGCGCGGATGGCGGCATGGCGGGGCCAGGGGTGAGCTCGATCTTCTCGGCTAAGATACGCGCATCGGGGTAGAGGAAGGCGTTCTCCGGCACGTTGACGGAACAGCCGCCGGCGCTGATGGCCGCTACTGCGACGATGATCATCCGGGTTCCGCGCATGGAGATGGTCCTCACCCTGCCTGCTGAAAGGTCATCCTAGGCGGCGTCAGGCGGGAATGTCGAACAGATCGAGCTGCGGCCGGGCGTCGGCGGGAACGCGGAACTGGGTGAGGTCCAACGCCTGACGCGGCGCGTCCAGTGTCAGCTAAGGGTCAGGCGTTGGCATATCCACCAAGCTGAACCTCCCGATGTCGGAAGCACGTCGTCTGGTGGTCGTTCACTATGCCGACCGCCTGCATAAAGGCATAGGTGATCACCGGCCCGCAGAACTTGAAGCCGCGCGCCTTCAGGGCCTTGGCCATGGCGAGGCTTTCGGCGCTCTGGGTCGGGGCCTCGCGGAAATGGTCCCACTGGTTCACCAGCGGCTGGCCGCCGACGAAGGACCACAGCCAGGCTGAGAAATCCTCGCCGCTATCCCTCATGTCGAGCCAGATGCGGGCGCCGCCGATGGCCGCGTCGATCTTGGCGCGTGAGCGAATGATGCGCGGATCGGCCAGCAGGCGGGCGCGGTCGGCGTCGTCGTAGCGGGCGACGATTTCGGGGTCGAAGCCGTCGAAGGCCTCGCGCATCCCCTCGCGCTTTCTCAGGATGGTGATCCAGGCCAGCCCGGCCTGGAAGCCGTCCAGAACCAGCTTCTCCCACAGGGCGCGGGCGTCGTACTCGGGCACGCCCCATTCGGTGTCGTGATAGGCGATGTAGAGAGGGTCCGTCGTCCCGCACCAGCCGCAGCGCCCTTCAGCCTTTTCGGATTCGGTCATGGCGCGATGTTGCTGGAATGTTCTGGCGGCGCAAGCGAAAAGGCCCGACGTTTCCGCCGGGCCTTCATGGGGTTGTGCGGGGCGTCCTACAGTCGCTCGACCGTGAAGCCGCGCGCGGTCAGCATGTCGATGACGCTGTCCTGATCCATCAGGTGAGCGGCGCCGACGGCGACGAAGGCCGTGCCTGAACCCTTCATCATCTCCTCGATCTGGCGGGTCCAGTCGCTGTTGCGGTCGATCAGGGCGGCGCGGTGGATGTCTTCATGCACGTCGCGGGTGTTGGCGCGGTTCAGACGGCCCGTTTCAGCGATGTCGCCTTTCAGCCAGGCGGCCACGGTTTCATCCAGGTTGGCGACGATGCGGTCGGTGTTGCGGACAAAGTGGTTCAGATAGGCGACCTGGGCCTCTTCGCTCATGCCTGCGATCAGGCGCACCTGGATGTCGGCGGTCTCGAAGCCGTGCAGCGCCTTGCCTTCCGACCGGGCGCGATCCATCAGCGTCTTGTCGACGCCCGCTTCGGATCGATAGCCGGCCTCGGTCGGGCCGGACATGGAGATCATGAAGGCCGCCAGCCAGGGGCGGTAGGCGTCCAGGGCGGCCGCGCTGGCGCCGTTCGCCTGGGCGACCTTGTCGAAGGCGGCGAAGTCCTCGGCCGACAGGACCGACGACAGGGGACGAGACGGATCGACGCCGTGCTGCTGGATCACCGGCATGACGACCGCCTGATCGTCCTGATCGGCGATCTCGACCCAGATGTCCGAGGCGCTGGCGAAGGCGGCGTCCACCTTGTCCGAGCCCCAGGCCGTGCCGGGTCGCAACAGATGGACCGTGCCGAACAGATAGACGGTGGAGTCCGCGTCCTTGACCACCCACAGCGGCGGGCCGGCGCCCTCGGCGCGGGGGATGGGAGCGACGGCGGGGGCGGGCGCAGCCTGTTCGGCGTGGGCGACGCCGGGCGCGGCGGCCAGGGCGGCGGAGGCGGCCAGCGCCGCCAAAAGGCCGGCGGCGAAGCGCGAGACATGGTTGGCCGATTGGCCCATGCGGCGTGCGAGGGTCATTGCAGTGTCCTTGGATTGTAGGGGGTTTCAGGCGTCGCCGAGCTCAGATGCGGGCGACGGAAGGCTCGTCAGCACAGGGGCTGGGAGCGGGAAGGCGAGGCGTGAATAGGGATCAGCGGGCGACGATCTGGGCGACGGCGGCCGCCGGGGTTTCGGCGGAGCGGCCGAAGGTCGGCACGGCCTGGACGGCCAGGCTGATCAGCAGGGCGCCGCAGACGCCCATGGCGAAGCCCGAGAAACGGTCGGCGGCGGTCGAGAACAGGTTGAACATGATGACGGTCCTTTGGATTTCGATGTGTCGATTGAGATGAGAAGGGCAGGCGGGGTCAGGCGATGAAGATGGCTTCGATCGGCTGGCCGAAGAGGCGGGCGATGCGGAAGGCCAGCGGCAGGGACGGGTCGTAGCGGCCCTTCTCCAACGCCTGGACGGTCTGGCGCGAGACGCCGAGGCGTTCGGCCAGATCGGCCTGAGTCCAGTCGCGCTCGGCGCGGAAGACCTTGAGGCGGTTGATGAAGGCGCTGGTCATCGGCGGGCGATCCACCAGCCGCACCAGGCGATCCCGTAGCCGACGGCCTGGGCGGCGAAGGCGGCGGCGACGCCCAGGGCGATCAGGGCCGCATCGGTGTGCGGCGCGGCGGCGGGCAGCAGGTTCACCCCTGCGAGGGCGGCGATGACGACGGCCGCGCCGCCGCCGATGAAGCCCAGGTTGCCGCCCCACCACCAGGCCCATTTGTGGGCTTCCTTGGCGGCCTCATCCAGCGCGCGCCACCAGTAGAGGGTGTGCAGGGCCAGAAAGACGGCCAGCCCGGCGGCCAGGACGACGACGCCGATCGACGGCGCGCGGCCCCAGGCTTCAGGCCAGAACGGCGTGGCGGAGGCCGCGCTGACCCCGACCACGGTCAGGGCGCACAGGACGACGGTCAGGTCGTCCAACTTCTTCTTGTCGGCGGCGACGGCGCCGGCGGCGGTGGTGATTTCGGTGTTCATGACAAGCTCCCCTGTCGTGTTGACAAGTGAGCTTTACCAATGAGGTCGCGTTTTCGTCAAGCAACTTTTACATCACGACAAGCAGATTTTCCGTTCTGTCGGATTTTCCCTTACAAATTAGGGATCCAGTCAGGCTTCTCGACCCGCACGGGGCGGCCCTCGACGGTCAGATCGCCGTCCATGCGGTCCAGCCGCATCAGGGCGATGGCGCGTCCCTCGGCGCCGGTCATGACTTCCCCCGCGCGCAGTTCGCCTTTCAGCACCTCGACGCCGCGTTCGGGAGCGGGGCCCTCGAAGGTGATGGCCATCATGCGGTTCTTGATCGTGCCGCGCCGCTTCATGCGCGAGGTCGTCTCCTGACCGATGAAGCAGCCCTTGTGGAAGTCGATGCCGTTCAGCAGGTCGAAGTCCGCCTCGATCGGATAGGTCTTGTCCATCAGGGCGTCTTCGGTCGGATCGGGCACGCCCAGGGCCAGGCGATGCGCCTGCCAGTCGGCCTCGACCGCGTCGGTCTCGCTCTGATCGCCCCAGCGGCGGCCGCCCAGGCCGGGCAGGCGCGGGTCGGCGACGAAGCCCTCGGGAACATCCGCGCCCCAGGCGACGAAGACCGCGTCGGGGATGGGCATGACCTCGACCTGGGCGCGCAGCTTGTAGAGGCTCAGCCGCTGGACCAGAGCGTCGCGTCGTTCGGCCGCGACGTCCAGGACGACGCCGTCCTCCTCGCCCCAGATGAACAGGTCGAACAGCAGCCGCCCCGGCGGCGACAGCAGGGCGCCGAAGCGAAGCTCGCCCGGTTGCAACGTCTCCACGTCCTGGGTCAGCAGATTGTGCAGGAAAGGGTGGGCGTCGGGGCCGCTGACGCGGATCAGGGCGCGACTATTAAGACGGGTGATGGACATAAGGCCAAGATAGGCAGGCGGGGCGTCGTCCTCCAGTCCGCTCGACTCCCTAAGTGGAGCAGACGCGAAAAAGGCTGCGGGACGTCTCCCGCAGCCTCTCGAAGATCGGCGCCTGTCCAGCTTACCAGCGGCGGCCGTTGTGGTCGCGGCGCTCATAGCGGACCTTGGCCGACAGGGCGTCGTAGCGGCGGTCCAGCTCCATGCGTTCGCGGCGGCTCAGGCCGTCGCGCTGATAGGCGCGCTCCAGCCGCACCAAACTGTTCAGTTCGCTCTTCAGGCGGCTGGCCTCGCGGACGCTGAGCTGGCGGGTGTGGACGCCCTGGTCGATGCGGCGGTCCAGATTGTATTTGCGCTGGTGGATCGACCGCCAGCCGTCGTGGCGGCTCTCGTAGACTGGCGCGTGGCGATAGGATTGCGCGGCGGCGGGCAAGGCGGCGCTGATGGCGACGGCGGCCGTCGTCGCGGCCAGGACGGGGATCATCAGGGTTTTGAACTTGGCCATGGTCGGGCTCCTTCATCTGGACGCAACCGATCGGCTGCGTTGACGCCAGATGACCCCGCCGCGCCTGAGCCGCGTCTGAACGGCGCGCTTCAGATAGGGTTCATCAGCGTGACATTGTGGTCATGCTGGGCGGTTCGCGTGTGAAACCGCGACGGAGATTCCATCCCTCGACGTTCCTCTTTGGACTGAACGCCGGTAGACTGCGCGTTCAGCCGCTGTTCAGAGGCCCTGGTTTAGACCGCGATCCATGATGCGTATTCGAGCCCTTCTTTTGGCTGGCCTGATCGCCCTCGTCCCGTTGACGGACGCGGCGGCTCAGTCGCGCGGCCGCGACCGGGATCGCGACGATGATCGCCGGGAGCAATTCCGCAGCTCCTCCGGACCGAACTATCCGGGGCAAGGCCTGCGCGACATGCCGCGCGGCGACAGCGGCCCGCGCGCCAATCCCGGCGACGTGGCGCGCCGTGTCCAGTCGGGCCGTCCCGGCCGGATGCTGGGCGTGCAGGAGCGCGGCGGCGACTATGTGGTGCGCTGGGAATATCCGGGCGGCCGCGTGTCGGACATCCAGGTTGACGGCCGCTCCGGCCGGGTTCGCGGGGACGACTGAATGCGGGTTCTGCTTGTCGAGGACGACGTCGATCTGTCGCGCCAGCTGAAGACCGCCCTGACCGACGCCGGATACGCCGTCGACCACGCCCCGGACGGCGAGGAAGCCTGGTTCCTGGGCGACACCGAACCCTATGACGTGGTGGTGCTGGACCTGGGCCTGCCCAAGATCGACGGCGTGTCGGTGCTGGAGCGCTGGCGCCGCGAGGGCAAGGCGACGCCGGTGCTGATCCTGACGGCGCGCGGCGCATGGTCGGACAAGGTGGCGGGCTTCGACGCCGGGGCCGACGACTATCTGACCAAGCCTTTCCATACGGAAGAACTGCTGGCGCGTCTGCGCGCCCTGCTGCGTCGCTCGGCCGGCCATGCGGCGGCGACGCTGAGCTGCGGCGGCCTGCGCCTGGACCCGCGCGCCGCGCGGGCCACGGTCAACGGCGAGCCTCTGCGCCTGACCAGTCTGGAGTATCGCCTGCTGCACTATCTGATGATGCACCAGGGACGGGTCATCAGCCGGACTGAACTGGTCGAACACCTCTACGACCAGGATTTCGACCGCGATTCCAACACCATCGAGGTCTTCGTCGGCCGCCTGAGGAAGAAGATCGGCGCCGACCGCATCGAGACCGTGCGCGGCCTGGGCTATCGCCTGTCGCCGCTGGCCGGCGAGAGCGACGCGGCCTGAGCGCCGCATGACGGGCCAATCCCGAAGCCACACCAAGCCTGATCGCGCGCAATGGGGCCGCTGGTTCGGTCGGCCCGGCCGCTCGCTGACGCGGCGGCTGATCTGGCTGGCGGCGGCGTGGATCCTGATCGCCCTGGCGGCGGCGGCCGTGGTGCTGACCGCGGTGTTTCAGGAGTCGGCCCTGCGCCGCCTGGGCAATATCCTGGGCGACACCATCGACGAGGCGGTGGTGGCCGCCACCATAACGCCCGAGGGCGAGGTCTTCATCGGCGAGATTCAGGACGCCCGCACCCAACGCCTGCTGTCCGGAAAATACTGGATGGTGGCCGAGCCGACGCCGACGGGCGGGATGCAGGTTCTGGCGCACTCGGCCTCTCTGGGCGAGGCGGAGCTGGAGCACGGCCCTGACCTGACCAACCGGCTGCGCTCGGCCTTCGGCCAGACCATCAGCTACAACGCCGAGGACGGCCCCAAGGGCGAGCCCCTGCGCATCGCCGCCAGCATGAAGCAGCTGCCCGGCCGCGACCGGCCGGTGATCTTCTTCGCCGGGATCGACCGCTCGGACGTCGACGCCGACACCCGACAGTTCGCCACCGTCACCTGGATCGCCATGCTGCTGCTGGGGGCGGGGCTGGTGACGGCGGTCTTCATCCAGGTGCAGGTGGGCCTGCGACCGCTCTTTGATTTGGGCGACGAGATTTCCGACGTGCGCCAGGGCCGCTCGCATCGGGTCGAGGGCGCCTATCCGGTCGAGATCCAGCCCCTAGCCGAACAGGTCAATCGCCTGCTGGCCCACAATCAGGAGACGGTCGAGCGTCAGCGCACCCACGTCGGCAACCTGGCCCACGCCCTGAAGACTCCTCTGGCCGTCATGCTGGCCGAGGCCGGGACGCAGGAAGGACCGCTGCCGGACCTGATCCGCCGCCAGACCAAGGTGATGCAGGATCAGGTCGACCACCATCTGCGCCGCGCCCGCGCCGCCGCCCGCGCCGCCCACGGCCTGGGCGAACGCACAGCTGTCGCCGAGGTGCTGGACGAGATGGCTGTCATGCTGGAGCGGGTGTTCGAGACCAAGGGCGTCGAGATCGACTGGCGCGCCCCTGACGACCTGGCCTTCCTGGGCGAGCGCCAGGACTTGCAGGAGATCTTCGGCAATCTGATCGAGAACGCCGCCAAATGGTGCCGCCGCCGGGTCCGCATCTCGGCTGGGCCGTCGACGCCGGGCCAGATGATCGCCGTGGTCGAGGACGACGGCCCCGGCCTGCCCGCCGACCAGCGCGACACGGCCCTGAAACGCGGCACCCGCATGGACGAGGACACGCCCGGCACAGGTTTGGGCCTGTCGATCGTCGATGAACTGACCCGCGCCTACGGCGGCCGCGTCACCCTGGCCGACAGCGACATGGGCGGCCTGAAGGTGGTGCTGGAGCTGCCCGCGGCGGAGGGGTGAGGGCGAGGAAGCGCGGAGGGCCCTTCGCTAAGGGCGAACCGCTAGGCGCCAAGTTGCGACCAAGGCGATAGCTTTTCGCGCGATGTCCAGCCTGTGCTCGTCGCTGGTTTCGAACTCGATCCGATCACGTTCGATCTCTGAGAGATATTCGGCGATCTGTGTTTCTGTGGAGCCGGATCGCACCAACCTCTAGAATTCGGGCAGATAGGCTCGATATTCATCGTCAGCCGATCCCTCCATGTCCGAAACACCAATGGGATCCCACTGACGAAACAAGAGGCGATCTAGAGCTTCGTATGCGCACGCATCTTCAGCGCCCATGGGGTTAGCTGCAGTCCAGAGCTTATGTCCGCAACGGGTGGAAAGCGGTAATCGCATCGGGCCGGAAATCGGGTGCGGCATAGAGTGTCGCAAACGTCAGCTAGGCGAACAGATCAAGCTGCGGCCGGGCGTCGGCGGGAACGCGGAACTGGGTGAGGTCCAACGCCTGACGCGGCGCGTCCAGACCGTAGCGCTTGGCCGCCGTCCTGAAGCGCGTGGCGATCAGTTCGGCGACCGGGCCGGTTCCCTTCATGCGCTGGGACCAGTCGGGGTCATAATCCTTGCCGCCGCGCGTCTGGCGGATCAGGGACATGACGCGCGCCGCCCGATCGGGGCGAGCATCGGCCAGCCATTCTCGGAACAGATCCTTGATCTCCATCGGCAGGCGTAGGGTCACATACATGGCCGAGGTCGCGCCCGCTTTCTGCGCCGCCTCCAGTACGGCTTCAAGTTCGTGATCGTTCAGGCCGGGAATGACGGGGGCGAAGCCGACGCCGACCGGGCATTCCGCGTCTGCCAGGCGGCTGATCGCCTCCAGTCGCTTGGCGGGCATGGAGGCGCGCGGCTCCATCGCCCGCGCCAGCTTGCGGTCCAGCGTGGTGATGGAGATGAAGGCCGAGGCCAGACCGCGCCGCCCCATGTCGCCCAGGATGTCGGCGTCGCGCGCGATCAGCACCGACTTGGTGATGATGCTGAACGGGTGGTTGAAGCGCTGCATGACCTCCAGGATCGAACGGGTCGAATTTGTTTCGCGCTCGACCGGCTGATAGGGGTCGGTGTTGCCGCCTATGTGGATGCGCCGGCAGACGTATCGGGGCTTTGAGAGTTCCTGTTCCAGCAGACGCGCGGCGTCCGGCTTGAAGAAGATCCGGCTCTCGAAATCCAGGCCCGGGGATAGGCCCATCCAGGCATGGGACGGACGGGCGTAGCAGTAGATGCAGCCTTGCCGCCCTGTTAGAACGCGTCCAGAGACTGAGAGGGTCGGTCGAGGGGCCGCAGGTGGAAGCTTACAGCTATATCCGTTTCAGCAGCGTGAAGCAGGAAAAGGGCGACTCCGTCCGGCGCCAGGTCGACTGCATCTCCGCATTCTGCGAGCGCATGGGCTGGCCGCTCGTCGAGCAGATCGAAGACCTGGGAACGTCGGCCTGGACGGGGCACCATCTGTCGGCGGGCAACCTGGGTCAGTTCGCCGAGCGGGTCAGGCGCGGCGAGATCAAGATGCCGGCGGTCCTGGTCGTCGAGAAGCTCGACCGCCTAAGCCGCCAGGCACCCAGAAAGACGCTCCGCTGGATGGAAGACCTGGTCGAACTCGGCCTTTCGATCGCCACGGTCGACGGCGGGCGGGTCTATAGCGACGCATCATTGCGGTCGAACCAGATCGAAGTGATCGAGATCATCATGCGCGCCGAACTGGCGAATAAGGAGTCGACGCAGAAGTCCGAGCGCGTTCTGGACGCCATCGGGAAGAACATGCGGCGGGCGGCGGCGGGCGGTGAAAAGATCAGCGCCACGGGGCCGGGCTGGCTCCGCCTCTCTGAAGACCGCATGAAGTGGATCGTGATCGAAGAGCGCGTCAAAATCGTGCGCGACATCTATGAGCGGGCGGCGGAGGGGCAGGGCGCGCGGTGGATTGCCAAGGCGCTGAACGAAGCGGGCGTCGAGGCCTTTGGCCCGCCGAGGAAGGACGGGCGCAGGCGGACCTGGGAGATCAGCAGCGTGCGGCTGCTGCTGGCCCAGCCCTCCGTAGAAGGGACCTACGTGCCCGGCTTCTCGAACACGTCGCGGTCGAAGACGAAGTTCGACGAGCCGATCCACGACTATTATCCGCGCGTCGTCGACGCTGACCTGGTTGCGAGGGCGCGCGCGGCTGTCGAGGCGCGGAAGGTCGGGCCGCGCACCGGCGGGCGCCACACCGCCGCCGTGGCGAACCTTTTCACGTCGCTCGCCTTCTGCCGCGCGTGCGGGAATAGGATGCACCTCAAGTCGATCAGCAACCTGTCGAACACCCGCTACCTTCAGTGCCACCACGCCGCCCGGCGCCGGGGATGCGAGCAGAAGCAGATGTTCAACTATGACGCCCTTGAGGGCGCAGTTCTGGACCAGATTCTTCACCTGGCCCTGGACGATCGCCACTTCGCTCAACCCGACGAGACTGGCGCCCTGGCGGTGGCCGTGGCCGAGATCGAGAAGGAGATCGAGGACGCGAAGCTGAAAGGCAAGCGTCTGATCAGCCTCGCCCTGCTGACCGACGACAACGCCCAGGTGGCGGCGGAGATCAAAGAGAACACCAAGGCTCAGGCGGCCCTGGAAGTGCGACGTGCTGAGGCCCAGTCGAAGCTAGACGCGGCGCGGGGGGCGGTCTCGCCGGAAGAGCACCTGACCCGCGTCCGTGATCTGCGCGGCGCCCTCCAGGATGAAGACAAGGCCACGCGCCAGGCGGCGCGGTTGCGGGTTCAGTCGGCGATGCGGGCGGTCGGCTTGCGCCTGGAATGCGAGGTCAAGCCGGGCGGCGACCGCGAGACTCTGATGATGCTGAAGTCCGGGTTCTTCTGCCGGATCGCGCAGGACGGCACCGTGATAGGAGCGGTCGACCTGCCGATGCTCGCGGCGGCGGTGGTGGGTGGTGTCGAACCTGGTGACGAGGCAGCGGCGACCGCTCGGACCCTGACCGACGTCGCTGACCTGCTTCTCAGCCGGGCGGCGGGTAGAGCACCGGCAGAGGACTGGGCGACCGAAGAAGCTGATCCGGCGCTGACCGCGCGCATCGCGACGCATCTGAGGCGCCAGCGCAAACCCTGGGAGGGGTCGGAATGATGAAGACGCAGCACGAGGAAATGGTCACGGCGGCCGCCGATTTGATGGAAGCGGCGCAGGGTGAACTTACAGCGGCCAGCATGGGGTTGATGCTGTCGCTGCTGGACGACCTGGAGGACAACCTTCACCTGCTGACCACCGCCACCAAGGCGCTCAGCTAGGCCAAGCCACCAGCGTAAGCGGTCGAGGCGGGGCGGCGCGCGTCACCTGGAGCACGGCGTAGAAGCAGATCAGCGCCGCCTCGGCGCGTCCGTCGTCCTTGACGCGACTGAACAGATCGAAGGCGCACGGAAAGACCTGCATGGCGCGGCGGCGCGCTTCGTTCTTGTCCTTGGGCGTCTTGGTCAGCCCCTTCCAGGCCGCCGGCGCCACCTTTGTTAGGATGGTGCGGGAAGCGCAGGCGCCTTCCAAGATGCCCAAGCTCCGACCGAAACTGAACGACGACACGACCCCCATCTGCGGACTGGACCAGACGTCTTCGATGTAGACGTGGTCGGGTAGGGCAGCGTCGAAGAGGCGGGCGACGCCGGTCGGGCTGACCGCGTCCTTGCCGCCCTTGCCTGGCTCCTTGGGCATGTCGATGACGGCGAGGGTCCAGACCTGGGTGTCGATCAGCGCCAGCGCCCCGTTCTTGCCGGGGTCGATTCCGATTATGCGGCTCACGGCAGCCGCCAGGCGAGGTTGGTGGCCGAGTTGTTGAGAGGGTCGCCGTCGAGGTGCTTTGCGACGTGGCGTTCAGACGGGCGCGGGCCGTGGAACGCTAGGCAGACCAGCCGGGCGACGCGTTCTCGGGTCTGCGGCCAGCCAGGCTGCCCCGCCACAGAGACGCGAGGTCGCAGGCGCTGCGACGTGTTCTGTTTCAGCAGACCACCGGGGGTGGCCCTGCGCGGCGTGGTGGCGATGCGGCCGGCGCTAGAGGCGTAATAATGAAGGAAGCCGGGGATCGGGCGCCAGGTTTCACCGGCGAGCGGAACCACCGGCAGAGCGATGTCGTCGACTACCATTCGGCGTCTTCCGCGCGGGCGGCGTCGGCCAGGTCGAGTTCGGTCAGGAAGTCGGCGACGTCCGAGTCGTCCCACGACGGGTCGACGAGTTCAGCGGAGAGGCGGTCGAAAGGTGAGAGAGGAAGCGGAGGGGTAGAGGAAGGCGGCAAGCGGTGGTCTCGTGAGGGCCGGCGGCTCGGAGGCGTCGCGGGCGGGCAGTCACCGGCGAATGGCAGGGGACGTCACGAATTGTCTCACAGAAGAATTTCCACGCAAGAATTCCGTGTTCGCCAGACCACCGCCTCGGTGATCACTCGCGCGCTCCGCGCTCTCGTGACCGGCTGCCGCCGGCCCACCTTCGGTCGGGCGGGACTTCAGGGCGGGATGTCCGCCTAGATCGGGCTGGTTGTCCAAGATGTCCAAAAAATCGCTTGGACATCTCTTGGACATCCTCCGCAAATGCCCGCCACCACTGGGTTTGAGGGGGGCGAGATGTCCAGATGTCCAATATATAAATATATATACAGATATATATAAAAGGGTGCCTGAAAGGCTCTGCGGGGGCGTCAGAGCCTGCGCCTGCTAGGCTGCGCGCGCCTCTGTATATGTTTGTATGATTTCCAGAAATTTGGACATCTGGACACCTTTTTCGAAAAACCCTTACAGAACAACCGTTTACAGCGGCGTTCGGCCTTTTGGGGCGGACATCCTTGGACATCTTGGACATCCAATCGGCTTGCCGCGTCCAAATAGGTGAAAATAGGAAAACCGCCTCCGCCGGTGTGGCGAAGACGGTTTGCTCGGCAGTTCGGGATGTTTCAGGCGTGGGGGCGGCTATCCGTCCCGTCGACCGCGCTGGCCCGGATCACCATGACGCCCGACATTCCCACCGGCGCCTTCCACTTCGGCCAGATGGCGGTCTCGGTGGTCTTGGTCTTTCCGCCGACGGTTTTCGAGCGGACGTAGGGGATCGCCAAGCAGCGATCCAGCAGAGCCTTCTTCAGCACCCGTTCGTCGGCGGCGCCACCCGCCCACTTCGACAGCACCTTGCCTCGGACGCAGTAGACCGGGACGCCATGGTAGTCTGAGACCCACGCCATGATCTCGCGGTTCGGGTTCCGGTCTTCGGCCGCGTCGGCGATCTCATGGCGTCGGGCGTTGATCGACTCCATGAGGGTTTCGATCGCGCGGTCGATCGGGTCTTCCGCCCGCATCTCCGATCCCAGGGCGCCTTCCCACAGGGTCCGGCCCACCGCTTCGACATCGAACGACGTGGGCAGCAGGCCGGCGCCCTTGGCGATCTCGCCGGCCACGCACAGGTAACCGACGGCAGTGGCGGCCCGGACGGCGACAGGCGTGTCGGTGCCCTCCAAGGACTCGACGAATTCGCGGACCCGCTTACTGAGAGCGCTGGGCTTGTCGACATAGCCCAGCCGGCGGACCTCTTCGATGAAAACGGGCAGGGCGTGGCCGTAGTTCTTCAGCATCACGTCCGCCCGCTCCCACTCGCCGGCGCCCAGCCGGTTGACGGTGACGTCGACCTCGACCAGGCGGACGGTCGTGCCGCCGGCGAGGGTCTCGCCGGCCTGGCGGAGCCGTTGGGCCAAGCCAGTCTCGGTCGACAGGGTCACCACGCCGCCCTTCCAGGCGCGGGTCAGGCCGGCGGCGCCGGACTGGCTCAGGCGGGCTCGACCCTGTTGACCGCTGGCGCGGAAGATCAGGTTCTGAACATCGGCCGCTTCGGCATGGTGGAGTTCGTCGAAGGCCGCGATCGTGCAGGACCCGCGTTCGAGCGGAACCTCCAGCGCGCCGATCGTGGCGTTCATTGACTTCATCTGGCCGACGCCGGGTTCCGGCGGGCCGGACACGGCGACGCCGACTTGCTGGCGCCAGGTCTTGCCCTCGGTGGTCGTGCCGGTGAAGGCCAGGACCAGGGTCGCCTGACCCGTCAGCCCGGTCAGCGGCCCGGCGAAACCCGCCAGCAGCCCAGCGTGGAGGCTCGGGGAGGCGCTATTGCAGGCTGCGGCGGCGCCTTCTTTCCAGGCGTCCAGAGTGCCGGCCGTGGGGGCGGCTTCGATCCGTTTGATGTCCGACAGGCGGACGTCGACATCGGCCGGCGCCCCGACCACTGCGCCCGTCGGCAGCATGAAGGTCCCATCCTCCAGCCAGCCCGTCCGGTCGCGAACGATCTGGTTCGTCGGCTGGGTCATCATCAGGATGCGGTGGGCCACCGTCTCGCCCTGGGCGGAGCCGAACGCGATTCCCTGACCACGCATGACGCCGATCGCATAGGCTTTATTCGCGGCCTTGTCGGCGGGGATGCGAAAGGTCTCGCGATGCCCGGCCTCGTTCTCGAATGCGATTTCAAGGTCGCGAAGCCCCGCCCGATCCGGGTGAATGGCGCCGCCGACCAGGGTCCAGCGGCTGAACGCCAGGCCACCACCCTTGCCTTCGTCATCCGGGGGAAAGGCGAAGAACTTACGGCCGTCGACTTCGGTCAGTTCGAACTTTCCGGCCGCCTTCGGCAGGGGGTATCCGGTGGTCGCGGTGGGCTTCGACTTTGCGGGGCGGGACGTCAAATCATGGACGCCCGCGTACTCTGCCAGGGCGGCTTCCACGTCGACTTCCGGCTCGACCACCGGCTCGTCGCGCAGGACCACGTCGAACGCCTCGACGTCCTCGGCGGTGAACCAGCCGTCCTCGACCATCTTATTCAGGAAGTCCAAGCGGTCGCGACCCTTGGATTTGCACGAACCATGCGAGCAGTGGATGGTGAAGCCGTCGCCCTTGCCGTCGCCGGCATTGCTGGCGAAGCAGCCGCTGTCGGTCTTGTCACGCGGGTTCGAATGGCCCGAATTGAACGGGCACTCGATGATCCGCTTCTTCCGGCCGTCGCTCCAGCCGCGCAGTTTCTTTGCGTTCGGCGTGCCCTTCAGGCGGTCCTCCAGCAGATTGACGATGTCCAGCCCGTCGGCGCGGCGAGCGGCCCAGCGCCGATCGAACGGCCCCGTAACCACCTTGTCGGGGTCGACCCGACGACGACCTGCGACCTTCCGGGGCTGCTCGACGTCATCGTCCGCCAGATCACCCGCCTGGGCGAGAACCTCCGCCACGTCCAGCAAGTCGCCACCGAACAGATCGGCGCGGAACTCGGCGCCCTCGGGGTGCGCCGGAAGATACCAGAGGCGG
>Ga0209941_1001648_pt1 | contig 14586 bp, 8 predicted proteins | sample ThiBiot_300_plan_FD_183945 | JGI IMG/M metagenome (GOLD analysis project Ga0209941, IMG submission 183945) | Wastewater bioreactor microbial communities from Cape Town, South Africa - Thiocy_solids_1 (SPAdes) | ecosystem: Engineered > Bioremediation > Thiocyanate > Unclassified | place: South... | reverse complement strand
TCCGGCTTTTTACTTTGCTTTTGGGAGTACCTGGCATGACATTTACAAAATCAATGACAAACTCTGCATGGCTGTGCGTGATAATTGCAAGGTTCGCATAGTTTCCCTCGGATACTTCTTCAGAAATCTCAATGTTTAACTGGTTGGGCTGAGGTTGTTGCTGGTCTGCCATTATTAAATTTTGGGTAAATATACAAACAAACAGACACGATCCAAATAGAATCCAATATTGAATTAATAACCTCATTCATCCTCCCCTAAGCAGATATAGACTGAAAGAATACAATAAGATTTTCCAAATAGAAATTAAAATTATTCAAAGAAAAATCTAAAACCCCGATTTGAATTAAAACCACAGGCCTTTAAAAATATGACCCGTGGTTTTAAGGTAATTTTTAATATCTTTTAAAACATTTATTTGAATGATTAATAAAATATTCTGACTTGTATTGAGTGGTAGGTATATTTTTCCTGTACATTAAAAGCCCGGCTCGTAGTTGTTCCATTTTTATCTGGGGCATTTACCGTCACATTATAACTTACCTCAAACGTTCGGCTCCCATTATTATTTATTACCATCTTGTTGGAAAGGTCATTGGTAAATGTAACGTTCAGATTATTTCCAGTTCTGGTATCATAAACTCCATCAACCTTGCCTGAAGCATCAAGATGATACGTAGGATAAATGAGTGAATACGTTGAAACTTTGCCTGCAGAGGAAAGGTTATTTACAATTAAACTTAATCCGCGAGAGCTCCCGGATAGTCCAACATAATACTCATCAATAAAAGATAAGAAACTTTGGTCATCAATCGAAGAAGGTCGACCATAAGTTAGCGCCAGGTTATCAAGTAAAACGGGTCTTGTATTCTTGGTTATAGTTATTACCCCATTTGGATCAGTAACAGTGGTTTCATCCATATACCTTCCAAAATATTTCCCATTGTATAATACAACTTCAATTTGGCTTGCGTTGGCACTTACTGCTCCCTGATCTGCACCGGTAATAGTAAACACAACCGAGTAATCTGCATTAGGATCCAAATTAGCTTTATTAACATGAAAAAGCACAGGGACGTCTCTCGCAACACTATCAAAAGCCGGTATATCGACTGTGGCTGGGATTGTTATTGCACCCGCAGGCAACGGATCACGAGATCCATTAGACATAGAAACAGTAAGTTTTAAAGTGCCCTTAACCTTCATATTTCTTGGTTGGGAAATGTGAACCGTGAAAAACTTAACGTCTTCATCAGGCCCGCTAAAATCAAAATTAGCAAATGGTTGATATCCAAACCCAATAACATGGTTATCCTGATCTACATATTCATCCTCTGCTATACTGGTTACTATTCCACCGTTGTCATTTGTACGAAGCCCTGCAAAATCATTCTTGGACTTTAGACAAGAAGAAAGTACAATTAGAGAGGATAAAACTAAACTCAATTTAATTATACGCATAATGAGTATCTTTTTTATTAATTATAAATTCAAATCAAAATTCTTATGTCCATTAATTATTTACGTCCCAAAAAATTGGAGAATCCTGTATGTGATCAATTCCTTTAGGCACATTATTTCCATTGGTAGTAAATTCAATTTGTGGATATATCATTCTCACAGGTTCATTCCCTATTCCCACCTGTGATCTTGGATCCAGAGGAACACTGTAAAACGTATGGCCATTCTCACTTGTCACTGAAGATTTCCTGTAATCTGTCCAGGCTTCCAATCCATTGATATGTACAAAAGACACCCATTTCTGAATTAATATCGCTCTTAGTTTATCAGAACTTGCTGCCCAATTCACATTGGCAATTGGTTGAGCTATATAGGCCGAATAGGCAGCATCCGCCTGAGTATTCCCTGCATTATTTATGATATTACCTGCCCCCACTTCGTAACACATATTTCCCACTAACCTAAAGTGAGCATGTACCCCATCATTGTAATTTGTTGCCGGATCTCCAAGATCAGTCGCCAACGCAGGATATTTTACAGCAGCTTCAGCTTGCAAAAACTTAGATTCGGCTAAAGTGAAAAGTACCAAGGGCCCAGTCTGGCTTGATGTAACTCCTCTCTGAATATAAAACGGACCCATTGCTGAAGAAGTAGAATTAGATGCTCCGGATCCTGCACCCATAGGTACCCCTTTATAAGTATAGCTACTTGCAGTTGATGGCCATGTTGGTAATGGTGAAGTGACAATAGTACCCTGGGGCCATGCCAATCCTTGTAAACGGTAATCATCATGAGTGATTTTTAACCAATCAATGATCACTTTGTTCATTTTTCTATACCGAAAGTTTGTTGTGACTGTATTTGATTCATCAAAACCGTATAAAGAATAATATGGGTTTAATTTACCGCTTGTGGCAGCATAGCCGGGCTGAATAACTACATTCTTATCTAAATAACCGAGATTAGCAGTTGACTGGACATTGCTTACAATGTAAGCATCCCTTGTCCCCATAAAATCCTGATGTAACAATAAACGAAGTTTGAGAGTATTTGCAAAGTGTATCCAGTCAGTTTTGTTTAATCCAAAAAGAATATCCTGCCTTGTAACATCACTTGCGGTCGGCCAAGATGCAGCCTGCATACTTGCCATCGCATTATCGAGTCTGATAATCAGAGAGTCATAAATATCCTCCTGCTTATCATATTTAGGCGTGAGATTAGATAAATCGTGTACGGCATCAGTGAATGGTACATCTCCATAAATATCCACTAACCGAGCATAATCGTAACATTGCATAATTACTGCGGGGTCCTTCCAGAATCCAACTCCTTCTGCATCCGCCCGTTCAATCACCTTCTGGTAATCATAAATATTGTCATAAATCGTAGTCATCCAATCGAATTGGGTATTGGTAACTACATAAGTCTTTTCGTTACCACCACCGGTATAGCTTGTGCTGTGCCCATAAAAACCGCTCCAGGTACCTGCAACGACATGAACATTACTTGTAATTTGAATTCGGACAGTGTTACTCAAAGCACCTGTCATAATATATGGCACCTTACTGGATGTCAAATTATTCGGATCTGTATTTACATCAAGGAATTTTTTGCAACTTGTGGCGGCAAATATTATTAATAGGAGAGATGTAAGAATCCCAAAAAGTTTATTATTTAAAAAATTCATCTTTGTTATTTTAACTTAAAATGTATATTAAAAAGTAACCCTTAGAGTCCCTCCCCATTGCCTTGTTGGAGGTGTATTACTTGTAGTGTTAATTCCAATGCTGTTACCATTGGTATTTGAAAATTCAGGATCAGTGAACCAATTATCAGAGGGTAACCATGTCTTTAAATTACGCCCCCAAGCCGTTATAGTGATACCTTTAATTACATTCCCAATATTTCCATACTTTGCCATATCAAAATTATAGCTTAAAGATAAAGAACGTAATTTCCAAAAATCACCGGAACTATAAAAACTCTCCCCCGTGTTTACCAGACTTGAGCCATTACTTAAATCTCCAAATCCATTATAAGTAGCTGCATACTGACTTGTTGCAAAATTTGTGTTTTCAACATATTTATTGCTGGATGCATCAAGATAAACAGAATTAGGCCAAACAAATTGTTGTCTATGCATAATTGTACTAATAGCTGTTGTACCTGAAAACATCATATCTTCCCCAAGATCATTATAAATTACATAGCCTCCTCTGTACTCAATATTACCCGTGAGTGTAAACCCTTTCCAAGACAGATTTAAATTTGTTCCAAATGTGGTTTTAGGCATGGTATTACCCACTCCCATAAGTCCGGATGCTTTAACTGGCCAACCTGTGGAGGGGTCAATAATAATCTTCCCGGTTGCAGAATCCCTTTCAAACGATGTTACTTTCAGATATGGAAACATCTGATCCTTTTCAGCAACCAGGTTTAAATTACCATTTGATTGATATAATAGTGATGAAAATCCATCCACATACAAAGTGGTAACTTTATTGGTGTTATATGACCAATTGAAATCTACGTTCAGATTCCAATCCCTATTGCGAATGAGGTTTGTTTTTAATGATGCTTCAATACCGTGATTGTTAACCCTTGCTGCGTTCGTTAATATGTTCTGTATCCCTGTAGTAGGTGAAACTTGTGCAGTAAGTATCTGCTGGTCAGCAATCTGCCTATAGTATGAAACATTTAACATTACTCTGTTTTGGAGAAATCCCAATTCTGTTCCAACTTCGGTAGAAGTTACCTTTTCGGCGGATAATGTTGAAAAGGGTAATGTTCCTCCTATAGACATACCTGTCAACCCAGTACTTGAAAAAGGAAATCCCGAAGCAAAATTATATACCTGATCAAGTTGGTATGGACCTATATTATCATTCCTGTTTTTGTTGAAGCTTGCACGAATTTTAGCGAAGTTGAGAATATTATTATTGTAATGAAATGCATCCAACAAAGAAAAGGAAACATCAGCTCCCCATGTCGTATATTGGTACAGGTCAGCTTTACGCCCTGGTTTGTAGAATACGGACGTCCAGTCATGACGTGCTGTTCCGTGAATGAACAAGAATCCTTTATAACCTGCAGTAGCATCAGCATATCCGCCTGTCTTTCGCTGCTCACTTATACTGTTTGAGCCATTATACAAACCAGTCTCTGAATTTACAAAGTTGAAAAAGTCTGGAAATGCAAGGGCTCCGGTGGAGACCCCAATATTTTTGGATTTTCTAACCTGAATATTGTTTCCTAAAATTGTTTGCAGGGAGAAATTATTGAATTTCTTATTATACGTAAGGAAAAGATCACTATTAATGCGGTTTCCATTACTATAGGATTCTCCCAAACCTCCGGGAATAACACTCTTCGCTTTATTGTAACCTAACCCTGTAAGGAAATAATCATAATCTTCGTTATAACCCGTCATATATGCATAACTCGATGCCCACTGACTAAAAGTCCATGGGTTTGCAGAACTTGTAGCTTGAAATTCAGTATTTGCAGTTCCAACCCTCGCCGTTATATTGAGTTCGTTGGTAATTTTAAACTTGGCGGTAATATTACCATTAAAATAATGATTTCTACCAAAACTCCTGTTATTGTCAAGCATCCAGAATGGATTATAATAATAATCGTTAAAATAGCTGTTAGGATCACCAAAAGGTTTGTTTTTCCAATCTCTAAAATCTGTGATCGGTATCCAACCCGGAACATTAAGAGTATAAAAATAATAATCCGTTGTGGTCTTATTTGATTTATCCCAAGTATATGTTGCATCGAAACTAATAGTTAATCGATCAAAAGTATTGGAGGCATTGAAGCGAAATGAATTTCTTTCATATTCGTCTTCAGGTACGATCCCGTTTGTTTGTACCCTTTGAAATGAGGTATAAATATTACTTTTATCATTCCCTGCACGATATGAAAAATCTGATTGATTGGTATGACCAGTATTCCAAAAGCTTTCATGCATACCGGGTATATAAGAAAATGGGAATGTTAAGAAAGACCCATCTTGTTGTACCCTGCCCGGGAAACGAATACTCCCATCAAAACCTGGCCCGTACTGTTGATTTTCTGCGGGGTGGTAATCTTCTTGCGCATCAGCACCATAGGCAGAGCCTGAACCATTCTCGGTTTGAAACTTGGGTAAGTATGCAAGCTTTTCGACGTTATAGGAATTTGAGAAACTGATTTCTGGTCTCTTGCTTCCTTTTTTCGTAGTAATTATTATAGCTCCATTCACCCCGTCAGATCCATATAGAGTTGCAGCCTGTCCACCTTTCATTATACTAATGTCCTGCACATCATTTGGATTGAGATAGGTTAGTGTATTTGATGGTACTGGCACTCCATCCAAAACAACTAAAGCAGTATTATCTCCAGTCATTGACCTTATACCACGTAAAACTATACGCGGGGAGGAGTTAACTCCCGCACTTGTGTTATAAACGGTCAACCCTGCAACTTTATTAGTCAGGGCTTCACCCAAATTAAAGGATTTGCCTTCTGTAATTTCGGTGGGGGATATGTTCGCAGTAGAATAACCAATTTCTTTTGCAGTCCTTGTTATTCCTAATGCTGTTACCACAACTTGCTCAAGGGTCTTAGTATTCGATTGTAGAACGATTGTAAACTCACTTCTTCCGCCAACTTTAATCTCTTGTGACTGGAATCCGACTCCTGTTAATACAATCGTCGAACCATTTGAAGTTGTTAAAGTAAATTCACCAGATGAATTTGTAGCAACTGCATTATGAGTACCTTTTACCTGAACTGTAATACCCTGCAATGGAGTACCGTCGGTAGTCACTACTCTACCAGATACGGTTCTTTCCTGGGCAAATGCCGATCCTCCAATAAAAAACAGCATTGCCAAAAGCAATAAGAATCTTCTCATGTGTTGATTTTTAAAATGTGGTCTTTAGTAGCCAGAGGTATTTAAAAATATTTTTACTGGCTTCTGTTACAGGCAGCAATTTTAATTCAAACGCTGCATATCTCAATTAAAATTTTCATTTTGTATCTACTCTTTAATTAAATATTGTTTAATATTATTGATGTTTATTAATATATCATATAAATAATTTTATAGAAAATAATTAAATGTCTAATAGCTCCAAAGTATAATTAATCTTTCTCTAAATTTTTATTTAACAATATATTTATATAAATTATAATGAGAAATAACCGTCCGGCATGAATAAACTCCGCTTATAGAATCGCATGACAATCAGGGACATTAATGGCTATTTTCTACATTTTGGCACGAAAATCCAATGTTGGGTATCATTTAGAATTTTCCAGTCAATAGTACACGTGTACAACAAATTTCTAAAACTACAGGGGAGCATTACTGTAGAAATCGACCAGGCAAAGATTAAAGACGATGAACGATGGGATGGGTTGAAGGGTATTTGACGAATTCCAAACTCAATAAGCACCAAATCCTGGAAAATTATCAGCATCTCTGGCAAATTGAAAAAGCCTTTCGGATCGCAAAATCAGATTTAAAGACCAGACTGGTATACCATCGGTTCCGGCGGCGTATTGAAGCACACATATGTATTTCATTTGTTGCTTATAAAGTCTATAAAGAATTAGAAAGACAGTTGCAAAATAAAGGGGCAACCATATCGGCTACTGAAGCCATTGACATTGCCGATAATATTCACAAACTAACTATTAACTACACGGGAGGTGGCCAAAAAATGGAAAAATTACTCCTCCTGACTGAAGAGCAAAAATACTTGGCTAATCATTTCTCATTTTAAGGGTGTCCCGGTTCGGAAGTCAGGAAAAAAATTATACCTGACACCGAGAAAATCACAATAATTAAGATGCAAAAGTTTGTTAGGATCTTCATCAGGAAAAATAGAGAGCCATCCCGAGTAATTCATTATCCATTCTTCGGCTAAGGCCATCAAATCACTTAGTTCTTTATCGTTATGAGCAGAACCCAGATTACGCAAAATGGTTCTCTTATTGTTTCGGTATTGTACTACCTGAACAGCACGGGCTTTTGATGCGGTTTTTACAACCCTGATTTTCATTCCAAATCACCTTTAGGGCGGTAAATCTAACCATTTTAATTATTAGTCTGTTGATAATCAGTCACCTATCACAGCACTAAATTGAAGGGGTACAAGTACGACCAGTTTTTTCACCCGCAGCAGCAAAAGATTGCTTCAAAGCCTTCCATGGTTTGGTTTCTTAAACCTGCTGATAAACTCTTTGTTGATTTTGCTGGTAAGAAGATTCATTATACCTTTCGAGATCCCGGTGATGCCATTGCCTGTTATTTGTTTGTAGCCTGTCTTCCCCATAGCGAACCTGGTTTTCTTATAGCAGTAGTACGCATACGATTGTTGATTTTTTGTATGCACTGGCTTTGTTGTCTCGCCTTTCCAGGGGTACCCTATCTGTTTGCAGACAGCCATAATGGTGCCAAAGAGGCAGCCTGCATCCATTCATTTTTTGCCATTTGCTGGAAACATGAGGTCAATCCGCATGAGTCGATCAAATATATATTTGAGCATCTGATAGCCACCAGAGTAACCGGGCTGGAAAAACTATATCCCCAGAATTATCAGAATGTTCCCACAAAATAGACCAATCTGATATTGTATATTTCCAGAATAGGCCAAAGATGTACTTGGTCAGTTGGATAAACTAAATTAAATTGCCACTACGCTAATTCACCTTTTTGGCCTCGATTACATAGTCTCCAAATGAACCGGCTGCAACAGTATGATGCAATTTAACGCTAAAAATCTTATCACATGGTGCGACAAAATTATCAGGTGATCCCGCAACAGTTTGACAGGAAATGGGCCCATATCCTGCCCCATATCCGTTTGTAGTATAAACTTGTTTTGCTACTGAAGTTACATTATTGGCGGTATTTACAGTAATGATAATTGGAACCGCAGTTATATCATTATATTCAAAAGAAAACTGATTATCGCTTACTCTCGTGATTGGAATAATATCGCCGGGTGAATAATCTCCCCATTCATCCTTAATTATCTCAAAATTACCCTCATAAATATCCGGATCGTAAGCACAAATAGCTCCAAACCTTGCAAACTCTGAATAATCCGGATGAGCTTTAGGTCCACTTCCTGTCCCAATCCCACCTATTGGAAAAGCCTCGAATTTCTTTCCGCTGACGTAAATATCGACACTAAAATCATAAACATCACCAAGGGCGATGTCACCAAATAGACCTGCGATATCTGCTGCTGTAGCAGTAAAGTCAGCAGGTAAGGTTGTAATATCGGCTTTAAAAACCTTGACTGTCGTTCCATTCGAATTCGTCTTTCTCACCACTATATCAACTTTATCAGGCAACTTAGCATCAGGGAAATATGGTGCTACCTTAAACTTTCCCTGAAAAGATGCTAGATCAGTCAAATTTATAGATTGGCTACCAGATGGATCAATTGTAACTGTTATCGCTGGCACATTTTGCAAATCCTCTAATGTATCTTTTTTTATTGGTCCGTCATTCTTTGAACAGCCAACTAAAAAGCTTAAAAGCAATAAAAAAAGAAATACGGTTGTATTATTTAAATTATATTTTTTCATCTCTTATTATTTTTGGATTATTACCTTTCATTTAGTGAAGAATGTTTATGGTTCCCAGAATACTTTATAGGTCGAGGGTACCTTCTGTTTTGGAGCATTCTTGTTAATTTCAATTTCCTGAGTGCTAAATGGAAGGGACAATGGATAGGCCGTTCCATTTGATACAGGAACTACTACTCCCTCTGGTGTTTTCACACTTGTCACAGTACCTACAGGCGCGGGCGAAAACATTACAGGAAAGCCTGTTCTCCGATAATCTGTATAATTATCTATTGAATTTCCTAACCTTGAAAGCCATTTCTGAGTCATAATATATTCCAATTGCCTGTCTGGATTTGCGTCAAAAGCATTCATTACACTCGTCTTATAAAAATCAGTTTCAGGGAGCGAAACAATTGAAGGAACTGTCTGATTCACTGGCTTGATATAATTCTGAATGACATAATCAACCTGGCCAAAAGAAGCATCTAATGCTGCCTTAAAAACTGCCCTCTCATCTCCATCTGCAACTCCTGCGTGGATCAACTCAGCTTCCAGGTATAATCTGTCAGCATAAGTCAATGCTCTCTGAGGAGCTGCTCCTGTACCTGCATTAATAGCTGCATGATCACCTGTTGAAGCTGTTGCACTTATCGGAATACCAGTTTCATCATCATATCTTCCTCCAACAGGATAAATACCAAGCATTGAATAACTATTACTGTTAGCACCTCCTACGCAAGGTCCATTGGACCCGAAAATAATGGAGATAAATCCACCATCTCTGTAATCTGGGCAATTTTCCGGAGTTTGTCCGGGAAGTTTTTGTTTATAAATATAATAAGGAACACGTGGATCTTCCACTCCAAAATATAAATCAGGGTTTATGCCATTCATTATTTCCCATAGCCATGGACTTGGAAGCTGTCCTCCTCTTTGTGCTGCATTATAGTCTCCATAACCCGGGTATCGGTCATCAGTAGCTCCCATTGTTCCAAAAGTAAACATAAAACTTTCACTCTGGGAATTAATAAGCATTGCAGGGTTAGACAACAAGGCTTTTACCTCAGAACTAACATCCTGTACCAATCTGACTTGTGTATATAATTTCAATTTGATTGTGTTGGCAGCCTTAATCCATTTATTAGCGTTCCCACCATACACAATATCATCCCCTGACGGCTTAATCCCCCCATCAACCTTTCCTAAATCTGTAATTCCATCATCAAGCATTGTCAATAATTGCGGATAAATTTCTGATCCCTTATCAAACTTGGGCTGTGTGATACCTTCTTGAAATTTATCAAATTCACTAAAAGGGATATCCCCCCAGATATCTACCATCATACTAAGTGTATATGCCTTTAGTATCTTTGCAATACCGGAGTAGGTAGTTTGATTGGTTGCTACTGCCTGATCTATGATTACATCTAAGTTCGTAACTGCAATATACAAACTACTCCATGGGCCGTCCACAGCACCGCCGTCCATTCCATAACGATTATCACTCCCATACTCCATTAATTGATGAGTATAAACACCGAGGCCATTACCTAAAGTACTACCTAATGCAAATTGCCCAGCTATTCTTCTCTGTGCTGCAGTCAGTAGTGTCGCTTCAGAAACTTTAGTAGGATCATTCAGGTTCTGATTAACATCCAGAAACTTCTTACAAGCTGGAAGGATAAGAATTGATGAAGATATTATCAGGAAAGCTGAAATATAAAATGAATATTTTTTTATACTTATCATAATCTAAAAATTTAAAAAAATTAAAACGTTACTCTAAGATTAATCCCGTATCTCTTAGGAGCTGGAGCGCCAACAATATCATACCCCTGAGCAGCACTCGTCCCAAATGAACTAAGTTCCGGATCATGATGAGTATGTTTGGGGATATCCGGCGCATAGAACCAAAGATTTCGACCACTTAATGAAACATTTATATTAGATAATTTCAATTTTGTGATCCATTTTATAGGGAGATCATATCCCAAGGTGATTTCTCTTAAATGATATACTGTGGCGCCATATAAATTATATTCTCCGGCAGAATTTGTTGCAAACGAAGTGTTGTTGGCAACGCCTGGTTGAAAGTACAAGTCATTCACTGAAATTTTTGTCTGATTCTGAACTGGCTTTCCATCAACAAGAAGTGGAACAAAATGTGACTCACCTTTGTCATCTACGACAGGCGTCATATTAGCATAATACCCGTCTATAACCACATTATGTTCTCTATCCTCATTGTCCCTTGTAACACCTCTACCAAGCATGGCACCAATGCTCTCTGAATAAAATAGACCTCCAACAGTCATGTCAAATAATGCGCTCAAATGAAATCCCTTATAATTGAATTCATTGGTTATCCCCAATTTATATTTCGGATTAGGATTCCCTAAATACGTATTATTCTGATCTTCAACTGCCCATCCAGTATTAGGATCAATCAACAATTTGCCCTGATATCTGGCAGCTACTGTACCGCGAAAATAACCAAATGGCATCCCTGGCTCCAGATATGAGCCAACAAAATCTGTGTAGCCGGCATAGGCAATTCGGGTAAGCCCTTCAACCAGCTTATTTACTGTATTTGTATTGCGGGTGTAAGCAGTATGTATCTTCCATGTAAAATCTCTTGTAACTATCGGTTTTACATCAAGACCTATTTCCCAACCTTTATTTTCAATCTCACCAATATTAGTATAAAAACTTGTATATCCTGTTGTAACAGGAACGTCAACCGGATATATCAGGTCTGTAGTTTTTTTGTCATACCATGTAATTTCAGCACTTATCCGGTTCTTAAACAATTGAAAATCCATCCCAATCTCCAATTCATTAGTAAATTCAGGCGTTAAATTCGGATCAAAAGTTGTTCCACCCCTTTCTGCTCTCGGGTTTCCCAAAAATGAAGTACTATAAAGTGAGAATACATCCTGCCCATTCTGAGGATTTGCGTCATTCCCTGCTCTTGCAAAACCTACCCTAATTTTGCCATAGTCCAACCAATTATTTCTGAGTTTAAATGCATCCGACCAAATAAAGGAACCCGATACAGATGGATAAAAATATTTGGAGTTCTTATATGGCAGCGTAGAAGTCATATCCAGTCGTCCTGCTGCATTAAGGAATACAAAACCCTTATAACCTAATGTTGCCTCACTAAAGAAACCAACCAACCTTCTTTTATGACGTGAATCATCGGTAAAATTCTTAGTGTTTGTGTTCGTCAGATTATACAATCCCGGGGTTATAAAATTTGATCCGTAATACCCTTGTGACCGGGAAGTTCTTTGAAATATATCATTTCCAACTCGTATATCAAGAGTAAAATTCCCGTTAAGTTTGGGACTAATTGTTGCATAAAAAAGGGACTGAAGATCAGTGTTTTTGAAAAATGTTTCCGTAATATTTCCAACTGCATTGTCACTTGATCCATAGGAGCTTTGATCAATAATAGCATCTCTTGAAAGAGAATAATTGTTTGCCCCAAAAGTATAAAAGAGGGTCAAAAACTTGGTTGCCTTAAAAGAGGCTCTGAAATTTACAACTGACCTATCATCCTCAGTAGTTATCACATTGTGATAGGCAGCCCATAATGGGTTTGTATATTGACCGGTATTAAAACCAATTTGGTTTCCACTCTTATCAGTGATTGGATAACCCTCCATATTCCAGTTTCTTGCCATAGTAAAGGTTCTGCCCCATTGAGTCAGAAAAGATTGTGCCTGGCCGAAATATCCTCCTATTTGTTTTGAATGAGCATAAGAAATACTACCACCAACTGTGAGTTTACCTATTATAGTCTGCCCACCAAGTGAAGCATTATTCTTCTTATAGCTGGAATTCATAATATACCCGTCCTGAGTTACATTTGAAATCGTGGCATTAAAAGTTGTTTGGTTATTTCCCCCGTTAAAATTTAAGGAATTCTCAGCAAGATGTCCCGTTTCAAAGAGTCCTCTTACATTATCCGGATAGGCTTTATATGGTGCTAATCCATTAGGAAATAATTCAGGATATGCATTAAATAAAGCCGACCAAGTACTGGCGGGGATTGAGTCGACTCCCGAAGATGAAGGTCGTACTACTCCCCCTGATGAATTATAGATGACACCTTTACCAAATTTCCCTCCCCACGATCCATTTGCTCCCAACACAGTCATATTTGCTCCGGCCCCATAAAGATTTTGAAAATCAGGTAGCGCACCAATTTTTTCAATAGAATATCCGGAATTATAGCTCAGATTGAAAGATTTTGCTCCTTTTTCAGCAGTGCCAGACTTTGTTGTTATAAGTACGACTCCATTGGCTGCCCTTGAACCATAAAGAGATGCCGCTGCTGCCCCTTTTAATATAGTCATGGATTCAATATTATTTACATCCAGATTATTCAATCCTGTACCAGACGCTCCACCACCTGAAAATGCACTTCCAGCACCAACTTCGATGTTACTATAAGGAATCCCATCAACCACAATCAGCGGTTGTGTTCCCAGACCAATTGAGGAGACACCCCGAATTTGAATACGGGTCGATGCCCCAGGCGCTCCCTGTCCAATCCTGATGTCCACTCCAGGTACCTTCCCCTGAAGATTTTTTAATACATCGGGTTCTGATTTTTCAACCAGAGCGTCAGGTTTTACTTGTGAGATTGCATATCCAATAGCTTTTTCTGACCTCTTAATACCCAAAGCTGTAACCACAACCTGTTCTAATGTTTTGGTTTCGGCCTGCATGAAAACATCAATGTGTGTTTTATCATCCACCTTCACTTCCTGAACCTGAAAACCAATTCCTGATAGAATTAATGTTGCATCTTTGGACACTGTAATAGTAAACTCTCCGCGAGAATTTGTGGATGTACCAATATTCGTCCCTTTAACTTGCACTGTAATACTCGGTAGGGAAGTCCCCTCAACAGATGTCACTCTCCCCGTGATTGTCCTCTCTTGAGCAAATCCTGATGCTCCCAAAAAAAACAGAATTGCCAAAAATGATAAGAATTTTCTCATGTGTTGATTTTTAAGTTGTGGTCTAAAAAAAGTTAATAGAAAAATAAAATTATTCTATTGACATCTACTTAAGGCTACAATTCTAATTAAATCGCTGCATATTCCCATTCAAAATCTTATTAAATTAATAGATTCTAATTAGATATTATTTAATGTTATTGATTTATATTTAATCAGTTCCTAAACATATTCGGATTACTTAAAACATATTTAACATAGTTAATGAAAATACAATTTTTATCGATTTCTTTTTTAACGATTCTTTTTGCAGAAAAATGACAATTCAGACCACTTATCAGAAAAAATTACCAATTCATAGAAATAATAAAAATTTTTAGACTATAAAAATTTTCCGGTAAAAGAAGTCGAATTTTTAGCCAGATCTTCCGGTGTTCCCTCGAAAACCAAGTTACCTCCTTCATCGCCGGCTCCGGGACCCAAATCAATCACCCAATCAGCCGAACGGATAACATCAAGGTTGTGTTCTATGATTATAATAGAGTGGCCCTGTTCAATGAGTGCATTGAAGGAGTCA
>Ga0209941_1001647_pt1 | contig 14598 bp, 10 predicted proteins | sample ThiBiot_300_plan_FD_183945 | JGI IMG/M metagenome (GOLD analysis project Ga0209941, IMG submission 183945) | Wastewater bioreactor microbial communities from Cape Town, South Africa - Thiocy_solids_1 (SPAdes) | ecosystem: Engineered > Bioremediation > Thiocyanate > Unclassified | place: South... | reverse complement strand
CGGCTGGCTGACCGTTCCGGCGGCGCTCGTCATCGCGTGGGGGCTGACGCGCGGTGCGCCCGACGGCGCGGCGGCGGTCGGCTATACCGCGCTCGTCGCGGCGATGGCGGCTGCGGCGTGGACGAGCCGTTTTCCGCGCTATCGCACTGGGATCGGCGCGATGCTGTTCCTGGCGAGCGACCTGTTCATCTTCGCCGGGGAAGGCGGTGCGCTTTCGAAGGACGTCACCCTGTGGCTCGTCTGGCCGCTCTACTTTGCGGGACAGGCGCTGATCGCCTGGGGCGTCGTATCGACACTGAGCCGCGAGAGCGATCGAGCCTAGCGCCGGGCGTCCGCTAGTCGTCGTTGCCCTTGATGCACGAGGCCAGCCATGCGGCATCCTCCCGCGCGGCCTCCCCCTCAAGCAAGGCGGCGAAGGGAAGCAGGGCAAGTGCAATGAGGCGCATGGGAAAACTTGGTCGTTAGCCGTCCCACGCTGCGATCGTGGTGCGGTGGAGCAGGCGGTCGTGACCGTCATAGCCGCCGGTTGCACGGTGGAGCACCGAGCGATTGTCCCACATCAGCAGCATTCCCGCGTCCCATTTGTGGCTGTAGCGAAATTCCTCGCGCCCCTGCCAGTGCAGCAGTTCGACAATCAGCGGCAGCGCTTCGGCATCGTCCATATCCTCGATCCCGATGATATAGCCCGCGCAGCCGAACAGGCCCTCGCGGCCCGTTTCGGGGTGCCTGCGGATGATCGGGTGCACCTGCGTCGCCATCGCCGTTTCGCCGGGGCGGATGTCCATGCTGCGGCCCTTGTCGTTCGCGCCATACATGCCGGAGGGGGCGTAGCCGCCGCGCGCGCTGTGGATCGCGCGGCGCCCCTCGATCCGGGCGCGCAGCGCGTCCGGCATCGCGGTGAGAGCCGCATGCTGGTTCGCAAATTCGGTGTTGCCGCCAATCGGCGGAATGGTGATGCCGTAAAGACAGGTTCCGGCGGGCGGCCTTGCCTGAAAGCTCCAATCGCTGTGCCAGTTTTCGGCGAACAGCGGCACGGTTTCGTCGGCGCGGCGCTTGACCGCGATGACGTGGCGGCGGCCCGGAACCGGTGCGATGAAGGGATCGTCGCCGAAGCCGCCGAAATGTTGGGTGAACCGCTCCAGATCGTCGTCACCCAGCGACTGGCCGGGAAAGGCGAGGACATGATGGTCGAGCCACGCCGCGCGGATGTCGGCCACGACGCCGGCCGAAAGCGGCTGCGTCAGGTCGATGCCGGTGATCGCGGCGCCGCACGCCTGGCCGCTGGGGGTGATCGTGAAAGCCATGGCGCGATGCTGCGCCGTTCGCCCGCCGCCGTCAATCGGTGTGCGAAACCGGTGCGCTATCGATCAGCGCGACGGCGCGAATCCAGCCGGCGCTCGCGCGCTCGATCTTCACCGGGAAGCAGGACAGCGTCCAGCCGTTCGAGGGCAGGGCGGCAAGGCCCGTCAGCTTCTCGATCTGGTAATAGGGCCGGATCCGTCCCGCCTTATGGCCTTCCCAGATGATCGACGGATCGCGCGTTTCGGCCCAGCGTTTCGCGGTGTGGCTGAACGGCGCGTCCCAACTCCACGCGTCGGTGCCGACGACCTTCACGCCGCGCTCTGTGAGATACAGTGTTGCCTCGGCACCCATGCCGCAGCCCTGATCAGTGAAATTGTCGGTGCCATAGATCGCGCCCGACTGGACGAGCACAATGTCGAACGGCTGAAGGGTATGGCCGATCCGCGCCAACTCGGCCTCCACTTCGGCCGCGCTGACGACATGGCCCGCGGGACGATCCGAAAAGTCGAGTTTGACGCCGGGCCGGAAAAAGAGGTCGAGCGGCGCCTCGTCGATGCTGGGCGCAGGCGTCGCGCCCGCATCGGTCGTCGAATGGAAATGCCACGGCGCGTCCATATGCGTGCCGTTGTGCGTGCTCAACGTCAGGCTTTCGACCGCCCAGCCTTCGCCATCGGGAAGGTCCTCCTTCGCGAGTCCCGGAAAAAACATCGCAATCTGTTCCCACGTCGTTTCGTGGGTCATGTAGCTGATTTGCGGGCGCATCACCGGCGGGTCGGAGACGACGTCGTTGGTGATCGGGATCGAAAGGTCGATGAACTGCATGGCCCGCAATCTGCCACCGATAGGCCGCGGCGCCAAGCGAAGGCTTGCGCGCCGTCGGACGCCCGCTAGAAACGGTGGCAAGCCCGAACCGGGGCAGGGGAGAGTATATGACCGACGCAGCCGCCGTCGCCGATCATGGTGCGGTCTATGAGCCGACCGCGAAGGATATTCGCATGGTCATCGCCGCATCGTCGGCGGGCACCATCTTCGAATGGTATGATTTCTTCATCTACGGCACGCTCGCCGCGATCATCGGCAAGGCCTTTTTCCCCAGCGACAACGCCACGCTGGAGGTGCTGCTGGTGTGGGCCGGCTTTGCCGTCGGCTTCGGCTTCCGGCCGCTCGGTGCGGTGCTGTTCGGCTTTCTCGGCGATCGGCTGGGGCGCAAATATACCTTTCTCGTCACCGTCACCCTGATGGGGATCGCCACCGCCGGGGTCGGCATGATCCCCTCGGCCGCGACGATTGGCATCGCGGCGCCGATCATCGTCATCCTGCTGCGCATATTGCAGGGATTGGCGCTCGGCGGCGAATATGGCGGCGCGGCGGTCTATGTCGCTGAACATTCGCCGCCCGAACGGCGCGGTTTCTATACCAGCTTCATCCAGGCGAGTGTCGTCGGCGGCTTCGTGCTCAGCCTGATCGTCGTGCTGTCGTGCAAGGCGGCGATGCCCGCCGATGTCTGGGAAAGCTGGGGCTGGCGCGTGCCATTCCTGCTGTCGCTGCTGCTGCTCGCGATTTCGCTGTGGATGCGGCTTAAACTCTCCGAAAGCCCGGTGTTCCAGGCAATGAAGGAAGAGGGGGAGATCGCCAAGAATCCGCTGAAGGAAAGCTTTACCTACCCCGGCAACCCCAAGCGCATCTTCGTTGCGCTGTTCGGGATTGCGGCGGGGCTGACCGTCATCTGGTATACCGCGATGTTCTCGGGCCTCGCTTTCCTGAAAGGCCCGATGAAGGTCGACGACACTGCGGCCGAGGTCATCGTCGGCCTCGCCGCCGCGCTCGGCATGGGATTTTTCATCTGGGCGGGCAAATTGTCGGACCGGATCGGGCGCAAGAAGCCGATCGTCTGGGGCTATGCAGTGACGCTGGTCGTGCTTTTCCCGCTCTTCTGGATGATGGGCGCAGTCGCCAATCCCGCGCTGAAGGAGGCGGCGGCAAAGGCGCCGGTCGTCGTGACCGGCAGCCAATGTTCCTACAATCCCTTCGAACAGAAGCAGCAGACGACCGCTTGTGGCCGCACGATTGCCGAACTCACCAAGCTGGGCGTGCCCTATAAGGTGCAGCCATCGGGAAGCGGCTTCGACAGCGTGAAAATCCATATCGGCGGCCGCGAGGTCGCCAGCGAAGATCCGGCGCTGCTGCGGCCAGCGCTCGAGGCGATGGGCTATGGCTTCGACAAGCAGGTACCGGGGGTCGGCAGCCTCGCGGTGATCCTGCTCGCGCTGCTCGGCCTCAGCGCGCTGTCGGGCTTTACCTATGGCCCTGTCGCCGCCTTGCTCGCCGAGATGTTCCCGCCGCACGTGCGCTATTCCTCGCTGTCGATCCCCTATCATATCGGCACCGGCTATTTCGGGGGCTTCCTCCCGTTCATCGCCAGCCTGATCGCCGCGGTGACGGGCAATGCCTATGCGGGCTTGTGGTACACATGGGGCGTCGTGCTCGTCGCCTTCCTGGTCGCCGCCTTCATGCTTAAGGAGCCGGTTCCCGGCGAATGGGACAAGCGCGCCGCCGACGCCTGAACGGCCATTGGCGGCGGGTTCGTTCCCGGCTAGGGCGAAGCGATGATCGACATTGCTTCGCCGCTCCGGCTCCGTCTCGATTCCGCCGCGCTCGTCCATAACTGGCGCTGGCTGGCCGAACGCAGCGGCCCGGCGGCGTGCGGCGCAGCGGTGAAGGCCGACGGCTATGGCCTCGGCGCCGGCGCCATCGTGCGCCATCTTGCGGCGGCGGGATGCCGGCATTTCTTCGTCGCGACCTGGGCCGAAGCGGCGGCGCTGATGCCCTTGCCTGCGGGCGTGTCGCTATCGGTGCTGCACGGCGCGGGCGCGACCGACATGGTCGCCGCGCGCACGCTGCCCGCGCGGCCGGTGCTCGCGAGCGTCGAACAGGTGACGCGCTGGCGCGCGGCGGGCGAGGGCCGTCCGTGCGACCTGATGGTCGACACCGGGATGAACCGGCTCGGCCTGCGTGTCGAAGAGGCGCTGGGTGGAGCGCTCGACGGGCTCGGCATCGTCAATCTGCTCAGCCATCTCGCTTCGGCGGACGAGGATAGCGCGCAAAATGCGGCGCAGCTTGCGGCTTTCCGCGCGGTGCGGAGCGAGATCCCGGCGCAGCGTTACAGCCTCGCCAACAGCGCCGGCATCTGCCTCGGCCCCGATTATGCTTTTGACCTGACGCGTCCCGGGCTTGCGCTCTATGGCGGCTTACCGCGCGGCGAGGCGGCGGGACACATCCGGCAGGTCGCCTATCCCGAAGCGCGCGTGCTGCAGGTGCGGACTGTCCCGGCGGGCGAAACGGTGGGCTATGGTGCCACCTGGGCCGCGCCGCGGCCCACACGGGTGGCGGTGGCGAACCTCGGCTATGCCGACGGCTATCTGCGCTGCCACGCCGGAACCGGCGGTGCGACATGGGAGGGCCGCGCCCTGCCGCTGATCGGCCGCGTCTCGATGGATCTCACCGCCTTCGACGCAAGCGCCGCCGAAGGAATAGGCGATGGCGACTGGCTGGCGCTGGACTATGACCTGCCGACCACCGCTGCCGCGAGCGGACTGTCGCAATATGAATTGCTGACGGGGCTGGGCGCGCGGTTTGCGCGCGAATGGGCATATTCGGATTGAGTCGCACCTGGCTTTAAGCCGCTCGCTCCCCGCCCCATATTCTTTCTGACGAGGCGGGCCGTACAGGCTTTGCCTCTCTGCGATCGACTCCCCGAACCAGCTTGCAACCCAAAAAAAAAGGGCCCCGGTTTCCCGGGGCCCTTTCTCTTGTTCGGATGATGAGATCAGAACTGGAACGACGCGTTCGCGAAGAACGTGCGGCCCCGATAGTCGTAGCCCGAATACAGCGGCGCGTTGCCGATGGTCGTATAACCGACAGCGCTGATCTGCGGAGGCTTTTTGTCGAACAGGTTCTGCACGCCCATCGTGAACTGATACTTCTCAGCGATGTTGAACTGAACCGACGCCGAGTGCAGGAAGTAGTTCGACGCTTCAAGATAGTAGTTGTCGCGATAGAGCTGCACCAGATCCGGATCGGAGATGCCGGTGGTTTCGTCATACGCGAAATACTTGTACGTCTTGTCGTGGTCGCCGTCGATCCAGTCGACCCCGTAACGGAAGGTGATGTTGTTGATGCGATAGGTCGCATCAAAGCTGCCAACCCAGTCCGGGTTCACGACGGTACCGTTACTGTCGGTCAGGAACTCTTCGGGGAAGAGGCGGCTCGACTGCTCGGTATACTTCGTGATGTTAGCGTTCAACGTGAAGCGGCCGCCGAAGAGGTCGCGGGCATAACGGCCGTTGAACTCAAAGCCCTTCACGATGTCTTCCGACAGGTTCACGTAGCTGCTGGTCACCTGAAGAGCGTTGTTCGCATCGCGGTTGACGAAGCGGCAGAAGCCCGAGGTGCCGTCGAAGTTCGGATCCGAGTAGCAACGGTTGAGGATCGTCGAAGCCGAAAGATCAGCAACGCCGTTCGACACCTTCACGTCGAAGTAATCGAGCGACAGCGAAAGCTGGCCGACCGATTCCGGCAGGACCGGGCGGAGGACGACGCCAACCGACCAGTTCTTCGAGGTTTCCGCCTTCAGGCCGGCATCGGCACCGCCAACGCGGAACGTGGTGATACCGCTGGTCTGCGTGAAGCTCGGCCCGAGGCCGATCGACAAACAGTTCGCCGCGATGATCTGGCCCGTCGGCGACGTGCCCGGATCGTCACAGGGATCGAGGGTGCTGCTCAGGAAGCCACTGGTTGCGCCCAGGAACTGTTCCGCAAGCGCCGGAGCACGGTAGGACGTGCCATAGCTGCCGCGGAAGCCGACGCCACGGATTGGCTCCCACTCGGCCGCGATCTTGTAGGTCGTGTCCGAACCGTAAGACGCATAGTCGGTGTAACGCAGCGAGCCCGTCAGGTTCAGGCGATAGAAGCCCGGGACGTCCGACAGGATCGGCAGGAACAATTCGCCATAGATTTCCTTGACGTTGTCCTTGCCGACGGTCGGGGTGGCCGCCGTCAGACCCAGCAGGTTACCGTTGACCGAATTGGCATCGGGCTGGTCGTTGATGCTCTGGCGGCGATATTCGACGCCGAGGGCAAGCTGGGCATCGCCGCCGGGCAGCGCTGCGACGGGACCGTCGATGTTGAACGAGAAGGTCGTTTCGCGGAACTGGGTCTTGCCGATCGTGTTGACGAGGATCCAGTCCTTGAAATCCTGCGGCAGCTTGCCGCCGATGACATCAGCCGAAAGTGCCGGCGCGGCGACGCAGTTCGGATTGATCGCCGCGCTGGCGCAGCTGAACGTTCCGTCACCATTGGCCACGACGTCAAGCGACGCCGCCAGACGATCGGTCAGGAACGACTGGATTTCGTAGGTGCCATCGTTCCACGACTTGCCGGCATAGGCGTCATAACGCCACCCGGGCAGGAAGAAATCGCCGCGGATGCCGCCCGAAGCGCGCACATAATCGACCTGCTGTGACGAATCGGTCAGACCGAAGCCGATGAAGCCGCGGGCCGCAACGATCTTGCCGCCCGACGTCGAGTTCGGGTTCAGGAACGCGCCGTTACGCAAATCGACCGGCAGCAGCGGGCTGCCCTGCACATAATCGAGCGAGAGCTGGCGATAGAGCGGCGAGGCCGATTTACGGCGCGTCGCGAGCAGTTCGCCATAGACTTCGGCGTTGCCAAGGAAGCCGAGTTCATATTTGCCCGACAGATAACCCGTAAGGATTTCCGCTTGGGTGATCAGCGGTTCGCGCTGTGATTCCGGATCGAACGTATCGCGGTCGTAAAAGCCGACGCCCAGATAACCGGGGAACGGGCCGGTGGTCTGGCCGGGAGCCGGAACGAAGCGGTTGAAGTTGCCGACAGCACCACTCGTACGGCCGATACCCTGACGCGTGGGGATGCCCAGCGTGTTGATCGTCACGCCGCCGTTGTCGAGCGTGAAGCAGGGGCTGCCGTCGAAGCCGACGCCGTCGCCCGAACCGAAAGCCGTGCCTTCGCCGGTCAGATAGCCGCCGACCGGGCACTTCAGCCACGAAACGTCGCGCAGCGAAAGCTGGTCGCGCTTGCGATACTCGATCGACCCGATGATGCTCAGGCGATCGGCCTGCAGGCCGAACGAAGCAGCGATGCGGCGATCGACACCTGCGCCGACTTCGGGAACGTTGACCTGCGCGTCGATGTTCAGGCCGCGAAGCTTGTCGTCGGTGATGATGTTGACGACGCCAGCGACGGCATCCGAACCGTAGATCGACGATGCGCCGGCCTTCAGGACTTCGATGCGGTCGACGATCGCGGTCGGCAGGACGTTAAGGTCGGCTGCGAGAACCGAACCGCGGGTACCGCCCGGCGCCAGGCGACGACCGTTGAGCAGGATCAGGGTGCGGCTCGGGCCGAGGCCGCGAAGGCCCAGCGTGTTGGCGCCCGTGCCGCCATCGGTGACGAAGCCGCCATAGAAGTTGTTGATCTGGCCAGCGCCCTGCGTGACCGAGGCGCTCTGCAGCGCGTCGGTGGCGCTGTTGAAGCCAGCTTGCGTGATCTCTTCCGACGTGACAACCGTGATTGGTTCCGCAGCGGTGAACTCATCGCGACGGATGCGCGAACCGGTCACGACGATTGCCGATGCCTGACTCGCCGATTCGGCCGAATCGCAAACACCGTCGTTGTTTGCATCGGTGCAATCGGCAGCCGATGCGGGCGTTTCTTGGGCCAGCACAGGCTGGCCAACAGCTATAGCTACTGCAAAGGCAGCAGCACCCATAAGCAGGTGCGACTTATTCATAGGTAACTCCCCGGTTGCCCGTCCAAGAATGTGGAAATGAACGGATTGGGCTCTAGAAAGACGGAAAGCCGGGCGCGCACAAGCCCCTCAAGGCAATTTTCTTACAGGTTGAAGACGATCGGCTGATTCTGTGTCTTTGGCGCAACAGTGGCGCCATGGCGGCTCTCCCTCGTGATACTAATTTGCTTATCTTCTTGCGAAATTTCTGTCTGCGTAGAGCTATCCTAAGGGCGAATGATGATGAAATAGAGGTTTCTCGTGAAACTATATTGCGTAGCCGCATTTGCGGGTCGCGCGGTCGTCCTTGCGCTACTGCAGCGGGGCGTGCCGAAATCTGCCGTTGAGAAATGAAGCAGTCCACGCCGCTGTGGCGGTATCCGTGGCGGCGCTTGGCCGAATCATTACCGCCGACTGCACTTATGTTGCGGCCCTTATGTTGCGGCGCGTCATGGATTGATGCTAATGCCGGACTTTGTCACATCGGCGCCGCGGCAAGCGATCGCGCGCCGCGCCGGAAGAGGAGCCGCCGCAGCATGGCCAAGTCCAAAACGACCGCCGAGGGCGACGTCGTTACGATCAAGAAATATGCGAACCGGCGGCTCTATGACACCGAACGCAGCTGTTACATCACGCTCGACGATCTGGGCGCCATGGTGCGCGAGGGGCGCGAATTTCGGGTCGTCGATGCCAAAAGCGGTGACGATATCACGCACAATGTGCTCACCCAGATCATCATGGACACCGAAACGCGCGGCGAAACGCTGCTGCCGGTCAATTTCCTGCGCCACCTGATCGGCATGTACGGCGACAAGATGCAGTCGATGGTGCCGCAATATCTGGAAGCGTCGATGACCGCGTTCCGCAAGAACCAGCAGGATGTGCGTGCCGCGTTCGAGGGCGCGCTGGGATCGAACCCGCTCGCCGAACTGACGCGCCGCAACATGGAAATGTTCCAGCAGGCGGCGGGCGCCTTCATCCCGGGTGTCGGCGGCGGCAAGGCCAGGGATGCCGAAATTGCCGCGCTCAAGGCCGAAATCGCCGACCTCAAGGCCGAGCTCGCCAAAAAGAAGTGACACATCGGGGCCTCTCCCGCCCCCAGCACAGAAAACAGGACAGATGATCAAGCATGCGCTCAGCGTAACCCGTCAGGCCGACTTCGCGGCCTGGTATCAGGATGTCATTGCCGAAGCCGATCTTGCCGAGGAATCGGGCGTACGCGGCTGCATGGTCATCAAGCCGTGGGGCTATGGCATCTGGGAACGGATCCAGACGGTGATGGACGCCGCGATCAAGGATGCGGGGGTTCAGAACTGCTATTTCCCGCTCTTCATTCCCTTGGGTTTCTTTGAGAAGGAAGCCGATCATGTCGATGGTTTCGCGAAGGAAATGGCGGTCGTCACGCATCACCGCCTGATCGGCGACGGCAAGGGCAAACTGATCCCCGATCCCGAGGCGAAGCTCGAGGAGCCGCTGATCGTCCGCCCGACCTCGGAAACCGTGATCGGCGCCGCGATGAGCCGCTGGGTGCAGAGCTGGCGCGACCTGCCGCTCAAGGTCAATCAGTGGGCGAATGTCGTGCGCTGGGAAATGCGCACGCGCATGTTCCTGCGCACCAGCGAATTTTTGTGGCAGGAAGGCCATACCGCGCACGCCGACGAAGGCGATGCGATGGCCGAGACGCTGCGCGCGCTCGAAATGTACCGCAGCTTTGCCGAGGACGTCCTCGCCATGCCGGTGATTGCCGGTGAAAAGCCCGAAAACGAGCGTTTTCCGGGCGCCGTCGCGACCTATTCGATCGAGGCGATGATGCAGGACGGCAAGGCGCTGCAGGCCGGCACCTCGCACTATCTCGGCACCGGCTTCGCCGAGGCGGCAAATATCCGCTACCAGGACAGGGACGGCGGCCACAGCCTTTGCCACACGACGAGCTGGGGCGTGTCGACGCGCATGATCGGCGGCGTCATCATGACGCATGGTGACGACGATGGCCTCCGCTGCCCGCCGCGTATCGCGCCGCACCAGATCGTCATCGTGCCGATGCTGCGTGACAATGAAGAGGACGCCGCGATCCTTGATTATTGCCGCGATCTCGAGGTGAAGCTGAAGGCGCTCGACGCGTTCCGCGAACCGGTGCGCGTGCTGCTCGACACCGGCGCGAACAAGGCGCAGACCAAGCGCTGGGGCTGGGTCAAGAAGGGCGCGCCGATCATCGTCGAGGTCGGCCCGCGCGACGTCGCGGGCGGCAATGTCGCGGTCATCCGCCGCGACCGATTGTATCAGGAGAGCGGCAAGCTCGACACCGCCTTCGTCGCGAAAGATGCCTTCGTCGCCGAAGCCGCGACGATGCTTCAGGCGATCCAGCAGGGGCTTTATGCCGACGCGAAGGCGCGCCTCGACGCCAACATCCGCCGGGACGTCACCGACCTTGCGGCGCATTTCGGCGGCGACGACAAATTCGTCGGCTGGGCCGAGGTGCAATGGTCGCGCCCGACCGGTGCCGCGCTCGAAGGGATCGTTGAACAGTTGAAAGCGTTGAAGCTGACGATGCGTAACACCCCCCTCGACGCCGCGCCCGCCGACGGCGCCTGCTTCTTCACCGGCGAGCCCGCGGTCGAACGCGTGCTCATCGGGCGGACCTATTAATTGGCAAAGGCGCCGAAGCGGCCGCAGCCGGCGGGTCTGCCCTCGCGCGAGCAGATATTGCGTTTCATCGAGGACAGCCCCGGTGCGGTGGGCAAGCGTGAGATTGCCAAGCATTTCGCGCTGCGCGGTGCCGACAAGATCGCGCTGAAGGCGCTGCTCAAGGACATGACCGACGAAGGCGTCGTCGATATGGCGCCGGGGCGGGCGTTCCACAAGCATGGCGGCCTCCCCAAAGTCACCGTGCTCCGCGTCGCCGCGGTCGAGGGCGATGCGGTCTGGGCGGTGCCCGATCGCTGGGAAGGCGGTGGCCCGGCGCCGCGCCTTCGCGTGATGGAAAAGGGCCGCAAGAGTGCGCTCGGCGTGGGCGACCGTATCCTTGCCCGCACCGAGGAGCGCGGCAGCGGCCATGTCGCGCATCCCATGAAAAAGCTCCAGTCGGGCGGTGAAAGCGTGATCGGTGTGCTCGTCGCCGACACTGGCCCCGGCGGCAAGCCGATGACCTGGCTGCGCCCCGCCGACAAGCGCGCGCGGTTCGACTTCGCCGTGGCCGACATGGGAGTTGCGGCAATCGGCGACCTGGTCCGGGCGGAACTGTCGGGACGCGGCCCGGCGACCAAGGCGCGCGTGATCGACCGCATCGGCGACCCTTTCGCCCCGCGCTCGCTCAGCATGATCGCGATTGCGAAGCACGATATCCCGCATGTGTTCGGCGACGAGACGCTCGCCGAGGCCGAGCGCGCCGCGACGCTGCCGCTGACGCCCGAAGGGCGCGAGGATCTGCGCGATCTGCCGATCGTCGCGATCGACCCCGCCGATGCGCGCGACCATGACGACGCGGTGTGGGCGATCCCTGACGAGGATCCCGGCAACAAGGGCGGGTGGAAGGCGATCGTCGCGATCGCCGACGTCAGCTATTATGTCCGCCCCGACGGTGCGCTCGACCGCGAGGCGCGGCGCCGCGGCAACAGCGTCTATTTTCCCGACCGCGTCGTTCCGATGCTGCCCGAAACACTGTCGGCGGGCGTCTGCTCGCTCAAAGCGGGGCAGGACCGCGCGGCGATGGCGTGCCACCTGACCGTCGACAAGCATGGCAAGGTGACGTCATGGCGTTTCACCCGCGCGCTGGTGCGGCTGCGCGCCAACATCGCCTATGAACGCGCGCAGGCGGCCTATGATGCCGACGCGCCCGACGAAGGCTGGGACGCCGACGTGCTGCCGGCGCTCCGCCACCTCTGGGGCTGCTGGACCTTGCTCGCCAAGGCGCGCGCGGCGCGCTCGCCGCTCGACCTCGATCTGCCCGAACGGCAGGTGATTCTCGACGCGCAGGGCAATATCGCCGAAATCCGCGTGCGCGAACGGCTCGACGCCCACCGGTTGATCGAGGATTATATGATCGCGGCCAATGTCGCGGCGGCGAAGGCGCTCGAGGCGAAGAAATCGCCGGTGATGTATCGCATCCACGAACCGCCAAGCCGCGAAAAGCTCGTCAGCCTGAAGGAATATCTCGAAAGCTTCGAACAAAGCTTCGCGCTGGGACAGGTGATCACGCCGGCAGTGTTCAACCGCCTGATCGACGGCTTTTCGGGCGACGACCGATTGCCCGAAATCATGGAGGCGATCCTGCGCAGCCAGACGCAGGCCTATTATGGCCCCGCCAATGCGGGCCATTTCGGCCTCGCGCTTGGCAGCTACGCGCATTTCACCTCACCGATCCGCCGCTATGCCGATCTGCTCGTCCACCGGGCGCTGGTCGACAGCTATCGTCTCGAAGTGCCCGGCAAGCCCAAGGGCCTGCCCGAGCGCAGCGGGCTCGGCGAGGCCGACCAAAAGGGCTTTTCGCGCATTGGCGAGGCGATCAGCGGGCTCGAACGCCGCGCGATGGAGGCCGAGCGCGAGACGGTCGACCGCTATGTCGCCGCTTATCTCGCCGGCAAGGTCGGTGAAATCGTCCCGGCGCGGATAACGGGAGTGCAGCCGTTCGGCTTCTTCGCGACCGTCGATGGCCTCGGCGGCGACGGGCTGGTGCCGGTCTCGATGCTCGGCAGCGAGCGGTTTTTCTATGACGAAGCCGCGCGGACGCTCGACAGCGAGCATGGCCGGGTCAGCTATAGCGTCGGCCAGCGGCTCGACCTCAGGCTGATGGAAGCGAACCCGGTCAGCGGCGCGCTGCGCTTCGAATTGCCCGACGCGCCCGAAGGCGGCTTCCGCAATCGACCGCCGCGCCGCGACGGCGTGAAGAAGGCGGGCAAGCATATGGTCGGTAAACGCGGACGGCCCGGCAATATCCGCCATCAAGGCAAGCGCCGATAATCGTCCCTCGTCACTGCGAGGAGCGCGGCGACGAAGCAATCTCCAGCCTGCAACCTTCCGCAACGCGGAAAGCCGGAGATTGCCTCCTTGCTTTCGGCTCCTTGCACTGACGAAGCTTATGGCACCGTCGCCAGTCGCTGCAGCAACGCCGCGCTCTCGGCATCGGCAGGAAAAAAGGCCTCGATCGCCAGTTCGGACAGGGTGATGTCGACGGGCGTTCCAAAGACCGTCACGGTCGAGACGAAGCCGATCCGCCCGGCGGCGGTGTCGACGATCAGCGGGACCGCGATGCTGCTCGCGGGCGGGGCGGGCTGATCGCCCGGCCGCGCCGGATAGCCGGCGACTTCGTCGCGCAGCGCGGCGAGCCCGGAATCGGCGCTCGCCTCGATCTGCTGATCCAGCCGGTGCAGGATATGCGCGCGCCATTCGGCATGGTTGACGATCTGCGGCGCCAGCCCTTCCGGATGGAGCGCGATGCGTAGCACGTTGACCGGCGGCTCGAGCAGGGCAGGGGACACGGCCGCGGTCAGGATCGCGATGGCATCGTTTGCGGCGACCATGTTCCAGTGCCGGTCGACTGCAAGCGCGGGATAGGGCGCGTGCCCTTTCAGCACATGGTCGACGATGGCCTTCATCCCGGCCATTTCGGGGCTGTCGAGCGGGCGCTCGCGATAGTCGGGGGCGTATCCGGCGGCGAGCAGCATCGCGTTGCGCGCTCGGTGCGGTACCTCCAGGCAATCGGCGATGCGCTGGATCATCGCGGCGCTCGGCTTCGAGCGTCCGGTTTCGATGAAACTCAGGTGGCGGGTCGAAATCTCGCTGTCGAGGGCGAGGTCCATCTGACTCATCCGGCGCCGCGCGCGCCATTCGCGAAGCTGCTCGCCGAGCGGCACCATCTGCATCGCCTGTCTCCTTTTGCCTCTGGTTAGCGATGGCGGTGCGCGATTTCCATTACCTGGCGCGTAATCGACGCGATGACGTCACGGCGCCATTCAGGAGGGGTTCGAAAGGAGAATCCGTCATGTCCTATTTCAATCTCAAGAACAGCCTCGTCATCGATGCGATTACCTGCAGCATCCTGTTCCTGGCGTGCGTGTTCGCCACCGCGCCGGTCGCGGCGCTGCTCGGTCTGCCGACCGGTCTTGTCGCGGCCGCGGGCTGGATCGGGCTGCCGTCGGCGGCGCTGATGCTGTTCGTTGCCGGGCAGAAGAACCCGAGCCGCACGCTCGCCAATCTGATCGCCATCGGCAATCTCGGCTGGGTCGCGGCGAGTTTTGCGGTGCTGGCGATGTTCGCGGGCGAGATGAGCTGGACCGGCATTGCAATCCTGATCGTGCAGGCGATTGTCGTTCTCGAACTCGCGCTGTTCGAAGCGAAGGGCGCGGCGGCGCTCCCGCGCGCTGCGGCGGCCTAACTAAGCGCGTCGAGCCGGGCGAGGTCGATCGCGCCCGGAACCAGCATCACCGGGCATGGCAGCGTTCCCGCGTCGTGCCCGGTGAAATGCGCCACCAGCG
>Ga0209941_1001645_pt1 | contig 14615 bp, 8 predicted proteins | sample ThiBiot_300_plan_FD_183945 | JGI IMG/M metagenome (GOLD analysis project Ga0209941, IMG submission 183945) | Wastewater bioreactor microbial communities from Cape Town, South Africa - Thiocy_solids_1 (SPAdes) | ecosystem: Engineered > Bioremediation > Thiocyanate > Unclassified | place: South... | reverse complement strand
TGTTGTCGATAAATTATCCCATGTTTCTACTGGTGGTGGTGCTTCATTAGAATTATTGGAAGGTAAAGAATTACCAGGTGTAACTGCTATCTCTGATAAAAACTAGGTTATATAGTAACGATTTAATTGGATTGAACGATCAAATAAATATACATATTATACATATTATATTCTACTTGTATCATGTGTATTTAGTGAATCTTGCTCAGATCGCACGCATTCTATAAATCATTAAATTCGAAACAAATCATCTATAATTTGGATGCACCCTTCATAATCTTGCTCCAAGCATCTTCGGTTAATTCTTCATATTTATCACCATTCAACCAGTAAATAAGTTCATCACCAGAAGCACCCTTTGGCAAAACTTGCTTCTTATATTGATTCTTTGGAACTTTATGGTTGTGCGATGCTTCGATAGCTGGAATTATTTTAATAAATAATGGGATAGCATACTTTGGTAATGTGTTGATGACGGCGTCGTAAATTTGTTTCAATGCTTCTTGGTGAGTGGATGGGTCGGCAAATTCTTCTGTTGGTTCAATAACGGCAAATCCGGCTCTACCTTCGTGATGTGGAACTTTAACTCCAACAACAACCGATTGTTTCAAGACTTTTGAAGCCATCAATTCGTTTTCAACTTCGGTAGCTGAAACGTTCTCAGACTTCCATCTGAAAGTATCACCCAATCTATCAACGAAGTAGAACAAACCATCTTCGTCCATCTTAAGCAAATCACCAGATCTGAACCAAGCATCACCCTTCTTGAAAAGATCGTGAATGATTTTTTCATTGGTGGCCTTCTTATTTCCTAAGTAACCTTGGAAGGTCTTTTCAGGTTCATCCTTATTACGGATTCTCATGACCAATTCACCTGGAGAATTATAATCTGCTCTGGAACCAAAACCAGTCTTAGGGTCTCTCCAGATTTCGTTGTCATCTTCTGGATCCATCTTGATAATCGCTTGTTCAAATGATAGGACAAAGTTAATCAAATAACCATATTTACGACAAGCACCGACACCAAAAGTACCAAATTGAACATTTGTAGTAGCAATTGGAGATTCAGTAGAAGCATAGAATTCTCCAATCATGTCAATATGGAACCGTTCCTTGAATTGCAACCAGATATCTGGACGTAATCCGTTACCGTAAGCTTTCGTGACAGAATGAGCTTGTTGATCGGGATGTGGTTTAGCGTTCAACAAATATCTACAAACTTCACCAACGTATTGAATATGAGTAGCACCACTCAACTTGGCTTGAGTCCAGAAAGTTGTAGCTGAGAACTTTTGAGAGACTGAAACACAACCACCGGCTAATAAGGTTGGACAAACACCCAACATTGCAGCTGTAGAATGGTACAAAGGCATAGCGGTTAAAACAGTAGAGTTTTTATCAATTTGCATAATTTTTCCGAAGAATGATGAAGCCATAAATGCCTTTCTCCATGACATAATAGCAGATTTTGGTAAACCAGTGGTACCAGAAGTAAAAATCAAACAAGCAGCATTATGGTCACCATCATCAGGTCTTCTTGTGTTATCTGGAGCTCTATATTTAGGGGTATTTCTGTCTTGAATTACACGGAATAATTCCTTTTCATTCAAGTAATTTAACTTGACGTGAGGTAATTCTTCTCTAATTTTTGCTTCAGTTGCCCTAATTGGTTCAGCACAATCAGGATCAATGAAAACTTGTGAAGACTTCGAAATGTTCAAACAGTGAACCAAGGGCTTATCCTTGGTGTTGAAGTTTAAGAAGGCAGGGCAAGCACCAAGATTCCAAAGTGCAAGCCAAAGGATAATGAATAATGGCTTGTTCATACAATCCACTGCAATAGTGTCAGCAGAAGTGATACCATATTCGGTCTTCAAAAGGTGAGAAAGTCTTAAAACCATATTGTATAACTCCTTGTAGGTGTAGTTTTCAACTTGAAATTGATTATCGAAGTTAGGGACCCCATTTGCATCTTTTTCGATTGGTGGTGGGTTTTCTTTTGGTCTTGGGAAAGAAACTGCAATTCTGTCCTTATGCTTTGCTGCAGCTTCTTCAAAGAAATACCAGTAACTTGCTCTTCCTCTATAACAACTGTACAAAAAGGGGACTGCTTTACTGACAACGTGCTTAGCAAGCAGCAAATCTTCTCGAATATGATATTTTGCATCAAGTAACTGGGCACCTAAAACCCCCGCAGCTGCCAATTCAAGTGTACTCATTTTAACTAAATTGAAAAGTTTCTAAATTTGCCAATAAAGTTTTAGAAGCAAACGAACTTTTATATAGAAATCATGGCCCCAACTTTTTGGTACCATTTACAGTTACTTATCCAAATGAGGTATTCGATTTTCACGTGAACGATTTTTTCGGAGTCTGTGATTTTTTGACAGGCTTGTACATGCACATTCAAAATCGACGAACGAGGAAGAGCATCGATAACTAAGGGCCCTGGGCATCACTATTAACGAGAAACTGTGGGCATACACTCATTTGAAGTAGTCATTAAATGAGCTGTCATAAATGTGTTGTGAAGGTTCGTACAGAATAGCTCGGTCACTATCCTTCGAATCACATGTGGAGACGTGAAACTCAAGATTGTATCAGATGCAACTTCCACGTGAAGGCAAATATGCTTTCGTCCGAGTGGATAATCAGGAAGGTTAATCGTAATCAAAGCATTTCGTGGATGTTCCAAGCACCCGGCGTGATGGGACGTTTGATATATATAGATTCTTCCTCGTATCTTCCTTCTGTTGCTGCAAAAACCGGAGAAACGTATGTTGAGCTATTATTTATCTCCATTAACCAATTGCCAATATCTTTGTTTCTAGAACACAAAAATTTTATCATTTCTTGACTACATTCCTTTATGCCGTTATCTTGTCTGCAATAAATCCCATGCTGTATTATCCTCTTCAAATCAGAATTTGTTGTAATTGAATCTTTCAAGCAACACAAATAATGCTCTTCAATTAAAGCCTTGATTTGTGTGTACATTTCAAGCTTGATGTTTGATTCCCCGTTTTTAGCGAGAAACAGGCAGATTACGGGAAGACTGTCCCTGAACTCGCTACAATGTAGTTCGCGAATGGTATTTTTGAGTAACGTGTGGGCATAACTACCCCAATATGATCCAAAATCATGATGTAATGTACCCATAATGCAGAAATAGTGGGTTATCAATTGTAATAATTTCTTTTTATTCAACACGTAAGGGGTAATAGATTCCCATATTTGAGATTTTACTGGAATTTGCAATGAGTTGCGTGTTTCGGAGTTCCATTGGTAGATGAAAAAGTTGTTCAACATGTTCAAAAGCAAAACCTGTAACTTCAGTATGCAATTTGAATATATTTTGTAGAACGACCGTCCGTAGATTAAAGTTTCAATAAAGTTTACAAAATGTTCCACAACGTTAATAGCTGGGTTTCTAGTCAAAGATACCAACATTAACAAATAAAGCTGTCTGCTACAACTTTTCTCTCTTTTAGCAAGAACTATTGTCTGAATTTGAGTAAGCTTTTTCTCAATTTCTTCAGACTTCAATATTTCAGTAATAGGAATGCATCTTAAAAATACGGATGGTTTCTGAACTGTCAATGATATAGCAAACAATTGTTCTGTACTGTAGCGTAACTTTCCAAATAATTCTTCCCCCTGAGTAGTATTGGGCGACTTGTCCAATATTCCAGAAGAAGTTATTCCTTCTTCTAAAACTCGAATACGTGAAAAGTAATTGCTTTCTTCGTCAGAAACAAATGCTGACGATTTTGCTGCAAATGTATTTTTACAATCAACCAGCTTCAAGTTGACAATTTCGTCACTAGTCAAAGAGTATACTCTCGTTTGTGGTATAACAAATTCGCTGTTGGCATATGGCTCTGGTGTTTCTTCCTGTGTTTGTGACGCCCATTCATTCTCTCTTAAAGTCGAACTGGTAGGATTAAACCTACGCAGTCTCTTCGACAAAACAAACTCCCTTACTGCAAAGCTTACAAACCCTAAACTGATTCCAGAGAGTACCAAAAGCAAGAAAATAGGAACAGCGTTAACAAGAACTTGCTCTTCATAATCGTTCGCAGGGCCAAATATACCAACGAGATCATCGTTGCCGCCATCAACTCCAAGAGACAAAACTTGGCCCATGGAAACATCCTCGTTCAGGAACATACTCATAGATACGTGAGAGTCACCTTGTCCTTTGATTTGCTGCAAGCGCCGAGAATGCCTAGACATATTTAAGTACGGTGAATTGCTGCAAAAAAAGATGGCACACACAACAACACAAGAAAGTTTCTCAAATTCAAAAAACAGAAACCTTCAGGTAATACAGAAGATGTCTACAACCCTAAACTTCTGAATCAAAACGGAATTCCCAGTAAAATCAGGTCAAAATCTCGATTCACACTATCGTCGCTTAAATAAGGGGGTTTTTGCAAGTATCAAGACTTTTCGGTTTATATACTGGGTTATATGCCGGATTTCACTATTTACTATGTATAAGAACAATTATGGCCTCATCATATTAAACCAATAGGTAAAGTTGAAATAGTAAAAAGCAAGGATGCTTTCGAAGTCGAAGTTTTTCTTTTCCAAGAACCTGTTTGTGTTGAATACGCTAGCACAGACTCGGATCTCCAATTTTAGCATTGCGTCCAAGAGACCTGCCCGGTTCACCCAAGTATTTCATAATTTAACTACCAAAAGATGTGTGGTAACAACACCTGCTGTTGCAAAGCGTTCTTTTTCGCAAATGGTAGCTGATGCTGGAAAAACACAAGTAGTCCGTGCTGATCCTGTAATTTCAAAGTCTACTGTGGGATACTGGCTTCTTGGTACCTCTGGTTTGGTATTTGGTATTGTTGTCTTGGGAGGGTTGACAAGATTGACTGAATCAGGTTTGTCTATCACCGAATGGAAGCCTGTAACTGGTGCTATTCCTCCATTATCCCAGGAAGATTGGGAGATAGAATTTGCCAAGTATAAGGATTCCCCAGAATTCAAACAATTAAACTCTCATATCACTCTTGATGAGTTCAAGTTTATTTTCAGTATGGAATGGGGTCATCGTTTGGTTGGTAGATGTATTGGAATGTTCTTTGTATTACCAGCGATTTATTTCTGGAGAACCCGGAAATTTGGTCGCCATGTGTCCAAGAGAGTTATTGGTTTAACTGGATTGTTAGGTCTTCAAGGTGCTATCGGATGGTGGATGGTGAAGTCTGGTTTGGATGAAGAAGCTTTGAGTGAAAGACAATCAAAGCCAACAGTTTCGCAATATAGATTAACCACACATTTGGGTGCTGCTTTCCTTATGTACCTTGGAGTGTTGTGGACGGCATTTGAAATCTTGAACGAAAACTCGTGGACCAAGAAGATTAGTACAAAGTCAAGCATTGAAGCTACGACTAAGTTATTGGCACAATTAAATAGCCCTGCTATTAGAAAAGTGAGAAACTTGGGTACTGCCTTGTTGTGCTTGACTTTCGTTACTGCCATGTCTGGTGGTATGGTGGCCGGTTTGGACGCTGGTTTGATCTACAACACTTTCCCTCACATGGGTGACGAATATGTTCCTTCCTATGGCGAGTTAATGTCTCCAGTCTTTGCTAGAAAAGACGACTTGTCCGACTTGTGGTGGAGAAACATTCTTGAGAATCCTACTACAGTTCAATTAGTTCACCGTATTTTTGCCACTACCACGTTCTTTTCCATCTTGGGTGCCCACTTTTTTGTCAACAGAAACAAAGCAATAATACCTCGTCCCGCTGTCAAAGCAATGCATGGCGTCATGGGATTAGCAAGTTTACAAGTTGCTCTTGGTATCTCTACTCTTATCTACTTGGTACCAATTCCTCTTGCTGCTGCTCACCAGGCTGGAGCATTGGCATTATTGACGGGTTGTTTGGCTTTCTCAGCTAGATTGAAGAAGCCAAGACCAGAAGTTATGGCCTACATTAACAAAATGATGAAAGATCAATTGTTAAAAACTAAAGCCTAAATGTAAATAGACCATTCTGTATATATGCGTGTATAAAGTTATCAAAATTCTACCATATTCGTTTACTTGACATCTCGTATCTCATAACTTTGTGCATCGGGTCGGTGTCTGATTGGGTCAGTTCTATGATTCGCTTATTTCTTGTCATTTCGAGGTTTGGTCGAGGCTCTTCACCGTTATCATAAATGTATTCTCTCGTGTTGGGATTGATTGTAGCAACCTCTGGACTAGGAATGCCGGGCAAAAACTGAGTTTCAATTACAGCTTTGGCATATGCTTCTGACGAATCAGTAGAAGACTCATCATTAGGAATTGATTTTTCCCCTGCTAATGAATTGGACAGAACAGTAAACGTACCTCTAGAATGGTACTTTGTGCCGAGTGCCGGCTCGCTTGAACTTTTCTCCTCCATGATCTTTTTAGCCCTGGATTTCAAGTATAGTTTGTGAACTCTATACTCTTGTTTGATCCGAGTTGCAAACTTCAATATAAATAATCCAAGTAACACCCTTATTAGAACTAATACCAAAAACACCGAAGAAATGAGCAATAAGGTGCATACAATTGCTTTGGTTAAAGACCCGGTGGTTGGGAATATCAAGATATGCTTAAAGTCTCCTATTGTCATTCCTAGAAAGCATACTATTGATGCCAACAACGGGACCCCCAAACGTCTCATTAACACGATGTAATCTGAGAGAACGTGCACTTCAGATGAGGAACTTGGAGAAGTTTTGGAAGCTTGTAAATAATCCAAACTCAAAACATGAATATAATTTTGATAAACCAGCGGTCTGAATTTATTAAATCTCGAGATAAAGCAATGTTTTAGCCAATCAACAAATATTTCAGACCCAATAATGATGATCCCAGGACCAAAAATTGCCCCTACCCACCTATTCCAGCTATTCCAACTATATGGAATCAACCCAAATTGGTCGATGTTCAACTGTAAGATGTTTCTAATGGCAATAATCCCCACCATCAACGTCAATTGGTATCGTTCTGCCAAATCTGCTATAGATACTTGAAACAATCCTTCTCGTTCAAACTTTTTGAACACCGAACCTTTGAGTTCAGCAAACTGGTTTGAAAGAAGTAATGTCAATAACGCATTTGAATAAGAATTTGCGGCGACATTTAATGAAACCGTTTGGTAAATGAGGACGTATCCATGGCCAGCCAAGTACGCTATCGAAAGGACATAAAAGATGGTAAATTCAACAAAAGCAGCGATCAGTTCAATTTCAGGCAACTTGTACAAGATGTTTAGAATATCTTGACCCATTGAGGACAAAAGTCTGTCAGTAACTTCCAAAACCCCAAACATTACGTATAGTTTGATATGAGCTTGGCCCCGAATATCGTGATACATCCGTGAAATATCGAGCGTTGAGTAAGATAATGTGACTAGTGCTAGAAACACCATCGAAACCGTCAATACATCTCTCTTGATCCATCTTATACTGTCTACTAGAGTCCTGAATCTATTCGTAGAATTGACACTTTTGACAAAACTTATCAAAGTTCGGACCGATTGCACCATGATCTTCAACGGTACTAGTGTGAATAAAGTCAAGAACGAGTTGAAACAAATCATTAATCCCAACAACATAAACTTCTCCAAATAGAATGGAATCTTGACCATATTTAATAACTCGTCGTAAGATTGATTTACCAGCTCCGACGAGCCGGAATCGTGGGTATTGGAACTACATGGTAAATCAAGTTCCAACATAAGCAACTCCCATAGTGAAAAAAGCCTATGGCGTTGGGGAGTAGGGCTTGGATTGTGATGTTTGTGTGGTGCTGATCTAGACGAAGATGAAGATCTGCGAAAAGTTGCTGATGCCGATCTCGATCTGGCACTAAAGAGTTTTTCGGCCGACCCTAGCTCCGGTGACGATATTCCGAGCGAACCTGACCGTCGGACCATAACTGTTTATCATTGATTCAGAGATCTAATGTTTTGACTTGCGCAAAATTACGTCTACTATATGGCTAAACCTAGTGCCAACCTCGCGAAATTTTAACGAGAAGTGGTACTAAATTACTGAGAAACTGTAAGTGGCTGTACGTTGGTAGCGAGTCGATGCCACAGTACAAAAATTATTTTGTGTAACTTTTGTATAGAGCATGTCTACAGTATTGTGCACTCAGAGGACGCTTTGTGTCTAGTAAGTTATGGAGTTCCAGTAAATGGAACTGTTGGTTCCAAAAAAAGAATTTTGGACGAGACAGGAATCGAACCAGTGACCTTTTGCTTGCAAGGCAAACGCGCTACCAACTACGCCACACGCCCAGTTTTTCTGTAAGTGAATTACTCTAGATTATTGTTAAACATATACTTAAATATACTTTTTCCCCTAAACCCGTATTTTGCCTTGGAAATAGCCCTCCATGATAAATATGTATACAGTTAGTTTTATACTTTAAGCGTATGAAGTATTAAATGTATTTCACTAAAAAAAAGTCTTCCTGAAAAAATGTGCCCAGTACTTTAAAGCAAAAATACATTTCAATTAGAACCGGTTTCAGGTAGGACACTTGAGCCAGCTCGTTGTCTCTTGTGTCACAAAGAAATATACAAACGAAACGATGTAGAATTGGGTACTCTATTTTACAACTTACGGAGGTAATTTAGTTGATCTTCAAAAAAAAATAAAAATAAAAATTAATATACAAGAATATGGTAGGTTTTTAATTTATTTTCCCTCCCAAACTAAATGAGTATATAGTTACTTATATACTTAAGTAAATAAAGCAATAAATGCATTTTAGTTAAAAAAAATATATATATGTAAAACATTATGGTGGGTTTTAATTTATTTTCCCTTCCAAACTAAATGTGTATATAGATAATTATATACTTTAAGTAGATGAAGTAATAATGCATTTTAGTTAAAAAAAATTGCATCTATACTAGATCGCTTGGTCACTAAAACATGGGATGGATCCAGTTGTCAGTTAGTTGTCTGTGTACCACTGAGTCGTTGCTTAAGGCAGTCAATCTGGCAGTTCAGGCGTTGTAGGTCGGTTACCTGGAAGTAGTTGTCAAAAAAAGACATTAAACCTTCACTTCTGGCATTAGCTTTGTTAAAACAATTCTTTAAGACTTAGTTGGAGGTGTGAATATAAATGATATATTCAATGCGAATGAACATTAAACTATTATTAAAGCTACTCGTACAATAGTTCTATCTTGGACTCTGCTACGATGCAAACTAGAGTTAGATAAATTATCGGTAATAAACAGGTGTTGTTCTGTGAACTTTTCATCTAAAGTTCTCCTGAGCTAATTGTTAACATTTCGAAACAATTAATGATACAATGTGTTATCTTTTCCAGAAGTGCGACAATTCAAAATACTTTGTAATATTGCATCTACGACTTAGTTAGAAACATGTAGCTTGTCTTTATATTAATATCAGGGGTGTACTTTTGTAGTGTATATTCTCATTTAAAATCTAGTGTGATTGTTTGGTAGTTAGATTCTTTTTGGAGCTTCTCGGATCTACAAGAAAGTCATAATGAATTTTTTAATGAAACTTCAAAAAATATGAAATTTCAATATATTCCAAAAGAATATTTTAGATTAAATCTGACTTTACCATCATAACCAAATAAAAGGTTCCGAACTTGTTTAATATCACAACATAACTCCAAGGTAAGTGCTCGTTTATCTATGTACCTTTTAGTTACCAGTAAGCCCATCGGTGTTCCGTATATAATACATGTACCTTCGTGTGAATTACTTCTATGATTGAAAACGGGTGAGTGTCTCATGTTGTTCTCTATACTATTTACACACGTAACTCAATTAATACTACTATACATCGGCTTCGTTTGACTCATTAATACTTGTAGATCGTTTGCACATTAAAACCAGTTTATGACTTGCTTTTCAACTCTTCAATCTCACTCTTCAAGGCACGAATGTACTTGCTGGCTAACTCCACCGTGGTTGCTTTGGAAGGAATGGCTACCTCGTCATGGTAATCCTGTGGAATCAATGTACCCAATTCTTGAACTGCCATGTTCATTCTGTTTCTTCTACCTTGTTCAGCTAGTTTGTGACTAGCTTTCTTAGTCGATGGTTTTTCAATTCCCTTCTTATCACCATTAGCTTTCGCAATTATATTTGGTGATGAGGTAGTAGAACTTGACGCTGAATTTGACGACTTTCTCGTGCTACGTGGTCTTACAGACTCTTCTGCCAATCTACCCATAGTGAACCCCATTAATGGTGGTTGTTCTTCAATATTCTTGCCTCTTGGAGGTAACATTGACGAACCATCGTTTACTGCTGTTTCTGATGTCGCAGAAGCTTCCGATAGCCTTTCAAATGAGACATTATTTACTTTAAATGATGACGAAGATCGGCCCTTCAAGCTTGGTGATGGTTTCGTCGAATTAGACTGATTATTAGACTGATTTTGTGCCAGAAGAATCGGTGTACCATGAGGAGTTCTTCGTTTATAACTCGAACTTGAGTGATCTTCACCGGGCCCATACATGCTTGAAGACGATCTTAGCCTGTCAGCAGCGTGTAATGCCGGCGATGTTAATGGTTCAAACGACGCTGCCGTGGGAGGTTGGTACTTCTCCAACGGGGTTACTGCTGGACTTACGAGTGGAGTGAACACCATCTGCGGTTGCACATGAGATTGTGGTTGATGTGATGGTTGTGACACCGACTGGGTCATCTTTGAATGCTGTCCGTCAGATTGCACTTGTGCCTGCGACTGTTGTTTCCGATACAAGTGTTCATCGTTATACGACTTTTCATTCTGCCCGGTCAAAATCGGGCTCACGAACCGCTTCGGGTCGCTATTATTCTTGTTTGGCAACAATAACGGCGTGTTCTCGGGAATCGACGTCGGAGGATACACCTGGTCTATGTTTATGTCATCTGGAATGATAAATGATAAACCCGATTGAACGTCAGAAATCGACCGGTGTGCTGAATGAGAAAGATCATTGATAGAATCTTGAATAGGGCCCAGCAACTGGTTTGGCTGATACAAATTGTTCTCTAGCTGGTGCAAGAAATTATCATCGAGATTGGAAATTTCTTGATGGGGCAGATTGAACCTGTCATCGTCAAATTGATTGTCAAGATGATGATCAATGACTGGGGTAAACGACTTATCCCAACTGTCCATTAATACCAAACTTTTGCTGAAATACACCTTGATCCTCTTGACACCTCCAAATGTGAAATTTTTACACTAATCTACTCTACCCACTATAGGGTCTATTTAATCATACTACCATAATTCATACAATGGAATGCATATACCGCCCACCACGTGGGGGTTGTTTCATCACAAGATCTTAACTTGATAAAGCAATTATAACCTATCAGATACGTCGAATCTGACGCGACAGGTTGCACGCATCCAGTTACCCGTACAGAAAACCTCCGTCAACCAAGCTGTTTTCTTCAGTAGCTGCATTGACCAGGACTGCGTATGGTAGCGCCTCAGATATCGGCTGTATTGATAACCGGGTATTTGGGGATGTAGAGCAGGACTTGAACGTGGACGTGACTTACGGAGATGGTACCGCGGCAACTGGTATTGGTGGTGATGTTGTACAGTGTTGGTGTGCCGCTGTATGATATACTATTGTGTCTGGGGTACTTTGATGTGATGTTTGACAGCGCGGTTCATTTTGTGCATGATAAGCCGACGTTTAGCCGTGCGATATTTGGCCCAGGCACAAATACGTCTTTTTCTGTCCACTCAAGAATAAAGCCGCAGTCAACTAACACTTGCTCGCAATACTCTTACTCGCAATCCTCTGTTTGACTTTGCCATTTGCGGTCCACGTAATAGCAGTACGCGATGGCGCTGCATTATTCAAAATTATCTTTTTCCATCATTTATTAAGTTTTATTTACATCTAGACTATATGCAATTATAATACGTAATTATAATGTTTTGGATCATTCATTCAATTTCAAAGTAGTTTCTATTGGTTCGATAATCTCCTTTTTGGGATATGACTCTTTCGACTTGATAATCGTATTACTAACAAGTTTCTGCTTGTTGATGGTTTCACCCTTGACTATTTTTTCCATTTCATCCCGCGTTAATGTTTCGTACTCCAATAATCCTTCAGCTAAACGTTTCAACTCAACGCTCTTCTCTTTCAATAATTTTCTTGTTCTCTCCTCACTCTTGACCAAAAAGTCTCTAGTTTCGTGATCTGCCATGTCTCTGATCTTTGGTGACCAACTCTCCCAGTTATCACTCAATTTAACTGGACCAATTGCATCACTCATCCCGTATGATGTCACCATGGCTCTTGCAACACCAGTAGCATTACTCAAGTCGGATGAACATCCACTAGTCACATTTTCCTTTCCATTGATCATTTCTTCGGCAATCTTTCCTCCCATGCACACATCTAATCTGGCCAAGCATTCCCTTTTCGACATATCGACCTTATCCATTTCTGGCAATTGAAATGTAATCCCTAAGGCCCGTCCTCTTGGTAAAATAGTAGCTTTGTACAAAGGTGTGGCTCCAGAACTATACATTGCCATAATCGCATGTCCCGCTTCGTGGTAAGCAGTGTTGATTCTACTTTCTTCAGTGATAACCATCTTCTTTTTGGCAGCTCCCATCAAGATCTTATCTTTTGCCCATTCAAAATGGTCCATATTAACGGCTGGAGCACTCAATTGTGAAGCATGTACAGCAGCTTGATTAACAAGGTTCATCAATTCGGCACCGGACAATCCTGGTGTACCTCTGGCAATAATCGATGGGTCAACATTTTCTGCAGTTTCAACATTACGCATATGATGCTTCAAAATATCAATTCTGCCTCTGACATCTGGCAAGTCAACAATCACTTCTTTATCAAATCTTCCTGGTCTAGTAAGAGCCTTGTCCAAAGATTCTGGGAAGTTAGTGGCACCAATAATGATAACACCAGTAGATTGACTGAACCCATCCAATTCAACTAATAATTGATTCAATGTCTGTTTGGCATAAGCTTGATCTTTTGGATTTCTTTTTCCCCCAATTGCATCTAATTCATCAATGAAGATAATCGCAGGAGAGTTTTCTCTTGCTTGACTAAATAACTCTCTGATTCTCTTGGCACCAACACCAACATACAACTCATCGAATTCAGACCCTGACATAAAGAAAAATGGCACTCCGGCTTCTCCCGCGGTGGCCCTAGCCAACAACGTTTTCCCAGTACCGGGAGGACCAGTTAACAACACCCCTTTAGGCAATTTACCACCTAATCCGGTAAACTTGGATGGGTCCTTCAAAAAGTCAACGATTTCTTCCAACTCAGCTCTTGCTTCATCACAACCTTGAACATCACTAAATCTCACAGTAGACTGGGAAACATCCACAGACTTATCAGTAACCTCGGAGTTTTTGAAAATAGTTCCGTTTTCCACCAAGTAGTTAAACGCAGTGGTGGCACCGTACGTAAGCAAAGCAACCGGTATTAACCACTTTAACCATTTCGAAAGAATAATCATAAACGACTCAGAAACAACAACATGGACCGGTTCGTATCTCGAACCAAACCCATGAGGCAACCCCTGGCCCATCTGAGGCATGGATGACGAGTTTCCGGCGTCCATAGCACCCAACGATGCCTTGACCTGGTCGGCCTTGGCCTTCTTCCCCATACTATTTAACGCATCAATATACAACTGGGTGGCTTCGGGAGAACTAGCGATACCGGGCGACTCGTACCGCTGAACCACAATATGTGGGTAGTTGTTCGACAACAAACTTCTATAAAATTCCGTCTGGATTTGAGGATTATTCAAGTTCTTGTTGGCAAGCTTTTCTTGAGCCTGTAACATGGCAACCGTGTTTGAAGAGTACCATCTGAACATCGGCCGGCACAACGCAACACGCGATACACGCGCTCTTGGTAACATGTTCCGTATGCCCAACATTCGTGAATGAAAACGACTCGACTTATCGACAATACAAGAAGTGTCAAGATTAGTTAGGTATTTATTATGGTGTGAGTAGAATACAGTAGAAGTTTCTCACTGTGGCAAAAAAATTTCCAGGAACTTTTTTTTGAGAGCACAAACGACGGCAATGAAATTAGCTACGAAGCAAATCGACACCAGCACTGTAATCTACACAAGTTTATCGTAGTCAGGGTGAAATCCCCAGGGAAGAGGCTGGATTAACGGCAAATTGGTGGTTGTTGAAGTGATTCACGTGACACGAGTCACGTGAATACTTGACTCAAAAAACTGTGATCAACGACCGAGTGGTCAAGAACGACTGGAAAATGAGTGATTTGGTACCGCCACGTTGGGGTGGAGGCTTGGAAGACTGCGACAGTCTGGGACACCCACCTGGGCCAAATAGGCAACGTTTTAGTAAAGCAGACTGTTGGTTGGTGCACCGTCGTGCGGTACACAAAATGGTACAGTAGATATAGAGTATAGTAGGGTTCGAATGTATGCTACAAAAGAGATTGCCGTATATTGTTAACGTGGACGTATAGAACGGATATGGTATAGTGTGTAAGATTTCAATTTTGTGAGGGATCTCCTCCATTTTGGTGGCAGTTTCGCAACCGTTTGGGTCGTTGCGGTGAGTGTTTGAGC
>Ga0209941_1001640_pt1 | contig 14678 bp, 21 predicted proteins | sample ThiBiot_300_plan_FD_183945 | JGI IMG/M metagenome (GOLD analysis project Ga0209941, IMG submission 183945) | Wastewater bioreactor microbial communities from Cape Town, South Africa - Thiocy_solids_1 (SPAdes) | ecosystem: Engineered > Bioremediation > Thiocyanate > Unclassified | place: South... | reverse complement strand
GCGCTGTGGGCGTTCGCGAAGAGCGACTCGTTCGAAGAGGGCGCCCTGCTGGCCGTGAACCTCGGCGATGACGCCGACACCACCGGAGCGGTGTACGGGCAGATCGCTGGTGCCTACTACGGGGCTAGTGGAATTCCGCGCCGGTGGATCGAGAAGCTGGCCATGCGTGACGAGATCGAGCGTCTGGCTCTAGGGCTGGCCGAGCTGGCACTGTAGCGGGCGTGGCGGAGGCCAGTTACAACCCGACCAAGGGGAGGTTCTAGATGACTGAGGACGGCTGGGTGCTCACGTACAACTTCACCACCGGTGAGTACGGGTATGCGCCGCGGGGTTCTCGGTACTCCTACAACGTCAGGACCAAACATTACGAGATTAGGGCGCTGGGGTCTCAGGCCGCCAGCGCTGGTCCCCAATAGTTGGACACCCTCTTAGGTGGAGCCTTTAGGCTCGTGAGAGAGGTGCTTTTTGGTTAGGAAGCGTCGGAATCATAGCCCCGCGTTCAAGGCGAGAGTGGCGTTGGAGGCGGCGCGTGAGGAGCGCACCACTGCGGAGATCGCGCGTGAGTACTGCCTGCACGCGAATCAGGTGACCGCCTGGAAGCGGCAGTTGCTGGACGGCGCGGTTGGTGTGTTCGAGAGCCCGGTTGACGCACGGCTGGATGGCGAGGCGCTCGTCAAGGATTTGCATGCGAAGATCGGGGAGTTGACGGTGGATCGAGATTCCTTGTCGCGAGATCTCAAGCGCTGACGGCAACCGAACGCAAAAGGCTGATCGCTCCGCAGCCTGATTCGAGTGTCAAGCGCCAGTGTGAGCTGTTGAAGGTGCCGCGCTCCACGGCGCACTACCAGCCTCAGGCTGCGCAGGGTGCGTCCGGCGGTGAGTTGGCGGTGATGCTGATGATCGATAAGATTCACGTCAGGCACCCGTTCAAGGGTTCGCGGCGCATCACCTTGGGTCTGCATGGTTTGCGGGTGAACCGCAAGCGTGTGCGGCGCCTGATGCTGCGTATGGGCATCACCGCGATCTACCCGAAGCAACGCACCACGAAAGCGGGTCGCGGGCCGGGGCATAAGGTGTCCGCCTACCTCCTGAGCGGGCTTGAGATCAGCGCCGCGAACGACGTTTGGTCGGCGGACATCACGTACATCCCAATGGCCAGGGGCTTCTGTTACTTGGTGGCGATCATGGACGTGTTCAGTCGCCGCGTCCTCGCCTGGCGACTGAGTAACACCGTGGACGCCCGCTTCTGCATCGAGGCGCTTGAGGAGGCTCTGCAGCGTAATGGAGCGCCGGAGAAGTTCACAGCGACCAGGGCACGCAGGGCGGATTCAACCGGTCGTCGCAACACCTCGGTTGTGGAGGTGCTAGGTAGGCCAGTCGAGGAAGCAGTCGTGTGAGGTTCCAGTTGGGGTTCGGAGGTAGTGGGCGGCGAATCGGGCGTCACGGCCGCCGATGCGGTCACCGGGTCGGCCGGAGCCGTCGCGTGCGGTGCAGCGTAAGTTCTGGCGGTTGATCGCAGCGGGAATCACTACGGTCGAGGCGGCGGCGGCCGTAGGAGTGTCATCACCGCTGGCAACACCGCTGCCAGCTCAACCCCAGGCGCAGGTCATGAACCTGTGCTAGAACTCTAGAACCAAGAGGAACTGCACGAGAGGCGGGGACCACCGCTCTTCCCGCGACGAGTGGGAGGGCGAGCTCGACTACCTGTTCATCGACGAGGCCGGCCAGGTGCCGCTAGCGAACGCCGTTGCGATCGCGCGCTCCGCCAGGAACCTCGTGCTGCTCGGCGACCAGATGCAGCTCGAGCAGCCCGTGCAGGGCACCCACCCGGGTGACGCCGGCATGTCGGTGCTGCAGTACATGCTCAAGGACGAGCAGCACGGCCGCCCGGACGCGCCAGTCTTCTACCCCGTCATCCCGCCGGGCAAGGGACTGTTCCTAGGCACGTCGCGGCGCATGCACCCGGATGTGTGCCGTTTCATCTCGGAGAGTATCTACGAGGGCAGGTTGGCGGCGTTCGCCGACTGCGAGCGGCAGCGCGTGGAGCTCGGTGAGCGCGAGCTTGTCGGCATTGGGGCCGGCGTCCAGTTCAGTGCCGTGGACCACGATGTCAACGTGCAGCGCAGTGACGAGGAGGTGGAGCGCGTGCTGGCGGTGTTCGAGGAGATGCACGGGCGGCCCTTCACCGACGGGGACGGCGTCACGCGGCCGCTGGCGCTGGAGGACTTCCTGTTCATAGCGCCTTTCAACGCTCAGGTGCGCGCCTTGAAGGACGCGTTGCCGGTGGGCGCGAAGGTGGGGAGCGTGGATAGGTTTCAGGGGCAGGAGGCGCCCGTGACCGTGCTGTCGCTGTGCTCGAGCGCTGGTGAGTACGGCTCGCGCGGCCTTGGGTTCATCCTGGACAGGAACCGAGTGAACGCGGCCATCTCGCGGGCGAAGTGCCTGGCGGTGGTGGTGGGGGACCCGCGCATCGCGGACACGCTGCCTGGGTCAATCGAGGAGATGCGGCTGTTGAACCTGTTCTGCAAGGCGTTGGGGGCATGAATGCGCAAGTTGGCGGCTTAGGTCGGCAAGAGGCCGGCGTTTCGTTAGCAGATGACAAGAGCCGGATTCTCTCTCAACTCAATCCGATTTAGGAGGGTTAGATTGTGTAGTATAGTTGAGTTCTTGAAAAGAGAAGGCCAGCGTCAGTTGCGATTCTGGAAGCGTCAGTCAATTGCTGATAGGCTGATTGTGCGGCATGTCGTCTATGAATAGCCTTCCGACTACAGTTCGTCACTCGAACTATAGAACTGGGGAACGAAGCCCCTTGGCTGAGTTCCTGCGACCGTCCTTGGCAGTAGCCGTTCGATATGACCGCGCTGTCGGATACTTTCGCACAAGCGTGTTGAGGCTTATTGATCTTGAGCTTGTAAAGCTTGCGCTTAAGGACGGCCTGATTCGCATAGTGTGTTCCCCGGACTTCGACTCTACCGATCTCGATGTTCTGCAGACGGGTCAAGGCATCGCGAAAGAAGTAATTCTGGGTCGGTTCAAGTCGACTATAGAAGAGTTAATGATGGAGAGGAATGAAACGAGAACGGCAGTTCGCATATTGGCGACCCTCTTTTCACATAACGCTCTCGAGCTTCGAATCGCATTCCGACCGAATGACATCGGAATATATCATGAGAAGCTAGGGCTATTGGCTGACGCATCGGGAAACACGGTAAGTTTCATTGGTTCGGCAAATGAGACTTACTCTGCCTGGGAAGACAGCGCCAACTTCGAGGCAATCGAGGTGTTCAGAAGCTGGGATAACCCGTTCGAGGCAAATCGAGTGGGCAGGCACGAAGAGTATTTCGAAGCCCTTTGGAATTCTAGGGTTGAAGGCGTAGACGTCATTGATCTCGATGAATCCTCGGCTAGGATCTTACAGGAAGCCGCATACAACAGTGTTTCAGAAGCTTTAGGTGTATTGGGGGGAGCGCCTATAAAAGTAGAGGAGTCTAGGCAAACTACTCCGAGGCCACACCAGGCAGAGGCAGTGCGTAATTGGATGCGTGCTGGAAACCGCGGAATATTCGAGCACGCTACCGGCTCAGGAAAAACAATATCGGCGTTGCTTGCTGCAAAGCAGCATGTTGATGAGGGTAAAGCAGTATTGGTCTTGGTTCCCTCTCTGCTTCTAGTCCGCCAGTGGATTAGCGAAATTCATATGTATTTCCCTGATGCGATAATCTTGAACAATTCCCAGGATATCAGCCCAACTGAGCGGACTCGGCGCTTGCACGCAATGAGTCAAAACCACGACGGAAGAGTCCGGCCGAGATTCATAGTGAGCACGCTACAAACCGCATCGAAAATTTGGTTCAGGGATGCTCTTGCAACTTCGGCTTCTCTAATGATAATTGCAGATGAAGTGCATAGGACTGGCAGTGAGGTCTACCGGAGTGTATTCAGTATAGATGCTGAAAAGCGGTTGGGGTTGTCAGCCACACCACACCGCTTTGGTGATCACGAAGGAACCCAGGCAATATTTGATTACTTCGGCGATGTAGTAGAGCCTAAGTTTACGCTGCAAGACGCAATTGCGAGCGGCGCACTAGTACCATACAAGTATCACATCAAGTTTGCAGACTTGAGCGCAGAAGAAGCCGAAGACTATCAACGACTGACGAACCGTATTTCCGCCCTGGCCGCCCGTGAACGCCAGGCGGACAAGCTAGCTTCCAAAGAATCGTCAGAGCGTCTAAAAATGCTCCTAATTCAACGGTCCCGAATTGTAAAGCGAGCTGAGGCCAAAACGGAACTAGCGGCTTCAATCGTCACAGAGCATTATAGAGATGGCGAACGTTGGCTCATATATTGTGAGGACCGAGAACAGCTTGCTGACGTCGCAGGAGCTCTTCAAGCTGAGGGGCTGCCAACGCATACGTACTTTCACAAGTCGGAAGCTCCTGAAGAATCCCTAGCGGCTTGGACCTTTGGCGGTGGAGCGATGGTTGCCATTCGGTGCTTAGATGAAGGTATCAATATTCCTAGTATTTCCCATGCTGTAATCCTGGCGAGCTCCCGCAACCCAAGGGAGTACATCCAACGCCGGGGGCGCGTGTTGCGTAAAGCGCCAGGCAAGCAGATTGCAGAGATATTCGACATTCTAGTTATTCCTGACTTTGAGACAGATGGCAACTTTGATGGTTTGGCGGCGGCAGAGGCATCGCGTGCACTAGCGTTTGCCGAAAACGCGGTCAACGTCGATGGAAGGGTATATTTGCGGGCAAGATTGGCAACGCATGCCCCGGCGGTACTAGAGGCTCTGAGGAACGAAGGGAGCGAGCCTGATGAGTGAAGAAGCCAGGATTCCTAACCAGCAGATTGATCGAATCCTAAAAACAATTGAGCACGTAATGCAGGATGCGAACACCCCATACGTAACTCGTGAGTTGGTCGAAAGAATTGTCGGAATTGAGGTAGAATTCCAGTTTGTTGACGACCGCCGACGTGTGCAAGAGCGTATTCGGGAAGTAATCGACGGACACCTTGCCGCTACACTGTCGGTTCCGGATGGGGGCGAGTAGCATGATTATTACGAAGCTTCAGGTTGAGAACTTCCTCCCGTTCGGAGGCTGCCAAACAATTGATCTTGCTCCGGACGGTGGACGGCCATTAGTCGTTGTCTTCGCGCCTAACGGCCGTGGAAAGTCAAGCATTCTAAACGCAATCCGATGGGGCCTATATGGAAGAGCCTATAGGCACACAGCAAAGGAAATTGGCCTCTATGATCTAGCAAATAAGGAAGCGTATGAGCGGGAGGAATATGAGTTTGGCGTGACTCTAGAGTTTTCCGTCGGTAGCGACGAATATCGACTAGTTCGCCGTGCAAGTCCACGAAGACTAGTGAGCCAGCCGCGGAGAGATGCCGACTATCAGGTGCACCTTTCGATGGCGAAGAATGGGTTCCAGCTACCCCAGGATCAAGTTCTTCATGAAATCAACCAAGTTGCTCCGGAGCAAATAAGCCGCTTCTTCTTGTTTGACGGAGAGCTGCTAGACCAGTATGAAGCTTTGTTGGTGGAAGGTAGCGATCAAGGGCGCATAATTCGTGAAGCTATAGAGCGCGTATTGGGCGTTCCAGCGCTCGTACGCGCCAGAGAAGATTTACGCCTTCTCGAGAGGGCTGCGATCCGCGACCACTCACGTGATGAGAGCCAAATGCAGGGGCTAGCTGATCAACAAGCGAGATTAGAAGATCTCCTAAATGACGCCGACAAATTGGATGAGCAGAGTTCGGTCCTCGGGGCACAGATAGATCAGTTCCAGCAAGATTTGGAGATTCTTGAATCACAGCTTGAAGGCGCAGAGCGAGCCCTAAAGAATCAGGCCGATTTAAATGCTGCAAAACGCGCCTCCGAAGAAGCTGAGCAAAGGCTCGCTACCGTAGAGAGTGAAGCGGGCGAGGCGAGGGCACAAGTTTGGGAAGATTTGCTGTTCAAGGCGATGAAACCCTTTGAGGAGCACTTAGCGGAGGAGGCTAAAGTGCTTATGGCTGCTTCGAGCCAGCGGGAGTCTATTAGCAGAGAAGTCCTGCGCTTAAGTAAACACTTGGATGACGGCGTGTGCGCCACATGCGGACAAGCCCTGCAAATAGCGGCCCAAAGGAATGTTCAGGATCAGCTTGCAGAACTCGACAGAGAGGCCAGTCGGATCCTTACAGATCCTGTGCGTCTCAGGAAAGTCATGGGTCAACAGCAGCATCTGAGTCAAATACGGGCCAATGGGGCCTTGCGGATATTAACGGCGTTGGAGTCGCAACGTAACACGTTGACGCTGAGACACATCGAGCTTGAGGCAGAGATTGAACGCCTTCAAGAAGAGCTTGAAGGACAAGACACAGAATCAATGAAGACTATGCGAACGAGGGCACGAGCGATTGAAGCGGAGAAGGGAGACCTTGAACGAGAAAAGGCTGCCGCTGATGCTGAGTCAGAACTCAAGCAGCGGCAGGCAGTTGCGTTACGTAAGGCAATGGAAGTAGGCACAACGTCTGAGAGGCATGCTCTCAGCCGGATACGCAGAGAAACGATTGCTAAGCTCCTTGCAATAGCCGAAGCAACGATTGAAGAGTTACGCAGCAGATTGAGGCTGGAGGTCCAGGCGCACGCTACTGAGGCGTTCAAGAGAATGACGAATCAACCTCTCTATGACCGCCTAGAAATCAATGAATCATATGGCCTAAAGATTGTCGATAACCGCTCACGTGAAGTCCCTCTTAGAAGTGCCGGCAACGAACAAGTAGTAGCTCTAGCTTTGATAGGCGGGCTTCACAAGACCGGCATGGGTTCTGGGGGGATGGTCATGGACACGCCCTTTGGTCGCCTCGATCCAGACCATCGGACAAATATTATTCAGCATTTGGCGACTTCTTCTCCTCAAGTGGTCATGCTGGTTCACGAGGGTGAAGTGTCGAAAGACTTTGTAATCCAACATCTAGCAGACTTTGTTACTCGCGCATTTGAACTAAAAGATAAGGGCGTCTTCTTGACAGAAGTGCGGGCGGCAAGTCTCGGAGTTGCGCTATGAATGATCAGGCGTCGAATGCATCAGTTGCTCCAACCAACGTAGGGCTTTCTCATAGTGGCCATGCAATTCTGAAGCGCCTCAAGGAGCAGGGCGAGTTTCGTGAAATGGCTGATGCGTATCGTCTTGGCGTAGTATTAGCACTAGCACTTCAGGTAACTCCCTCCCAACTCAAGGACAAGGTTACGGTGTTTGGAGTGTCAACAATCGACCCTCATGGGAAGTTGCGTGCATCGATTGAAATCGCGTATGCAGACCCTACGGAATCTCCGTACCGATTGATGGAGCTCCTTGCAGACTGGGGGGTTAAGGAGCTCGAACGGAGGCTAGGAGCCGGCTCGCTAGACCTACGTGACGTTATGGATGCGACTTCCGCGTAACCAAGATGGCCGAGATTGCGGTGTCGACAAGAACCCTGGAAGAAGCAATCGACAACTGGGTGTCTACTTTGGCCCCTAACCTTCTAACAATCGTAGAAATGCGGTTTCCAAGCGCGGACACAAAACAGTCCACCCTTCAAGAGGTGGGTGATGTACTTGGCGTTTCTCGTGAACGTGTGCGTCAGCTTGAGACGCGCCTATTTGAGCAGATCAGGAAAGCTGGCATAGTCCAACAGATCAACCAACTTAGTGAAGTGCTGCGCGAAATGGGAGGATGCGCGGAGCCATTCGAAGTTGAGGCTAGGTACCCACAGTTCGATGGGCTAGGAAGGCATCTGTGGCTATTGGATGCGTTGCAGAACAAGGGCCTCTTAGTCGAGCTAACCATAGTTGAGAGTGATCGCCAAGTCCACTTGGTGGGCACGGGAAAAGCTTATTGGTTGGGACGCTTAAGGGAGGCAAGAGAGGCAATTCAGGGCCTTCTTGCCAAAGGAGGGCCTCAGGAAGACATAATTGTCAGAGAAGTCGTATCAAGCTACTTTGCAAGTGATATGCAAGCCTTAGCTGCCTTGGCATTCGCGTTCGTATTGGAGAATGCCCTCATTGCTCGGGGCCAAAATTTGACCTCTAGTGTCGTAAGCCTGGACCGGAACGTAGATGACGTTTTATTCGCGACATTGCTTGAATTGGGACGACCAAGCCACTACTCCAAGATATTTGAACACGCGTCCGAACGGTTCGACTTTAAGGCTGACGTTAGAACCCTCCATAACGCCTGCGGACGTTCTCAACGACTGTACTTGTTTGGTAGAGGCGAGTTCGGACTTCTAGAACATCACCGCTTGCCGCACGGAAAGCAGTTGAGGCTTGCCCGCGAAATAGAAGAAATCATATGTTTAGGCGATTCTGCTCGTCAATGGCACGCAGCTGAATTGTTGGAAGCATTGCTTGACAGCTACACAGACATTCCACGAGACTTTAGTGCTTGCGAAGTTGACGTCATTGTATCTGCGCATTGTAGAGATGTAGTATTACTTGGTCGGCAAGTCTACCAGGCCAAGGGCTCCCAAGCAGTGGCGAGAATCGATGTGCGCCAAGCGGTGACTTCCATTCTACTTGACTCTGGTGGCCCATTAGGTGACAAAAGCATAATTAATAGGCTCAAGGAATACCGCGGAGTATCTAGCTATACAGGCGCATTGTTGCCGACGGCGGAGTACGCGAGGACATCCACCGGTCAGATCGGCCTTCTCCAGCGAGACTTTGGAATATCCCGTGATACTGCTGACGACCTAGTTGGGAGCGTTGAGTTCTGTTGTAGGAATCTGGGTCATGGTATTCACCTTTCCGAAATAAGAAGCTTCTTGGGCGAATTCGACACAGGCCATCCTGACTTCGGGCATGGTGTGCTTGCCTATTGCCGAGTCTCGTCTACTCTGAAGATCTCTGTCAGTAACTATGTGTACCCTAGTGAGTGGAGTGGACCAAATAGGCTCTCGGTGGCAGAGGCGATTCGCCATATTGCGATGGAGTCTGGTGACGAAGCGTGGACTTTATCCGAGGTCATTGAGCGGGTTAAGCATCTCACTCTCCGGACTTCTATCACCAACTATGAACTCGGTACACGATTGGCAGGACTAGATTACGCGCAATTCAATACTGCTACACGGAAGTGGGAGTTCTTTCGCCCTCAATAAGCTGTGCGAATCGGCCCTTAGAGCCTGCTACGTAGTCTTCCCGCTTTTCTATGGACACCCACCGCCTTCCAAGCTGCTCAGCGGTCGCTCCGGTTGTGTTGCTACCAGCGAAGGGATCGACGACAAGGTCGCCAGGCTCCGTCAAGAAGTTAATAAAGAACTCTGCTAATGAGGGTGGCATGCGGGCAGGATGGGGCTTAACTCCGATAGATTTGCAATACTTATGGTAGCCGGAGTTGGCTCCGGTATTGGCATATGAGAGTACGCTGCCTGGAATAGCGCCTTGATTGTTGCTAACGAATCCCCTGTCCGATATGACGTGTTCTGACGGCCTAGCGCCCGAATTATATCGTCCGGACTTCAGTAGTGACTTCATGGCAGCGCTATATTCCGTTAGCACGTTTCGATTATTTGCCTTGGGTGTAGGACTAGGGCTCATCCACCATACATGAGTATGTGAATCCTTTAGTCGGATTCTCTCAACTGTCACCCATTGTGCAGGGGAGGGAAGACGCGCCGGATTGTGCCAAATGAACTGTTGACATAGGTAGAAATCGGCTGACTCTTGGAGGCGCATCAGTGCGCGAAGTGGAAGCGTGGACATTGTGGGTTGACCGCGATTCCAAGTATTGCCTAGCTCAACAACGAGAGAGCCGTCTTCTGCCAACAATTCGTGAAAGATTGGCCCAAACGTCGCCAGCCAGTCTAAGTAACTCTGGCCTTGTTTATTGCCGTACGCCTTTTGTCGGTTTAAAGGGTATGGTGGTGATGTAAGAATCAGCGAGGCTTTGCCCCGTATTCGCCTTCCAATACCAGAATGTAGCAGTTCGCTGCTGTCGCCACAGTAGGCTGCACCATGAGCAGTTGAATACGCGGGTTTCACGAGCCCAATATAACCGCCTACGGGCGCCCATTGAACCTTTGGGTGGGCGGCGGAGTTCAACAAGGCATTGCGCGCATCGCGCTATGTCTGAACGCGTTTGTGGTTCAACATGCTGTTCACAAATGTGTTTCTTGCTGGTGTCGCACAAAACGCGCCACGTAACAAAGGAGCCGCTTGAATTGCTGATCACTGCGTTGCTTTCTTAGCGGGTCCCAGCGTTGTTCATGGACCAGACACCGCAGGATTGGAAGGAGTACCGGCGCTTCCGTGCCCTAGCGCTGCACGAGCAGGGGCGGTCAGGTACGGAGATCGCCGAAGTGTTGGGCGTCACCATCGCTGCGGTGAGCCGGTGGCTCGTAGCGGAGCGCGAGCGCGGGCCGGAGGCGCTGCGCTCCAAGAAGGCGCCGGGCGCCACCCCCAAGCTTGCGCGTGGGCAGTTCGCGCTGCTGCCTGAGCTCATGAAGGCACGGCTTCACTGGCGAGATGTGGAGCTGCCCGAGCGTGGTGGAACTCGTGAAGCAAGAGTTCGGCGTCACCTACCACCCGGCGCCCATGAGCCGCATCCTCAAGCGCTTGGGGTTCACGCCCCAGAAGCCGGTGCGGCGCGCCTCGCAGCGTGACGAGACTGCCTTCGAAGCGTGGTGGGAGGAGCGTTGGCCGGAGGTAAGAGGGTCGCGGCGCGCGAGGGGCGCGCCGTTGTCTTCGTGGACGAGGCCGCCCTCTACCTGCTGCCGGGGGTAGTCAGGAGTTACGCGCCGCGCGGCTACACGCCGGTGCTGCGCGCCCCCTCACGCGCGAGCACCTCTCCATCATCGGTGGCATCACACCCGACGGCCAGCTCTATCAGCACGCCCTCGGGCATGGCGTCAGGGGCGGCGATGCGGGGCGCTTTCTGAAGCATCTGGTTAGGCACCTGGGGCGCGTGCTCGTTATCTGGGACGGCCTCCCGGCGCACCGCGCGCGGGCCGTGAAGGAGTACCCGCGGGATGAAGCGCAGGGCCGGGTGTGGCTGGAGCGCCTGCCGGCGTACGCGCCGGACCTGAACCCGAAGGAGGGCGTCTGGCGGCATCTGAAGCTCACTGACCTCGCCAACGTCTGCTGTAAGGCCGTGAGCGATCTGAAGCTCGAGTACCGGCGCGCCAAGGAGCGCCTGCGCCACCATGCCGAAGTGATCCGAGGCTGCTTCAGGCTCGCCGGGCTTCCGATCTAAGTTGCAAATGCATGGCTCAGTACAATTCAGCATGCGATCTCGTAGCCGAGGCGCCCTGCTCGCCCTAGCCGTCGGCGACGCCCTGGGCGTGAAGGCCATCGAGAACGGGTTCAGCGTGCTGTTCATGCGCTTAGAGGAGCTGCTGGCCGCCATGCGCAAGGACGCTGATCTCAGCCCATCCAAGCTCCGGCGCCGCAAGTACCTCAACGTGGCGCTGCTCATCATCGACGAGATGGGCTTCGAACCCATGACCCGCCAGGAAGCCAGCCTCTTCTTCCGCATGGTCTCTTACCGCTACGGCCGCGGCAGCATCCTGATCACCACCAACAAGGGCATCCGCGACTGGCCCGAACTCTTAGCCGGCGACGAGATCCTGGCCACCGCCATCCTTGACCGCCTCCTGCATCACAGCCACGTGCTCAACATCAAAGGCCGCAGCTACCGACTCCGGGACTTAGAAAGGGCGGTGAGCATACAAACATGACAGGAAGGCCAGAGAGAGAACAAGAAACCCTCGTAACACTGGACGTCGCCTTAGCTCGTAGATCTAGACGTCGCTTGACAGCTCACGACCCCGCTGCGGCCCTGCGCCTAGCGGGCGAGAGCTCGCGCACCGTGGGTGGTGCGCGAGCCTGCGTAGACGCCTGCCGCTACATGGCCGGCCTGATCGTTGGGGCGATCAACGGGGCGAGCAAGGAAGAGTTGCTTTCCCCTACTACGCGCCGATCCCGGACGCCTGGGAGGCGGAGCCGCTCTGCGAGGAGGTAGCAGCGGTGGCCGCCGGCTCGTTCAACCGCAAGGAGCCGCCCGAGATCAAGGGCAGCGGCTACGTGGTGGCGTCGCTCGAGGCGGCGCTGTGGGCGTTCGCCAAGAGCGATTCGTTCGAGGCGGGTGCGCTGCTTGCCGTGAACCTGGGCGACGACGCCGACACAACCGGCGCGGTTTACGGTCAGATCGCGGGCGCCTACTACGGCGCTTCACGGATTCCCGGGCGGTGGCTGGGGATGCTGGCCATGCGGGAAGAGATCGAGCGTCTGGCGAAAAGCCTCGTTCTTTGACTCCGAACGATCTCTGAGGTCTGGAGGTCGTGACGCGCCAGCGGTTCCAGGAAGCTGAGGATGGTGCGGCGGCTTGTTGGGTCTACGCTCGGCGCCCTCCATGGAAGCCAGACAATCCATGTCTCGGGAGTGATCGGCACGCAAGTAGAGGGCGAAAAGACCATACTGGAAAATGAAGGCCTGCTGACTCCGATGGTCGCTGTGCGGTCATCATGAGCTAAGAGCCCAATGGCCTGCACAGCGACGCATCGCTTACTAGGCGTCTCTAAGCGAGCTCGGGTTCGGACCCTTCGAGACCGGTGCCTAGGTCGTCTAGGTCGCGCCTGGCTCCCGTCCAGGCGTCAATGATTGCGATTCTCTCCTTGAACAGGCGTACGAGTTCTTGTGCGGCCGGGCCGTTCTCGAAGAAGTCGAGCAGTATCTTTTTGTTGTCCCAACTACGCGGTTGTGAATCGAGCCAGTGCCAAGAGATCCAATCGCCAGTCGAGTTCGTCGGCCTTCTGAGTCCCTGTTCCAGGTCGGCTTTCAGCTGGTTCCTGTCGATCTCGTAGTTTCCGCTCGAGACGCCGATGCAGAAGTTCCGCGCTACACGGGCTTGGGCTTCGATGCCGAGCCATAGCTTCTCTGGCCACGCACGGTTTCGGATCAAGAAGCCTGTATATGACTCCGACAGGCTCTCCTCGAACTGGTTCTCCAACTCTAGCGCCTGCTCGCCCATGGCTTCCTTGAGCTGGGCCTCCAGCTTCTTAAGGGCGCTACGGATGATGGCGCTCCTGATCTCTTCGAACGCGAAGGCCACGTCCAGCGCCAAACCGAGTTTCGCGCTGTCGGACAGGGCGTAACTAATGACGATCTCTCTTTCGCTGGTGCTCATAACTTCTCCTCGGCTTCTGGGGGTGCTGGGAAGTTGGTGCGGATGAACTCGCCAAGGTCCCTTAGGAACCAGCGGAACTTCTCCGATTCACAGATCCTGATGCAATCGTCTAGCCAAAACGGGGATATGGCGCTGGAAGGACAGAAGCGCGAGCCTCCCGGCTTTCATCTCGTCCTTGACGATTTCTTCGCTCATGCTGCCGGGAGGACGTCCATCTGCCGTCAGGTAGATCAGACAGAACCTTCCGCCGTACCTAGAATCGAGGTGCGCCCGGTAGCCCTCCAACTGAGATGCCTGTGCTCCAGCCCAAGGCTTGTTCTCGATGGCGATCGCGTAGTCAGGGAACTCAAGGACGACGTCTACGAAGCGGGTCACGTGAGTGAGGTGAGTCGTGCCGTGCTCTCGTTGGATGGAAGCGAGGGTTCGCTCGAAAGCTTCGGGCAACTTGAGGCTATCGATGAACCGCTTGAGGAACGCATCTCTCTGGCCGTGGCTCCCCTGAGGGTTCAAGTGTCCTGCGATCAGGTCCGAAAGGTCGTTCTCCTTCGGGTCCATGATCGAGACAACGTTGAATCTCGTAGACAGGAAGCGGCCAAGTTGTGCAACGGCGAGGCGATGGCTTCGGAGCTTCTGTCCCAGGACTCCGAAAAGGCCTCGACTTCTCTCGAGTAGTTCACGGTATTCCTTCCCTCACCAGCGCGACTTTCTTCGCTGCCGCGCCGCGTTGAGCATGACTCCAGCCAGCATCGCAGCCCCCGCCCTCTCGACCGAGCGGTGGATCACCGAGCGCCTGTTGCTCAACACGAACGGCATGCTGATAATCAGGGCGTAGAACTGCATGAACAGCAGGATCACCTTGCCCGCCGGCCCCGACATCTCGGGTATCAAGAAGCGGGCCATCACGAACCAAATGATGAAGCAGCCGAGGTGCCACCCCACCACGTTCAGCACGCGCTCCCGCGTGGACAAGATGTCTTCCTCGATCGTCACCACGCCTTCACGCGCCGCACCTCACCACGCTTGGTGATCAGCCAGCCCGCCGCCTCCAGGCGCGCCATGACGTCATCGTCCGACAGCGCGCCAACCGGCGCGTCGATCACCATCAGCTCCCGGTCCCACGTCGTGCCGAGGTTGTGCCGCGACGGCATCCACAACAGCACCCGCGTGCTCCGCCCGCGACTCGGGATCGTCACGAGTCCGCTGCCCGACCCAGCCACGTCGTCGAGGTTGATCAACTGCGTCTCAACGCTACCCCCGTTCCGCACCCGCAGGCGCCTAGGGCTACTTGCCCGGCACGAACTCCGACCCCCTCCCAACCCCCGTGATCAACAACCGCTCCCGCGCCCGCGAGCACGCCACGTACAGCAGGTTCCGCTCCATCTCCACGAACGCGCGCTGGGCGGCCTCGTCGGGCTGCCGCGAGCGCACCGACCCCAAGGGAACGGTCCCCTCCTCCACGCCCATCACGGCGATAGCCCGGAACTGCAGGCCCTTGCTGCGGTGCATGGTCCCGATCG
>Ga0209941_1001616_pt1 | contig 14906 bp, 13 predicted proteins | sample ThiBiot_300_plan_FD_183945 | JGI IMG/M metagenome (GOLD analysis project Ga0209941, IMG submission 183945) | Wastewater bioreactor microbial communities from Cape Town, South Africa - Thiocy_solids_1 (SPAdes) | ecosystem: Engineered > Bioremediation > Thiocyanate > Unclassified | place: South... | reverse complement strand
AGCTCAGCTCCCGCGGTGCTGGAGCAGCGCGCCCTCGGCCGCGAGCGGCGCGATCTCGAGGCCCGACATCGCCTCGCCGAGCCCGATCGAGGCGGCGGCGACGCGCTCCGGGTCCTCGTAGTGCGTGGTCGCCTCGACGATCGCCCTGGCGCGGCGCGCCGGGTCGGCCGACTTGAAGATCCCCGAGCCGACGAAGTTGCCCTCGGCGCCCAGCTGCATCATCAGCGCCGCGTCGGCGGGCGTCGCGATCCCACCGGCGCAGAAGAGCGGCACCGGCAGGCGACCGGCGGCGGCCACCTCCCGCACCACTTCCGGCGGCGCGGGCAGCTCCTTGGCGGCGGCGGCGAGCTCCTCGGGGCGCAGCAGGGTGAGCCTGCGGATGCCGGAGGTGATCTCGCGCATGTGACGGACCGCCTCGACCACGTTGCCGGTCCCGGCCTCGCCCTTGGAGCGGATCATCGCCGCGCCCTCGCCGAGCCGGCGCAATGCCTCGCCGAGGTTCGTCGCGCCGCAGACGAACGGCACCTCGAAGGCGTACTTGTCGATGTGGTTGACCTCGTCGGCCGGGGTCAGCACCTCGGACTCGTCGATGTAGTCGACCTCCAGCGCCTGCAGGACCTGGGCCTCGGCGAAGTGGCCGATCCGGGCCTTCGCCATCACCGGGATCGACACCGCCTCCTGGATGCCCTTGATCATCGCCGGGTCCGACATCCGGGCGACCCCGCCGTCGCGGCGGATGTCGGCGGGGACGCGCTCCAGGGCCATCACGGCGACGGCTCCCGCCTCCTCGGCGATCTTCGCCTCCTCGGGGGTGACCACGTCCATGATCACCCCGCCTTTCAGCATCTCGGCAAGGCCGGTCTTCAGTCGGAACGTCGCGCGGTCGGGCATGCGCCCATATTAGGGTGCGGCGCGCGTCGCCGCGCCCCTCTCTACTTCAGTTTGTACGCCTTGATGCGGTCGCGGTGGAGGTCTTCATCCCGCGCGTACAACCCGTGTGCGAGCGCCTGCACCAGCGCCATCAACGCCGTGTTGGAGCGCGTGAACGACGGGCTGTTGGAGGAGAAGTAGAGCGTCATCTCGGCGTGCTCGCCGACCTCGGACATGGTCGCGTCGGAGATCGCCAGGGTGCGCGCGCCGCGGTGCAGGGCGAGCTTCATCGCCCGCAGCAGCAGCGGGTGCGCCCGACCCGCCGAAAGGGTGATGACAAGCGTGTTCTCGTCGATCCGGCCGAGCCGCTGGAGGCTCTCGCCGCCGGTCGAGGCGACGATCTCGGCGCGGATGTCCAGCAGGCTCAGGGTGTGGCGCAGGTAGGAGGCGAAGAACGCCATCTGGTCGACGCCGACGATCACGATCCGCTGCGCGGTGGCGAGCGCGGCGACCGAGTCGTTGACCTGCTCGGTGGTCAGTTTGCGCGCCGTTTCCTCCAGGTTCGAGTAGTCGGCGCTGAGCGACCCCTCGAGCTCGGAGTGGTCGAAGGAGAAGAGCGGGCCGGCGGCCGAGCCGACCGCGGCGATCGTCGTCCGGTACTCCTCGATCGCGGCCTGCTGCAGCTCCGGGTAGCCCTCGAAGCCGAGCGCCTGGCTGAAGCGGACGACGGTCGAGGAGGAGGTGCTGGCGCGGCGGGCGAGCTCCTCGGCGGTGAGGAACGCCGCCTCGTCGAGGTGGTCGACGATGTAGCGGGCCACATCTTTCTGGGAGCGCGAAAACTCTTCGAAACGCTCCTGGATGTAGTCGGAAAGGCTTTTGAGTTGAGGGGATTTCGTCGCGGTCTTGGTCACGGGCGAGGATTTCGCCGGGCCTCCCGCTTTCCCTTCTGGTTGGATTGCAAGTCACGATGGAGAGCGTTGCCTGATGGGTCAGTTCGACGGACAGCCGAGCATGCGATGGAGCCTCCAAGGGGTCACCGAAGAGGGCGACGAGGCGTGGCTCATCCGCGGCATCGCACGCAAGCTCTACCGCTGCCCCGGCTGCCACGGTGACATCGAGGTCGGCGACGAGCACACGATCGTCCAGTACGTCCGCAAGCTCGGCGGCACCGACCACCACCACTGGCACCGGCGCTGCGCCGAAGAGATCCTGATCCCCGAGCTGTGGGAACTGCGCAAGGTGCCGGCGGGCGAATCGAGCCAGGCGAAGCTGGAGCGGCGCGGCCGCGTCCCCGCCGGCCGACGACGACGGACGCGCCGCCGATGACGAGACGGCGGCGGCTGCTGGGGGTCTACGCCCGCCTCGGCCGCACCTATCGGGCCTGGGCGCCGACCCTGCTCGGGCTGGCGACGCTGGTCTTCATCCCGCTCGGCTTCATCGACGCCCTGCTCGAGCAGGTCGACACCTCCTCGCTCGACGTCACCTCCGGCTTCCGGATCGCGGCGGTGATCGGCGCGCTGGCGGCGGTCACCGCGTCGAGCCTCTTCGGCGAGGTCTTCTTCAGCGGCGCGATCGCCGCCTCCCTCACCTACCCCGAGGAGGAGGAGCGGCCGGGCTTCCTGCGCCTCGCGCGCCACATCTCCTACGGGCGGCTGATCGCCGTCGACATCCTCTTCGTCGCCGCCGTGATCCTGGGTGCGCTCGTCTTCCTCGTCGGCGCCCTGGTCGTCGCCGTCTACTTCTACCTGGCCGGCGTGGTGGTGGAGCTGGAAAAGTGCGGGGTCCGGGAGGGATTCGTGCGCAGCTTCCGCCTCGTGCGCGGACACTTCTGGATGGTCGCGGCCGTCGTGCTGCCGATCGAGATCGTCGGCGACGCGATCAACGAAGCGCTGGTCAACCTCGCCCACCACCTGCTCGGCCACGGGCTGCTGGCCGCCTGGGTCGGCGAGTCGGCCGGGAACATCGCCACCGCCCCGGTCGCCTCGGTGGCGATCGTGCTGCTCGCCCTCGACCTGATCCGCCATCGCGACGGCGAGGCGCCGCGGCTGAAGCGGCGACCGGGGGCGACGCCGACGCCGGAGGCCGCATGACCGTCGCGCTGCCGCTGGCCAACTTCGTCGTCGACGCCTGGAACGACCACCTGGTCGCCCACGACCGCCAGGGCGTCTTCCTGGTGCTGGTCGGGTTCGTCGGCTCCTTCGCCTTCATCCGCATGAGCACGCGGATGATCCGCGCCGAAGTGAGCTGGTGGCCGGGCAACATCGAAAGCGAGAGCGGCCTCCACGTCCACCACCTCGTCTTCGGGATCGTGACGATGATGATCGCCGGGACGTTCGGCTTCGCCGCCTTCGGCCACAGCCCGCTGACCGAGATCTGCGCCTTCTTCTTCGGCATCGGCGCCGGGCTGACGATCGACGAGTTCGCGCTCTGGGTCTACCTCGAAGACGTCTACTGGGCCGAGGAGGGACGCAGCTCGATCGACGCGACGGTGATCGCCGCCTCGCTGATCGGCCTGATCGTGCTCGGCGCCAACCCGTTCGAATTCAGCGGCGGGCCGGAAGAAATCATCGGCGGCCTCGTCTCGGCGCTGCTGGTGATCTCCTTCGTCGGCGTCTGCTTCCTGAAGGGTCGGAACATCCACGGGACGATCGGCATCCTCTTCGCGCCGCTGGCGCTCTACGGGGCCTGCCGGATCGGCAAGCCGAACTCCGCCTGGGCCCGGCGCCGCTACGGAACGCGGCGGCCGAAGAAGCAGGCGAAGGCCGAACGCCGCTTCCACCCCGGCCGACGCACCGACCGCTACAAGGAAGCCTTCCGCGACATCGTCGGCGGCAAACCGAGCGTCGGCGTCGGCAAAGTCGCCGAAGAGACGCGCGCGGCGACCCGCGAAGCCGGCGAAGAAATGCGCGCCGCCACCGAACGCCTGGTGCACCCGGACGACACCCACAAGCCGGACTAGTGACCCGGGTCGTTAATCCGCAGTGATTCCCGGCCACGCGGGCCTCACAAGCTGGCGCCCGAAGGGTCCAGGCCCCGCAAGCTGTCGCCCGGATAACGGACGCGCCCCTCTCGCCACGGCCCGGGCAGGCTGTGGCCGTGGCGAGAGGGGCGGGTGTGCGGAAGGTGTGGAGGGACACCGGCGGGAGGCGCACGGGAGGGTCAAGGAAGTGGCTCGGGACGCCTCCGACGGGCGCCGAGGGCCAGGTCCCGAACGGTCAGGGATCTCCCCGGTTGGAAATCCGCGTATGGCGCGGGTTTCCAACCACGCAGACTCCTGGTCGGTCCCGCGTGGTTCCAAATGGTCGCCATACGACCATTTCGAACCACGCGAGCCCACGGCCGTCGGATCCGTGACGGAGATGCCGGGAACTCCACGCTTCCTCCCGTGTTGTCCAACAGCGACCTACGCGCTGTCGACTTTCGGGCCCCTATGGGGGCCCAAACTCATGCAGCGCGTTCTCGACCCTCGAAGTCAGGCCCGAAATGGCCCTCTGAGGGCCGGAAGGTGTGACGTTCCCGGCATCTTCGTCACGGGTCCGGGCCGAGGTGTGGAGGCTCCCCGACCCGATCGTCACGTAAGTCCGACTTCCTCACGTCCCTGTGCCGGCTTTTTCACGAACGCCTCACGTCCTGGGCTCCTCATGGGGGTCACAGCCTGCCAGGACCCCCATGAGGAGCCCAGGACACCCGCACCCGCCACCTCGGACGGCCGCAAGCGCCCCGGACCCCCGTCCGACGGCCACCCGCCCAACCAACCCCCTAATCCGCCTTGGCCCGCGGATGAGCCTCGTAGTAGACCTCCTTCAGCCGTTCGCCCGACAGGTGCGTGTACATCTGGGTCGTGGCGATGTCGGCGTGGCCGAGCATCTCCTGGACCGCGCGCAGATCGCAGCCGTTCGAGAGCAGATGGGTGGCGAAGCTGTGGCGGAGGGTGTGGGGGCTCATCCTGCCGTCGAGGCCGACGGAGCGGGCGTGGCGCTGGACGATCTTGTAGAGGCCCTGGCGGGTGAGGGGGCCGCCGCGGAAGTTGAGGAAGAGGCGCGGCTCTTCGCGACCGTGGAGAAGCTCGGGGCGGCCGCCGCGCAGGTAGGCGCGGATCGCGGCGATCGCCTGGCGTCCCAGCGGCACGAGCCGTTCCTTCGACCCCTTGCCGCGCGCCCGCACGAAGCCCTCGTGCAGGTCGACGTCGGCCATCTCGAGGCCGATCACCTCCGAGGCCCGCAGCCCGCACGCGTACATCACCTCGAGCAACGCCCGGTCGCGCAGCGCCGTCGGCTCGGAGCCGTGCGGCGCCTCCAGCAGCTTCTGCACCTCGGCGTAGTTGAGGACGTGCGGCAGCTTTTTCGAGCGGCGCGGCGCCGCCAGGCTGGCGGTCGGGTCGTCGCCGATCAGCTCGTCGCGGCGCAGGTGCTTGTAGAAGGAGCGCAGGCAGGCGGCCTTCCGGTGGATCGTCGCCGAGGAACAGGGTTGGCGCTCCTCGCTGCCGGTCGCCAGCTCGGCCAGGAACTCGCCGACCTCCGCCGGCCGCGCCTTCAGCGCGTCGAGGTGGTGCGCCGAGAGGTACTCGCCGTACTGGAAGAGGTCGGTCCGGTACGCGTTCAAGGTGTTGCGGGACAGGCCGCGCTCCAGCTCCAGGTAGGAGAGAAAATCGAGCGTCAGCGATTTGAATCGCGCGTCGGCGCCGGAGTCGGCGGGCGCAGCGGGGGCGTCGTGTCGCACGGCGATGGCCATGGCCCGGTCATTCGGCCCGGCCCGGAGGAAACCTCCGGGCGCAACGGACCGTGCGTTCGTCGCTTGACGGCCTATGCCGGCGAAGCGACGAACGCACCGGCGGCCAGCGGGGCTTCGAAGAACAGCGGGTCCTCGGCGAGCCGCCGTCCCATCGTGGTCGTGGGCAGGCCTGAAGCCGCGTAGCCGTCGAGGTCGACGGGCGCGGTCTCGACGCGGTGCAGGCCGATGCTGGCGCCGCCGACCTGGGACGCGAGCTCCGGCGCCCCCTCCGGGATCGCGACCGTGACCGGGGCGAGGAGCAGCGCCAGGACGGTGGCGGTGTGGTGGCTGAGGCCGCGGTGGCGCTCGCGGGGGTCACCGGACGACAGGCGCGGGCTGAGGATCGTCGGCAGCTTCAGGGACAGCGCCGCGTGGGCGCTGTTCAGGGCCTCCATGCCGCCGTGTCCGTACTCGGTGTCGGAGCCGATGATGCCCGGGCCGGGACCGACGAGGATCGCGTCCCAACCGAGCGCGCGCGCCGCCGCGTCGAGGGCGCCGACCGTGCTCAGCGCCTCGTGCTCGCCGCCGTAAGACGGCGCCGCGGTGATGTGGCCGGCGAGTAGGCCGCGCTCGCGGAGCTCGGCGACGTCGCGGGAGAGCGAGCCCGGCAGCGCCCCGCCGGCGGTCTGGACGTAGCCGACGCGGGTGCCGGGCCACGCCTGCGCCGCCGCCCAGGCCGCCGGGGCCAGGTGGCCGTGAAGCGGCAGAACCGCGACCGGGATGGCGCGGGCTCCGGGCGGCCCGGCATCGCCACCCCCAGCAGACCCGCCCGGCCCGCGTTCGCGCTCCCCCGCGTCCAACCCCTCCACCGGCTCCACCGGGTGCTGCAGCGAGGTGTAGTTCAGCTTCATCACGTGGGCGTCGCCCTCCATCCCACCGCCCAGCCCACGGGTCAGGTTCACGTGGACGACGTCGAAGCCGCCCGACCCCAGGCCGAGGTCGAGCGCCGCCGCGTTGACGACGACCTCGTCGCCCTCGCGCATCTCCCCGAGCAGCACCGCATCCGCCCAGGCCTGCCGCCGCTCCCCGTCGACCTCGACGACCAGCGGGTCGGCCGAGGCGACGACCCCGCGCCGCAGGTCGAGCCGGCCGCTCACGCTCGCGCGAGGATGCCCTCGCAGACCTCGAGCATCCTGTCGAGGTCGGCGGCGGCGACGTGCTCGTCGGCGGTGTGGACGCCGTCGGGGCCGTTGGCGAGCAGGAGGCTGTCGAAGCCGGCGAGGCGGAAGACGTTGGCGTCGCTGCCGCCGCCGATCGCCTCGCGGCGCGGCTCGACCCCGGCGGCCCGCAGGCTCTCCTCGGCGAGGCCGAGCGCGGTCGAGCTGGACGGCACCTTGTAGCCGCGGAACAGCTCTTCGACCCGCACGTCGACATCGCAGCCGAACTCGCTCGCCCCCCAGGCGCAGGCGTCGGAGATCTGCCCGGCTACCTCGGCGGCCCGCCCGGCGTCGAGGCTGCGCGCCTCGGCGTGGATCGCACAGTGGCCGGCGACAACGTTGCCGGAGGTGCCGCCGCGGATGATCCCGACGTTTGCGGTCGTGCCCTCGTCGAGCCGCCCCAGGTCCATGCGCCCGATCGCCGCTGCGGCGGCCTCGATCGCGCTCGAGCCGTCCTCCGGCCGCACCCCGGCGTGCGCCTCCACCCCGACGAAGTCGGCGAGGATCTTGTGCTGGGTCGGCGTCGCGGTGATCACCTCGCCGACCGGCCCGGCATGGTCGAGGACGAAGCCGACCTCGGCGCGCAGCCCGCCGACATCGAAGGCCTTGGCGCCGCGCAGCCCCTGCTCCTCGGCGACGGTGAGGACCAACTCGATCCCGACCGGCGGCGTGCGCTCCACCCCGCGCCGCACCAGCTCCATGAAGACCGCCACCGCGGCCTTGTTGTCGGCGCCGAGGATCGTGTCGCCGGCGCTGCGGAAGACCCCTTCGTCGTTGACGACCTCGACCCGACCCCGGTGCGGGACCGTGTCCATATGCGCGCAGAACATCACGAACTCGTCGCGCTCCCCGGGCACGCGCGCGAGCAAATTGCCCGCCCCGGCTTCGGCGGGCCCCGCCGCATCGTCCTCGGCCACCTCGAGTCCCAGCGAGCGCAGTTCGGCCGCCAGCGTGTCGGTGACCTCGCGCTCCTCGCCGGTCGGCGAGCGGATCTCGCAGAGCCGCACGAAAGTGTCATAAAGCCTCTCGTTCCCCACCATCGACAGGCTAGACGGGACGGCGGCGCGGCGCTTATGGGCGATCAGCCGCCGCCGAGCGCGCGCGAGACCCGCGCCCCGACCTCAGTCGGCGCTCCGGCGCCAGACGTGGCATGGACCCTTGACCGTGTCCTCGGGGTCGGCGAGCACGTGACCGGCGGCGCCGCGGCAGATGATCGTGTCCCGTTCGCCGTCCAGAGCGTTGACGAAGGTCCGGCCGCCGGAGGCGACAAAGGTGTCGTGGCCCGATCCTCCGACCAAGAGCGCCCGCCCGGTCGTCCGCGCCACGAGGCGATCGTCCCCGGGCCCGCCGGCGCCGGAGCTCGCGTCAACCACGATGCGGTCCGCGCCGAGGCCGCCGAAGGCGACGCCGCCTTCGCCGCGCACCCGCAGGCAGTCGGCACCCGGCCCGCCGAACAGCGTCGCCGAGCGCCGCCCGCTGACCATCCGGTCGGGCCGTGGCGTCCCGTAGCCGAGCAGGCGCATGGCCAGCGGCGCGCCGGCCTGGCGGCAGGTGATCTGCAGGGTCGCTTCGCTGCCCGCGGGCAGGCGGCGGGATGGCAGCACGGCGCCGCGGCGGGTCTCGCGCAGGAGGCTTTCGGCGGCGCCCGGCCCGGCCAGAAGCGAGGCGTTCATCAGCACCGAGCCGGCCGGGCAGCGCAGGGCGAGCGGCGCCGGCAGCGTGGCGCTCCGCGTCAGGGTGGTGAGGCGAAGGTCGACGCCGTGGGTGCCGGCCCGCGCCGCGAGATCGGCGAACGGGCGCGCGTCGCCGACCAGGGTCGCCCCGCGGCGCGCGGACGCGGCGAGGTCTGCGACGGACGCGGTCGCCGTGGAGGACGCCGTCGCCGCCGTCGGCGCGGCGACGGTCGCGGTGTACTTGCCGGACTGCTCGGGGGTGAAGCCACAGCTCGAGCTCGTCGACGGACAGGCCGACGTGTCGCCCTGATAGGCCGCCGTGAGCTGGTAGGTGCCGGCGGCGGGCGGCGTCCAGGCGAGGGTGGCCGTGCCGCTCGCGATCGGCGCGACGGCGACCGGGGTGCCGTTGACCAGAAGGGCGATGTTGCCCCGCGTCTCGGAGGGCGAGATCGAGGCAGTGATCGTCATCGGCTGCCCGGCGACGCCTTCGGCGTAGCCGCCGGTCAGCTTCAGGGCCGAGGTGATCCTCTGGATGCTGTTCTCGATGTGGCCGTCGTGGTCCTCGCAGCCGTTGCTGTAGCCGCCGCTGTCGACGGCGCCGGTCGTGAACAGGACGCCGGCCGCCCAGTGCCTCTTGCTGGTCGCGAAGTTGGTCGCGGTGGCGGTGTAGCTGGAGTATTCCCAGGCCTCGGTGATCGAGACTTCACCGTTGCTGCGCCACTTGCAGTGGGACTTGACGTTGTAGCCGAAGGCGGTCGAGTTGGTCCAGCTCTTGGTGTCCCAGGCGCCGATCGACTTCTTCCCGGACGCCGCGACCTGCGCGCACTGGTAGGGCGGGTCGTTCTTCGAGTACGGGAGCACCGACTGGGCCGAAGGGCAACTGGCGGCGAGCGCCGAGCCTCCACCGAACGAGAAAACGGCCGCCAGGGCGGCGACCGGCACCATCAGCCCAAGGAACTTCATCGATCACTCCTTCAGATCGGTCTTCATCGGTGACGTCCCACGGTCTCCTCCGCGGGAGGCGCGGAGGCTGGCACGACACTTGACGCGGGTCAACCGATCTGGACGGACCTCGGGGCTTCGTGGGCGAGTTCGCAGTTCTCCGCGCATACCGCGGCTTTCTGCGAACTCGCCGGGTGGGGCGGGCGGCGGCTAGGCCGGGTGCTCGGTGCTGGAGCGGCTGATGCCGATGTCGGCGCCGTTGCCCTCGGGCTCGGCCAGCTCGCCGCCGTCGGCGGGGACTTCGCCGGCGTGCATCGCCGCCGCGCCGACGAACTCGCGGAAGAGCGGCTCGGGGCGGTTCGGGCGGGAGTTGAACTCGGGATGGAACTGGGACGCGACGTAGAAGGGATGGTCGGGCAGCTCGACCATCTCGACCAGGCGCTCGTCGGGCGAGGTGCCGCCGGCGACCAGACCCTCGTCTTCGAGCTTGCGCCGCAGGAAGAGGTTGACCTCGTAACGGTGGCGGTGACGCTTGTAGATGACCGCCTCGCCGAAGATCTCGCGCGCCCGAGTGCCCTCGTGGAGTTTCACCGGGTCGGCGCCGAGGCGCATCGTGCCGCCCATGTCGCGCAGTTCTTTCTGTTCGGGCAGCAGGTCGACCACCGGGTAGGGCGTCTCGGGATCGAACTCGGAGGAGTTGGCGCCGTCCATCCCGGCCACGTGGCGGGCGAACTCGACCACCGCGATCTGCATCCCGAGGCAGATCCCCAGGTACGGGATCTTGCGCTCCCGCGCGATCTGCGCGGCGCGGACCTTGCCCTCGATCCCGCGCTCGCCGAAGCCGCCGGGGATGAGGATCCCGTCGAGCCCCTCGAGCGCCTCCTCGTCGAGGTGCTCGGAGTCGACCAGCTGGATGTCGACGTTGACGCCGTGGTGGATGCCGCCGTGCTCGAGCGCCTCGATCACCGACTTGTAGGCGTCCTCGAGCTGCACGTACTTGCCGACGATCGCGATCCGCACGTTGCCGGTCGCCGCGTCGGCGCGCCGCACCATCGCCTCCCAGTCGGAGAGGTCCGGCGACGGCGCCTCGAGTCCGAAGTGGTCCAGCACCAGGTCGTCGACGCCCTCGGCCCGGAAGACCAGCGGGATCTTGTAGATGTTGTCGACGTCGTGGGCGGAGATCACCGCTTCCACGGGCAGGCTGGCGAAAAGCGCGATCTTCTCGCGGATCTCGCGGTCGAGCCGCCCTTCGGAGCGGCAGACCAGCGCGTGCGGCTGGATCCCGATCCCGCGCAGCTGGTTGACCGAGTGCTGGGTCGGCTTCGTCTTCAGCTCCCCCGCGTGGCCGACGTACGGCACCAGCGTCAGGTGCACGAACATCGCCCGCTTCGGGCCGAGGTCCGTATGGAGCTGGCGGATCGCCTCGAGGAACGGCAGCGACTCGATGTCGCCGACCGTGCCGCCGATCTCGGTGATCACGAAGTCGACCGCCTGGGACTCGGCGACGATGAGGATTTTCTGCTTGATCTCGTTGGTGATGTGCGGGATCACCTGGACCGTCGCGCCGAGATAGTCGCCGCGCCGCTCGCGCCGGATCACCGAGTTGTAGACGCCGCCCGCGGTGACGTTCGACGCCCGCGAGGCGTTTTCGTCGGTGAAGCGCTCGTAGTGGCCGAGGTCGAGGTCGGTCTCGGCGCCGTCCTCGGTGACGAAGACCTCGCCGTGCTGGAACGGGCTCATCGTCCCCGGGTCGACGTTGATGTAGGGGTCGAACTTCTGCAGCTGGACCCGGTAGCCGCGCGAGACGAGCAGCCGGCCGATCGAGGCGGCGCTCACACCCTTGCCGAGAGCCGAGACGACACCTCCGGTAACGAAGATGAATCGGGTGTCGCCTTGCGTGGATGACCTCATGCTCTGCCGATCGAGTCTAGCCAGCGGAGGGGCGGAACCCGGTCGATGGTCGCCGAGATCGAGCGTAACTCCCCATAAACCGTCAAAACGAGCACCACGCCGAGGGCGATCAGGCGCGCGTCCGGCGACAGGACGGTGAGCAGCCAGACGCCGGCGATCGCCCCGATCAGGTTCGACCCGGTGTCCCCGAGCATCGCCCGCTCGCCCAGCGTCAGCCAGGCGCCGACCAGCGCCGGTCCGGCGAAGATCCCCAGCAGTTCGATCGGCGCCAGCGTCCAGGCGCAGAGGCACAGCCCGGCACCGAGCAGCGCCAGCGCCTTCTCCGCCCGCCCCGGCCGCAGGTCGAGCAGGTTGAAGAGGTTGGTGGCGAGGACGAAGAGGACGACGTCGGCGACGTAGCGCCAGGTGGGGAGTCCCTGCCCGGAGACGACGTAGGCGGCGAGCGCGACCGCGCCGATCGCCTTGATCGCCCCCGTCGACAGTCGCCCTTCGCGCAGCGCCCCCCAGTGGCCGCGCCAGCCGCGCGGCGTCGCCGCCGCCTCGCCCTGGCCGAGCGCGTCGTCGAGGAAGCCGAGGAAGGCGACCCCCAGCACGTAGGGCAGCCAGCGGCGCAGTTCGGGCGCCAGCAGATCGAGTCCCGCGCGGTCGTTCAGCACCGCGAGCGGCGCCAGCGCGACGAGCGCGACCGTCGCCAGGATCGCCCCCAGCGGGAAGGCCAGCGAGGCGCCGCGGTAGTTGGTCCGCACCAGCCCCGCGTCGCGGAGGCCGCGCGCCCCGGCGGGCAGCATCGGCACCGCCAGCGCGATCGCGAGCGGGAATCCCACCCAGTGCAACTCAGTGCCTTTCCCGGCCGGGCACCTAGCCCCCCGGCGCCAGCAGCTCGGGCAGCAGGCGGTCGGCCGAGCTCTTCACGCCGAAGCTGCCCTCGGCCCCGTTCAGCGCCGACACCAGCGCCACCATGCCCGCCGTGTTGTCGATGTCGTCGACGGTCGAGAGGCCGTTGGACTGGAAGAAGGAGATCGAGGACGGTTCGGTGCTGGTCGACTCGACCCCGACCGCGGGCACGCGCGTCGCCGTGATCCCCTTCAGCATCGCCGTTTCCAGCTGGTTGGCGGTGGAGCGCTGCACCGGGCCCATGCTTTCCGGCTGGGCGCGGACGACGATCACCCCGTCGAGCGGGCCGAATTCGCCGCTCGCCCGCGAGAAGAGCTGGCCGCGCACCAGTTCCGGCAGGGTCCCGCCGATCACGATCTGGCGCCCGACCCCGACCCCGAGTTCGGTCAGCTGGTCGGGTTCGGTGCGGATTTCTTCGAAGCGCGTGCCCGCGAGTTCTTCGGCGAGGCCGCTCAGGTTGACCGGCTCGCGGACGACCCCTACGCCGACCAGTTTCGCCCCGGTCGGCCCCAGCGCGTCCTCGACCGCGGCGGTGATTTCGCCCGGCAGCCCGCCCAGCGCGACCACCGCGATCCGCTTGCCGAGCAGCCGTTCGCGGGTCAGCACCGGGTAGACCTTTTCGTCGAATTCGTTGGCGCGGCTGAGTTCGCCGGAGAGGTCGTCGGCGTGCGAGCGGGCGTCCTGGAGATTGCCGACCAGGCTCTGCTCGAGGTTCTTGCGGGTTTCGGTCAGCGCGTCGCCGCCGAACTCGGCGCCGATCAGGATCCCGACCGCGAGAGCCAGGAAGACCGCGATCAGGGAGGTTGCGTGGTAGCGAGCGCTGTAGCCCATTTGACCTGCAAAGGCTAGAGATCGGCGGGCCGTCCGGCGAGCCGGATCAGATCCCCAGCCAGATCCTGACCTTCAGCCAGAAAAGCTCGAAGACGTCGTTCAGGGCGGGCGAGGTGATGATCAGGATCGTCAGCAGGACGAGGAAGGCGACGATGAAGAAGATCACCGGCATCAGGGTCGAGCTCGGCCGGTAGAGGCGGCTCACCCCCTTGGCGTCGACCAGTTTCTCGCCGATCCGCAGGCGGGTGAGGAAGGTCGAGGACATGCCGCCGCGCTTGCGGTCGAGGAACTCGATCAGGTTGAAGTGGGCGCCGACGCTGACGATCAGGTCCGCCCCCTTCTCGAAGGCCATCAGCATCGCCACGTCCTCGCTGGTGCCGGCGGCGGGGACGACCTTGTGCTCGAGGCCCATGTCGACGAGGCGCCGGCGCCCGGGCGCGCCGCCGTCCGGGTAGGCGTGGACGATCAGCTCGGCGCCGCAGGAGAGCGCCGCGTCGGAGGCCGAGTCCATGTCGCCGAGGATGACGTCGGGCCGCAGGCCTGCCTCCAGGAGGCCGTCGGCGCCGCCGTCGACCGCGACGATCAGCGGCCGCACGTTTCGGATGTAGGCGCGCAGCGCTTTGAGGTCACGGCGGTGGCGCTCCCCGCGGACGACGATCAGGACCTGCCGGTCGCGGAAGGAGACCCGCGTCGGCGGGAAGTCGATCGAGCCGGTGAGGATGTCGGTCTCCTGGCGGATGTGCTCGACCGTGTTCTCGGCGAACTCGGCGAGCACCTCGTCGATCCGTTCGCGCTGGGCGGCAAGTTCGCGTTCCAGCTCGGGGACGGTGAGCACGGTGCCGCGCAGGATCTCCTTGCCCCCGGCCTCGACGGCGCCCTCGCCGGTGACCGTCACCGCCTGGCCATCGCGGAGCAGGTCGAAGACCGGCACCTCCGGCGCGTCGACCAGCCGGATCCCGGCGCGGGCCAGCATCAGCGGCCCGGCGTTCGGATACTTGCCGTCGGAGAAAGGCGAGGCGTTCACCACCGCGGTCACCCCGCAAGCGATCAGCTCCTCGGCCGCGATCCGGTCCACGTTGACGTGGTCGATCACCGCCACATCCCCCGGACGCAGCCGCTTCACCAGGTGCTTGGTGCGCCCGCCGAGCCGCGCCGTCCCCTCGATCGGGACCGGACTGGCCCTGGTTGCGCCGCGACGTCCGAGCAAGGCGGGCAGGCGACGACGACTGGTGGTTGCCACGCGCTCAGGTTATGCGACGGGGTTAAGGGGAGCCAAATCGCATGAGTCTTGGGTGGTCCTTATGGCGCTGTGGGCGGGGGTCCGGGGGCTGGTGGCCGTCCGAGGATGGTCCTGGGCTCCTCATGGGGGTCCTGGCAGGCTGTGACCCCCATGAGGAGCCCAGGACGTGAGGGGTGCGTGAAAAGGCCGGCACAGGGACGTGAGGAAGTCGGACTTACGTGACGATCGGGTCGGAGAGCTTCCACACCTCGCCCGGATGCGTGACGAAGATGCCGGGAACGTCACACCTCCCGGCCCCGGGAGGCCCTTCCCGGGCCGGGATCGAGGGCCCGGAGCGCGCGGTCGACCTGAGGTCCGGTAGCCGGACCTCAGGTCGACCGCGCCCCCGTCGGCGTTGGGCAACACGGGAGGAAGTGAGGAGTTCCCGGCATCTCCGTCACGGATCCGGCGGCCGGGAGCTCGCGTGGTTCGAAATCCACGTATGAGGTGGATTTCGAACCACGGTAGGACGGCCGGGGATCCGCGTGGTTGGAAACCCGCGCCATACGCGGATTTCCAACCGGGGAGAGTCCTGACCGTTCGAGGCCCCGCCTTCGGCGCCCTTCGGTGACGGCCCCG
>Ga0209941_1001607_pt1 | contig 14991 bp, 13 predicted proteins | sample ThiBiot_300_plan_FD_183945 | JGI IMG/M metagenome (GOLD analysis project Ga0209941, IMG submission 183945) | Wastewater bioreactor microbial communities from Cape Town, South Africa - Thiocy_solids_1 (SPAdes) | ecosystem: Engineered > Bioremediation > Thiocyanate > Unclassified | place: South... | reverse complement strand
GTTATCCGGTGATGGAAGCGGAGGATATGCCCGACATCGCCTCGGCCTCCTATTCGATTGCTTTCGGGGACTTCGCGCGCGGCTATCTGATTGTCGATCGTGTCGGCATCCGCACTTTGCGCGATCCTTATTCGTCGAAGCCCTATGTGCTGTTCTACACCACCAAGCGCGTCGGCGGCGGGGTGCAGAATTTCGAAGCCATCAAGCTGATGAAATTCAGCGCGTCGTAAATACCCTGTCATCCCCGGCGAGCGTCGCGCGTCCGCATCGCTCGGCCGGGAATGACACCTCTATCTCTTAAGGCCACATATGCTTGAACTCATCACCCCGCCAACGGTGGAGCCGGTTACGCTCGCCGAAGCGAAGGCGCATCTGAAAATCGAAACCAATGACGACGATGCGTTGCTTGCCACCTTCATCGCGGCCGCGCGGGCGCGTGCCGAATGGCATCTGGGCCGCGCCTTCATCACCCAGGATTGGGTGCTGTGGCTTGACCGCTGGCCGCATTCGAATTGCGTCGGGATTCCGTTGCCGCCGTTACAGGCGGTCACCTCTGTCAAAACCTGCGCCCAGAACGGCACGGTGACGGATCTCGACGCAAGCCTGTGGTCCGCCGATCTTGTTTCGGCTCCGGCACGCCTCACCTTGAACGGCGCGCTGCCGGGCAATCTGCGGCCGCAGAACGCCATCGCGATTGCCTTCACCGCCGGCTATGGCGATGCGGCGGGGGATGTTCCAGCCCCCATTCGCGCTGGCATTCTGGACCTGATCGCCGATCTCTATGCCAATCGCGGCGATCAGGCCCGCGCCGTTCCGATGCCGGCATCGTTCGCGCCTTACCGCATGGTGCGGCTGTGATCGGCGCGCTCAACCAGCGCGCGGTGATCGAAGCGCGCACGCTCGATCCCGACGGCAGCGGCGGCTTCCACGAAAACTGGGCCGCAATCGCTTCGGCCTGGGTGCATGTTTCGCCATCGTCCGGGCGGGAGGTGTTCGACGGCGACCGTGCGGAATCGCGGGCCCGTCTTCGCATCACGCTTCGCCGCAATGAAGCGGTTGTGGCGGGTCAGCGTGTGGTGATCGGTTCGCGCGTCCTCGCCATTGTCGCGGTGCTGGACGAAGGGGCGCCTGCCACGCTGATGACATTGCTGTGTGAGGACCGGCCATGAGCGCGGCAAGCCTTGCCTTGCAGGCCGCGCTCTATGGCGCGATTGCCGCCGATGCGGATGTGCAGGCCGTGCTCGGCAATCCGCCTCGCCTCTACGATGCGGTGCCGCGCCATGCCGCGATGCCTTATCTGGTGCTGGGCGATGATCGCGAAACCGATGCCGGCACCGTCACCGGCCCGGCAAGCGTTCATCGTTTCACCGTTCACATCTGGTCGCGCACACCCGGCCACGGGGAGGTGAAGGCGATTGCCGCCGCGGTCATTGCCGCGCTCGATGCGGCGGCGCTTTCACCCTCCGGCTTCACACTGACCGGGCCTTATTTTCTCGGCGCGGATTATGGGCGCCGCAATGACGGCCGCACCTGGCACGCCACGCTCAGTTTCCGCGCCCTGCTCGAACAAGATTAGAAGGATCAACACATGTCCGCTCAAATGGGCCGGAACCTGCTCGTCAAAATTGGCGATGGTGGGTCCCCGGAAAACTTCGTCACGGTGGCTGGTTTGCGCGCCACCACGCTCGCTTTCAACGCGCAATCCATCGACATCACCGACAATGCCTCCACCGGGCTTTGCACATTTATCGCCTCGGCGGGAGCTTCTGCACAAAAACTCATGGCTCTGCACAAATATTCCGACCAGCGCCGAATTTTCCAAATGTACCATATAGTTAGCGTTGGGGTTTGGCTTGATGCCGCATCACGCGGAACACTGATTGCTCCCATCTGGACGAAGGCATTGCGATCAATCGCCTTCTCAAGACACTGCATAAACAAACCGCAGTGAAGCTACCTCTCGCGATTTTATTGGAGATATTTCGCCCGTTGTCTTTGACATCAACAGTTTGGCAAGCGCTCCGCGAGGTCGGCATAGCTAAGGCCCTGACGCTTTAGCTCCACTTCCAGTAGATATTTCACCCTTGCTGACCAACCTTGAAAAGACTCCCATAATAGACGGGAGTACTTGAGGGCGCTGGCCATCGCGTACAATACTATGCCTAGAATTTTTTAGAAAATTCCATTCGACGCGTTACAGCGTTTAACTGTTCCCGACAGATGTGCAGGAGGTCCTTTTCTGGGGCGTCGGGGCGCCCACAAGAGGCCCACAAAGTTAGGGATACTCCTAAAAAAATTGAAGCGCCCAAGGTGCAGTCGAGTAGCAGTCTTAAGACGCCGCTGAACGGCACAACCGAATGGACCGTGATGATCGCACTAGCCATAGCAGACGCTGACAGTGACGGTCGCCAGAGCACCGCGATATAGTCAGTATAGTGTATGTCAATAGCTTTTCCCACAGCAGCAAACAGCCCCGGAAGAAATAGCACGTTGCCAACGAACTGCACCACTGCAATCGCGTAAATATCATGTGTCTGCCAGGCGATCGGAAACATGACTAGAGCAAGAATAAATAGTCTAAGCCAGATCATTCTTGCGCCAATGTGCGGCCTGCCAATGGCATCGAAGAGAGTATATGCGCCAGTACTCAGGCCAACAGCGGTGCCCGACAATGCCAACCAGGGAATCAGCGGAACGACATCGTACCATTTTGGACCAAGAAGAAGATGAACCAAATCAAATGCTACAAGCGCCACGCCCGCTCCGGTCGAGAAGCATATCAGGGCTGACCATCCTAACGTACGAAGATACATGCTCTTGAGTTCGGCTACGTTACCCTGCCATCTCGCCATCACGGGATAAAGGACAGCGACAAGCGGCTCACTAATTTCCCTTGAAGGGCTCGTAGCCACATCCGCCGCAACCGAAAAGCGACCGAGCGCTGACGCACCAGCTACGCCGCCGACGGCAATTAGACCAATCTGCGTATTAAAATACGAACCCAACGCTCGCACGAACGACCAAACGGAGAATGCCCAAATGTCCCCTATTCGTTTCAGCGAGAATCTGGGCAGCACAGGTTTCAAAACGTAGCTCAAAGCAGTTCGGAGAAACTGGCCAGCCAAAATGCCCACAACCAACGCCCAGTAACTTCTCAATGCGATTGCTAAGACGATGGTAATGATGACAGAAAGCAATTTAGGCAGCACATTAAGTAGGAAATAACGGTCAAATTGCAGATCACGTCGGATATCCACAATGCCGATACTTTCCGCACCCGCGAGAACTGCACGAAAGGCCAAGCAATACATTACAGCAATTGCCTGCGGCTCATGAAAATAGGTATCGGAAAGTGGTGCGACCACAAAAATCAGTGATGCTATTCCCAAACCGACAAGCAAAGAGCCGGTCCATGCTGCGTCGTAGTGCTCCGGCTCAATTTTTTCCAATCGAATGAGCGCTAGCTTCTGCCCTGTTTGACTTAGTATCTCAAGCATACCAACAACGATCATTGCCATTGCCACTATGCCGAAATCTTTTGGCGCAAGCAGGCGAGCCAAAATGATGGTGCTAATGACGCCTGAAAGGCGAATAGCCCAACGAGATGCGATCATCCAGATCGACCCGGCCAGCATCTGCCTGCCCCAACCGCCATCAGCTATTTGTTTTGTGTCGTTGCGTGTCATGGGAGTGCCGGCTTTGCAAAGCGTACCATGGTTTGGATTGACGTATGCTTCAGAATCTTGGTGTTCACTCGCAGCCGATAAAGCACTACACCGTTAAGCTTGGGCAAAGAATTCCACCCTGTTTGCTCTTCTGAAGACCTCGGATGAAGTGAGTGGGCTAGCATCTGAGATCGAGCCCCGCAGCGCGTTCCGGCCGAAATCAATAAAGTCGTTCCGGTCATTTTTGAATGGAAAGACAGTTCGAGATGGAATCAATCCAGTGTCAACTAGGTTGATCAACGACCCAGGAATACGTCTGCAATGTGCAGATACAACATTCAGATCGTCCGGATATCGGGAGCGCAAGAATGGTACGCTCTTGGCGAGTGCCGAATAGTTCACTGTTTGGTGCGTACCGCTCCATCATCGTAACGACCGCGTTAGAACCGGTTTACTGCAGAATGCAGAGAGAAATCGCCGTCGAAAAATTGGCGCAGAAATATCTCTATGCCTATTGCCGTCCAGTACAAATTCTGATCCCTATCGACAGTCATAGACTGCAGTGCATCCAAATTAAATAGCCCCCGAGAGAGCGTCCTTTCTTCTTGAAGGATTGAAATCCATGGCGCAAGGGGGCCAGTTAACCAGTGCTGGAACGGGGTCACGAAGCCTAGCTTTTCTGCATAAACAACCTCCGGCGGGAGGTATTTCAGTAGGAGCTTTCTTAGTACCGGCTTTGTGCCATTGCTATCCGCCTTCAGTACATCCGGAAGTGTTAATCCAATAGAGGCAACTGAATGACTAACGAAGGGATGCTCAACCCGAATGTCGTAGGGTTCCGCTAATTGCGCATAGCAATAGAATTGGTTTCGGTTCTGAGAATGTAAGCCGCGATTCTGGCATAGCGCGAAGAGTGAAGCGCTGGAGCCCTCGTAGTCTACATAGTAGGGCATATCGTTTAGTTCGCGATAAGCCTTTAGAGATGGTATCAGGTCACTAGCGTTGATCGCACTCGCGTCATCAGGCGGATCCATCATGCCTTTGCTTCTAACGTAGGCCAATGTATCCTTTGATAAAAGGCGGGCTAGTGAGTTCAATGTTGGGTTTGTACTGTTTCGCAGCAGAGGGGCTATTGCCACGCGCAAAGCGCTCGGCACCCAGGCTATTTTCCTAAACTGCCTGTCATAGCTAACTGCATTGGAACCAGCTGTGCTACCACCGAACATGCCATCAGCCCCTTCCCCGGTCAGCGCGAGCGTCACTTCAGAGGCGAGGCTTTCAAAGAGTTTGGCTCGAACGATATTGTTGGCATAAGCTGACGGTCGTTCTAGTTGCAGAGACAGCATTGGAAGCGATTTTGCGACGTACTCATCTTCCACAGATACAAGCTTGATAGGAACGTTCAGATCGCTGGCAATCTGGATGGCCCGCTCTGTTTCTGGGTTCTGAAATTCGGGATAGGTCGCTGTTACCGCAACTAGCTTATCAAAGTCATATTCTCTTGCCTTAGCGAGTAGAAGGCTCGAATCTACACCCCCGCTAAATAGTATAGCGATACGAGAATGCCTCTTACGAATGTCAATCAAGGTATCATCTAAGGCGTTACTCGTTACGCTGATGGCATCTTCGCTGGAGAAATTCACTTCACTGCTGGGCCGGAACTCGACTCGTGCGTATCGTCGCTCGAGCGGCGGACCATTGAGGCTAAGATAAACATAATGCCCCGGAAGTATCTGTTTTATGCCGCCGACTAATGTATGACCCTCCTCGAGCCAGCGATATCGAATGATTTCGTCCAAACCTCTCTTGTCTAGTTCAATATGCTCCACCAGCGGCAACATGTCCTTTAACTTGAACGACCATACAGGGCCATTGCTCGTTACCGTATAATAGATAGGCCTAGTCGCTAATGGATCGGAAACTAGATAGGCAAAGGTACGATCTGTATCTACAACTGACATTGCATAACTGTCTCCGAGAACAGGTATGCACGCGCCAAAATCGAGGGGGCGCTCGACCCTGGACAGAAGAGCTTCTATGGCAGGGGTACCCTGATGATCGGTACCATCGAGGCCGACTGTATAGGTAATCAGTTTTCCATAGATCGAGGACTGCGCGTTGGACGGCAGGGAAGTCACAGCCTTCCCGGCACGCTCACAGGGGATTAGCATTTTGGTGCCTCAGCATCTGAAGGTACACTAGTTGACCGACGAAACCGACGTACGCGATCGGTACTCGTTAACATTCCTAGTTGGATACGTTCTCAGAATGAGAGACCGTATCGCGCGGAGGAATTCTTTTTCATCGGACCAGAGATGAGTTTTGACGATTTCTAATTTTTCGCGAATCGCAATTTCCCGAGCAATCAAGCGCTCGACCGCGCTCTCAATCTGTTCTGGCTCCCAATCGGTAACATCAAACAGATGATCTGGGCACTCCATCAGATCGAAGAAGCCCTTCAACTTTCTATCGTATCCGATAGCGATAGTCGGCACTCCTGCTCCCATAGCGTATATGGTTGAGTGCATCATTTGACCGAGGTGAAAATCGAGGTTGCTATAGACTGAACTCAATTGTGATGCGCCGACCGAACGCCAACGGATGTAAACGCCACGGGCGAGAAGTAGCCACCAAACGATTCGATCGGAGCTCGAATGAGAGATGAGCTGCAATTTGAGACGATACTTGCGACGAATTGCTTTTAGTAAGGCAGCAAACTTATCAATATCACGAACGACGTTCGCGGCGGAGAAAGGGCCATGCAGTGCAATGTTAATTCCCATGCGGCTAGGCTTCCTTTTCGAACTATGCGCTAGGTTCCCAGGTTGTGACGCGTGGAAAAGGACTGGGTCTGCTATTACCGTAGGCATAATACCACACGCGTCGTGAAGAGACTTTTGGGCCAATCGGTCTCGAACAGAAATTAAGTTTAAATTCCGCATCAATGTGTCGGCGACGGCTTTGCTCTTGGAATCCAAAGGGGCATCCTCGCCGATCAATGAATTCCATCCGATTGCGTAGGCAACCTTTGGAATCGAAATACGCTGTATCTGCTGCGCATCATCAATGAGACGTTGCGGGAGCACTCCGTCACGTGGAAAGATATAACCGCTCCCTGCGATCATAAAAAGTTGAGCTCTGGAGTTAATCGTAACTACAGCGCTTTCATCAAGCTCACCCCATCCGTATTCGAGAAACTCGATATCGTACTCGGGAAAAATATCGATCAGGCGTCTTCGCACCTCTTCCCTGATCGCAATATCCCCCTTGTTGGACGACTGATTGCTCCAATGGTGAAAGTGGAAGACTACCGTGGAGCGAAAAAACATTCCTAGAATGTCCACGAACTGCACCAGTAATCGTCGTAGGAGCCGTCGTGGTTGACGTAATCGATTTCGCTCCCGGCTCTCGCTCTTTCGGCTAACAGCAACGTAAAGGGCTATTGTTAGACGGGCCGCCTGTGAGCCCATATCGTAATACGAATCGATCCCTCCCTTGAGAGGGTTGACTGCCCCAGTGTTCATTAATGCCCCACCACTACCCGAGTTTTGTTATGCGGAAGATAAATCCATTGAACATCAAAAAAAAACGATCAAGTAGGACGATAGTTAAGCTGAAAACCCAAGTTATCTCATAGAGATATCTGACATAGATATCTTATAAAGACGTTATGGATTACTGTGACCGGCGTTTGGCGGCTGGCAATACTCATCAAATCCACAATGCGATAGTAATGTAGCCGGTGACATCTTTGACTTATGATTTTGGCTAACTGCTTCGACTGCTACCTGTCACAGCGAGATGCGAGGTCAGCACTGAGGCAGGGTTTTCAAGAGGCAGTGATGAGATACGGCGAATTCGTCTCCGGAATAACGAAGGCCTATCAGCATGCGGGGGGAATAAAGACGCTCCGCCTAGGGGAATTGGAGCAGCATTGGTTTAGGCAAATTCAATCCGAATGTTCTTGGATTATTGAGAACGCTGGGTCCAGTGATGTCGCAACACCGCAGCACGTCACCAATTGGACGCGTCCTACTGGCCAGGTTCGGCAATTTAGCCTTTTCAATGACACCGGAAATAGTTCTGATACGAAAGGGGATTATGGCTATCTGGGTGACAGCAGGAAGAAGCATCTTACTTTTCCAGATTTGCCAGGCCTGAGTCGTTTCGCAGGTCTCTTCCGACCTGCTCTGCGCAATCTTCGACTGAACGGCATGGGCATGAAGTCTGCCTTAAATGCGCATGAGGAGGGGTCGATCTATGTTGCGCGCATAAAGCGTAACTATATCATGCGGTTTCACCTTCCGGTATTTACGAACGAGCAAGCATTCGTCTATTTGGATGGAGAACGTTTCCACTACGAAGAGCGAAGTCTCTACTTTTTTAATCACGGATGTGTTCATGCGGCCAACAACCTCGGCAGCGAACCCAGATACCATCTTGTGCTCGATTGCTTTCTTGATAGAGACCTTTTCCGCCGCCTCTTTCCTGGATCACCATCCAGAGATCGAGATTTCATAAAAATGGACCCCGCCGGAACTACGCAAGTAGGAGTCGAGCATCACTTTCCCGATTTTGCGCAAGAGGGTGGCCATATCATGAGTGGAGCGATCATGTATGGCAGAAAGGTTCCTAGTGTACTGGATCGTCTGAGGCGTGATTATCCTTCGATATTCCGAGTGACACGAAGAGCTGGATTATCATCATGAATACGATAGCGCCGAATGGGTATGCGGAAGCGCATCGGCGGTCTTGGGAATGGATCGGCCCACGGGCAAACTTCTTCACTCGTGCGCAGATTTTGGAAATGTGTGTCAAGGCTTCGTTGAGAGTCCCGGGCAACATTGTGGAGTTTGGCGTTGCGGATGGATCATCTACGCGGGCTATCAAGCATGCTCTGCAGCGTCATGGAAAGTCTTGGCTTGCTCCATTCGGAAGAAAAAAGATATTTGCGCTCGATTCTTTTGAAGGCCTGCGGGAAAGCTTTGAGAATGCCCCCGTTGGGATGTTTGCCGGTGAAGTTCCTAAGATTTCCGGTGTGAAATTTGTGAAAGGATACTTCGAACAAACGTGTACAGACGAATTGCGAGATCAAATCGGGAAAGTGGCGTTCGCCCATCTCGATGCTGACCTGTACTCTTCAACTACAGTCGCTCTAAGCTGGCTTACTCCGATGTTAAGCTCTGGGTCCTTGTTATTGTTCGACGAATTTACTGGAGGAAATTTCGCTGAACAGAGAGCTTGTGATGAATGGCGCACCAAGTATGGCATCGAACTTATCCGGGTGGCTGAATTTGATAGAGAGCCAAGCGGCAACGGCAGTACCCCTGATCGGCGACTCATATTTCAGGTTGTGAAAGATGGGAGCCTTCCAGAGCGCACCGATCAGAACCGCGTCATGTGGAAGATCGCCTATTACTGTGGAAGAGTGGGAATGCTTGATCTGCGCGCTCGTATTAAAAACCGTATGAGTTAATGGTTGGCGAAGCAAAAAGGCGTCTGTTCGAAAGCGTGGAGCTTTCCAGACCACACGGGACAGTATTGTTAAAGTGTCCTGATGAGCTTTAGTACTGCTCGTAGCGAATTGTAGCTGGGGGGCTTTTGATGGATACCAGGCGTCGTTTTCTTCATACCGCGGGTGTCGCGATTGCCGCTGGTGCTACGCTGTTTCAGCAGACAATGACGGCAAGCTCCGCGGCTGATGCTCCGCCCGGCGGTCCAGGTATCGATCCGTCACGATTGCGTGTGAAGCTGACGTTTCCCGATGGAAAGATACAGGAATTTTCCGGTGCGAACGGCAGAGACCTCGGCGATTTCAACGTGCCGTTCGCCAATATTGTACAGCGCAATGTTCTGGTGGCCATGCCGGGCAGCCTGTTCTCGATTTATTTGCGGCCGGACCGGAACAGCAAGCGCGTTGAAGCCGTGGTTCTTTATGGTGATCCCTTGCACAGCGACCCTGCTACCACGGGGCCATACACATTCGAAATTTTTGCAGATGGGAAGGCACTGGATAAGGTCGATGTCGGCTATCACTTCTGGCTGGCGCGCTGGCGCTGGGCTAGTCATGTCCGCCCGCGAGTCCGTAGTCCTGCCGATATCGTCAAGGCCGGTCTGTCGGTGGAGTACGCAACCACCCCGCTTACGGGCCGCATGCCGCAGTCCGCACCGCCTTACTGGGTGATGGAGTTTTCGAGTATTACGCCATTTATGGGACAAACCGGTGAGCGTGGCGATATCGGACAGAATCCGGAAATCACATCTGCTTACATGGCGACCGGTGATGACACGGCCTATACCTCGATGATGGCCTGGGCGGAGGCCTCAGCCACAGGGCCGTGGCACATCAATGATCCACATACAAAAGCTATTCTCAACTGGAATGATTGGCCGACTGCGACGACCTACAGCACGCAAACCTCCACCCCACCGATTTTCGTGATAAAAAACGAGAAGAACTATATGGGCAAGTTTCTGAGGCCCGAGGACGCCCATCATCCCTGCTTGTCCTACATACCGTTCCTTTCAACCGGCGATCCGTATCACGCGGAGGAACTGCAGTATCAGATCAACTTTTATCTGGGCGGTGAGCACAATCAGAACGGGGGAAAAAGTTATATTTTTGACCAAGCCCAGACACGCGGCTATGCCTGGATGCTTCGATCCGTCGTGTTCTGTTATCTTGCGGCAGATCAGATCAAATCCACGATGCTTTTGCCGAAGTCGTTTTGGAAGAATGTGCTGGATCGAAATCTGTCCTGGATCATGACCGGCTTTGTTCGCGCTTCAGATGCGAAGACACAGCGTTTCTTCTCCGGCACATCGCGCACGACCATGGGCTGGTGGCAGGAGGACTACCTTTGCGGTGTGCTGGCCATGATGCAACGCATCGGGCGGTTTCCGGAATGGCGGCCGGTTCTCGATTGGAAAATCCAGTCAGATATCAATCGGGTCAATGGGACGTCAGGCTGGCCGCGAACGCATCCCACAATTTATTATGCCCAGTGGTACTCCCAACGCTTCCTAGAGCAAACGGCCAACAAAGGTAACGGGAGCATAGTGGAAAGCGGCAGGTACGGAGAGCGTGCTACGCCGGTTCTTGGTACCTATAGACTCATCTTTGTTGACGACAAGACATTCAGGGTTACCCGCCCTGACGGACGGCATGATGCGCCGGGCAAAGGGACAGTAGGAAAGCCATACAGTAGCGGATATGGGCCACGCTTTACGGTCAATGTGGGGTCTATCCCATTTGCAGTCGGAGACTCGTTTGCAATTGCAATTGAGCCAGCAAAAGACTGGGCAGAGCTTGCGGAGCTAAATGGCTTTACAGACTCGCCGGACGGCAGCCTACAAGTACCATCTGAAGCGTATATGGGACATCTCTTCGCTGTCTTGACGCTTGCCGCTCCTTTGATGCCGGAGATTGGTCCGCTACTGACGTGGCTGACCGAAACAATGGAACGCGCTAAGTGTAGGATACCTTATCGCGATAGTTTCAATAGAGTTTAGCCATACACGCATACGCAATTATGCGTGTAGGAAAACTATCGCCGGTGAAATCAGGTGATCTTAACTGATGGCATGCCCACTGTCCTATTGATCGTGTACTAGTCTCTGCTATGCAAACAGTGCGCACATACCAGTATCGTCGGATCGTCCTCGGCTGCGCAGAACTGCCTCTTACCGCAGAGGGTGCATCTTGGTTCTGTAACCATATTCTTTGATATAGTGATTACGATGGCTATTACGCAAACGATAACACCAAACACTATCGGTATGCCCCACATATCTCGGCGCCCCTAATTTTCTTTGGTCAAAATCATGCTGCATCGTTATGGAGTGATAGCGCATTGGCGCCGCGTATCTTAGCCTGCGCCTCCAGCGGAAATTTCAACATATCGGGCGCTGCGCCAACACCGTCCACTCGCAGCTGGATAGTGATATCCCAAAGCCGGGCCTAGTTATGACCGTTGGGGGAGGAATTATGCCAAGCAGCTACCCGACCCAGAATCTGCTCTATCTGGTGTATGCTCGGTCGCTTGGGACCAGGCTATCGCCCGCTTCCTGTTCGGCCACGGCCGTCAATTGCTGCACCACATTCTCAGCCTCATCGCGACCGCCAAAAATGCCAATGCGATGAACCGATTGCTGACCCGTTTTCACGTCGACCGTGTGCTGTACAACTTCATAAATCGACAGCGGCCGCACTTCGTAATGAACAATTTGCCCCACGTCAGCATCCCCACACCCCGTGGGGGTACTATTCCGAGGTACAAGGTAAAGCAACGCAAGCGGCAGCTTCCTTACAAAAAATACATCGGCTCACGCCCTAATTGTCTCAAACCCTCACAATGCCTGTCAGCGGACGGTTACCATCCCTTCAAAGGATTGACCGGCATGGGCGAGGTTTCGATGTTCTTCAACTATCGCGGTCGCTTCCCGGTGATCTCTCCGGATTCTCTCGTGACTTCGCCGATATGCTCGCGGATCGCGGCAACGTCCTCGTTCTGGCTGTCGATCACTTCAGCCAGAAGCGCCCAACCGACGCGGTGCCTGAGGGTTTGGCAAGTTTTTGTATGCAGCCGCCGCAGCTACGCCAGGCGCTGACGGCACCGTCATATGCAAGACCTTGGCAATCGCCAGCATCTGCGTCTTCGTAAAAAAGTGGGATGCTGTTACTGGGCGCAGAGGCGTGACATCGAAAGAGCCTGCTCAGTGCCGCGCATCGCTGATGATGGCAAATCCGATTGAGAGCCGAGAAATTTGGTTTTGTCCGTCGTCTGTTGACAGAATGTATCGAAAACTTGGCCTGATATCTTATAAAATGTCGTATTTCTTGACAGCTTCACTGGGAAATGATTAACAGAATTAACTTCTGAGGCCAAAGTATTGGCCTGGGTCGGGAGAGCTTAGAATGAGCGAGCCTCGCCCTTTCCGCACTAGCTGATGCTGATGCAGGAGCCGATCGTCCCTATCGATTTTTGAAATCGCGCGGAGAGCCGTCGCGAAATGAGGATACATGTCTAAGGGGTGTAATATGTAGTAAAAACAGAGAGATAATGGTCGCTTCACTTGTTATTCATAGACTTCCTGGCTGGCGATTCTTTATCCTTTATTTTTGGAGGATGAGGATTCTGTCTCGGTTTATTCCAGTAAGGACTTTTGCAGTGTGGGCAGACCTTCGGCTCCTGACTCTTATCGCGAGGCAGCCATTCATGGCCACACCGCTCGCACCGATAGCCCCAAAGCTGCACCTTTGGCATGCCCATTAACCTACCCGTTGTTGCGACGCATTGGTAATATACCAGAGGGCATTGACTCAACTGTACTCAATAGGTACATACCTATTAGGTATAGCTTTGAGAGCAGCGTATGGACCGCAAAGCGGTGCAGGGTTGGGAAATCGCGCGGTACGGCCACATCACTAAAAAGAGTGGTGTCTGGTTGGTGCCTTCGCGGACCAAGACGGGCGTCAAATACCAAGTGACGCTCAAGAAAAATAGAGAAAGCTGCACTTGCCCCGATTTCGGCACGAATGGTCGCCGGTGCAAACACATCCACGCCGTGATTTATAAAACTGAATACCCAAAAACTCAACTTATCGATCCACCACATCTGCCTCCAGTCGAAAAGGAGACCAAGACTTATGGTCAGGACTGGTCCAACTACAATCGCGCCCAAACGCAAGAGAAAGACCTATTCATGCGTTTACTTGCGGGGCTGTGCGACACCATCACAGACGAAGAGCTAAAACACGCAGGACGACCTCGCATTCCACTCCCTGATGCCGCATTCCTGACTTGCTATAAGCAGTATGAAGGCTTGTCTTCTAGGCGCTTTGCTTCGGATGTTCGGGCGGCGATGAATGCAGGGTTTATTTCGTGCGCCCCTCATTTCAACTCCGTAACCAATGCATTGAACGATCCCAGAATGACAGATGTTCTCCTGAACTTTATCACACTCGCAAGCTTACCACTTACGAACTATGAAGACGTATTTGCAGTAGACTCTTCGGGATTTACAGGCTCCAAATATGACCGCTGGTTCGACATCAAATCGGCGAAAGACAAAGAAGAGCATACATGGACGAAAGTGCATGTCATGTGTGGAGTTGAAAGTCACATTATCACTGCGGCAGTTATCAAAGGCAAAAACGCCAGTGACTCCAGACAATTTCCTCAACTCGTAGAAGCAACGACAAAAAACTTCGATGTAAAGACCGTCTGCGCAGACAAAGCGTATGCATCGAAAAAGAATTACGACTTTGTAGCTCAGCGACAAATCACTCCGTATATTCTATTCAAGTCCAATCATACGGGTTCCGGAAATGGCCGCTCACGGAAAGATGAATACAAGATGGGAAAGAAGCTATGGGAAAAGATGTTCCATCTTTTTCAATACCATCGCGAGGAGTTTTTAGCTTTTTATCACCAACGCAGCAATGTGGAGACCGTATTCCACATGATCAAATCCAAATTCGGTGGACAGGTTCGCAGCAAAACGGAAATAGCCGCGCTGAATGAGGTACTCTGTAAAATTGTTTGCCATAATATCTGTTGCCTGATTTCCGCCATGTTTGAGTTAGGACTCGACCTGGACCATTTGATGCCTGCAAGGGATTTTGGAGCGGAGCGCCAGCTTACAACTGGCAACATGACATTTCCTACGGCGGGCGCGGCCTAAAACACAGTTAGTCACGACAGAACAATACCTATCGAGATGCAAAGCCCTGGCGAGTTAGCCAGGGCTTTAACTTTTCTCTCGACGCTAATGCTCGGCTCTATCAATGCGCCTTCTCGAGACTTATCCGGTCCAAAAAGCGACAACTCCAAGTGCCTGCACAAAAACGTGCAGTGCTGCACAAATATTCGCGTCAACCAGGGTTTAATGTGCAAAGCCCCTCCACCGGCATGTGGCGGGAGCTTCTGGCCGGCGGCATCAAATCCGCCACCATCTCCGGCAATGGCGTGTTCAAGGATGCCGGTTCGGACGAAACGCTGCGCCAGGCATTTTTCGATCAGGCCTGTCCCGATTTTCAGATCGTCATTCCGGATTTCGGCACCGTCACCGGCCCGTTCAAGATCACGGCGCTGCAATATGATGGCCCGTTCGACGGCGAAGTGAAGCTGTCGCTCACGCTCGCCTCCGCCGGCGCGCTCAGCTTCACGGCGGTTTGAGATGACCAACAGAATCCGGGGCGAAGCCGCCCTGACGGCCGGCGGCAAACACTACACCCTCGTTCTCACCCTTGGCGCATTGGCGGAGATTGAGGAGGGGCTGGGCCTCGCCGATCTTTCGCAGATCACGCCGCGCCTGAAGCATG
>Ga0209941_1001593_pt1 | contig 15065 bp, 10 predicted proteins | sample ThiBiot_300_plan_FD_183945 | JGI IMG/M metagenome (GOLD analysis project Ga0209941, IMG submission 183945) | Wastewater bioreactor microbial communities from Cape Town, South Africa - Thiocy_solids_1 (SPAdes) | ecosystem: Engineered > Bioremediation > Thiocyanate > Unclassified | place: South... | reverse complement strand
CCCGCCTCCACGTCCTGCACGTCTTCCCGTGCGTCACCGCCCCCTGAACGCGACCCGGCGAGCCAGCCAACCTGCCTCTGAGATCGCCAGGATCGCCAGCACGCCGGCGACGCAGCAGGAGAGGGCCAGCGCCGACATCTCGCCGCCGAGCAGGGCGAGGACGGCCAGCGCGGCCACGCAGAGCAGGCGCTTCGGGCTCCCTCGGCCGATCATCCGCAGCCGCACCATCGTCTCGCCGAGCAGGTAGACCGCCGGGCCGATGGTCGTCATCACGACCCCGGCGGTGGTGAGGTGGTCGCTCGGGTGGGCGACGAGCAGGTCATCGGCGACCGCCACCATGATGATCCCGGCGACGATCGGCAGGTGCAGGTAGGTGTAGGCGTCGCGGGCGATGCTGCCCGGGTCCTCGGCCGCGGCGATGTCGCTCATCGTGTGCTCGGCGACCTCGCCGAAGTAGAGCCAGAAGAGCACGGCGGAGATGAAGAAGGCGACGGCCAGGGCGAGGACGCTGGACGGGCTGAGGCCACGCGAGCTGGCGGTGGCGCCGGTGATCACGATCGACTCGCCGAGGGCGATGATGACGAAGGACTGGAAGCGCTCGGCGAAGTGGGCGCCCTCGACGTCCCAGTCGGTGGTCCGCGAGCGGCCGAGGCCCGGGGTGACGTAGCCGACCAGCGGCGCCAGCAGGTCGATCGCCAGCGCCGCCCCCCAGATCCACGGCCGCGCTCCCTCGCCGACGACGGCGCCGAGGATCCAGAGGACCGCCGAGGCGCAGCTCCAGGCGACCAGCCGCTCGAAGACGCGGCGGAGGTGGTGGTCGCGCTCGAGGAGCGCCATCGCGGCAAGGTTGCGGCCGACCTGCATCAACACGTAGGCGCCGGCGAAGAGCGCCGCCCCGCCGGCGAAGGCGGTCGGGATCGCCGCCGACATCAGCAGGCTGGTGAGGGTGACGCAGGCGAGGATCAGCCGGACCTTGGTCGAGCGGGGGTCGAACCAGTTGACCATCCAGGTCGTGTAGATCCAGGCCCACCAGACGACCAGCAGGATGAACGCCGCCTGCGCGATCGCCGCCCGGGACAGATCGGCGTCGATCACCAGATGGGAGATCTGGGTGACGGCGAAGACGTAGACGAGGTCGAAGAAGAGCTCGGTCGGGGTCGTCTCCTGGCGATTGCCGTCGCGCGGGCGCAGGTGCGCGGCCGCCCACCTCGTCGATCGTGACTGTCCGACCTCGGTGGCGATGCGTCGATCCTACGTGGGCCGCGGGCTCCGGCGGAAGCGGACCCTCCGCCGCCCCGTTTTCGCCTATACAATGCCCCGCTCGGGGTCGGCTTCGCCTGGCCTCCGACCGCCCTCCGGGGCGCTGCGGCTGGGTAGCTCAGTTGGTAGAGCACTCGACTGAAAATCGAGGTGTCGCCGGTTCAAGTCCGGCCCCGGCCACTCACTCATCGGCAGCCGCCCCGCAGGCTGAGAGACTTCGGCCCATGCAGTCACTTCCCTTCGATCCGATCGAGGAGGCGCGCCGCCATTGGGCGGAGCGCTGGCCGGGGGACGCGGCGGATGAGATGGTCGCGGTCACCTCGGTGATGCGGGTGCACCAGATCCTGATGGCGCGGCTGAACGAGCTGTTGGAGCCATATGGGCTGACGTTTCCGCGCTACGAGGCGCTGATGCTGTTGCACTTCTCCAAGCGGGGGTCGCTGCCGTTGGGGAAGATCGGGGAGCGGCTGCAGGTGCACCGGACCAGCGTCACCAACACGATCGACGGGCTCGAAAAGCTGAAGCTGGTGCGACGGGTGCCGCACGAGAGCGACCGCCGGGCGGTGCTGGCGGAGATCACGGCGCCGGGCCGGAAGGTCGCCGAGGAGGCGACCGAGACGCTGAACGCGGCCCACTTCGCCACCGAGCCCCTCTCCGACGGAGACCTAGCGGGCCTCGCCGGGATCCTGCAGAGCCTGCGCGTAGGGGCCGGCGACTTCCCGGGGTGAGGTGGGGGGGACGGGCGGGGGTCCGCGGCGCCTGCGGCCGTCCGAGGTGGCGGGTGCGGGTGTCCTGGGCTCCTCATGGGGGTCCTGGCAGGCTGTGACCCCCATGAGGAGCCCAGGACGTGGGGGGGTGCGTGGGAGAGGCGTCACAGGGACGTCGCGAAGTCGGACTTACGTGAGGATCGGGTCGGGGAGCCTCCACACCTCGGCCGGATCCGTGACGAAGATGCCGGGAACGTCACACTTTCCGGCCCTCAGAGGCCCTTTTCGGGCCGATTTCTAGGGGTCGATAACGCGCTGCGTGTTTTAGGGCCCCTATAGGGGGGTCAATACACGCAGCGCGTTAGTCGGTGTTGCACAACACGGGAGGAAGCGTGGAGTTCCCGGCATCTCCGTCACGGATCCGGCGGCCGTGAGCCCGCGTGGTTCGAAATCCACCTGTGACGTGGATTTCGAACCACGGTAGGACGACCGGGGATCGGGGTGGTTGGAAACCCGCGCCATACGCGGATTTCCAACCGGGGAGATTCCTGACCGTTCGAGGGCCCGGCCGCCGGCGCCCGTCGGTGACGGCCCCGCCGCACTTCTGGCGCACACCCGGCGCACCCCCGTGACGCTCCCGCGAGGGTCCCTCCACACCTTCCGCACACCCGCCCCTCTCGCCACGGCCACAGCCTGCCCGGGCCGTGGCGAGAGGGGCGCGTCCCCTACCCGGGCGCCAGCTTGCGGGGCCCGAGCCCTCCCGGGCGACAGCTTGCGGGGCCCCGTCCCTACCCCCGCCCCGTGGTGGTCGGGCCATTTATGTGGTATTCCTACTATCCATGTCCCGCCTAACTGCTGACGATCCTCGCAGTGCCGCCGCGGCCCAAGGTGCCGACGAGTTGCCGCTGCGGTTCGTGACCGCCGCCTCGCTTTTCGACGGCCATGACGCGGCGATCAACGTGATGCGGCGGCTCATTCAGGACTCTGGGGCCGAGGTGGTGCATCTTGGCCACAACCGGAGCGTGCGGGACGTGGTGCGGGCGGCGATCCAGGAGGACGCGGACGGGATCGCGATCAGCTCGTATCAGGGCGGCCACACCGAGTACTTCAAGTACGCCGTGGAGATGCTGCGGGATGCTGGGGCCGACCACATCCGGGTGTTCGGCGGCGGGGGTGGGACGATCACGCCGGAGGAGATCGCGGACCTCGAGGGGGCCGGGGTGGAGCGGATCTACCACCCCAACGACGGTATGAACCTGGGCCTGGTGGGGATGATCGACGACCTGGTCGAGCGGGCGCGCTCCCAGCAGCGGGCGTCGACCGTGCCCGAGGAGGGCCGGAGCGACGACCTCGGCGTGGCGCGGATGATCTCCGCGCTCGAGGACGGGGTGATCGGCGAGGAGGAGCTCGAGCGGCTGCGCGGCGAGTGGACGGTGAAAGGCGCGGGCGTGCCCGTCGTCGGCGTCACCGGCACCGGCGGCGCGGGCAAGTCGACGGTCACCGACGAGCTGCTCTCGCGCTTCGTGCAGCACCTGCCGGACTTGCGGATCGCGGTGCTGGCGGTCGACCCGACGCGGCGGCGCACCGGCGGCGCCCTGCTCGGCGACCGGATCCGGATGAACAGCCTGCGCCACGAGCAGCTCTACATGCGCTCGATGGCGACCCGCCGCCAGAACCTCTCCACCAGCGCCGTGCTCGCCGACGCGGTCGCCTTCCTCAAGGCCGCCGAGTTCGACCTGGTGATCGTCGAGACCGCCGGCATCGGCCAGTCGGACTCCGAGATCGTCGACCTCGTCGACCTCCCCGTCTACGTGATGACCAGCGAGTTCGGCGCCGCCTCGCAGCTGGAGAAGATCGACATGCTCGACCTCGCCGAGATCGTCGTCATCAACAAGTTCGACAAGCAGGGCGCCGCCGACGCGCTGCGCGACGTGCGCAAACAGTGGCGCCGCAACCGGGTCGCCTTCGAGCTCGCCGACGAGGAGGTGCCGGTCTACCCGACGATCGCGTCACAGTTCGCCGACCCCGGCGTCACCTGGATGTTCGTGAAGCTCTGCGCGGCGCTGGCCGAGCGGGCGGGCGGCGACGACCCCGAGCGCTTCGCCCCCGGCATCGACCCGGCGAACCACGAGCCGCGCGGCAACACCCTGATCCCCGGCAAGCGGGTCCGTTACCTGGCCGAGATCGCCGAGCAGGGGCGCGGCATCAACGCCAAGGTCGAGGAGCTGGCCGAGAAGGCGGCACAGGCGCAGCACCTCTACGAGGCGATGAAGGTTGACCCCGGCAACGAGGTCCTGACCAAGGCCTACGAGGAGGCGCGGGTCGAACTTGGTCCGGAAGCTCTCTCGCTCTTGGAGAACTGGGACGTGCGCATCGAGGGCATCACCGCCGACACCTTCAGCTACGAGGTCCGCGGCCGCGAGATCACCGGGCCGAACTACCGCGAATCGCTCTCCCACCAGCAGATCCCGAAGATCGCGGCACCCCCTTATAGGGACTGGGGCGAGCGGCTGCGCTTCCTGATGAAGGAGAACCTGCCCGGCTCCTACCCGTTCACCGGCGGCGTCTTCCCCTACCGGCGCGCGGGCGAGGACCCGACCCGGATGTTCGCCGGCGAGGGCTCGCCGGAGCGCACCAACCGGCGCTTCCACTACCTCTCGCAGGGACAGCCGGCGGCGCGCCTCTCGACCGCGTTCGACTCGGTGACGCTCTACGGCGAGGACCCCGATGAGCGTCCCGACATCTACGGCAAGGTCGGCAACTCGGGCGTCTCGATCGCCACCCTCGACGACGCGAAGAAGCTCTACTCGGGCTTCGACCTCTGCGAGCCGACCACCTCGGTCTCGATGACGATCAACGGCCCGGCGCCGATCATCCTCGCCTTCTTCATGAACGCCGCGGTCGACCAGCAGGTGGAAAAGCACCTGAAGGAGAGCGGGCAGTGGGCGGCGACCGAGCGCAAGCTCGAGGAGATCTTCGCCGGCAAGCCGCGTCCCCGCTACAAGGGGGAGCTGCCGCCCGGCAACGACGGGCTCGGCCTCGGGCTGCTCGGCGTCTCCGGCGCCGACGTCCTCGACGCGGGGACCTACGCGCGGATCAAGGACGAGACCCTGCGCAAGGTCCGCGGCACCGTCCAGGCCGACATCCTCAAGGAGGATCAGGCACAGAACACCTGCATCTTCTCGACCGAGTTCGCGCTGAAGATGATGGGCGACGTCCAGGAATTCTTCGTCGAGAACGGGGTGCGGAACTTCTACTCGGTGTCGATCAGCGGGTACCACATCGCCGAGGCCGGGGCGAACCCGATCTCCCAGCTCGCCTTCACCCTCGCCAACGGCTTCACGATCGTCGAGTACTACCTCGCGCGCGGCATGGACATCGACTCCTTCGCGCCCAACCTGAGCTTCTTCTTCTCCAACGGGATGGACCCCGAGTACGCGGTGATCGGCCGCGTGGCGCGGCGGATCTGGGCGCGGGCGATGCGCGAGCGCTACGGCGCGAGCGAGCGCAGCCAGATGCTCAAGTACCACGTCCAGACGAGCGGCCGGAGCCTCCACGCGCAGGAGATCAGCTTCAACGACATCCGCACGACCCTGCAGGCGCTCTACGCGATCTTCGACAACTGCAACAGCCTGCACACGAATGCGTACGACGAGGCGATCACGACGCCGACCGAGGAGTCGGTGCGCCGCGCGGTGGCGATCCAGCTGATCATCAACCGCGAGCTCGGCCTCAACTTCACCGAGAACCCGTGGCAGGGCTCGTTCGCGATCGAGGCGCTGACCGACCTGGTCGAGGACGCGGTATACGAGGAGTTCGAGCGGATCTCCGAGCGCGGCGGCGTGCTCGGCGCGATGGACACGATGTACCAGCGCGGGAAGATCCAGGAGGAGTCGATGTACTACGAGCGGCTGAAGCACGACGGCACGCTGCCGCTGATCGGCGTCAACACCTTCCTGCCCGAGGAGGGGCAGGGGGAGACGACGGACACCTTGGAGCTGATGCGCTCGACCGACGTCGAGAAGGACGACCAGATCGCCGCGACGCGGGGCTACCAGGAGCTCGGCGCGGCGGGCCGCGATGCCGCCCTCGCCCACCTGCGCGACGTGGCGCGCGAGCGCGGCAACGTCTTCGCGGCGCTGATGGAGGCGGTCAAATTCGCCTCGCTCGGCCAGGTCTCCGGCGCCCTCTATGAGGTGGGCGGCGAGTACCGGCGCAATATGTAGCTGTGCGCATCGTCTCTCTGGTCCCCAGCATCACCGAGCTTCTCTGCGATCTGGACCTGTCCGATCAGTTGGTCGGGAGGACGGGCTTCTGCATCCATCCCTGGGACACGGTGCGTGAGATCCCGAAGGTGGGAGGGACCAAGGACCTGAAGTTCGACCGCATCCGCGAGCTGGCGCCGACGCACGTCGTCGTCAACGTCGACGAGAACAAGAAAGAGGACGCCGAGGCGCTGGTGGAGTTCGTCCCCAACCTGGTGGTGACCCACCCGCTCGCGCCGCGCGACAACCTGGACCTCTATCGGCAGATGGGGAGGGAGTTCGACCGCGAGGCCGAGGCGGAGGCGTTGTGCGAGAAGTTCGAACAGGCCCTCTCGAAAGTCGAAGCTCGTCCCGAGCAGAACGTCCTGTACCTGATCTGGCGGGACCCCTGGATGACGATCTCGCCGGAGACCTACATCTCCCAGACCTTGGGTCTCTTCAACTGGCGGACCGTCCCCGCGGCCACCGACGAGCGGTACCCCGAGGTCGATCTCGCCGATTTCTCCGACGTGGACCGCGTCCTCCTCTCCTCGGAGCCATTTCATTTCAAGGCGCAGCACGTGGCGGAGGTCGAAGAGCTCGTCCCCGGCGCCAAGGTCTCCCTCATCGACGGCGAGATGACCTCGTGGTATGGCTCTCGTGCCATCGCCGGTCTCGACTACCTGGCGGAGTACACGGCGTGAGCGGCGTCGTCCTCTCCTGGAGCGGCGGCAAGGACTCGGCCCTGGCGCTGTGGGCGATGCGCGAGGAGCTGGGGGTCGAGCCGGCCGCCCTGCTGACCACCTTCACCGAGGACCACGACCGGGTCAGCATGCACGCGGTCCGGCGCCCGCTGCTCGAAGCGCAGGCCGCGGCGGTCGGGGTGCCGCTGGCCCGAGTCGGCATCCCGGCGGTCTGCTCGAACGAGGTCTACGAGGAGCGGATGGCCGCCGCCCTTGAGGCGCCGCCGCTGGCGGAGATAGAGGAATTCGCCTTCGCCGACCTCTTCCTGGAGGACATCCGCGCCTACCGCGAGGAGCGGCTGGCGGCGATCGGCCGGCGGGCGACGTTCCCGATCTGGGGCCGCGAGACCGGCGCCCTCGCGCGGCGCTTCGTCGACGCCGGCTTCGCGGCGACGCTGGTCTGCGTCGACCCGCGCCAACTCGGGCCGTCCTTCGCCGGCCGCGCCTTCGACGCCGACCTGCTCCGCGATCTCCCCCCGGGCGTCGACCCCTGCGGCGAGAACGGCGAGTTCCACACCTTCGTCACCGCCGGCCCGATCTTCTCCGCCCCGGTCCCGGTCGCGCATGGCGAGACCGTCGAGCGCGACGGCTTCGTCTTCCACGACCTGCTGCCCACCCACTGAGTTCGCACTTCTCCGCGCTATCCGCGGTTTTCTGCGAACTCGCCCGCTCCGACGCTTCCGAGGCCCCTGACCGGGGGGTCGAGGTTTGCCGTGCGTCAAACTAGGCTGTATTCCTACTATCTGTGAGCCACCTATCTGAGGAGAACAGATGAGCATCGAGAAGGTCGCCATCCTCGGCGGCGGGCTGATGGGTTCGGGGATCGCGGAGTCGGTGGCGCGCGCCGGTCTGCCGGTCGTCGTCCGGGACATCGACGGGACCGCGATCGGCGCCGCCCACAAGCGGATCAGCAAGTCGCTCGGCCACGCGGTCGAGCGCGGCAAGGTCAGCGAGGCCGAGGCGGCCGAGATCCACGGCCGGATCGACTACACGGCGGAGCTCCAGGCAGTCGCCGGCGCCGACCTGGTGATCGAGGCCGTGCCCGAGAACGCCGAGCTGAAGGCGAACATCCTCGGCCAGGTCGCGGGCATCGTCTCCGCCGACGCGCTGATCGCCTCCAACACCTCCTCGATCCCGATCGCCCAGCTGGCCGCCGGCCTGCCGCGCCCGGAGCGCGTCCTCGGCCTGCACTTCTTCAGCCCGGTGCCGGTGATGAGCCTGGTCGAGGTCGTCGTCGCCCTCGACACCTCCGAGGAGACCGTCGCCACGGCGCACGACTTCGCCGACCGGATCGGCAAGCGCTCGATCGTCACCAAGGACCGCTCCGGCTTCATCGTCAACATGCTGCTCGTCCCCTACCTGATGGCGGCGGTGCGGATGTACGAAGAAGGCTTCGCCACCGCCGAGGACATCGACGAGGGCATGAAGCTCGGCTGCGGCCACCCGATGGGCCCGCTCACGCTCGCCGACTTCATCGGCCTCGACGTCCTCTACAGCGTCTGCGACTCCCTCTACGAGGAGTTCAAACAGACCGAGTACGCGCCGCCGCCGCTCTTGAAGCGGATGGTCGCCTCGGGCCGGATCGGCCGCAAGGCCAACCGCGGCTTCTACGACTACGGCAAGGTGACCGCCGCCGCCTGACCCCCGGCCGAGTTCGCACTTATCCGCGGTATGCGCGGATAAGTGCGAACTCAAGCCTCGGGCGCCGGCTGCAACGCCGGGCCGTAACCGGACATATAGGAGTGGATGGCGCCCGGTCAGATCGAGATGGACGCGCTCGGCCTGGAGCTGGCGCAGGTCCGCTTCGCCAAGCTCTACCGCGAGGAGGGGCGGGCGATCCTCGAGTACGCCCTGCGGCGGGTCGAGGACCGTGAGGACGCCGCCGACGTCGTCGCCGAGACCTTCCTGGTCGCCTGGCGGCGGCTGGGTGAGGTGCCGCTGGGCGACGGGGCGCGGCTCTGGCTCTACGGGGTGGCGCGGCTGACGCTCGCCAACCTGCACCGGGCCGAGCGCCGCCGCACCCGGCTCGGGCGCCGCCTGGCGGAGTCGCTGCGCACCGAGCTGAGCACCCACGCGGCGCCGTCTGGCGAGGCGGCCGAGGTCCTGCGGGCGGTCGGCGAGCTCGGCGAGGAGGACCGCGAGCTGCTCCTGCTGGTCTCCTGGGAGGGGCTCTCGCCGGGCGAGGCGGCGCGGGTGCTCGGCACCACGGCGCTGGCGGCGCGCAGCCGCCTGCACCGGGCGCGGCGCCGGCTGCGCCGCCGGTTGGAGGAACGCGAGACGGAGGGTCTGGGATGAACGCGCGCGAGATCAGGGCGGCGCTCGCCGCCGCCGACCCGCTTCGGCGGGAGCAAGGCGAGGAGCTCGAACGGCTCGACTTCGAGGCGATGGAAGCCGACCTGCTCGTCGACGCCGCGGAGGAGCCCGCCGCGGCGCCTCCCACCTCCCGCCCCCCGCGCCGCCACCTGCCGCGGCTGGCCCTGGCGGGCGGGGTCCTTGCGATCGCCGCCGCGATCGCCGTCGCCATCGTCTTCGCCGGGGGCGGGACGGAGCGCGCCTCGCGCGCCTACGGCGCCGAGCTGGTCCGCTTCGCCGAATCGACGCCGCTGCTCCTGCTGGAAGGCCCCGGCTGGCGGGTCCAGGAAGTCAACGAGACCAAAACCCGCGAGGGCACCGAGGGCCAGATGGAATTCGTCACCGGTAAGGCGGTCCCCTGGAGTGTCCTGCGAATCACCGGCAACGACGAAGAAGGGCAGCACGTCGAAGGGCTGCAACCCGCCGCGGTGCGGCAGCGCCGGGTCCACCTCGAATGGCGCGAGCTGAGCCAGGAAAGCCTCGCCACGGCGATCCACTGGGGGAGGCGTCGGGTCCACCCCCACGGCCGCCACTTCGTCCGCCTGCCGGTCACCGGCACCAACGCCTTCGTCGACACCCGCGCCGAAATCTTCGTCAACCAGGGCGGGCCGGGGGATCGTGAAATGTCCGCGCTCTGGAGCGAAGGCGGCTACCTCTTGGTGATGCAGGCCGCGGTCCCGGGGCTCGCGGCGATGAAGGAACGGCTCGACTGGGTGACCAAGGTCGACTCCCAGACCTGGCTGGAAGCGATGCCCGCCCACGTAGTCAAGGCCGCCGACCTCGAAGGGACCACGCGGGCGATGCTCAAGGGCGTCCCGCTGCCGAAGACGTTCGCGCTCTCGCGGATCCCGAACGAAGGGCTGACGACCTCGCGCAACCAGGTGGCGGGCAAAGTGGCGACCACGGTCGCCTGCCTCTGGTTCCGCCAGTGGGGCGAGGCGGTGCGGACCGGGGACGACGCCGCCCGGGCCGAGGCCGAACGGGCGATGGCGACCTCGCGCCGCTGGCCGCTCCTCAACCCGTCGACCGGCGAATCGCCCGGGATGGCCTCCTCGATCTGGCAGCTCGCCGAGGAAATGCCGCAGGGCTACTGGGACTTCCGCGGCCGCCACCGCGATCTCCTCGCGCACGCCGAAGAAATGGGCTGCGCCCGCCTCGGCCTGCCGCTGCTGCCGGAAAAGATGCGGCGCCAGCGCGAACACGGCGTCCCGCCGCCGCCGGACTGAGCCGCGCCAAGCAGCGGTCCTACCCCCCGGAACCGGAGGCGACCGTGGAATCTTCGGCCGCCATTTCCGCTTGCAGGCGCTCTTCTTGTTCGGTCGACGCGATCTTGGCTTCGGCCAGTAGCTTTCTGCCAGCATCGCTGCGTTCGAGCGAGAGGGCGCGCTCGACATCCGCCACCGAGGAGCTCGCTGACGTGTCGAGATCTTCTTCGGCGCGCCCGATCAAGATCGCGACTGCGCGCTTGCGCACTTCTTCTTCGTAGGCCTTGTCCACGGTCGCGGCCGCTTCCACCGCCCACATGGCGCTGTCCCTGTCTTCACTGGCGAGGAGTGCCGCCACTGCTTCGCGGGGCGAATCATGATCGGCCACCGCGGGCCAGGACCGGGCCAGCCGCAGGTGGGAGAGCGCCTTGACTTCGGGCGAGCGCCGACCGGGGTCCGCCGCCAGTCGCCGTACTCCGGCGATGTTGTGACGCAGGCACCAGGACACGTCTGGATTGTTCCGGGGGAACTCCCTGTTGGTCAGCGCGGCCTCGTTCTCGGGCAGGAAGAAGTCGAAACCGCCGCGCGGGAAAGGCCCGGGGACCGCGATCACGAAGCGCCCGGCATCGAGGATCTCCTTGCCTGGATCGATGACGAAGCGGACGTCGATCGCGTATATGCCGGTGGTCGCGGTGAGTCGTTTCGCAAAGCGCAGCAGCGGCCGCGCACCGTGCCCGGGCTGGACTTCTACGTGCAATTCGTGTCTGATCACCCGCCTTTCCGCGTTTGGGTATTCGGGCAGCATCACGCGGTAGGGCTTGCTGTAGGGAACGTCGGGACCACCGCCCTGCGTGAAACAGACGGGCACCTGGGTGCCGTCGAGCACGGTGACCCGCGCTTCATCGACCCAGGCCGTGCTCCCGCCCCGATTGCGGACGGTCGCGGTAACCGTCGGTTCGGATTCCGGCGCCGCGCCAGCCTCGCTGTATTCGAGCCTGGGATTCGTCACCGCGATTTCACCGAGTTCGACGTCGACCGGCTTGTGGTGCTCGAAGAGATCGAGGGCCTTCGTCACGACTCCGGAGCAGAAGACGAGGACCGCGATAGTCATCGTGGCGACTTCGAGCCAGCGTGGAACGTGATCCCGCAGCTTCTTCCAGGCGGACTTCGTGGTTTTCCAGACCGCCTTCACGGTGCCGCCACCAGGTCTTCTGCGGCGGACTCGATCTCAAGCTTCTTGCCGCTGACCGTGAGCTCGAGGCGTCCCGGGTCGTTCGGCGTCTCGCCGCGTCGGAGGGTCGCGATCCCGGCGCCGGTCGTCTGCACGTCGAAGCCGGTCTCGCCGGTGGGCCGCCAGCGGTCATCGACAAGTTCGTACCGCTCGGCGAGCGAGTCGTGTTCAGCAGGCATGCCGTCCTTGGTGCAGCTGATCGGCGCGAATGCGGCACTGACAGTGCCATCGGCGGCAACCTGGACCGAGCGTGCCTGGGGGAATTCCCCGGCGGGTGGAGCCGGTGGCCGTTCGACCACGGCCCGGCCGTTGCGACCAGCGGAGACGACGATCACGTTGTCGGTCGAGTAGCAGGCACCGCCGGAGAGATTGGAGACCAGCGCAAGGGTGTCGGGCGCGTCGCTGGGCGCGGTGTCGACGAGGATCCCATGCGCGTTGCGGGCGAGACGCACGGCGTGGCCGTCGGGTTCGATCTGGAACAACTGGCTGAAGGTGGAGCGGTCGGGCTCGCGACCGTAGGCGGCGACGATCGGGTCGCCGCCGACCACGCCGAGGAGGTCCGGATAGTGCGGAGGCAGACCGTGGATCGGGGTCGTATGCAGCGACCCGCGGCCGGGATCGATGTGGACGAGGTCCGAGCCGTCGGTCGCCACGGAGACGATCTCGTCACCGTCCCAGGCCACACCGGCGCAGGCACACGGCCAGGTGCGCGGCCGCCGGTCCCCGGACAGGATCGCGCTGACCTGCTGTGGCTCCGACCAGGCGAAGCCCGTCCCCGACCAGTCGTAGGACGGCAACGGGACGGGGTATCCCGTCAGTTGCCCGATGCGGGCGATGTCGCCTTCGGCGTCGGCCGCGTAGAGGTCGCCTTCATGGCGGAAGACGAGCGCCACCGACCCTGGCACGGCGAGATTCTCGAGTCCCCCGCCCGCGCCCCGAGCGTCAGCCGGCCGACAGCCGGCGAGCTCGCACATGCGCCGCTTCATCGCCGCGGCGCCGAGGGTCCAGACTTCCGTGGCGCCGGTTTCGTAGTGGTCTTCGTCTTCGGCCAGTTTGCCGGTCTGGGTCGCCAGCTCACCGCCATCGTTACTCCAGTCGACGGCCAGGACCGGACGTTCTTCTTCATGAGGGAGTGCTTTCGACACCTGTCCGGTCACCGGATCGACGAGCACGACTCCGGCGTAATGGAGTGAGGCGGCGAGCAGGCCGCCGGTCGGGCGCCACGCGATTTCCGTCGTCCCGTCGCCGAGTTCGATCGGGTTGCCGATCGTCTGGCGGCCATCGGGGGAGCGGAGCTGGAGCATGCCCTTCCCGTAGGCGACCGCGAAGGAAGAGCCATCGGGCGAGAAGGCGGCTGCGGTCGCGGCGTCCACGCCGACGGTGTGGTCCACCTTGCCGGCGTCGAGGTCGACGAAGCTGATCGTGGTCGGTTCGTCGTCGTCGAGCAGGAAGTCGTCTTCTTCACCGATGCCGACCACTGCGATCGTCGTTTCGTCGGGTGAGACGGAGATGTCGCCGGCGGCGCCGACCGGGATCGACTCTTCGAGTTCCCAGGTCTCGGTCGACCAGACCGCGATCAGCTCCTGGGCGACCGAGTAGGCGGCGATCTGGTGGCGGCCCGGGAGCAGCATCACCCTGCTGATCAGCATCGGCGCTTCGGTAGTGACGCCTCCGATGCCGAGTTCGAGCTCGCGCAGCGGTCTACCGCTTCTTGCGTCCCAGACGATCACGGCCGCGTTGCCGAACGGGTCCTGGCCGCCGGCGACCACATATTGAGCATCTACGGCGACGTCGTTGACGAAAAGGGCTTCCGGGTCTTCGGCGCCGCTCCACCAAGTCGGGTCGGGTTCGTAGGCCTGAACTTCTTGTTCGTCCTGGTATTCGCCGTCCGGGAGCAGTGGCAAGGGGCGGACGGCCTTGATCTTTTCGGTGTGGGCAGGGTCGTAGCCGGAGGCGATCAGGAGATCGCCGTGAGGATCGAAAGCCGCTGCCGAGGTGCCTTCCGTCGTCGCCATGGAGATCCCGACTCCGGGGTCGGCAAGCACGCTCACCTTGCCGTCGGGATTGATCGCGGCGATTCCGTGGTTGCCGACGTCGAAGGCCCGCACCGGCAGGCCCGCGTAGGACTGCGCCGGCATTCCTGGCTCGATCATCCCGCCGGCGTTACCGGCCCACAGCTTGCCTTCGCCGTTGAGAGCAACTGCCGGGATCGACTGACCCAGCTCGATGGTGGGGTCGTCGACCCGTTCTGGTTCACGCCTGACGAGCGAGCCCGCGGTGGCGCCCACCACCACTTCGTCTTCGCCGTAGGGCGTGCGGTCGAGACTGAGGATCCGGCCCGGGACTAGCCCGGGTTTAACCACCGTTTTGCCCTGGCCTCTTCCGATGTCGACGTCGGCGACGCCGCCTCGCGCCGTCCCCACCAAGAGCCCTTCTTCGTCTTCGAAGACTTCTGGCACGAACTTTGCGGCGACGAAGTCTAGGTCGGCGCCGTGGACCCACGGGACCGGCCCTTTCACCTCGCTCAGTGAGGAACGGGAGAGGAGCGCGCCGGTGGTCAGGTCGACCCGCAGGACTTCGCCGCCCGATCCGATCGCGACAACTTCGCGGGCGTCTTCCTCCGAGAAAGCGACGGCCAACGGCCGCTCGCCCGTGGCGAGGTGAGGAGCCAGCGGGACGATGCGGGGTCGTCCCGGGTCGGAGATGTCGACCAGCTCGAGGGTGCCGTGAGCATCGACCGCGGCTATGAACGAAGACGACGACGTGGCGTCGCCGAAGGCGACGATCGGGGCCGGCGGCGCGACTTCGCCGATTAGGGCACCGTCGGCCCGCCGCCATAGCTGGATCTTCCCTTGGGCACTGGAGGTGATGAGGTCGCGTTCGAGCACGAGGGCGGCGGTCGCCTCGCCGCCTCCGGTGTCGACCACCCGTTCGATGCCTCTGTCTGCGGCTGCCACCTCGACCATCGCCAGTTCAGTCGCCGGGGTGCTGCTGCCGGTGCGAGCGGCGGCCAGCGCGTCGACCGGCGCCTCCTCGGGCCGCGAGGTGAGGTCAGCGCGGATGGTGTCTTCGAGTTCCGAGGCTGGTTCTCCAGATTCGGCGTCCGAGGAGCTGATCTGCCATCGGGCAACCGCCGCTGCGCAGACGAGCACAACTCCGACCGCGATCACCGGCCATCGCAGGCGTGACCTGCGGCTTATCGATGGACCCCTGCCGGCCCTGTCGGCCCCTGCCACGCTGGAAAAAATACGTGATTGATCCAGTTCTCGTCATTACACGCGGGTTCTCTGTGCAGTAGCCGTCCAGCCATGCTGAGCGCGATG
>Ga0209941_1001592_pt1 | contig 15069 bp, 18 predicted proteins | sample ThiBiot_300_plan_FD_183945 | JGI IMG/M metagenome (GOLD analysis project Ga0209941, IMG submission 183945) | Wastewater bioreactor microbial communities from Cape Town, South Africa - Thiocy_solids_1 (SPAdes) | ecosystem: Engineered > Bioremediation > Thiocyanate > Unclassified | place: South... | reverse complement strand
CTGGATCGAAATTGCTTTCATACGGCCAGCACCAGGCTTCATCTTTCAGCGAGCCGTCGTATGAGCCAGCCTGCTCGATACCGAACCTCCACCCTTCCGGCACCAAGGTCAGAGCGGCGTCGATGGATTGCGTAGGGTCGCCGTCATCGGTGATGTATGAGGCAATGTCCAAGGCCTCATTGATCGCAACTCCCAACTCTTCACGCTCGGCGCTCTCCGGTGTCGCCGCCTCTATTCGTTCTATTAGATCATTCATGGGGGGTGTCCTGATTGGGGTGGGGCGCATCCTTACGGACCGCGCTCTCGCCTACGGCCGAGCCGGTTCCCGTCTCGTCGGCTGCCGCCGCTTCGATCGCTTGCGCGGGGCGCCAGCGTTGATCCGGCGGTCGGTAGTCAGATACGCCGCCGAGCGCCTTTTCGAGTTCGCGCAGAGCTAAGTTCGCGCTTTCAAGGTCTTTCGGAATTTCTACCCAAGCCCAAGCGATCATAACCCGTCCCCAGCGCCGGTGACTGTAGAACGGGCGGAAGGTTTGGCCGCAAAGCTTTCGCCGCTCTCCGGCATTGGGGTGCCTCCATTGCACGCTGTGAAGCTGGGCGCCGAAGCCTGGATGAAACGTGTAGAGTTCGCCATTAAGCCAATAGAAGCGATTGTCCCAGTGCGGTGAACGAAGTCCGTGGCCACTCCCGAAGATGCAGTGGTCAATGGCGAGAATAGTCATGCCGCCACTCCCGCGTTAGTGATGCCAGCTATGCCCGAGACCGAAGGGCTCGGCTGCGAAGCAGTGGCAGCGCGGGCCGCAGGCAACGCCATATCCCCTTTATCCTCCATCATCATGCTACGTCCTTTCTGTTGGGGGAGGGCATCTCACCCATGAGCTTTCGCATCGCGGGATCATCTTTCGGCGGATTGCAGATGTGGCAGCGACGAGTGCAAAGGCAGCTATCGCCATCCCATGTGTCGCACTGCCAGTCCCATGAGCAGCCGTAGACAAAGCCCTCGCCACCGCAGTTCCAGCATTCTGGGTCGTCGTAATCGTCTTCAAATTTGTCCTCGCCCATCACGCTTCTCCTGTGGCACGAGCGATGGCGGCGTCGGCAATTGCAGCGTCGATTTCAGCGCACAGGCCCTCATAGGTCGCAGCATGGACCTGCTGGCCGGCGCAGATGTAAAATCCGTCCTCGTCGCAATCCACGTCGTAATCCGGCGAGGTCGCGCTCCAGTCGGCAGAGCGGATTGGAATCGGCGGAAAGTCGTAATGCACGTTCCATCCGCGATAGGTTCGGGGTTCAGTCATCGCCAAGCATCCTCTCTTCGCGCTTCGCCTCTGCCCGCTGATCCATCGCGTCCTCGTATCGTTCGGCCTCATCGAGAAGACATAGCGACAAGACTTCCTCGTCATCGCAAAGCATGTCGGCCAGCCATGGAGCGGGATATTTCGTGCCGTCCTCCGCGATGATCGTGACGGCGATAATTTCGGCAGAGGCTTCTTCAGGGGGCTGGTAATATGTGCCCTTGAAGCCGGGGTGGATCCGATACTCGACGTCAATCTCTGCTTCATAATCGGAAAGGCCGCTGCCGATCTCGACGCTAGTCCTAACGGTAGCCATTACATGTCTCCTGATTGTTTCGACCAATTTGGCGTTCGCGGTGGCGGCACCAAGTGATCCGCCACAAGGGTCGGAAGCCTTGCAACACCGCCTGCCTGCCGGTCGCCACATCCATCTCGATAGAAGCCCCAGTTCTGATCGCTCGGACCCGTTGGATACCGAAATGACATTCGGTGCCGCATCTCGCAGGGATTGTAGCTGTCGGGCGCCGCTTCATTCCGGTCCGACCAAGGGACAAAATGGCCGCACTCGTCGCAATTGGTAGCCATTACATGTTCCTTTCGTTGGTGGGGGTGGGCTCAAGAATAAAGCAGGCGATATGGCGCCCTGTCCCTTTGCCGACAGATCCGTCCTCGGTAGCCAGCCATTTGACATCGCCAAGATTTCGCACCTGAGCATGGTCGCCCAAAATCGCCGACATGAGCATGAGAACCCACTTATCGATTGGGTAGACTAGGATGACGCGCTTGCCCTTCTTCCATTCCTCGATGGACTTGCGCACCCAAGCCGTTGGGCCTTTCTTCTTGCCCTGATGCATGATCGAACCGAACGGCGGATTGACGTAGTTGTTCTGGCCCCACTCGCACGTCAGGCCGTCGAAACCATCGGGCAACGGGAATGGGCAGGGGTCGAAGTCGAACGGCCCGAACTCTTCCTTGAGAGCGATAAATTCAGGGGCATCCCACGGCGTCAGCCAATAGTGCTTACCGTCGGATCCATTGCCGACGTGAAACTTGTTCGCCTCTGGCGGCATCGTGCTTTGGTGCATGATGCGCGAGCCGAAGAGATCAACCGACACCCGCTCACCCACGACGTTCCTCCAATGCGGGAGGGGTGGGGAGAGATGCCCTCGCAGAGACCCGCTTCATAACATCGCCGATCACGATGCTTGTTAAGTCGTGTATCTCATCGAGCGCGTCCTGCGGGGTTTTGCGTTTTTCAGCCCAGTCTGGGTTGGATAGAATGGCGATCGAGGAAATGATCGTGTCCAGCACGTCGAACTCGTCCAAAATCGGTATATTCATTTTCTGCTCACTTTTTCTAACAAGGCATCGGAGCAAAATCCGGCAACAAAGCCACACGCCCACATGAAAAACATGGCTGCTCCGCTCACCGGACCCTCCTAATCGCGAGATTCATCATTGAACTGAATGAGGCATCTGGCTTCTTTTTCTTCTTCGCCGGGAATTTCCAACCAGCCAGGTCAATCTCGGCCTGAATAAGCTCGTTGTTCAACTCATGAAATTTAGGGCTTCTCTCACAGTCAACCGCAAGCCGTGCAGACGGCCCACCTTCCCGCTCGGCCCTTTGCTTTAGTTTGTCTGTTTCAGCATCATAGGCGATGATTTCGAGGCGGAGGTCCATGATACGGCGCTTCATTCCTTGGTAGCTTTTCGGCTTCGATCCTCGCCCCACAGAATCCGAGCGCGTATTTGAATCAACTGGCGTCATGCCGCACCGCCGATCGCGTGAGACATCATGCTCCGGGGGTGGCGGGATTGCGTCGTCTCAACCAAGGCGGTGAGACAATTTTGCGCTAGGATGTGCGCGGTTCTGGCTTCCCTACCCGGGGAGCCATTCACTTAAATCGCTGAAGCGGGACGCCGAACCGGACGACAAGCCGATATTCGCCCACTATCGCGCCTCCAGAGGCGACGCCTATCGGGACTGCCGACGATATTCCTGCGGCGTCATGCCGGTGTCGGCCTTGAAGGCTCGGTTGAACGGGCCGATCGAACCAAATCCGCAATCCAGTGCAATCGTCAGGATCGGCAAGTGGGCGAGCGCCGGATCGACCAAGCGGCGCTTTGCCTCTTCGATGCGGTAGCCGTTCACCATCTGATTGAAATTGGGGTAGCCAAGTGTACCGGTAATGCACTGGGTCACCTTATATTCGGGTTCGCCGGTGAGCCGTGCTAGGTCGGCAACGCGCAGATCGGCCTCCGCGTAGAGCCCCCTGTCGCGCATGAGCATGATCAACTGTGCTTCGAGCCGGGGGTCCGACGCAATGGGTTTCCGCGAAGCGCGCGCCTTCGGATCGACGAGCGGATGCCGTTTCCGATGGCCGAGGGCCAACCCATAGCCGAATACCGCCGCGATCGCGCAAACAACCTTGACCGGAATACTGAACTGGGATGCGGCCGACCCGTCGGGCGCTCCATCGACGGCCAGGACCGCCACCGCCAATATGGCTGCGTAGATGCCTGAATACAGGATGCGGAAGCGCCGTTCGGATTTGTCGCTTTGTTCGCGCAGATCCAGCAACGGTTCGGCCACCGCCATAAGCAGCATGGCGGAACTCCCCAATCTGGCAAGATTATCCAGGATCCTGAGGGGCATGCCGTCTGCCGGCACCAGCGATGTCACAGCGGACGCGATCATCACCATCAGCACCGCGGCGACCGGCCACCAGTCGCCTCGCGACGGAGATTCGCGCCGGAAAAGCGATCGGGTTGCCAGCCACGACCATCCGCATGTCGCATTGCCCAGGATCGCAACCGCGTCGACGGCCATACCCAGCCGCGATGCCAGCACGGACTTGAGGCAGAATGCGAGCGACGCACAACAAAAGGCCGCGCCATAGAGAAGCGAAAGGTCGATCCTCATCGGGTCCGGTCGCTGCGAACGAATGCCAGGCTGCAAAATCGACGCCATCAACGCAGAACCCTTAAAGACTCCGAACAGAAACCACGACGCTCACCGGATCGGTTGGCCTCGCATGCCCCCCATCGGCAATCGCACCCTGCAACAAGTAAACCGCGGGGGGCGATCGGCAAGCATATTCGGCGGCCTGCTAGCCCGTGCGGTGGATCCGATGGCCGAAATTTCATCGGCAATGTGAGGCAATCGACGCAAAAAACATCGCCGAATTCCAAACCGGCAAGACTAGCGGCGCCAAAATGACCGATCCGGCGGGCGGCCCGAGCGGAAACGGGGACGAAGGAGGGATGGCCGACCGGCCGCCTCTTTGCAACGACCCGACGATCCGTGGCCGCACATATTTTGGACATAACAAGGTCATGCGATGAAGAGTCTCACGGACATCCCGGTCCCTACCCGCCTCAAACTGTCGACGCTCTGGACAGCAACAATGTTCTGCTATGTCTATGGCGACTATTTCGGCCTCTATACCGATAACAAGCTGGCATCGATGGCGCAGGGAAATATCGGGCCGCTTGGACCCGCAACCCCTGGAATGCTCGTTGCCGTTTCGCTGATGATGGCGATCCCCGCGCTGCTGATCGCGGCGACGCTCTATCTCCCGGCGGCAATTTGCCGCTGGAGCAATATCGTCTTCGGCCTTTTGTATACCGCTATCATGGCGATGACGCTGCCGGGCGCCGCGCCATTCTACATCACTCTGGCGGTCATCGAGATGGCGCTCACCGCCGCGATCGTCATCGCCGCCTGGACGTGGGCGACCGCCGAAGGAGGCCCGGAATGAGCGCGGACGCTTCGCACGCTCGCCTCGCCGGATTCCTGTATCTGGGAACGATAGGCTTTGGCGTATACGCGGAAGTCGTCGCCCGCGGCGCCTTGATCGTGCGCGGCGACCCCGCCGCAACCGCACAGGCCATTTTCGCCTCGGGATCGACATTCCGGTTCGGGATGATCGCCGATCTCGCGATGCTGGGTTGCTATATCGGCGTCACCATCCTTCTGCATGGCATCTTCCGCAAGGGAGAGCCGCGGGTCTCGGCCATAGCCGCTTCTTTCAGCCTGATCGGCATCGCGATGCTCGCATGCGATACGCTGCTGTCGGCGATGATTTTACGGCTCCCCGATTTGGGGCAGCCGTCATCCTCGCTCGCCGATTGGGTGTATCTGCTACTGCGCGTCCATGGCGACGGCTACAAGATCAGCCTTGTCTTCTTCGGCGCTTATTGCCTGTTCCTTGGCTGGCTCATTTGGCACGGACGCGCCATGCCAAAAGCCATCGGCCTGCTCGTTGCTGCGGCGGGGGCATGCAATCTCGTCAACAGCCTCGCCTGGCTCGGAGCGCCGCTCTGGGCGGCGCAGCTTCCGCAATATTTCACCCTGCCCACCCTGCTCGGCGAACTGGCGCTCGCACTGTGGTTGCTGGCGTTCGGCATTCGCGAGCGCGAGGCGTAACATGCGCACACAGAGCGAAGCCGTTCTGCCCGAGCAAGGCCGATGAGCGCTCCCGACAAGCGAGGCGAATTCGGGCGCGATCGAAATACGCCTTGCGAAAAGCCGTACGCGGCGTCGCTCCGCGACGCGCTTCGAACCCGGCAGAATTCCAAACTGCTCATCGTTGTCGCCGACGACCGGCAGGCGATTGCGCAAATTCGGGCGCTGGCGTCGACCTGCGTCGAAATCGGCACCGATACCGATGCCGACGGCTGTTCCGCGATATCGCCGGTCGAGTCGAACATGAGGTTATTGCGGGACAATCTAACGCAAAGGCAATTCGAAATCGCCCTGGGCGTCATGCGCGGCCTGTCGAACAAAGGCATCGGCCGCGAACTCGGTATTTCGCATTTTACCGTCCGCAACCATTTGTCGCGGTTATTGCTGCTCCTTGGCCTTTCCTCCCGCCAGGAGCTCGGCGACTATCTTCGCGTGCGGCTATTTCAACCGACGTAGCGGCTCCATCGGCTGGATCACGTAACGCGCCAGGGCATCGCCTTGTGGGGTCAGGGCCCAGCGAAAAGAGACGGCAGGAAGGCGCGCGCATCGAGCTGCCTTCCTGCCGGTGCCAGGTTAGAATTCGCCGGCGATGCCGACGCGCGCCGCCGTATTCCGGCTCCCTGCGAAGGACACGCCTGCCGTGAAGGCAAAGGGGTTGTCGGTGCCGAACCGGTGCGCGACCGACGCGCCTACCGCCTGCTCACCGCGGAACGTGGCGAGGTTGAAGGTGTAGCTTGTCTTGCCCGGTTCGGACGGCATCGGTGCGGGGACGAGCGCGACCGCGGCGGCGGTTCCGCGCTGTGCATCGCGGCGGTCGCGATCGGTGATCGCATAGAGGTCGCTGATCTGTGCGCTGTGCGTCGCGGCCAGCGACTGGAGCGCGGGAAGCGCGGTTCCGGCCATGCTTTCCAGCGACATCAGCCGATTGTCCTGCACGCTGTTTACCGTCTGAATCGCGGCGATCTGACTGTCCTGCACCATATTCTGCGACACGGCGGCATCGGCGGTGGTCTGTGCCGCTGCAGCGGCGGTCGCGACCGTCTGAACCTGACCGACATTGGCCGCATCGGTCGCCGCCGTCCCGGCAGCGACGTTCACGATACGCCGCTGGGAGCCCGCCGAGCCAACCGAAACCGTGTTGGCCTGATCCGCCACCGAACTCGAACCGATCGCGACCGAGTTCGCGCCCGACGCCTGCGCGTCGACCCCCAAGGCCGTCGCCCTGAGGGCGGTGGTCTGGCTGTTGACGCCAACGGCGACCGAATAGCCGCCGTTGGCGAATGCTCCCGACCCCGTCGCCGTGTCGCCTTCCTTGACCGCCCGCGCGCCATAGCCCGTAGCGGTCGAAAAGTCGCCTCCCGCCGCCGCATTCTGACCGAAGGCGGCCGTTGCGAGACCGCTGGCAACGCTGTCGCGACCGACCGCGGTTGCATTTTGCCCGCCTGCTGCAGCGTTGGCGCCGATAGCGACCGACGCCGGTGATGCGATCGTGTCGCGGCCGATGGCGATGCTGCCATCGGACAGCGCGTTCGCATTGTCGCCGATGGCGATGGCCGATTGACCGAGGGCATTGGAGGCGTTGCCCAAGGCAACCGCGCCATCACCGATCGCCTGATTGTCGGCGCCGATCGCTACCGCGCCGGTCCCGGTCGCGACGTTCGGATCGCCGATCGCGACGGCGCCGTTGCCGGTTGCGGTCTGCCCCTGCCCCAGCGCGATGGCGCCATTGCCATTGGCGCTGTTGCCGGCGCTTTGCAGGCTGCCATCGCCGCTGGTGCCGACGCCCACCGCCGAATTGGAAATCGCGCTGAGAACGGCGTCGGTCATCGCGGTATTGAGCTGCGCGACGTTAACGGCATCGGTGGATTGCGTGCCGGCTGCGACTTGGACGATCTGGCGCTGCAGATTGGCGTTGCCGACCGACACGGTGGCATTACGGTCGGCCACCGATCCGGAACCCAGCGCGACCGCACCGCCCGCGCTGGCTTGGCTGAAGGATCCGATTGCGGTCGCGTTGAGGTCTTCTGCAGTAGCAAGAAAGCCGACCGCCGTGCTGTCGGGGGCCGTCGCAAACGCCGCATTGCCATAAGCGGTCGTATCGGCGCTGGTCGCCTGGGCATTGATGCCACACTGGAGCGAATTTTCAGGGTCGTCGGCGGTGCCGGGAAAATCGTCCGGCCCCGGATTCTGGACGCAGGGGACGGTCTGGGCATGCGCCGGCGTTGCTCCGCCTAGAGCCACGAGGATCGCCAATGGTGCGGCGGTGCCAAGAAGCCTGATGGTGATTTTCATATCGATCGCTCTTTCATTCTGGGTCGGCGAGGCACCGACCGGCTTGCAGGATTGCCGTGGCGACCTGTTACCGGCGCCATCGCTTCGTGAATCCGCCGCAATCGCCCGGCGGGCGGGCGCAGCGGTGCGACACCCGGTAAGACGGGAAGCATCGCCGAAACCGGACAGGGCGGCCGGGCGATGTTCAATATTGTCTCGCGAACGGCCCCGAAATCAGGCATCTAGAGCGCGCGTCACGCCTCGAAAGCGGAATAACGGGAGACCGACGATCAACGATGAGAGCAAGCCGGCGGGCATCAAAGGCAGCGACGCCGACGCGCTGATCGCGAACCTGTACGAAGAGTTGAAAACCATTGCCCGGCGCGAACATTACCGGGCCGGCGGTGGGCAGACGTTGCAAACGACGGCGCTGATCTCCGAAGCCTATCTGAAGCTGAACCGGCGTGAAGGCTGGGAGAGCGAACGGCATTTCTTGGGCTGTGCGGCAACCGCCATCCGCCACATCCTGATCGACGCCGCCCGCGCCCGCATGACGGCAAAACGCGGCGCGGGCGAATATGCTTTCACCGAAAGCCTCGATTCGCTGGCAGCGGCGCCCGAGGATGAGGATGTCGTGCGGCTGGGCGAGGCCTTGCAGCGGCTCGCGCGCCTCGACCCCAATCTTGCCCAACTGATCGACTGCCGCTTCTTCGCCGGGATGACCGAGGAGGAGACCGCAAAAGTCCTGGGCGTCAGCGACCGGACGGTGCGCCGCTGGTGGCTCCAGGCGCGCGCCTGGGTGCACAAGGAAATGGACGCGGGCTAGGTTGCCAGACGCCGGCGCAACGTGGCGAAGGATTTGAGGTAGGATTCGCCCGGCGCACCGAGCGTCCGGAATATCTGTTCCGATGCGTCGGCCTCGCGCCGAGCATCGGCGATCCGCCCCTGTTTCAGACGGATGATCGCCCGCGTCCGCGCCGCAATGCCCTGCGGCAGGCCGACCGGCCCCATGGCGGCGATCCGCGGCGCGGCTTCGGCAAGCAGCGCTTCGGCCCGTTCGGTGTCGCCTGCCTCGGCCAGAGCTTCGGCAAGCCCCAGCGTGATGACGAGCGTCGGCACCGCATCGGGGCCAAGATTGTCGACCGCCATTGGCCGCGCTTCGCCAAGAACGTCGCGCGCCGCGGCGAATTTCCCCAGCGCCAGTTCGGCGCGCCCCAGTTGCAACAGATCGACCGCCAACGCCGCCGATTTGCCGAACACCGCGCGGCGTCGATCGGCGACTCTGCGGAATAGGCGTTCGGCCTCGGCGAGCCGGTCGAGCTTCATCAGCCGCACGCCCTTCAATTGCTCGATCGCCAGTCCCTGCGCGCTGCCCTGTTGCCCCGTCCGCGCCAGCGCCGCGTCGGCGGCGGCAAAGACAGCGGGCATGGCATCGAGCCGGTTCGCCTCGACCATATAGACGAGCAGGTTGTTGTAGCGGGTCAGCAGTTCGCGATGATCCTCGGCATAGACGCGGTCGGCGTCGGGCAGGCTCGATTGCAACAGCCGGATCGCGGTGTCGTAATCGCCTTTGCGCCGGGCGAGCTGCGCCCGGCCGCTCATGCTCTCAAGCCGTTCCTTGCGGAAACGCGCCGGGTCGGCAGCGAAGACGGCGTCGGCCGAATCGAGCAACGGCGCCATGTCGTCGGTCCGCCCCATCGCCGCGGCGGTCGAGGCGAGGCGAAGCTTGATCTCTGCGGTCGCCACGGGATCGCCCGCGCCGATCCCGCGCGCAAGCGCCTGACCGAGCAGCGCGTCGGCGCCGGCCGCGTCCTCCAGATTGACGTACAGATCGGCAAGCGTCGTAATCAGCGTTGCCGATTTGGCGCTTCTGTCGACCGACGCGACAAGTTGCGCCGCCGTCTGATCGAGCATCTGTTTGACCGTCGCCTCTTCGCCGACTGCACTGCTGGCGGTGTCGCGGAACATGACGGTCAGCATGCGGTTGATCGATTCCGATCGCCGCGCTTCGGCCAATGCGACATCGCGCTCGATCGCCGTCTGGCGCGCCTGCCACGCCGCCGCACCGCCGCCCGCCACGATGGCGAGGAGCGCGGCGGCTGCCGCCGCCGTCGCGACGCGGTGCCGGCGCAGGTAGCGCCCGATCGTATAGCCTGCCGAACCCGAGCGCGCCGCAACGGGGCGCAGCGCCATATGACTGCGGACATCATCGACCAGATCCCCGACGCCGCGATAGCGATCCTGCGGCGCGCGGCGCATCGCCTTGAGCACGATCGCGTCGAGATCGCCCACCACCTCGCGCCGCCCGAAGGGATAGCCGGGTGGCACAAGCGCACTCGGCAAGGGCGGATCGTCGTTCAGGATGCGCCGGATCACCGACGGCAGCGCCGATCCCGGCTCGCGCCACGGGCTGCGACCGGTGAGCAACTCGAACAACAAGACACCCAGCGCGTAGACGTCGGTGGCGACGGTTGGCGCGGCATTGCCGAGCTGTTCGGGCGCCGCATAATCGGGGGTCATCAGTGCGATCGTGGTTAGTGCCTCGCTCTCGCCTTCGATCTCCACAAGGCGCGCAATGCCGAAATCGAGCAGCCGCGCGCGGCCGTCGCCATCGACCAATATGTTCGACGGCTTGAGGTCGCGGTGGACGATCAGGTGGCCGTGCGCATAGGCCACCGCTTCGCAGACGTCGCAGAACAGCCGCAATCGCGTCGCCAGATCGGCGTCGTGGGTCCGGCACCAGGCGTCGATCGGCTCGCCGGTCACATATTCCATCGCCATATAGGGACGCCCGTCGGGGGTAACCCCGCCGTCGATCAGCCGGGCAATCCCCGGATGCTCGAGCCCGGCAAGCAGGCGGCGCTCGCGATCGAACAACTCGCTGTGCGCGGCCGCTTCGGGGCGCAGCAGCTTTATCGCCACCTGCTGGTCGAACATCTTGTCGCTGCGATGCGCGGCATAGACCTCGCCCATCCCGCCGCGCCCGATCAGGCGGTCGATGGTGAAGCCGCCGATGATGGCGCCTTCGGCAAGCGAGCTGTACGCCCGGCGCGGGGCGGTTTCGAACGACGACGGCGCCGCACCGTCCAATATCCCCGAATGGCGCGACGCGGCGAGCAACGACCGTAGCTGGCCGGCGATGAAGTCATCCTCCGCCGCCAGCCGACCGTCCTGCGCCGCCGGGTCGAGATCGATCAGTTCGGCGAACAGGGCCTGGATATGGCTCCATTCGGACCGGCTCGGCTGCCGCACCATATCGCCCCTCCCCTGGCGCATCATCGCGCCTCGGTGCGAACCAGCACCGCCGCGCGTCGGCCGTCAAGCACCAAGTTTGCGCGCGAGCGCGACGGCCTGCTCCTTCGACGCATCGCTGGCCGGCACCGTGATGATCGCGAATTTATCCTCGCCGATGAAGACATTGAGCGATTTGGTCATCGCGGCCCAAAAGGCCGCCTTGCCAAGCCCGCCGACCGTCTCGACATGACCGCCGAACCCCTTGAGCGTCTGCTCCAGGCCATTGCGGGTCAGGTTGATCGATCCTTCGCTATTGTCGCCGATCGGCGACCAGCGCAGCATCAGGGTGGCCGAACCGCCATCGGCAAGCTGATAGCTGCACTCGGAGGTGACCGCGGTCGCGCCATCGCTTTGGCTGACATTGTCCAGCCGGGTTTCGGTGACCGCCTGCCCGAGGATCGCCGACATCGCCGCCTTGTCGACCACAGCGCAGGCGTCGGCGGCATTCCAGTCGCGCGGCGGCGCCCTCCCGCTCTTGGCCGCGGCTGCCGACGCGCTGTCGCTCTTGTCTGCCGGTTCGCCGTCACATCCTGCAAGCGTCAGCGACGCCGCGACGGCAGCCAGCATCATCGATCTGCTCATCCCCAAAATCCTTTCGTTCGCAAATGACGTTAGCGGCACACGCCGGGCCGGTTCGCCCGCCGATCGGCGCTCATATAGGTCGCATAGCCAAGGCGGTCGGACTCAGTGAGGCCGCGCGCGAAACCGATCAGCTTGCCGCCGTCGGGGGTGAGCCCGAAATAGCCGCGCAGCCGCTGCGGCGCGCCGTCGGGCCCCGTCTCCACCATGTCGAGCGTCAACACCCGGCCATCGACCCGGCCCGTGACACGCCCCGCCTGATATTCGTAGCAGCCGGTGACGCTGTCTCCGCTCTGCGTAAGGTTGAGCGTGCCCCAGCCGCTCCATCCTTCATAGCGTCCGGTGACATCAGGCAATGTTGCCGTTGCGGTGAGCGGACGGCCATAGCCGTGAAAGCCGGTGAAGCCGGTATAATCATCGCCATAATTGCTCGCGATCGTCAGCCGCACCCAGCGGCCGACGGGGCGATGTTGGGGGTCGAAGCCGAAGCTCTGACCATCCTTCTTCATCTTCAGATCAGCGGCCAGGATCGGCACGAAGCCGCTGCGCGCCGATGTGTCAGACAGTTCGACGCGGATCGCCCGAGGCGACTTTTCGTCGCGATTGAGGAAGGCGGTATCAAAGGCGACGCGCGACAATTCGGTTCGCTCCGCCAGTTCGAGCACGAATACGGCCGGACGCCCCGCCTCGCCCGTCCAGTCGGTCGTCGCCGATCCGTCGATCAGGTTGAGCGGGCTGCTGTCCATCGCCGTAAATTCGGCGTCGTTCGGAACCTGCACCAGCCGCGCCCCTTGCGAAAAGGCGAACAGGTCGGTCGCTGGACCCGTTTGCGCGGCAACGGGCGCGGCGAGCGCAATCGCGACAATCATTGCTCCAAGATATCTCATTTCTTCTGCTTCCTTTTCTTTGCGGTTTCGACAACCGCGCGCAGCAGCGGCGAAACGCCACCGGCGACCGGCGCCTCGATACCCACGGCACCGGTTAGCGGATCGACCCGGTCGCCGATCCGGTGCAGTCCGTCAGCAGCATCGACCGCTTCCGCGTCGCGTTTCTCACCCAGCAAATCGCGCCCCGCCGCACCGGCGCCCAGATCGCCGAAGCGCCGCCGCGCCGCCGCCTGACCGACCGGGTCGCTGCCAGCCGACCAGCCTTCTTCTTCGGGGCGGTCGGGCGCCCCCGCCTTGGCCGCGCCATCCGAATTGCCTTCCGGCGGCGCGTCGCGATTGCTCCGATCCGATCCGCCATTGTCGTTGGCATTGCTGTCGTTGCTGGCCGAGCGATCTTCCCCATCGGCGCCCGACTTGTCCTTCTGGCTGTTCGGGGCTTCGCGTCCGGAGTTGTTTGCCGGCGCCTCATTCTGGTTTCGATCGACCGACCTGTCCGATCCCGAGCCCGCCGAGTTTCCGCGCGCAGGCAGGTTTCTTGCCGATCCGCCGGCGCTGTCGCGGCCGCCGCCCGCATTTCCATTCTCGGCGGGACCGCCGTTCGAGCGCCGATTGCCGTTGCCATTGGCGTTTTCGGACCGACCGCCGCTTGCGCCGCCGAAGGAGTTGAGTGCGCCTTCGATCCCGGTGCTGCCCGAATTGGTGCCGCCCTGCGCCGAGTTACCGCCGCTGCCGCCGTTGCTATTGCCCCCCAGCCCGGCCACCGAATTCAGCAGACCGGCACTGGCCCCCAAATTGCCGTCGCCCGCAGAATTAAGGCCGACGCCGCCGGTGGGTCCGCCATTGCCATTATCGGGCATGCCGACCGCACGATCATAGCCACGCTCGACATCGGCGGCCGACGCCCCGCCGGTGCCGCCAAGACGGGATTGGGGCGCGCCCGCGGCTCCGCTGCGCGGCCCGCCCGCGCCCGGCAAAGCCCGGCCCGAACCGTTGCCCAAGGCTGCGGCATCCCGATTGCCAGCGCGTGCGTCCAAATCTGCGGAAAGTTCCGGCGTCTGCCCGCTCCCCGCGCGCGCAGCACGATTGGAGCCTTGCAATATCGTGGTCGGCGGTGCCGCGACGGTGACAGCGCCACTTGCCCGGCGCGGCGCGACCACCGGCCGGTTCGGAGAGTTCGCCTGCGCCGGTTCATCTTCGGGCGGTTCGCTCGTTGCGGCGAATTGTGCGCGGCATTCGGGCGCCGAACCAATCGCGGCAACCAATGCCAATGCGGTCCAATAACCCGGCCTTACCCAGTTCTGCATCGTCTTCCTCCCATCCCGTCCTCTTGTCGGACCGGCGGCACAAGGCATGCGCAGCGATCCGACAATCCGTTAGACGAGACGGCGATGCAAAAGCGGACATGGGCCGCGGAGATCGATGCCCGGCCCGCCCCGCCCCCGATGCCACGCGACGTTTCATCAACGGAAGCGCACGGGTTAGGCCCGTGCCGCGGTGATAAGGAGTAGGACAAGCGTTGCGTCCGCAGACGGCGAGGCTCTCGATCGGCGCGGCGCTTATCGGCATCGCACGCCGCCTTCACGATAAAGCCGCTTGCTCCGCTCGCTTTCCCCGATACGATCCCGCGGATTGCCCGAGGCAGGAGCCGACGATGAGTTTGCAGTCCGCGGCGCTGCTGGCGCTGGCCATGATCCTGCTGTTGTTCGTCATTGCGGCGCTCGTCGAGACGCGTGGTGCGGCGCTCGCGCGGCGTCCCGCCCTGCGCCACCGTGCCTATACGCTGGCGCTCGGCGTCTATTGCACGAGTTGGACCTTCTATGGTGCGGTCGGCAGCGCGGTGCGCGACGGGTGGAGCTATTTGCCCATCTATGCGGCGCCGATGCTGCTGCTGCTCGCCGCTCCGCGCTTTCTGCGTCGCCTGTCGGAGGCGGTTCACGAGGAGCAGGCGACGACCGTATCGGACTTCATCGCCGCGCGCTTTGGCCACGATGTCGTCGTGGCGCGGCTGGTGACGGTGATCGCGCTGCTCGGTACCATTCCCTATATCGCGTTGCAGCTTCGCTCGATCGGCGCCGCGCTCAGCATCGTGTCCGGCGCCGATGTCGCGGCGCAGGCGATGCTGGTCGCGGCACCGCTGCTGGCGCTGTTCGCGATCCTGTTCGGGGCGCGGCGGTTCGAACTCGCGGGCCGCAGCGAAGGGCTGCTCTACGCGATCGGCCTTGAATCGGCGATCAAGCTGCTTGCGCTCGTCGCGGTCGCGGGCGTGGCGGTGGCCGTA
>Ga0209941_1001587_pt1 | contig 15110 bp, 16 predicted proteins | sample ThiBiot_300_plan_FD_183945 | JGI IMG/M metagenome (GOLD analysis project Ga0209941, IMG submission 183945) | Wastewater bioreactor microbial communities from Cape Town, South Africa - Thiocy_solids_1 (SPAdes) | ecosystem: Engineered > Bioremediation > Thiocyanate > Unclassified | place: South... | reverse complement strand
CCGGCCGAGCGCAGAAAATCGAGACGGAGGGCTTCGCGGTCAGACATGGAGTTCCTTCAGTTTCGCTTCCCACGAGCCTGCGCCAGTTACGGTCGCAACTCTTCCAGAGAGGCCCCTATCGCCGCCCTCGCGGAGGGCGGCTGCTTGAGGGGCGGGTTCCGAGATTTCGATGATCAACCGGTCGGGGCCGAGCATCCGGCCGGGGTCGTCGCCCAGGCGTTCGGGCCATTCGATCAGGGCGCAGCCTTCGTCCAGCGCCTCGTCCAGTCCGACCTCGAAGGCCTCCTCGGGCCGGGTCAGGCGATAGAGGTCGAAATGGGCGATGGGCGGATCGCTCTCATAGAACTGGACCAGGGTGAAGGTCGGCGACGGCACGTCTTCGTCAGGGCGCGTCAGGGTGCGGATCAGACCGCGCGCCAGCGTCGACTTGCCCATGCCCAGCGGGCCGTACAGCAAGACGGCCTCGCCCGGCGCCAGCAGGGGGGCGATGGCTTCGCCGAGGCGGGTGGTGGCGTCGGCGTCGGGAAGGTCGAAAGTCGTCATGCGGAGGGCATCAGGCGAAGGTCGCGTCAGGATCGGCGGCCAGGGTCCGCTCGACGAAGGTTTTCAGTTTCAGGGTGGCGGCCTGGGCGTCGACGTCCAGGGCCAGCGGCGGGATGGGGCGGCCGACGGTCAGGTCGAAGGCGCGGCCCTTCTTGTTCAGCAGTTCGTGGAAGAGGGTGATGTCGCGCAGTTCCTGCGACACCTTGTCGAACAGGTGGAACAGGCGGCTGCTCGGACCGGCGACGTGGATCGGGATCACCGGCGCCTCGTATTTGCGGGCCAGCGAAGCGGCGGTGGCGGCCCAATCGGGGTCGGTCAGCAGGCCGTCCGCACCGACGCGGGCCAGGCGTCCGGCCGGGAACATGACGACGCAGCGTTCGGCCTCGAACGCCTCTTTCGCCGCCTGGAGGGTGGCGCGGGTCTTCTCGCGGGTGCGCTTGGCCGTGACCCATTCGACGGGGACGACGGTCTCCGACAGGCGCGGCGAGACGCGCAGGGCGTCGGCGTTGGCGAAATAGATCAGGTCGTTTCGCACCGTGCGCAGGGCGTCATGCACGGCCAGGCCGTCGGCGATGCCGGTCGGATGATTGCACACCACCAGGCAGCGGCCAGACGCAGGCAGGCGGTCCAGATGCGCCGTCCGCACCGTCAGCTCCAGCAGGTCGGAAACGTAGTCCAGCGCCTGTCGTCCGGCCATGGGGCCGATGGCGTCGGCCATGCGCCGCGCCTTGGCGTAGTCGAGCAGGCCGTAGAGGGCGGGCCGCGCCAAAGGCCAGGCGGCCGATCCCGTCAGCCGGGGCGCGCGCTCGGCGATCAGGACGTCGACAATGTGCGGAGCCGGACTCATCGCCTGCTTGTCGCCGAGGCGGCGGCGGCGGGCAAGCGCCATCCAGCTTGGCTAGGACCGGATCGCCGCCTATGCAGGAAGCCTGACCATTCTTTGGGGGAGTGTAGCGTAATGACCCGATCACACTGGATGACGGCGGCGGCCGTCCAGATGCTGTTGCTGGCGGGTGGTCTGGCCGCGACGCCGGTTTTGGCCCAGGAAGCGCCGGCCGCAGCGGTTGCGCCGGCTCAGGCCGAGGCCTCAGACCGCCTCGGCCTGAAGGATCTGGCGATGATGGAGCGGGTCAGCGATCCGCGCGTCTCGCCCGACGGCCGTCGCGTCATCTACGCCGTCACGCGGACGGATTGGGAGGGCAACCGCAACCTGACCGGCCTGTGGATGGTCGACGTCGACGGCGCGACGGCGCCGCGTCGCCTGCCGATCTCAGAGGGCGGCGTCTCGGGCGCGCGCTGGGCGCCGGACGGACAGTCGATCTATTTCCTGTCGCCGCGCGGCGGGTCGAACCAGGTGTGGCGGACGGACCGCGAGGGCATGGCGGCGGCCCAGGTGACGACCCTGCCGGTGTCCCTGTCGGGTTTCCGCTTCACGCCGGACGGCAAGGCCCTGGTGCTGGGCGTGTCGGTCTATACGGACTGCGAGACCCTGGACTGCACCAAGGACCGCCTGGCCGAACGGGCCAAGTCGACCCAGCAGGTCTATGACCGGATGCCGCTGCGGGTGTTCGACCGCTGGGCCGACGGACGCCAGAGCCACATCTTCCTGCAGCCGCTGAACGGCTCGGGCTTCGCCGAGGGTCAGCCGCGCGACCTGACCGCCGGACTGGACGCTGACGTCAGCGTCGGCGAGGGCGGGCTGACGATCGCGCGTGACGGGCGCGCCTTCATCTATGCGGCGCGCAAGCAGGCGGACCGCGCCGCCTTCACCAACGACAGCGACCTGTATCGCCTGAGCCTGGACGGCGGCGCGCCGGTCAATCTGACCCCGGATCACTCGGGGCCGGACGGCGCGCCCGCCCTGTCGCCCGACGGACGGCGTCTGGCCTGGCTGGCCGCTCCGCGCGAGAACGTCGGCGGCGATCAGCCGGTGGTCATGGTGGCCGATGCGAACGGCGCGAACGCCCGCGCCCTGACCAATTGGGATCGCGGCCCCAGCGGCCTGACCTGGCGTTCGGACGGGCGGGCGCTCTATGTTACGGCCGCCGACGAGGGCCAGAACCGCCTGTTCGAGATCGACGCCCGCACCGGCGCGGTGAAGGCCCTGACCGACATCGGCTCGGTCGGCGATTTCGACGAGGTCGGCGGCGTCCTGGCCTACGCCCATGAGAGCTTCACGGCCCCGACGCAGGTCTTCATCGCTCGGAACGGCCAGGCCGCGCGCCAGGCCACCCAGCACAACGCCGAGCTGCTGGCCCGCATCGACCTGCCGCGTCCCGAAGAGATCCGCTTCCCCGGCTGGAACGACGAGACGGCGCACGGCTGGGTGTTCAAGCCCGCGGGCTTCGTCGAGGGCCGCAAATATCCGGCCGTCTATCTGATCCACGGCGGGCCCAAGTCGCCCTGGACCGAGAGCTGGTCCTACCGCTGGAACCCCCAGGTCTATACGGCGGCGGGCTATGCGGTGGTGATGGTCAACTTCCACGGCTCGCCGGGCTACGGCCAGGCCTTCACCGACGCCATCAACGACCACTGGGGCGATCGTCCGCTGGAAGACCTGCAAAAGGGCTGGCAGGCGGCGCTGTCGGCCAATCCGTGGATCGACGGCGAACGCGCCTGCGCGCTGGGCGCCTCCTACGGCGGCTATATGGTCAATATGATCGCGGGCCAGTGGAACGAGCCGTGGCGCTGCTTGGTCAACCACGCCGGGGTGTTCGACGTGCCCCAGCTGATGAACGCCATGGACATCTCGACCTTCATCCATGAGTTCGGCGGCGCGACCTGGGACCGCAAGGCGGTCTATGACGCCCACAACCCCGAAACCTATGCGGGCGACTGGAAGAAGCCGATGCTGGTGCTGCACGGCTCGAAGGACTTCCGCGTGCCGATGGAGCAGGGGCTGGCGACCTTCTCGGCCCTGCAGCGGCTGAACATCCCCAGCCGCTTCGTCCATGTGCCGGACGAGAACCACTGGGTGCTGAAACCCCAGACCTGGGTCGAGTGGCAGCAGGAGATCCTGGACTGGACGGCCGACTGGACGAAGGAAGGTCAGTAAACCGCGAGCTGAACAGGAGACTTTGCGGGCGGCGCGCGGCGGTGTTAGGCCTTCGGCCAGACTTCACATCCGCATGAGGAGCGCCTGAATGCGCCGCCTGCCCCATCTCCTGTCCGGCCTCAGCGCCGCCGCCCTGCTGACCGCCACGGCCCTTCCGGCCCTGGCCGAGGGGGCGCTCGCCGCTCCGGCCGCGGCGACGGCCCCAGCGACGACCCAGGCCCGCGCCGCCTTCACCTATCAGGACATGATCTCGGCCAACCGGCTGGGCGATCCTCAGGTGTCGCCGGACGGCGAGTGGGTGGTCTATTCGCTGACCCAGACGGATGTGGCGGCCAACAAGCGCTCCAGCGCCCTCTACCTCCTGGGCCTGAAGGGCGAGGCGCAGCCGCAGAAGCTGGCCATCTCCGAAGGCGGCGCCAACACCGCCCGCTGGGGCGCCGACGGCAAGCTGTATTTCCTGTCGGGCCGTTCGGGCTCCAGCCAGGTCTGGGTCTCGGCCGACAAGGGCGCGACGGCGACGCAGGTCACGGCCCTGCCGACCGACGTCAACGCCTATCGCATCAATGGCGCGGGCGACGCCGTGGCCGTGTCTCTGGCTGTCTACCCGGATGCGGCGGACCTGAACGCCTCGGTCGCGCGCGGCAAGACCGAGGCCGAGCGCAAGTCGACCGGCCAGGTCTATGACCGCATGTTCGTGCGTCACTGGGACACGTGGAACGACCACACCCAGAACCACCTCTTCGTCCAGTCGATCGGCGCCGACGGCAAGGCGGGCGGCGAGCCGGTCTGGGTCACGAAGGGCTTCGACGGCGACACCCCCTCCAAGCCGTTCGGCGACGAGAGCGAGTTCACCTTCGCCCCTGACGGGCGGTCGCTGGTCTTCTCGGCGCGCAAGGCCGGGAACAGCGAGCCGTGGAGCACCAACTTCGACCTCTACAGCGTCGCCGTCTCGGCGCCCGGCCAACTGACCAATCTGACCGAGGCCAACCCGGCCTGGGACACCGGCCCGGTCTTCTCGCCCGATGGCCAGACCCTGGCCTACCGCGCCATGGCCCGACCGGGCTTCGAGGCTGACAAATATTCGATCTTCCTGCGCGACGTCGCCACCGGCCAGACCCGCCAGATCGCGGCCAACTGGGATCGCTCGGCCGATACGCTGCAATGGTCGAAGGACGGGAACACCCTCTATACGACGGCGGGCGACGTCGGTCAGACCCGCCTGTTCGCCATCGACGCGCGCAACGGGGTGGTGACGCCGCTGACGGGCGAAGGCCACGTCGGCGCCTTCCAGCAGACGCCCTCGGGCTTCGTCATGGCGGTCGACACCCTGACCTCGCCCAGCGACCTGTTCTTCAAGACCTATCGCGGCCGTGAAATGCCAGGCCGCCTCACCAACGTGAACCCGCAGCTGGCGACCAAGGCCTTCGGCGAGGCCGAGCAGTTCAGCTTCCCCGGCTGGAACGACGAGACGGTCCACGGCTACGTCATCAAGCCCGCCAACTATGTCGAGGGTCAGAAATACCCGGTCGCCTTCCTGATCCACGGCGGGCCGCAGGGCTCGTTCGGCAACGGCTGGTCCTACCGCTGGAACCCCGAGACCTATGCGGGCGCGGGCTATGCGGTGGTGATGATCGATTTCCACGGCTCGACCGGATACGGCCAGGAATTCACCGACGCCATCAGCCAGCACTGGGGCGACCGCCCGCTGGAAGACCTGCAGAAGGGCTGGGCCTTCGCCCAGTCGAAGTACGGCTTCCTGGACGGCGACAACGCCTGCGCCCTGGGCGCCTCCTACGGCGGCTATATGATCAACTGGATCGCGGGCAACTGGCCGGGCGAGTTCAAATGCCTGGTCAACCATGACGGCGTCTTCGACACCTTCGGCATGGGCTACGGCACCGAGGAGCTGTGGTTCACGGAGTGGGAATACGGCGGCACGCCGTGGGAGAATCCGGAAGGCTATCAGAAGTTCAACCCGGCCAACCACGTGCAGAACTGGCGCGACCCGATGCTGGTGATCCAGGGCGACCTCGATTTCCGCATCCCGACGTCTCAGGCCCTGTCGACCTTCACCGCCCTGCAACGGCGCGGGATCGAGAGCCGCTTCGTCTTCTTCCCGGACGAGAACCACTGGGTGCTGAAGCCGGCAAACAGCCTGCAATGGCACAATGAGGTCTTCGGCTGGCTGGACAAGCATCTGGCCAAGTAAGGCTCGGCCTGACTTCGGGGCGCGGTTCGACAGGGCCGCGCCCTTCGGCTTTCGGGGAGGCGGAATGACGAGACGAGGGCTTCTGGCGCCGCTGCTGGCGACCGTGGCGACGGCCGCCTGCGCGCCGTTGGTCGGCGAAGGCCCGACGCTGCCGACCCCGCTGGGGCCGCCCGGCTGGCGCACGGCGCGCGCGGCCTATGGCGCCGATCCGCGTCAGACGTTGCGCCTCTATCGCCCGGCGCGGGCGGGCGGCTTGCCGATCCTGGTCCTGCTGCCCGACGGCGCGCCCGAGGCGGCGGATGAACGCGCGGCGCGCGATCTGGCCGAGGGCGGCTTCATTGTGCTCCTGGTCGACCGACGCGAGGCGCCGGGCAGTCCCTATCCAGCCTACATCGCCGACGCGGCGGCGGCTGTCGCCTGGGCGGCGAAACGGGTCCAGAATCTCGGCGGCGATGCTGAACGCATCGGCGTTCTGGGACTGGGCGAGGGCGGCCGGGCGGCCCTGATGCTGGTCTTGGATCGACGCTATCTGACGGCGGCCGGCGCGCCTGCCGCCGTGCGCGCGGCGGCGGCCCTGGGCGCGCCGCAGCGGCCGGACGCGACCTTCACCGACCCGTCCGCCTATGGCGGCGCCTCCGACGCGGCGTCGGTCTGGCGCGGAGCGGCGGGCGATAGGACGGGCGCGATCGCCTTCCTGCGCGAGGCGCTGGGCTGAGGCGTCAGTCGGCCGTGTCGATCTGCGTCTTCAGATTGGCCAGTTGGGCCGATAGCACCCCGTCCACAGGGGCGGCCCAGGCTTCCAGCCCGCCGCCGACGACATAGGTCCAGGTCAGGACGGTTCCGTCGCCTTCCGGCTTCAGGCTGAACGTCAGGCCGCCCGCCGCGCCCTGACCCTGCAGCGGGCCGAGGCCGCCCTGCAGCACGAGCTTGGATCCCGGCTCGACCAGCGCTGTCTCCAGATGGCGCGAGACGCGGCCGTCCGCCGTCCGCTCGCACCAGCAGCCGCCGGGCGACAGGTCCAGCGACAGGGCGGAGTTCTTGAACCAGCGGTGATCGCGGCTCCACCAGGCGTCGGGCGCGGTCAACATCGCCCAGACCCGCGCGGGCGGCGCGTTCAGGGTCAGCGTCCCGCCGACCTCGAAGCCATGCGGCGCGGCCGACTTCACCTCGGCCCAGGCGGGCGCCGGAACAGAGGCGACGGCCAGCAGGGCGGCGGCGATGAGCGGAAACGAGCATCGAACCATGGGAAATCCTCCAGCGGCATGAGGAAGCGCGCGGGCGCGTCTGCGGTCAACTGTCGTGTCAGCGTGTTTCCCCCGTCTCGCCAAGGTCACGGTTTTCCGCTAGAGGAAGCCATGACAGACAAGATGACCCCCCAGGCGGCGCTGGACCGCCTCGAAACCCTCTACAATCAATCCGTCGCCAACCTGCGCACCGCAGTGAAGCGTTTTCTCGAGACCGGCGAGCGCGCCGATCCCGAAGCCCGGGCCGCCGGCCTGTTCGCCTATCCCCGACTGACCATCAGCTGGTTCGGCGACCGCCCGCAGGATCTCGAGACGCGCGCCTTCGGCCGCCTGTCGCGCCCCGGCGTCTATACGACCACCGTCACCCGCCCCGACCTGTATCGCGCCTATCTGCTGGAGCAGCTGACGCTGCTGTCCGACGAATACGACGCCCGGATCACGGTCGAGCCGTCGGAACAGGAAATCCCCTTCCCCTATGTGCTGGACGGTTCCGGCGTGGTGCTGGACAGCTCCATGACGGCGGCCATCGCCCGCTGGTTCCCGACCACGGATCTGGCCCACATCGGCGATGAAATCTCGGACGGCCTGTTCGAGCCGGGCGAGGACTTCCCCCTGGCCCAGTTCGACGGCCTGCGCACCGACTTCTCGCTGGCGCGCCTGCGTCACTACACCGGCACCCCGGTCGAGGACGTGCAGAGCTTCATCCTGTTCACCAACTACAACCGCTACGTCGACGAGTTCGTGCGCTGGGCCACGGCCGAGATCGCCGACCCCGACAGCCCCTATGAAAGCCTGTCCTGCGCCGGGGGCGTGGTGGTGACCAGCGCCACCGACAACCCCGAGGCGGCCATCATGGACGCCGCCTGGCGCAAGCATCAGATGCCCGCCTATCATCTGACGCGGCCGGACGGTCAGGGCATCACCCTGGTCAACATCGGCGTCGGGCCGTCCAACGCCAAGACCATCTGCGACCACCTGGCGGTCATGCGGCCGCACGCCTGGATGATGATCGGCCATTGCGGCGGCCTGCGCGGCAGCCAGACCATCGGCGACTATGTGCTGGCCCACGCTTACTTGCGCGACGATCATGTGCTGGACGCGGTCCTGCCCGCCGACATTCCGATCCCCAACATCGCCGAGGTGCAGCGCGCCCTCTACGACGCGACCAAGCTGGTCTCCGGCGCGCCGGGCGAAGAGGTGAAGAAGCGGCTGCGCACCGGCACCGTGGTCACCACCGACGACCGCAACTGGGAGCTGCGTTATTCCAAGTCGGCCCTGCGCTTCAACCAGAGCCGCGCCGTCGCCATCGACATGGAAAGCGCCACCATCGCCGCGCAGGGCTATCGCTTCCGCGTGCCCTACGGGACGCTGCTGTGCGTCTCAGACAAGCCGCTACACGGCGAGATCAAGCTGCCGGGCCAGGCCAACCGCTTCTACGAAGGTTCGATCTCCGAGCATTTGCAGATCGGCATTCAGGCGGTGGACCTGCTCAGGGCCGAGGGCGCTCGTCTGCACTCGCGCAAACTGCGCGCCTTCGATGAGCCGCCGTTTAGGTAAGAGGGCGCTATCGCCCGCGACGCGGGCTGCTTGAGCGCGGCCTCTCTCTCCCCTTGATGGGTAGGGAGAGGCGCCCGGTTTCAGTTTTTCCTGAAGAGGTAGAGGCCGAAGCCGAAGAAGGGCGCGCCGAAGTCGAACATCATCTTGATGCGGTTCGCCGTGGCTGCGACAGTCGGCGCATCGTCATGATCAGGATGGGCGTCCAGCCAGTCGGCGACCGCCGTCTCCATGGCGGTGCGATAGGCTGCCCATTCGGCGTCGCCGCTGATTTCGGCCGAGACGACCTCCAGACCGGCCTCGCGTGCGGCGGCCTGCCATTCCTCGTGGCTGACGTAATAGCCGGAGGTCTCGACCAGTTGGCGCAGGGGCGCGGGCGGTTCGCTCTTCCAGAACAGGTCGCCCCACAACAGGGCGCCGCCCGGCGCCAGGCGCTCGGCCAGGGCTGAGAAGACCAAGGCGGGTTCGCGCAGCCCCTTGCCGGCGGGTTCCGTCGAACCGATGGCGACGATCAGGTCCAGCGGCGCATGATTCGCGAGTGCAGCGGCGGAAGTCTCGCGCCGCACCGTGATCCGGTCCATGAGGCCCGCTTGCGCGATACGCGCTGCGGCCCCGTCAGCCATGATCGGATCCAGCTCCACCGCCGTCACGCGGGCGCCGAAGACGCGGGCCAGGCGCATGGAGATCTCGCCATAGGCGCAGCCGATGTCCATGACCGTCGCGTCGGAGCTCAGCCCGGCGCGTGCGGCCGTCGCCTCTAGTCGTTCCATCGACAGGGCGTTGCAGATGGCGAGAGGTTGATAGGCGATGTGATGAAAGGCGACGCGCATGACCAAGGTCTAGGACGCGCCGCGCTGTGCGTCTCAAAGAAAGAACTTTACATCATAAAGTTCTTGGCTCAATCTCCCTTCAACAAGCAGGGAGAGACGCCATGACACGAGACCAGGTTCAATCCGTTCACGACGACATCGCCTATATGAAGGCGCTCGCCCAGGAAGGGCGGCGCGCGCCGCTTCTGGCGGGCCCTATCATGATCGCGGCGGCCATTGTCTTTGGCCTAGCCAGCATTGCTCAGTGGTTCGTGGTTTCCGGGGTCATTGACGTCACGCCCTGGGCGCAGTTCTGGATCTGGATCGTGGCGGCGATCATCTTCACCCTCGACCTGATCTTTCTGCTCAACCGAATGAAGGCTAAGCCGGGCTACAGCTCTGTCGGCAATCGCGCCGTGGGGGCGGCGTGGACCGGCGTGGGCGTCGGCATCTTCGTCACCTGGCTCGCCCTGATGGTGATCGGGTTCAAGACCGGGGACTGGTTCCTGATGAACCTCATGCCGACCATCGTGGTGGTCGCCTATGGGTCGGCCTGGATGGTTGCGGCCTTGATGTCTCAGGCGCGCTGGATGATGGGCGTCGCCTTGGCGTCTTATGCAGGGGCTGTGGTCCTGGCCTGGTTCGCTGGCGATCAGGTCATCTATCTGGTGCACGCCGCCCTGCTGCTGCTGGTCGCCTTGGTCCCGGGTCTGATCCTGATGCGCCAGGAACCGGCGGAGGTGGTCTGACATGACCGCCACGGAACCCGTGACCGATACAGGCGACGACTTCGACATCGGCCGCATCGACGAGGTGATCCACGGCCGGGTGCGCCTGGGGATCATGGCCTATTTGTCCGGGGTGGAGAGCGCCGACTTCGGCGAACTGAAGGCCCGCTTGCAGACGACGGACGGCAATCTGTCTGTGCATTTGCGCAAGCTGGAGGAGGCGGGCTTCGTCGCCGTGTCCAAGAGTTTCCAGGGCCGCAAGCCCCTGACGCGGGCCAGTATGACGGAGGCGGGCCGCGACGCCTTCCTCGCCTATCTGGACGCCATGTCGGCCCTGGTCGCGGGGCGTTAGCCCGGACTGGCGTGCGCCGTCGAACAGTCTAAGAAAGGCGGTCATGAGCGACCGCCTTTCGCCGTTCGAGGCCATCGACAACTTCCGCGACTATGGCGGTTACGCCGTGGATGACCGTCTGCTGGCGCGCGGGCGGCTCTATCGCGCGGCGCATCAGGCGCGGGCGACGGCGGCGGACGTGGCGCGGCTGGAGGCGCTGGGACTGTCGGCCGTGGTCGATCTGCGTCGGCCCAGCGAGCGCCGGGCCCAGCCTTCGCGCCGTCCGGTCGGCTGGGCCGGGAGGCTGATCGAAAGCGACCATGACGACGGCGGCGAGGCGCCGCACCTGACCTTTCTGAAGACCGCCGACCTGACCGAGACGTCAGGCCGCGTCTTCATGATCGAGACCTATCGCCGCCTGCCGTTCGAGGCGGCCCATGTCGACCTGTTCGGGCGCTACTTCCGCCTGCTGGCCGAGGTCGAGGGGCCGGTGCTGATCCACTGCGCGGCGGGCAAGGACCGAACCGGCCTTCTGGCGGCCCTGACCCACAGACTGCTGGGCGTGGCCCACGACGACCTGATGGCGGACTATCTCGCTACCAATCAGGCCGTGGATCTGGACGGTCGGGCCGATGAGGTCGCGCGCAAGCTGACCGCCATGACCGGCCGCACGGCGTCGCACGGGGCGGTGGTCGCCTTTCTGGGCGTCGAGGCGGCCTATCTGGACGAGGCCTTCGGCGCCATGCGCGCGCACAGCGGCTCGGTCGATGCCTATCTGGAGCGCGTTCTGGGCGTGGATGCGTCGCTGGCCGCCCGCATCCGGGCGCGGTTGGCGCCGTGAGCGGCTTATCTGTTCGCCATGTCGAGACGCGCCCGTGGCGCGATCCCCTGGCGGTCGCGGCGGGGGTGAATCGACGCGCGGGCGCCCTCGCCCTGCTGGCCGGGGCGGGCGACGCGCGGGCGCACGGCGGACGCTGGTCCTTCGTGGCCTGTGAACCGGATCAGACGTTTGTCGGTCGTGCGGACGATGGGGCGCTGTTCCAACGCCTGCGTGAGCCCGCCTATTCAGACGGCGGGGTCGTCGGGTTGATGAGCTATGACGCCGGGGCGCGGCCCGCGACCGGCGAGCGGGGGGGCGACTGGCCGGACCTGATGCTGGCGCGCTATCCGGCCGTGCTGGCCTTCGATCACCAAGACCGACAGGTGCGGGCGATCGGGCGCGGGGCGGACGTCGAGGCGGCGCGCCTTGAGGCGCAGCGCGCAGCGACCTGGCTAGAGACGGCGGCCTCGACGGACACGCCCGCGCCCCCATGTGACGGCGTGATCGAAGAGGGCTCGGGCGCAGCCTATGAGGCGGCGGTGGCCGATGTGGTCGTGCGGATCGGCGCCGGAGAGCTGTTCCAGGCCAATATCGCGCGCGCCTGGATCGGGCGGCTGCAGCCGGGGCGTGATCCTTTCGAGGTCTTCCTACGGCTGTCGGCGGGGCGCGGCGCGGCCTACGGCGCCTTCTGGCGGCTGGGCGAGCGGGCGCTGGTGTCCAACTCGCCGGAACTGTTCCTGACCTTTGACGACGAGAGCGGCCGCATCGAGACCCGACCGATCAAGGGCACCCGCGCAAGAGATCCCGACCCGGTCCGGGACGCGGCCCTGGCCGCGGAACTGATCGCCAGCGCCAAGGACCGGGCCGAGAACCTGATGATCGTCGATCTGATGCGCAACGACGTGGCGCAGGCGGCCCGGCCCGGCTCGGTCCAGGTCCAGCGGCTGTTCGAACTGGAGAGCCACCCGACGGTGCACCATCTGGTCTCGACCGTCAGCGCTCAGGCGGCGGACGGCGTCGGCCCCGCCGAGGTCATGGAGGCCGCCTTCCCGCCCGGCTCCATCACCGGCGCGCCCAAGCATCAGGCCATGAAGGTGATCGCGGGCCATGAGCCGCCGCGCGGGCCGTGGTGCGGCTCTCTGTTCGGCTGGGGGCTGGGCGAGGAGGCGCGGTTGACGGCCTCGGTCCTGATCCGCACGGCGGCGTTCGAGCGTGGTGCGGACGGCTGGCGCTGGCGCGCCCTGGCCGGGGCGGGGATCGTCGCCGACAGCGATCCGCGCGCCGAACGGCTGGAGACCGAGGCCAAGTTCCGCGCCTTGAAGGAGGCCATGGTCGGCTAGGGTCGCCGAGTCAGGCGGGGCAGTCGGCGCAGACGATCCGCTCGGTGGTGCGCGGGCGGAGATAGTAGTTGCGTTTGAAGGCGATATTCTCGGGCAGGATCACGCCCGGGATGAATAGCCGATAGCCGTAATTCGTCTCCCCCAGGATCACCGTCTGACCGTCCGTGATCAGGTCGGGCGGCAGGTCGGTGATGGGATCGCCCCGCTTGCGGGCGGGCATGATGTCGGCGCCGTCGGCGTCCTTGGCGCTTTTGGCGTGACTCCATTCGACCGTGGCGACGCCGCGTGCATCGACGGTGACGCTTGAGACGCGGATCGACAGGGGGTCAGCGGAAAAGGGCCGCATGATCATGTCGCCGATCGCGAAGACGCCGTTCATATCCTCGATATTGGTGCCGCCGGACTGGGCCACCAGATCCGCGACCATGGAGGCGACGTGGCTGGCGCGGCGCTCAGCCATATAGCCCTGGGAGAATACGATCAGGCCGAAGTAGATGGTGATCATCACGGGCGCGATCAGGGCGAACTCGACCGCCGAGATCCCGCGCCGGTCCCGCAACAGGCGGCGCAGCAGCCGGATGTTCGCGGCGCGCCTCATTGGTAGGGCTCATTGCGGAAGGCCAGGGTGGTGGTCAGCATCACGCGATGATCGGTGGTGCGCGACACGGCCTGGGCGATGAAGGGTGTGACGATGGGCTGTTCGTACCAGACGCGCACCAGCACCCGATCGCCGGGATCACCCGGCATATAGGTCAGGACGCTGGGATCGAAGACGCCTGTTTTCAGCGGGTCGGCGTCCGGCGGGGTCGAGAAACCGTCGACTACGCGGATGTCGATGAAGGCGCGGCTGGGGCAGTCGGCGGCGAAGACGCTCATCTTGGCGCACAGGCGCTCCTTGATGTCTCCAATCTCCAATTGCTGTTCCTGAGCCAGGCCTGTGCGAATCTGGCGTCCAGCGTCCGAGACGGCCGTTTCGACCAGGGCGTCGACCAGCAGCATCAGGCCGATCTCCAATATGCCGAACAGCAGGATGAAGAAAGGGAAGGCCACGAGGGCGAACTCCACAGCGGTGGAGCCCTCGCGACGACGCCGACGATGCATCAGGCCCAGCCCCCGTCGCATGAGATCAGGGGGCCGTGGACGGGCGGGCGGCGGCGGGCGCGCAGCGGGCTCCGCAGGCGACCTCCACCGCTTCGCCGCCGCGCCAGACGCGCACCGATCCGGTTTCACCGGGGCTGACGGCCACCTGGCGTTGGAACAGGGGGCGGCCCAGGGCGTCGACGGCGATGATCTCGGTCAGGCCGTAGCTCTTGCCGGTGATGAACAGGGTGCGGGCGTCGGTGACGGTGACGTCGGCGATGCGCGGATTGGCCACGATCACCGACCCGGCCGGAGCGCGAAGCCGCACTTGCGTCGCCTGGTCCAGCTTGACGTCGAGCGGGCGCTCTTGCGCGAAGGCGGGCATGGCGAGCGCGAGCGTCGCGGCCAGGCCGGCGAGAAGAGAAGCTGGGCGCATGGCGGGGCCTCCGTGAGGATCAGAACGAGCGCGCGCGAGCGCCGTACGCGAACCTGACTGGCAAAGGTCAAGAAACCCTGAAATTCTCCGTTTGGACCGAGATCGGCCGTGAAATCTAGTAAACGAGAAAGTAACCATCAATATTGCGTAGCGGCGCCGAGATTTTACTCGCTCTTAAGGGGCGGCGGCGCATTGTCTCCATGCAAACGGGGGTCAAGCGGGCAAAACCGATGACCCTGATAGTGGGTCATCTGCTCGTTATTGAAAGAAGGAAGACACAATATGCGTAACTTCATCACGCGCTTCGCCAAAGACGAATCCGGCGCTACGGCCATCGAATACGGCCTGATCGCTGCTCTGATGGCCGTTGCTGTTATTGCGGCGATTGGCATTCTCGCGCCGAAGCTGGAAAGCTCCTTCACGAAGATTGGCGCTAAAATGGATTCGGTGCCCTAAAGGGCGCTGTCGCCAAGAAATGGGGCTGGGGCGTTTACGCCCCAGCCTTTTTTCATGCGTCAAGGCCGGGTGAGGAAACCGCGCCTTAAGAGATCAAGCCGCAGTATTGTGGTCATGATAGCAATCTCCTTCATGCTGTTGGCTGCCCTGCCAGTCCTGAACGTCATCGCGGCTCTGCATGATCTGACCACCATGAAGATCCCGAACTGGATCTCGGCGGTGTTGATCGTCGCCTTTTTCCCAGCGGCGTTCGCCCTGGGGTTGCCGCTAGGCGTAGTGGGCGCTTCGGTTGGTCTGGCGATCGCTATGCTCGTCGTCGGCATGGGCATGTTCGCGGCGAACTGGATCGGCGGCGGCGACGCCAAGCTGTTGGCCGCCTCCATGCTGTGGATGGGCGTCTCGGGCGGCGTGCCGTTTGTTCTTTATACAGCGTTGGTCGGCGGCGGCTTCTGTCTGCTGCTGATGACGGCGCGCAGCCATCTGCCCTTTTTCGCCCAGACCGGCC
>Ga0209941_1001567_pt1 | contig 15249 bp, 14 predicted proteins | sample ThiBiot_300_plan_FD_183945 | JGI IMG/M metagenome (GOLD analysis project Ga0209941, IMG submission 183945) | Wastewater bioreactor microbial communities from Cape Town, South Africa - Thiocy_solids_1 (SPAdes) | ecosystem: Engineered > Bioremediation > Thiocyanate > Unclassified | place: South... | reverse complement strand
CGCCTTTGCCGCGCAGATGAAATCGTTCTCGCTCAGCCCGCCGACGTCGTGGGTGGAGAAGTGCACCACGCAGCGGTCGTAGTGCACCGACAGGTCCGGATGGTGGTTCTCGGCATTGGCGACGTGGGCCAGCGCGTTCACGAACGACATCGTCCGGTAGTAGTCGGCGAAGCGGAAGGTCTTGCCGAGCACGTGGCCGTCTTCCAGCAGTTCCCAGCCCTGCAGCTGCGGCAGCAACTCGCGGATGCTGGCTTCCGACAGCCGGTGTTCATGGCCGCGGCGAGCCACGCAACGGGCTTGGGCGAGGGGGATGAGGTCGGCCATGATGTTCTCCGTGCGCGGGCTGAACCGGGATGCGGGCGATACGCAGCTGCAACGCAGCGCCGCTAGAATAGCCGGATGATCCAGATTTCCGAAGCCGCGCAGACCCATTTCCGCAAGCTGATCGAGCGCGAGGCGATTCCCGGTCTGGGCGTGCGTCTGTCCGCCCAGCAGCCCGGCACAGCGCGTGCCGACGTGCGTCTGGAATTCGCCGAGCCGGCCGAGCTTGCCGGCGACGAGTGGGCAATCGATTGCGAAGGCTTCACGCTGTGGCTTGATGCTCCCAGCGTGCCGTTCCTCGACGGCGCCGAAATCGACTACGCGACGATGGCGACGGGCGGCCAGCTGCAGATCCGCGCACCGCGGATCAAGGGCGTGGCACCGGGCGAGTCGGCATCGCTGGTCGAGCGCGTGCGCTGGGTGATCGAGAACGACATCAATCCGCAGTTGGCCATGCACAAGGGCCACGTCACCCTCACCGAGATCACCGCTGACGGCATCGTGGTGCTCAATTTCGGCGGCGGCTGCCACGGCTGCAGCATGGTGGACATCACCCTGAAGCAGGGCGTGGAGAAGACGTTGCTGGACAAGGTGCCGGGGGTGGCCGGGGTGCGCGATGTCACCGACCATGCCAGCGGCAGCGCGCCGTACATGTCGAACGGCGGGACCTGACGGAACCGGGCGCGCGTGACGACGGCACAGGACCTGATCGCCGCGCTCGAACAACGGCGCCTGCTCAAGCGGGGGCACGCTGATGCGCCGGGGGAAATGCCTGCCGGCTGGCAGCGCTGGTTCGACGCGCAGCCGCAGGCCGATGCCGGTGCCGCGCGCGCGTATATCGAAGCCTGGGTGGCGCCGCTTGCGGAGCGCCTGACCTATGCGGCGCAGGGCCGTGCCGCGCGGCTGGGCCTGCCGTTCTTCCACTTGCAGCGGCTGGCGCGCCCGCACGACCCCCGCGATGGGCGCGTCCTGCGGATCGGCGTGGGCGCCGCCGACATCGTGCTGCACCTGCTGCTGGCGGCCACGCTGCTGTGGCTGATGTACCTGCATCTGGCCGAACTGGCGCGGCAGGACGACGAGCCAGGCCAAGTGGTGCAGGTCCATTTCATTGGTCGCGGCAATGCCCAGGCGGGTGGTGGTGCGGTTGCCGAGCAGGGGGCGCAGGGCGCGCCGTTGCGGGCTTCCCCTGCCTCCCGCCGGATGCCGGCGCCTGCGCAGGAAGCCGCCGCTGCGTCCGCGCAGCCCTCGGAGACGGCGGTGCCGCCGGCGGTGGAGCAGGTCGCTTTGCCGCAGCAACAGTCGATCGATGCCAGCCGACCGGTGCCGCAGCTGGAGCAGGTGCCGACGCCGCCGGAGGCGCGCCAGGTGCTGCAGGTGAGCGAGGTGCCGCAGCCGCAGCCGGACGGATTCAAGCTGCCGCCGCCGCGCGAACGCAGCGTGGTGTTGCCGCAGGCGACGCTGCGGGAAGCCCATCCGCGGCCGCAGGTGGAGTCGCTTCCGATGCTCGAAACGCCTGCACCCCGCGCGCTGCAGCCCTTGCCGCAGCAGGCGCAGTTGCGCGCGCCGGAATTGCGCGAAAAGGTGCGGGACATCGAAGTGTTCCGGCCGGATGCGCGCCTGCAGGCGCGCGAGCGCACGGCGCCGACTGCCGATGCCACGGCGCAGGTGCGGGTGCCGCGGCCGGTCGGGCAGGTGCGTGAATTGCCATTGAAGCCGGATCCCGGCGGTGCAGCCGTTGCCGCGCCAGAGCGGGGCAACGCCCCGGCGGGCGGCGGCGCGCGTGCGGCGAGCGCCGGCGCCGGCCAAGTGCAGGCCGGCAGCGGACAGGGCGTACGAACCGCGAAGGCGGGCGGGCGTGGCGTCGCAGCAACGGGCGCCGGTGCCGGTCCCGGGTTGAAGCCGGCACCGGGCGGGTGGCCGGGCGCGGCGAAGAGCGATGACTGGGGTGCCTCGCAGCGTAACGTCGCCGGGACAGGCAATGGCGACGGCCGCGAGGGTGATGGCAAGTCCGGCCTGTTCAACGCCGACGGCAGCGCGCGCCTGCCGGACGAATGGTCCAGGCAGGACGGGCTGGACCTGGATCGGGCGGGGACCTGGCTCAAGCGGCCTGGACTGGAATACCGTGGTACGCGCTTCGACAAGTACTGGATCCCGCAGGGTACGCTGCTGCAGGAATGGGTGCGGCGCGGGATCAAGGAGCTGTCGATCCCGATTCCCGGCACCGGCCTGAAGCTGAAGTGCGTGGTGTCGCTGCTGCAGTTCGGCGGCGGCTGCATGCCGGTGGACCCGGACGTGAACGAGCAGTCGTCGACCGGTCGCGCCGCGCCCGCGGTGCCGTTCAAGCCCGAGCTGCAGGAAGACAACGGCAGCGTGCGCCCGGCGCCCGTGCCTGCGGAAAACCCATAGCGTCGATCAGCGATGCCCGGAATTGTTGCGGGGGACAGCTGATGCCCTTGCGCTGCCGGCCGTCAACGAAGCGGGCGACTCAGGCGCGTACGCCCAGCGACTGCACCATCAGTGTGCGCAGGGCGGCATCATCGCGCGCCACCGGCGGCGCGATCTCGGTCAGCGAAAACCCGCGCGCCAGCGCATCGTCCTCGTCCAGTCCTTCGAACGCCACGAACTCGGCGTCCATCAGCGCGGCGCGCGCAGTGTCGATGCTGTCGTAGGCGAGGGTGTTGCCATCGCTGTCGAAGACCTCCGCGGTCCCGGCCTCGCGTTCGCGCAGGCGTGCCCACACCACGGTGCGGCCCAGCGTGGCCAGCCACCAGCTGTCGTTGTCCGTTTCGCTCATGACAATCCCTTTCCGATGATCCACAGCACGCCGCCCATCGCGATCCCGCCCAGGATCACCAGCAGGGAGATGCGCGAAGGCGTGGCCAGCCCCGACAGGCTGCGGTCGGACGCGCTGCGATAGTCGCCGCGCAACAGCCACCACAGGGCCACGGGCTTGAGGAAAGCACCGGGGCCGAACTGTTCCACCAGCCGCGGATGGCGGTCGCGCAGGTGCACCAGGGTCAGAGGCCAGAAGATCACGAAGGCGGTGGCGCCGGCGATCGCGATCGCGAATGCGGTCAGCGCCAGGAACAGGACCAGATCGGCGTCCATCAGAACTCCGCCGACCCCGGCGCACGCGGATAGGCGATCGCATCGCGGATGTTCGCCAGCCCGCACACATAGACCACCAGCCGTTCGAAGCCCAGCCCGAAGCCGGCGTGCGGCACCGTGCCGTAGCGGCGGAAGTCGCGGTACCAGCCGTAATGGGCCGGGTCGAGGCCGAACTGTGCCATGCGCGCGTCCAGGACGTCCAGGCGCTCCTCGCGCTGGCTGCCGCCGATGATCTCGCCGATGCCCGGCGCCAGCACGTCCATCGCCGCCACGGTCCTGCCGTCGTCGTTGATGCGCATGTAGAACGCCTTGATCTGCTCGGGGTAGTTCATCACCACCACCGGGCGGCCGACGTGTTCTTCGGTAAGCCAGCGCTCGTGCTCGGTCTGCAGGTCCAAGCCCCACTCGACCGGGAATTCGAATTTCCTGCCGGACTTCTGCAGCAGCGAGATCGCGTCGGTGTAGTCGATGCGCTCGAACGGTGCGTTGATGAATTTTTCGAGGCGGGTGATGGCGTCGGGCTGCACGCGTTCGGCGATGAAGGCCATATCGTCGGCGCGCTCGTCCAGCACCGCCTTGAACAGGTACTTCAGGAAGTCCTCGGCCAGGTTGGCGTCGTCGTTGAGGTCGGCAAAGGCGATTTCCGGCTCGATCATCCAGAACTCGGCCAGGTGGCGCGTGGTGTTGCTGTTCTCTGCGCGGAAGGTCGGGCCGAAGGTGTAGACCTTGCTCAGGCTGAGGCAGTAGGCCTCGACGTTGAGCTGGCCGGACACCGTGAGGAAGGTTTCCTTGCCGAAGAAGTCGCGGCTGAAGTCGACGTTGCCCTTGCCGTCGCGCGGCAGGTTGGCCATATCCAAGGTGGAGACGCGGAACATCTGCCCGGCGCCCTCGGCATCGGAAGTGGTGATGATCGGCGTGCTGATCCAGTAGAACTGGCGCTCGTGGAAGAAGCGGTGCACCGCCTGCGCCAGGCAGTGGCGGATGCGGGTCACGGCGCCGAACAGGTTGGTGCGCGGGCGCAGGTGGGCGAATTCGCGCAGGTACTCCAGCGAATGCTGCTTGGGCTGCATCGGGTAGGTCAGCGGGTCTTCCACCCAGCCGACGACCTCGACGGCGGAGGCCTGCACCTCGAAGCTCTGGCCCTGGCCCTGCGACTTCACCAGCGTGCCGGTGCAGATCACCGCGCAGCCGGTGGTCAGGTGCTTCACCTCGGATTCGTAGTTGGGCAGGGTGTCCGGCGCCACCACCTGGATCGGCGCGAAGCAGGAGCCGTCGCTGACGTTGACGAAGCTCAATCCGGCCTTGGAGTCACGGCGCGTGCGCACCCAGCCGCGCACGGAAACCTGGCCGCCTTCCGGGACGTGCCCGGCCAGCGCCTGGGCCACGGAGATCGTCGTCATCTTGAAATCCTGCGTTGCAAGCATGAAATAGAGCGGGGAGTTTACCGGAGCTACAATCCCCGCATGGCCATTCTGCTGACCGACACCGCCCGCGACCGCATCCGCGGCTACCTTGATGCCGACCCCGCCGCCTTGGGCCTGCGCTTCGGCGTTTCCCGCAGCGGCTGCTCGGGCTGGGGCTACAAGGTGGACATGGCGCGCGAGCAGGGCGCGGACGACGTGGTGTTCGACGCCGGCGGCGTACGCATCTTCGTCGATGCCGCCAGCCTGCCGCAGGTGGACGGCACCCGCATCGACTTCGTGAAGCAGGGGTTGAACGAACAGTTCACCTTCGACAATCCCAATGTGACCGGCGGCTGCGGCTGCGGCTCCAGCTTCACCACCGGGCTGGTCCAGCTGGCCTGATTTGCACGCAAGTGCTTGATTGGCCATAATGGTCGGCTCCCGCTTGCGGGGGCTCTTGCCCGAACGCGCCTGTCCATGTCACCGGCAGGTGGCCGAGGGCTGTCCGGCCGGCATCGCGCCAGCCGCCATCCACAAGGAAACCACCATGCGTCACTATGAAATCGTGTTCCTGGTCCATCCGGACCAGAGCGAGCAGGTCCCGGCGATGATCGAGCGCTACAAGGGCGCCATCGAGGCCGGCAACGGCAAGATCCACCGCCTGGAAGACTGGGGCCGCCGCCAGCTGGCCTACCCGATCCAGAACCTGGTGAAGGCGCACTACGTGCTGCTGAACATCGAGGCCGAGCAGTCCGTGCTGGACGAGCTGGTCGACACGTTCCGCTTCAACGACGCGATCCTGCGCCACCTGGTCATGCGTCGCGACGACGCGGTGACCGAGCAGTCCCTGATCATGAAGAACAAGGACGAGAAGGGCGACAAGCCCGAGCGTCGCCGCCGCGACGACGAGAGCGACAGTGCCGTGGGCACTGGCGAATCCGATAACGCCGAAGCCGCCTGAGGAGCACGTCCATGTCCAAGTTCTTCCGCCGCCGCAAGTTCTGCAAGTTCACTGCCGAGGGCGTGACCGAGATCGACTACAAGGATCTCAACACCCTGCGCCAGTACCTGACCGAGACCGGCAAGATCGTGCCGAGCCGCATCACCGGCACCAAGTCCAAGTACCAGCGCCAGCTGCAGAACGCCGTCAAGCGCGCTCGCTTCCTGGCTCTGATCCCGTACACGGACAACCACAACGTCTGATCCCGCTCGTTGACGAGCAAGCCCGTCCATTCGGACAGCCACCGTTGCGGCGCATCGCGCGCCGCTAACGAATACGGAGCAACACCATGCAACTGATCCTCCTGCAGAAGGTCACCAACCTCGGCAATCTCGGCGACAAGGTCGACGTGAAGCCGGGCTACGGCCGCAACTACCTGGTGCCGCAGGGCAAGGCCGTGCCGGCCACCGCCGCCAACCTGGCCGAGTTCGAGGCCAAGCGCGCCGAGTACGAAGCCAAGGCCCAGGCCACCCTGGATGCCGCTTCCGCGCGCCAGGCCAAGCTGGCCGATGCCAGCGTGACCGTGGCCGCCAACGCGTCCACCGAAGGCAAGCTGTTCGGTTCGGTCGGCCCGCGCGAAATCGCCGAGGCCCTGACCAAGCAGCTGGGCGTGGAAGTGAACAAGTCGGAAGTGGTGATGGGCGAAGGCCCGCTGCGCCACACCGGCGAGTTCGAGGTGCTGGTGCACCTGCACGCCGACATCGACACCACCGTCAAGGTGGTGGTGGTGCCGGAAGCCGCCTGATACGGCCGCCAGCCAGCATGACCGCGACGGGCGCCGCAAGGCGCCCGTTTCGTTTTTACGGAACGTCGGAACGATCACTGTCGCAGCCAGTGAGATGCCCACCGGTTATCCACAGGGTTATCTGCAACGCTTGCCGACGGCGCCGACTACGATGATCGTTTCCACCGCACAACAACGACCGGCCCGCCATGACGGGCCGACAGGGGAGTCACGCTGCCGATGAGCGCAAGGTCGGGGATCCGTTCCGATGCCAGTTTCCAGACCCGCAACGAGCACCGGGTCGAGCAGCTGCGCGTGCCGCCGCAATCGATCGAGGCCGAGCAGGCGGTGCTGGGCGGGCTGATGCTGGACCCGAACGCGTTCGACCGCGTGGCCGACCAGCTGGTGGAGGAGGATTTCTACCGGCGCGACCACCAGCTGATCTACCGCGCGGTGCGCGAACTGGTGGAGAAGAACCGCCCTTGCGACGCGGTGACGGTGGGCGAGTGGTTCGATTCGCAAGGCATCAGCGAGCAGGTCGCCGGCGGTGCCTATCTGGTCGAGCTGGCCGCCAGCACGCCCAGCGCGGCCAATATCAAGGCCTATGCGGAAATCGTCCGCGACAAGGCGGTGCAACGCCGGCTGATCGACGTCGGCACTACCATCGTCAACGACGGCTTCCAGCCCGAAGGCCGCGACTCCGGCGAACTGCTGGCGCAGGCCGAATCGGCGGTGTTCGCGATTGCCGAAGGCCATTCGCGCGGCAAGCAGGACTTCACGCCGGTGCGGCGCGCGCTGGCCGAGGCGTTCGAGATCCTGCAGAAGCGCGCCGAGAACGGCGGCGGCATCACCGGCCTGCCGACCGGTTATTCCGAGTTCGACCAGATGACCGCCGGCCTGCAGCCCACCGACCTGATCGTGCTGGCCGCGCGCCCGGCGATGGGCAAATGCCTGAGTGCCGATGCCGAGATCGTGCTGGACGACGGCACCGTAGCTACCATCAAGTCGATTGTTGCTGCGCGCTCCGGCCGGGTCGCCACGCTGGACGATGCGATGCGGCTGCAACGGGCCGACGTCTCGGACTTCATCGACGATGGGCAAAAACCCACGTTTGAGGTCACCACGCGGCTTGGCCGCCGCGTGGTGACCACTGCGCCCCATCCATTCCTGACCATGGACGGCTGGAAGCCGCTGCACGCGCTCGCCGTCGGCGATCACGTGGCCGTGCCGCGACGGTTGCCGATGTTCGGCGACCAGCCGCTGCGGGAGTGCGAAGTGGCGCTGCTTGGCTACCTGATCGGCGACGGCGGGCTGACCGGCAGCATGCCGCGGTTCACCAATACCAATCCCGAGATCGTGGCCGACTTCCTCGCTGCGGTTGAAGCGTTCGGCGGGCTGCAGGCGCGCGAGGTCGAGCGTCGCCCCGGCGCGGCGGCCTCGTGGCGGGTCGGCACCGATGCCTGCGCGCTCCGCGAGAACCGGACGACATTTGCGCGGTCGCTGACCGAGGCGCTGCAGGCCGACGGGCGTTCCGCGCGGCAGGTGGCTGCCGCGGTCGGCGTGGCGCCGGCGTCTCTCTCGCATTGGGTGCACGGTAAATCCGTGCCAGCGTCCGAAGGATTGCAGCGACTCGCGACTGTCATCCAGATAGAGGCAGCCGGGCTGATGCCGGCCGGTCATGGTGCGACCAGCCGCAACGCGCCCAGTCCGTTGACATCCTGGTTGCGGGAACTGGGCCTGATGGGCTGCGGTTCGCACGAGAAGTTCGTGCCGCAACCCGTGTTTCGCCTGCCGAAGACGCAGTTGGCGGCGTTCATCAATCGTCTGTTCGCTACCGATGGCTGGGCCACCGTCCTCGCCAGCGGCCAGGCGCAGCTTGGCTATGCCTCTGTGTCCGAACGACTCGCACGCCAGATGCAGCATCTGCTGCTGCGATTCGGTGTGATCGCCAAGCTGCGCCAGCGTTGGGTGAAGTATCGGCAGTCCCGCCGCGTGTCTTGGCAGCTGGACATCACCGACGCTGAGTCGATCGCCACCTTCGCGGCGGAGATTGGCATCACCGGCAAGTCCGCCGCGCTGCAGGCGGTGGTCGACGCGATCCGTATGCGGCGTCGCCATTCCAACGTCGATCTGGTGCCGGCGGCGGTCTGGGAACGGATCGATCAGGCCAAGGGGGCGATATCCTGGGCCGAGCTTGCCCGCCGCGCCGGTTGCAGCGATTCCAATCTGCACGTCGGCAAGCGTGGGGTCTCGCGCGATCGCCTCGCTCGGATCGCCATGGTGCTGGATGATCCGTCCCTCGCGGATTTGGCCGGCAGCGACGTCATCTGGGACCGGATCGAATCGATCACCCCGGTCGGCAAGCAGCAGGTCTACGACCTGACCATCGCAGATACCCACAACTTCATCGCCAACGATGTATGCGTGCACAACACCACGCTGGCTTTGAACATCGCCGAATACGGGGCGCTGAAGTCGAAGAAGGCGGTGGCGGTGTTCTCGATGGAAATGTCCGCCGGCCAGCTGGCGATGCGCCTGATCTCGTCGCTGGGGCGGGTCAACGCGCAGCGGCTGAAGGTGGGCGACCTGGAGGACGAGGACTGGAGCCGCGTCACCGGCGCCATCGCCCAGCTCAGCGGCATCAAGATCTTCATCGACGACACCCCCGGCCTGTCGCCCGAGGTGCTGCGCGCCAAGGCGCGCCGGCTCAAGCGCGAGCACGACCTGGGTCTGATCGTGATCGACTACCTGCAGCTGATGCAGGTGCCCGGCAACAGCGAGAACCGCGCCACCGAGATCTCCGAGATCAGCCGCTCGCTGAAGGGGCTGGCGAAGGAGCTGAACGTGCCGGTGATCGCGCTCTCGCAGCTCAACCGCTCGCTGGAATCGCGCACCGACAAGCGCCCGGTGATGGCCGACCTGCGCGAATCCGGCGCGATCGAGCAGGACGCCGACATGATCGTGTTCATCTACCGCGACGAGTACTACAACAAGGAAAGTTCGCCGGACAAGGGCCTGGCCGAAATCATCATCGGCAAGCACCGAAACGGCAGCACCGGCAGCTTCAAGCTGAAGTTCTTCGGCGAGTACACGCGCTTCGACAACCTGGCCCACGACACCGTCGGCAGTTTCGAATGAGCGCATGCCGAAGATTGGCTAGGCAGCTGCGGCCGGGCGTGTTCGAATAACGCCCCATGAGCGAACTGATGAGCCAGCGGCCGACCCGGATCGTGGTCGACCTGGACGTGCTGGCCGGCAACCTGCGCGCGATCCGCGCGCACGTGGGCGTGCCGGTGATGGCGATCGTGAAGGCCAATGCCTACGGCCACGGCCTGGTGCCGGTGGCGCACCACCTGCAGGCGCAGGGCGTGGAGCAGCTGGGCGTGGCCTTCGTCGAGGAAGGCATGGCGCTGCGCCGGGCCGGCATCACCGTGCCGATCCTGGTGCTGGGCGGCATCCTCGGCCGCCAGGTCGGGCAGCTGATCCAGCATGACCTGGAAATCACCGTGTCCTCGCTGGACAAGCTGCGCAAGGTCGAGGCCGCCGCCGAGCGGCTGGGCCGCAAGGCGGTGGTCCATCTGAAGATCGACACCGGGATGGAGCGCATCGGCGTGCACAGCTATTCGTGCGGGCCGATGATCGAGGCGGCGGTGGCCTCGCGCTGGTGCACGGTGAAAGGGGTGTATTCGCACCTGGCCTGCGCCGACGATCCCACGTCGGCGATGACCGCGCTGCAGCTGGAGCGTTTCCAGGAGGCCTGCGCCCATTTCGAGCGCATCGGTGCACCCATGCCGATCCGCCACCTCGCCAATTCCGGCGGCGTACTGCATTACCCGGAGACCTGGCTGGACATGGTGCGGCCGGGGATCATGCTCTACGGCGTGCTGCCCGACCCGGACGCGCACCGCACGGTGGACGTGAAGCCGGCGCTGTCGCTGATCTCGCAGGTGGTCTATTTCAAGACCGTGCTGGCAGGGCACCCGGTCGGCTATGGCGCCACTTGGGCGCCACCGCATGACACCCACGTCGTGACCGTGCCGATCGGCTATGGCGACGGCTATCCGCGCGCGCTGTCCAACTGCGGTGAAGTGCTGATCCGTGGCCAGCGCCGGCCGATCGTGGGCCGCCTGTGCATGGACCAGTTCATGGTCGACCTGGGCCCGGACGGCAGCGCCTACGTCGAGGACGACGTGGTGTTGATCGGCACGCAGGGCGGCGAAACGATCAGCGTCGAGGACGTGGCCAAGCGCGCCGGCACCATCGGCTACGAAATCCTGACCCGGCTCAACGAGCGCGTGCCGCGTGAATACGTGGGCGGGCCAACGGCGGTCGTCTGACCAGAGCCCTGCGGGCTGCACTCCGCGTTGACCACTCGTGAGGCGGCGTGATTCACTCGCCGGGACTACCGGGGAGTGCAGGATGGCCACGTCGAAGCCGCGCCTGAAGCGTCCTGCCGAGCCATTGCGCCGGCCCAAGCGCGAACCGATGTCACGCGTGGACACCGCCTGGTTGCGGATGGAACGCCCAACCAACCCGATGATGATCACCGGCGTGCTGATGCTTGCCGAGCCGATGCAGCTTGCGCAGCTGAAGAAGGTGATCCAGCAGCGGTTCCTGTCGTATGCGCGGTTCCGGCAGAAGCCGGTCGATGGCGCGGCCGGGGCGCAGTGGGTCGAGGACGAGCATTTCGACCTCGACTGGCATGTGCGCCTGGCGGGGTTGCCCGGACGCCCGGGACGGGCCTCCGAGAAGCGCGCATTGGAGCGTTTCGTCAGCGAGCTGGCGTCCAGTCCGCTGGATCCAACCAAGCCGTTGTGGCAGTTCCACTTGGTCGAGCGCTACCAGGGCGGCTCGGCGGTGGTGGCGCGCATCCACCATTGCTATGCCGACGGCATCGCGCTGGTGCAGGTGCTGCTGTCGCTGACCGACACCAGCCGCGAATCGTCCTCGGCCTCCCGGCTCGACAAGGCCTGGCTGAAGGAACAGGCGGCCCCGGTGGCGCGCCGGGTGGGCGCGATGGAGCGCTACATGAAGCTCGGCGGCAAGGCGCTGGGGCAGGGCATGGCGATGATGCAGGACCCGTCGCTGGCCACGCTGCTGGCGAAGGAAGGCGGCGACATCGCCCGCGAGCTGGTGCATGCGCTGGCGCTCCCGGATGACCCGCCATCGTTGCTGCGCGGCCAGCTGGGCGTCAGCAAGCGGGTCGCGTGGGCCGAGCCGCTGGAACTGGAGGAGGTGAAGGCGGTCGGCCGCGCCTGCGACTGCACCGTCAATGACGTGCTGATGGCCGCCGCCGCCGGTGCGCTGCGTGGCTACATGCGCGACCGCGGCGAGGCGCTGGAGGGCCTGAGCCTGCGCGCGACCGTGCCGGTCAACCTGCGCCCGCTGGAACACGCGAAGAAGCTGGGCAACCACTTCGGCCTGGTCTTCCTGGACCTGCCGGTGGGCGAGGACAACCCGCTGCGCCGGCTGCAGCGCGTGGCCGAATGCATGAACCAGCTGAAGGAGTCGCGCCAGGCCATCGTCGCCTACGGCCTGCTGGCTGCGCTGGGCATCGCCCCGCAGCCGGTGCAGGAGATCGCGCTGGAGCTGTTCAGCCGCAAGGCCAGCGCCGTGGCGACCAACGTGCCCGGCCCGCAGCAGCCGCTGTACATGGCCGGCTGCACCGTGCGCGAGATCATGTTCTGGGTGCCGCAGACCGGCTCGATCGGGCTGGGCCTGTCGATCCTCAGCTATCGCGGCAAGGTGCATTTCGGGCTGATCGCCGACGCCCGCCTCATCCCGGATCCGGACGCGGTGGTCCGTCGCTTCGGCGAGGAATTCGAAAAGCTCCTGTACCTGGCGATGATGGGCCCTTGGGATGCGCCGCTGGATGCCGCCGCCGCGGAAGCGCTGGTGCAAGACGCAACCGCGGCTTAACGCCACGGCGCCCGTTCACATTCAGGCCACGATCCGCCGCCTAGCCTCATCGCTGCAACGCCCCCGTGCCATCCAGACGAGGAATTACGCAATGAAGCCGCATTTCAAGCTCGCCATCCTAGGCGTGTGCCTGGCCACCATGACCGCCGGCTGCGCCACCTACACCGGCCAGACCAACGATCCCAACGATCCCAACCGCACCAAGCGCGGCGCGCTGATCGGTGCGGCCATCGGCGCCGCCGCGGGCCTGCTCAGCGGAGACAGCGCAGTGGAGCGTCGCCAGCATGCGATGGTCGGTGCCGGTATCGGGGCGCTCGCGGGTGGCTCGATCGGCGCCTACCAGGATCGTCAGGAAGCCGAGTTGCGCCGCGCCACTGCCGGCACCGGCGTCGATGTCAGCCGCGACGGCGACGTCATCAAGCTGAACCTGCCGGATGGCGTGACCTTCGACTTCAACAAGACCAACGTCAAGCCGCAGTTCTACCCGGCCCTCAACACCATCGCCGGCACCCTGCGCGAGTACAACCAGACCATCGTGGAGGTCAGCGGCCATACCGACAGCATCGGTACCGATGCGATCAACCAGCGCATTTCCGAGCAGCGCGCCAATTCGGTGGCCAGCTACCTGATCGGCCAGGGCCTGCAGCGCGAGCGCTTCGAGATCGTCGGCATGGGTGAACGCTATCCCATCGCCAGCAACGACACCGATTCCGGCCGTGCGCTCAACCGCCGCGTGGAAATCCGCCTGCTGCCGCTGCGTTCGTAAGCCGCACGGCAATCGTTCCACCGGGGCGGGCCGCGCAATGCGGCCCGCTTCCGTATCCGGCGGATGAACGGCATCCTTCCCGGCCTTGTGAATGCCGCCACCGCCCCTATACTGCGGGTGTCGGTAAAATCGATGCTTCCCGGGGGTGCACTGGCTTCGACGGGGGTCGCGAAATTACTTGGCGCATGCCGAGGGGGTAGCTTTCCTCGTTAATCCAGCTGCAAAACTCTAGTTGCCAACGACGACAACTACGCTCTCGCCGCTTAAGGCGTAAGCCCCGAACCCACTTGTGCCCGTGCTCGTGGATGTAGGGTCATTATCACGGAACCGGCTGTGATGGCTGCCTGTCAGTCACGGCTTAACCAAAACAGGCTGGTCCCGCGGTGCGCTTTGCACACCGTGCTGCTGCGGGACGAGACCCAACGGTGAGCTAAGCATGTAGTGCCGGGGATGGAGTGCCTTCGGACGCGGGTTCGACTCCCGCCACCTCCACCAATATTGAAACCCCAACCGTTCTCGGTTGGGGTTTTTTCTTGTCTGATCGCGCCGGTTCCCGCGTGTTGTTGGGGGTTCCTGCGGAAGCCTGCGGACTTCGCCAGCCGCCCGAATTGGCCGTTCCGGGCCACATTCCACTCTCTCCTGGCCATTCCTCGCTCCGACCTCGCTCCCTGGAACTGGCCCGAAGTCCGCAAAGGCCGCAACGCAGGCCCATACGAATCAATGGGTTACGCGCGGACGAATCAAGCGGTTGGATTGCAGCATTGGCTACCAGAGTGAGCAAGCGTCCCTAGCGCAAAGCCAGCAGACCTACCCTGCGTGTTGTTCGATCTGTTCAAACAGTTTCTGCGCAGCGAGCCTGGCAGCGGCGTCTTGCGCCGGAGCAAGCGGTTCAAGATCCACCCCGTCACGACCTGCGACATAGGCTGAACCGCCGACGTCATCGTCATAGTCCGAACCGTCTTCGTTGATCGCGTAATGCGCGTCCTGGGTCAGATCCGTTCCAACCAGCCGGGAGAGGTACACCCACGTCCAGCATCGCTGCAGGTCAGCGTGGTCGTATTCCTCAATGAGCTGGAGCATGGCATCCGTGTCTCCGCTCTCGGCAGCAAGGGTCAGCCAATGCTTGGCGTCTGAAGTGCGGCCCATGCGTTCTGCGATAGCCGCAATCGCCGCCGGGTAAGCATCGACGCCGTGGCGCGGCTGCTCGAAGAAGGACGGATCGTCAAATCGATCCGCCAAGTCGAGAAGTGCATCCTGATTCCCCAGTCGACTGGCCTCCCTCAGGTGCCGCGAGTACTTCTCGGCTTGAGCGAGACGAGCCTCGTGGGCTTCGGCCCACTCCTTTTCCACCCCCGTCAGGACACGGCCCTGCTGCCCCTGGGAGTACCAATAGGAACTTCCAGCGTCCGGGTCGTCTTCATCGTCAGGGGCGTGTATCAGCGCCAGCGCGTAGTGAGCCAGGGCATTGCCCTTACTAGCCGCCGCAGCCAATCCATCTAGAAGGATCGGTCCGAACGCCTCGTCGGTAGGGTCGAATAGCTCATCCTCGTCGTATTCGAGCTCTTCGTCTTGGCTGGACGACTCCCCTCTCAGGCGACTGACCAATGACGAGATGCTGGCGACACCGATTTGGCGCTCTGCCAGGAAAGATTCCAACGCCGACGACGCCAGAATCACGGTGTCAGGTTGATACCCAAGCTCGATGCAACGCCGCTTGATGAGCGCACTTTGCGGGACCACCCGCCGGTCGTTCTGGCGAAGTTCCGTGAGCACGGTGTCAACGCCAAACGCGGCGTGAGAGTTGAAGCCGAAGGAAGCTGCCAACAGCTCGTAGACGTGGGCTCGCTTGAATGAGCCACCAGTGCTGGCCTGAAGGTGCTTCTGCGCGGAATACGCGAGTTCTTTGATTGTCATGACAAACCTTTCCTCAATGCCACGCCGATTTCGGGTCAGGCGCACACGTTTAAGTCCCCGACGACGAGGCTCAAAGAGAGGTTTTCAGTGACAG
>Ga0209941_1001561_pt1 | contig 15280 bp, 8 predicted proteins | sample ThiBiot_300_plan_FD_183945 | JGI IMG/M metagenome (GOLD analysis project Ga0209941, IMG submission 183945) | Wastewater bioreactor microbial communities from Cape Town, South Africa - Thiocy_solids_1 (SPAdes) | ecosystem: Engineered > Bioremediation > Thiocyanate > Unclassified | place: South... | reverse complement strand
GGCAGCCTTCCTCAACGGCATCGGCTGGAATTTCCTGACCATCTCGGTCGCGGCGTTCCTGCTGTGGACGGGCCGGCGCGCCCAGCTCGCCCGCGCCTAGAGATGCGAGGCCAGTTCGAGCGGGTAGTCGTCGTTGTCGGCGTCGCGCAGGGCCGCCAAGCTGCGGTTGTCGAGCACCTCGGCGATCGCGTGGCGGACTTCCAGCATCATGTGGCGGACCTGGCAGACGGCTTCGTCGCAATCCTCGCAGCGCTGGTATTGCGTCTGGCTGGCGCATGGGATCGGCGCCAGCGGCCCGTCGAGCACGCGGATGACGTGGCCGATCCTGATCTCGGAGGCCGGCCGGGCGAGCCGGTAGCCGCCGCCCTTGCCCTTGCGGCTCTGGACGAAGCCGGCATTGCGCAACTCGCCGAGAATGGCGTCGAGGAACTTCTTGGGGATGTGGTTGGCCGAGGCGATGTCGTTGACGAAGGCCAGCTGGCCCGCCGGCAGGCCGGAGAGGTGCACGAGGGCCTTCAGGCCATATTTTCCTTTTTTCGTGAGCATGCCGGGAAGTTCGATTGTCCGATCATCGGCAATAGCGGCGGGCGCGCCGATATACAACGCCAAAGCCGTTGATTTCCGGCGATTCTTGAATGACGGCAGGCCCGGCGCGGCAGCCGGGCGGGCGGCCGTCAGCGCTTGCCGTAGATTTGGTCGAGCAGCGCGCCCTCGGCGAAATGCTCCTTCTGGACCTTTTCCCAGCCGCCGAACACGTCCTCGACGGTGACCAGGCGGACCGGCGGGAACTTGTCCTTGAACTCGGCGGCGACCTTTTCGTCGCGCACCCGCAGGCTGTACTCGGCCTCGATCTTCTGGCCTTCCGGCGTGTACAGGAATTCGAGGTAGTTCCTGGCGAGGTCGCGGCTGCCGTTGTCGTCGGCGACCTTGTCGACGATGGCCACCGGGAATTCGGCAAGCAGGCTGAGCGAGGGCGTGACGGTCTCGTATTTGTCGGTGCCGTATTCCCTGGCGATCCCCTGCGTCTCCGATTCAAAGGTGATCAGCACGTCGCCGATGCCGCGTTCGGCGAAGGTGGTGGTCGAGGCGCGGCCGCCGGTGTCGAACACCGGCACATGCGAAAAGATCTTGCCGACGAATTCATGCACCTTCTCGGTATCGCCGTCGAACTTCTCCAGCCCGTAGGCGTAGGCCGCGAGATAGGTGTAGCGGGCGTTGCCGGAGGTCTTCGGATTCGGGAAGATGATCTGCACGTCGTCGCGGGCGAGGTCGTCCCAGTCCTTGATGTTCTTGGGGTTGCCGGCGCGCACGAGGAAGGACGGCAGCGAGTAGAACGGCGAGGCGTTGTCGGGAAAGCTCTTCTGCCAGTCAGGCGAGACGTAGCCGTTCTTGACCAGGAAATCGATGTCGGGAACCTGGTTGAAGGTCACCACGTCGGCAGCCAGCCCCTCGACGATGGCGCGCGCCTGCTTGGAGGTGCCGGCATGCGACTGGTCGACGGTGACGCCGGGATTGTGGGCGACATAGGCCTTGTTGATGGCGCTGAACAGTTCGCGCCCGACGTCGTAGGAAGCGTTGAGCAGCTTGTCGGCCGACCAGGCCGAGGCGCAGGACAGGAAAAGACCCGCGGCGGCGGTTGCGGCAAGCAGGAGGCGTTTCATGGAAGTCTCCGGTTTCAGGATCGTCGCATCATATAGCCGCGGGCGAGCGCCGCCCGCGAGGCACTGTGCGGCGGGAAGGGGAGAGCTGGTAGAAATTCTATCTTGTTTTTTGGGATTACGGAGCAATCCCTGCCATGGGTACGGCGCTCATCCGGCGTTGTCCGGGAAAACCTTCCAGCGACGCGGCCGGAAGGCCAGCCGGCTTTTCTGCGCGGCCGGATGGTCGACCGGCAGCTCGATCTCGACGCGCTGGCGGTGGCCGCCGATCTCCAGTTCCACGCGCCGCGTGCCGGCGACACGGCGGCTGGCGGCGACGGTGCCGGCGATGCAGCCAGAGCATTCCTCCAGCAGGTCGACGTCGTGCGGGCGGAAGAACAGGCTCGCCTTGCCGGCGGGCGCGCCCTGGGCGGAAAGGCCGATGGGGCGGTCGGCGATCCACAGCCCGCCGTCCTCGACCTTGACCGGCAGCGAGCTCGATTCGCCGATGAAGCCGTAGACGAAGGGCGAGTTCGGCGTGTCGTAGACCTCGTCGGCGGTGCCGACCTGCTCGATGCGGCCCTGGCTCATGACGACGACGCGGTCGGCGAGTTCCAGCGCTTCCTCCTGGTCGTGGGTGACGAACACGGTGGTGTGGCCGGTGGCGTCGTGGATTTCACGCAGCCAGCGGCGCAATTCGCGCCTGACCTGCGCGTCGAGCGCGCCGAACGGCTCGTCGAGCAAAAGCACCTTCGGCTCGATCGCCATGGCGCGCGCCAGCGCCACGCGCTGCCGCTGGCCGCCCGAAAGCTGGGCCGGATAGCGCTTTTCCAGGCCCGACAATTGCACGAGGTCGAGCAGTTCGGAGGCGCGGCGGCGGATTTCGGCGGCCGTCGGGCGGGTCGCGCCGGGGCGGACCTTGAGGCCGAAGCCGACATTGTCGGCGACGCTCATGTGCCTGAACAGCGCATAATGCTGGAAGACGAAGCCGACGTTGCGCTCGCGGATGGTGCGCTCCGAGGCGTCTTCCTCGCCGAAGAAGATCTTGCCGGCGGTCGGCTGTTCCAGGCCGGCGATCAGGCGAAGCAGGGTGGTCTTGCCCGAACCCGAGGGGCCGAGGAGCGCGATCAGTTCGCCGGAGCGGATGTCGAGGGAGACGTCGTGCAGGGCGGCGAACGTGTCGAATTCCTTGCGCACATTGGCGACGCGAACATCCATGGGTTTGCCTTTCAATGTCCGCGCGTTGCGGCGATTTCGGCGCCGTAGCGCATTTCGAGCAGGCTTTTCAAGGCCAGCGTGACCAGCGCCAGGCCTGCCAGCAGCGAAGCGACGGCGAAGGCGCCGGCGGCGTTATAGTCATTGTAGAGGATTTCGACGTGCAGCGGCATGGTGTTGGTCTGGCCGCGGATATGGCCCGACACGACGGATACCGCGCCGAACTCGCCCATGGCGCGCGCGTTGCACAAAAGCACGCCGTAGAGCAGCCCCCATTTGATGTTGGGCAGCGTCACGTACCGGAAGGTCTGCCAGCCGTTGGCCCCGAGCGAGATCGCGGCTTCCTCGTCCTTGGTGCCCTGTTCCTGCATCAGCGGGATCAGTTCGCGGGCGACGAACGGGAAGGTGACGAACACGGTCGCGAGCACGATGCCGGGCACGGCGAACAGGATGGTGATGCCGTGCGCCTTAAGCCACGGCCCGAGCAGGCTCTGCGCGCCGAACAGGAGCACGTAGACCAGGCCCGAGATGACCGGCGAGACGGAAAACGGCAGGTCGACCAGCGTGGTGAGGAAGGCCTTGCCCTTGAACTCGAACTTGGCGATGGCCCAGGCCATGCAGACGCCGAAGACGAGGTTCAGCGGCACGGCGATGGCCGCCACCAGAAGGGTGAGCCGGATGGCCGAGATGGAGTCCGGCTCGGCCAGCGCCGACAGGAAGAAATCGAAGCCCTTGGCGAACGCCTGGATGAACACCAGCACCAGCGGCAGCACCAGGAATATGCCGAGGAAGGCGAAGGCGGCCGCCATCAGCGCGTAGCGGACCAGCCTCGTCTCGGTGATGCCGGAGGCTTCCCGATGGGCCGGGTCGGCGGCGAAAAGGGTGGGATCAGCCATAGCGCTTGCGGCTCCAGGACTGGATCAGGTTGATGACGAGCAGCATGGAAAACGAGATCACCAGCATGATCGCCGCGATCGCGGTGGCGGCCGGATAATTGTACTCCTCCAGCCGGATGACGATCAGAAGCGGCGTGATCTCCGACACGTTGGGCAGGTTGCCGGCGATGAAGATGACCGAGCCGTATTCGCCGACGCCGCGCGCGAAGGCGAGCGCGAAGCCGGTCAGGATGGCGGGGGTGAGACCCGGCGCCAGCACGCGGGTGATGGTCTGGAGGCGGCTCGCGCCGAGCGTGGCGGCGGCTTCCTCCACTTCCTTGTCGATCTCCTCCATGATCGGCTGTACCGTGCGCACCACGAAGGGCAGGCCGATGAAGATCAGCGCGACGACGATGCCGAGCGGGGTGTAGGCGACCTTGACGCCGAGCGCCGAAAGGGGCGCGCCGAGCCAGCCGTTCGGGGCGTAGAGCGTGGTGAGCGCGATGCCGGCGACCGCCGTCGGCAGGGCGAAAGGCAGGTCGACCATGGCGTCGATGATGCGGCGGCCGGGGAAGCGGTAGCGCACCAGCACCCAGGCGACGAGGGTGCCGAACACGACGTTGACGAGGGCGGCGACGACCGCCGTGCCGAAGCTGATCTTCAGCGAGTTCACCGTGCGCGGGTCGGTCGCGATCGCCCATAACTCGCTCCAGCCGAGGGCGGCCGAGCGCCAGGCAAGCCCCGAAAGGGGAATGAGGATGATGAGGGTGAGGTAGGCAAGCGAGAGGCCGAGCGTCAATCCGAAACCCGGAATGACGCTCGGCTTCCTGAACCGCCACCCCGCTTCAGTCGCGGGAACCGTGGTCATGTCGTCCTTGTCGTGTCCTGTCCGTAGCGCGGCCTATTGGGCGGGTTTGTAAATCTGGTCGAATATACCGCCGTCGCCGAAATGGTAAGGTTGTGCTTTCTTCCAACCGCCGAAAAGCGGGTCGTCTATGCTAATAAGCTTGATCTGGGGCTGCCTGGCCAGGTCCTCGGGCGGCACCAGTTCCGGTTCCGAGGGGCGGTAGTGGTTCTTTGCGATGATGCCCTGCGCCTCGGCCGAGTAGAGATATTCCAGATAAGCCTCGGCCACCTTGCGGGTTTTCCTGGCGTCTACATTGGCGTCGACGACGGCGACCGGCGGCTCCGCCAGAATGGAGGTCGGCGGATAGACGACGTCGAACCTGTCCGCGCCGAACTCGTCGAGCGCAAGATAGGCTTCGTTTTCCCAGGCAAGCAGCACGTCGCCCAGCCCCCGTTCGGCGAAGGAGACCGTGGAGCCGCGCGCGCCGGTGTCGAGCACCGGCACATGCGCGAACAACTCGCCGATATACTGCCTGACCTTGGCTTCGTCGCCGCCGAATTGCGCGTTGGCCCACGCCCACGCCGCCAGATAGTTCCAGCGCGCGCCGCCGGACGTCTTCGGGTTCGGGGTGATGACCTCGACGCCCTCCTTGACCAGGTCGCCCCAGTCGTTGATTGCCTTGGGATTGCCCTTGCGCACCAGGAAGATGATGGTGGAGGTGTAGGGCGCGGAATTATGCTTGAACTGGCCGCGCCAGTCCGGCCTGATCTTGCCGCTGTTCTCGACGATGGCGTCGATGTCGCTTTCGAGCGCCAGCGTCACCACGTCGGCGTCCAGCCCGTCGATGACGGAGCGCGCCTGCTTGCCGGAGCCGCCGTGCGACTGCTTCACGGTGACGGTTTCCCCGGTCTCGGCCTTCCAATGCCTGGCGAAGGCTTCGTTGTACTGCTTGTAGAGTTCGCGTGTCGGGTCATAGGACACGTTCAGGATGGTCGTGTCGGCGAAAGCAAAGCCGAGCGTGCCGAACTGGACGGAACCGGCGACCAGGGCGGCAAGAAGCGTCTTGAAGGCTGGCAGCGTCGTGAAGTGAGGCCTGTTCATGATCGAACTCCCTTGCTGATGCCATAACTCTACTAATTTTGTAGAAATTGAAAGTGCGCCGATGTTGCGTTTTCCGCTTCATCCGGGCAATTTTTTCCTGCGCGGCGGCCTATTCCACGAACACTTTCACGCTTGCGGCGCGACCGGCGGCGTCGATGACGGTCAGCGTCGAGTAGCCGGTACCGTCCGGTAGCCAGGTGGCGGTGCGGCGGCGGTCGAGGCCGGAAAGCGGCTTGCCGTTGGCGAGCCAGCGGAACGGTGCGCGCCCGCCTTGCAGCTTCAGCACCAGCGGCGTGGCGGCGTTCTGAGCCGCGCCGAGGTCGACATGCGCGCCCTGCGGCGGAAAGACGATGCGCGGGGCGGGCTCGCTCGGCCCCGTCGCCGCCAGCCGGTCGGCGCCGAATCGCGCCTGCGTCACCGGCAATTCGTCGCGCCGGGGATTACGGACGCCGGCGGGGCGCGGCGGCAGCGGCACGGCGGCGAGGCCGGAGCGGGCGAAGCCCTCGAACAGGATCGGTGCCGCCCACACGTAGCCGGACAGGCCCGGAACCGCGCCCGCGTCGGCGCGGCCGACCCAGACGCCCAGCACGTAGCGGCCGTCGAAGCCGACGGACCAGGCGTCGCGATAGCCGTAGGAAGTGCCGGTCTTGTAGGCGATGGCGCGGGGCAGGGCGCCTTCCGGGGGCCTCACGCCGGAAAGAATGTCGGCGACCTGCCATGTCGAGGAGGCGTCAAGCAGCGTGGTGGCGGGAGCCGATACGGCCGTCCTCTCGGTGCCGTCGCGCAGCATGTGCACCGTGCCGCCGTTCGCGAGCCCCGTGTAAAGCTGGACCAGATCGCGCAGCGTGACGCCGACGCCACCGAGGCCGATCGCCAGCCCCGGCGCCTCGTTGGCGGGCAGGGCGGGGGAGACGTCCGCCTGCCGGAAGCGCGCCATCAGGCGGGCGGGGCCGACGGCGTCGAGCACGCGGATCGCCGGCACGTTGAGCGACAGTTGCAGCGCCTGCCGGATCGACACGTCGCCCTGATAGGCCATGTCGAAGTTCTTCGGCCGGTAGCCGGAAAAGTCGGCCGGGCTGTCGTCGATCAGCGTTTCCTGTGCCACCAGCCCCTGCTCGAAGGCGAGCCCGTAGATGAACGGCTTCAAGGTCGAGCCGGGCGAGCGCAGCACCTTCGTCATGTCGATCCAGCCGGAGCGGCCGGCATCGAAATAGTCGGCCGAACCCACTTCGCCGAGGATGTCGCCGGTGCGCGAATCGGCCAGCACCATGGCGACGGATAGCTTCGGTCCGAGCCTTCCGGCGGCGTTCCTCGCCACCGCTTCCAGTCCTTGCTGCACGCTTTTTTTGATCGTCAGCCTTGGCGGCGGGCCGCCTTTCTCGGATCGGCGCAGTGCGGCGTAGGCAAGGTGCGGGGCGAGCGCCGGCAGCGCGAGGCGGGCTTCGGGCACGGTTTCGAGGGCGGCGCGGGCGGCCTCGCGCTGCCCGAGCTTTCCGGCGGCGACCATGCGCATAAGCACGCGGTCGCGGGCGGCCTGCGCGGCTGCGGGATTGCGGTCCGGCCGCCGCTTTTCCGGCAGTTGCGGCAGGGCGACGAGCAGGGCCGCTTCCGATACGGTGAGCCGTTTCGGCTCCTTGCCGAAGTAAGCGAGAGAGGCTGCGCGCACGCCTTCCAGGTTGCCGCCGTAAGGGGCGAGCGTCAGGTAGCGCTCGAGGATCTCGCGCTTGGAAAGCCGGCGCTCGATCTGCACGGCGCGCAGCATCTGCCGGAGCTTGGCGCCGATGCTGCGGCTCTCGCGCGGCTCGATCAGGCGCGCAAGCTGCATCGACAAGGTGGAGCCGCCGGAAACGATGCGGCCGCTGGTCGTAAACTGGAGCGCGGCGCGGCCGAGCGCCAGGAAATCGATGCCTGCGTGATCCCGGAAACGCTTGTCCTCGTACGCGACGAGCATGTCGAGGAACTGCCGGTCGATCCCGTCGAGGTCGGTTTCGAGCCGCCAATAGCCGTCCGGGGTGGCGAAGGCGCGCAGCAACTGCCCGTCGCGGTCGAGCACTTCGGCCGAGACGGCGACATGGTCGGAAAGCGGCGGCGGATAGGCGCGGTCGAGCTGCCGAAGGGCGGCCGTCGCCAGCGCAATGAAAGCGATGCCGGCGGTGGTGACGACGGCGAATTTTCGCAGGCCGGTCATGAAAGGGGGGCGCTGCCAACGCCGGGAGGCGGATGGCCGGCCCCCTCATCCGGCCGCTTCGCGGCCACCTTCTCCCCGCCGGGGAGAAGAGGCGGCTGCCGTCGGCGCTCTCCTCTCCCCCACGGGGAGAGGTCGCCCGAGCGAAGCGGAGGGCGGGTGAGGGAGGTGGTCATGGACATCGATCCTTACTCTCCCTTCACCTCCATCATGCCGGTGGCGGTGCGGGCGGAGAATTGCGGGCGGTACATGTCCTCAACCACCGCCGCCGGATGCGCGTAGACGCCGGGCGTGACCGCGCGCACCACATAGGCCAGCGTGATCGAGCGGTTGCCGTCGTCGCTGCCCGGGTTGAAGGCGGCGACGAAGCGGTCGTCGCGGAATTCCAGATGCGCCGCCTCGGTCTGCCCGAGCCAGGAGAAATTCGACAATTGCGCGCTGGAAACCAGGCTCGGGTTGTCGATCTCGAAGCCGGCCGGCAAAAGATCGGTGACCAAAAGGCGCGACGGCCAGTCGTTCAGTTCCCTGATCTTGAGGACCACGACATAGCGCTCGTTCTGCGCGGCCTCGGTGACGTTCGCCTCGGCACCGTCGAGCGTGTAATAGGTGCGCTCGATGGTGAAGCCGTCGCCGCCGGCCGGCAATGGCTGGGCGGGGGCGGCGATCGTGGTGACGACCGCCTGCAAATCGGCGGTGCCGGTGTTGGCGACGGTGAGCGGTTCGCCGGCGATCTCGCTGCCGGTGAACTCGGCCGAATAGGCGCCGCTATGGGCGGTGCCGTTGACGGTGAGCGAAATCGAATCGTTGCCCTCTTTCAGCGCGCGCGCCGCAAGCAGCATCCACGCCTGGTCCTGCGTGCTGGTCCAGCGGGTGTCGGCGCGTTCCTTCGCCACCAGCTTGACCAGTTGCGGGACGACCGCCGGCACCGGCTTGGTTTCGGCTGCGAGCGACAGCATGGCGGCGCCGTCGCGCAGCGCCGAGCCGTAGTCGGAGCGATACCAGTCGTATTCGCCGATGCCTTCCGCCAGCCGCAGGGCGGCGGCGAAGGTGGCCTCGGAGCGCTGGGTGTCGCCGTAGAGCGCCAGCGCCGCCCCCAGTTGCGCCACCGCCATCGGGCTGGAGAAAGCCTCAAGCCGGGTGTCGGCATAGTAGCGCAGGTCGCCGACCGACGCCTTCTTGTTGCGCGCCAGTACGTAGAGCGCATAGGCCATGGCGCTGCCGCGGCTCTGCACGTCCTGGTCGTAGCCGAGCGCGTTCTGCAAATTGGCGAGCGCCTGGGTCATGGCGCTTTCGGGCACGTCGTATTTCTGCTCGCGCGCCCGCGTCAGGAAATCGGTGACGTAGGCGTCGAGCCACAGATCGCCTTCGCCCGGACCCCACAGGCCGAAGCCGCCGCCGGAGCCCTGATTGTTCAGCACCTTGTAGATCGCGTCCTGGATGCGCTTGGCAAGGTCCGCGTCGGCGGCCATGCCGACGCCGGCCGCCATCTCGTTGAGGTAGAGCAGCGGCAGGGCGCGGCTGGTCGTCTGTTCCGAGCAGCCGTAGGGATAGCGGTCGAGCGCCATCAGCAGCGACGGCACGTCGAAGGCGGCGGCCTGCGAGACGCCGACGCTGACGGAAGCGCCGTCGAGCAGGCTTTCGGCCAGAAGCTGGCGGTCGATGTGCAGCGCGCCGCCGCCGGCCTTGAGGTCGGCGACCATGCGGGTGGTGACCGGCAGTTGCGCCGGGCGGATCGGCAGCGCCAATGTCTGCTCGACGCCGGTGCCGTCGTCGTTGGAAAGCTTTACGGTGATGGTGGCGTCGCCCGCCGAAACGCCGATCAGCGGCACGGTGAAGGACTGCCGCTTGCCGTCTGCGAGCGTGAGCTTCTGCGGCACGCCGTCCTCGCCGACGGAAAGCCCGCCGTCCGCTTCGATCGACACCGCATAGTCGCCGTCGGGCGCATCGGTGTTGGCGACGTCGAGCCGCATGGTGGCGGCGTCGCCGGGGGCGAGGAAGCGCGGCAGGCCGGCGGTGACGACGACCGGATCGCGGATGATCACGTCGGCGACGGCGTGGCCGACCGCGTCGTCGGTCCAGGCGACCGCCATGACGCGTGCCGTGCCGTTGAACTGCGGGATGTCGAAGGTGACGAGGGCCTTGCCCTCGGCGTCGAGTTCGACGATGCCGGAGAAGAAGGCGACCAGCTTTTCGGTCGGCGGCTCGCCCTGCGCCTGCATGTTGGCGCCGTCGCCGCCGGTGCGGAGCTTGCCGGCGACGCCGAGCGAGCCGTCGATCAGGAGGCCGTAGAGATCGCGCAGTTCAAGCCCCATGCGGCGCTGGCCGAAGAACCAGTTTTCGGGGTCCGGCGCCTTGTAGTTGGTGAGGTTGAGGATGCCGACATCGACGGCGGCGACCGTCACATAGGCTTTCTCGCCGGGTTTTGCGCCGGAAACCGCGACCGGGATGGCGAGTGGCTGGCGCGGCTCGGTCTTTTGCGGCGGCGACAGCGTGACGGAAAGCTTCTTGCCGGCCGGGTCGATCTTGAGCCATTTCACGCCGATGGCGCGGGCGGGCATGCGCGAAGCCTGCGCCTCGCCCGGCCGGAACAGGGTGGCGGTGACATAGGCGCCGGCGCCCCAGTCCTCGCCGACCGGAATGTCGATGGTAGCGCCGCCCTCGGGCACGGTGGCCGTCATCGTCTTGAGGAGCGTGTCGGCGCCGATGGCGACGAACAGCTCGCCGGAAAAATGCGGCGAGACTTTCAGCTTCGCCACCTCGCCGGCGGCATAGGTCTCCTTGTCGAGCGCGATTTCCAGCCCGTCCGGCGTCTCGGTCGAGGAGGCGCTGACATACCAGCCGGCGTCGAACTCGTAGCTGGTGGCCGGGCCTTCCGGGTCGGCGGTCTCGACTTCGAGCCGGTAGCGGCCCCAGTCGACCGGCAGCGAGACGGCCGCTTCCTTGTCGGCGTCGAGATCGACGCTGCCGTCGGCGACAGCGCGGGTGAATTCCACCGCCTCGTAGCGCCACGAGCCGTTGCTGCGATACCACTGGTAATTGCGCTCGACCTTGACCAGCGACCACGCGGCCCCCTTCAGGGCGGTGCGGTTGCCGTCCGCGTCGACGGCGATCAGGCCGAACCTGGCGGTGCCGCCCTGCGGCACCTCGTCGCCGGAAAAGTCGGGGCGGATGCCGATCATCGCGCCTTGCGGGCGCATGCCGATGTCGAGCGAGCGTTCGACGGCGCGCCCGCCCGTCTCGCGCATCCTCACCGTCACCCTGGCGTTGACCAGCCGGGTCGTTGCCGGAAGCTGGTCCGCCGAGACGGGAAAGCTCGCCTTGCCGTCGTCGCCGACCGTGGGCAGGCCGGCCAACGGCGTCACCTGCGCCTCCATCGCCTCTTCGTCGGCAAGGCCGAAGGAGAAGCCCTTGTAGCGGTCCCAGCTACGGGTGGTGGAAAGCGTCAGTTCGCCTTCGAGCGCCAGCCCGGCCGCGGGCGCGCCGTAGAGGAAGCGGCCGTCGACCGAAACGGTGGCGGTTTCGCCCTGCGCCATCTCCTTTTTGTCGGAGGAAAGATCGAACTCGATGCGGTCGGGCACGAAGTCGTCGACCAGAAACATCTGGCTGGCCACCGCCGGCTGCTTGGGGTCGGTGTGGACGGCGACCGTCCAGGTGCCGCGCATGGCGTTGGCGGGCAGTTCCAGGTCCACGGCATGGCCGCCGGCGGCGGCGCCGTCGCTGACGATGCGGCGATCCTCGACGCCGTCGGGCCGGGTGAAGACGAAGGTGAGCGGCAGCTTCGCCACCGCCCGGGCGGCGCCGTCGCGGGCGAGCGCCGAAACATGCACCGTCTCGCCGACGCGGTAGATGCCGCGCTCGGTCCAGGCATAGACGTCGAGCGCGCCGGGGGCGGCCCGGCCCTCGACGCCGCGATCGGAAAGGTCGAAGCCGGCGCGGCTCATGTCGAGGAAGACGAAGTCCTCCTCGCCGTTCTTCGCCATCAGCACGGCGGGAACCTGCCCGCCTTCGCCGCGCGTGACGCCCGGATTGAAGGTGACGCGGCCCTCGGCGTCGGTGGCGGCGGTGCCGAGGATTTCGTTGTTCTTGGCGAGCAAGGTCAGTTCTGCGCCGGCGACCGGCTTGGCGGTGGAAAGCGAGCGGGCAAAGACGTTGAGGCCGTCCTGCCCGGTATAGGTGGTGAGCCCGATGTCGGAGACGACGAACCATTGCGTTGCGCGCGAGTTCCAGCTTTCGCTGCGGTCGTTGAGCGGTTGGGCGGTCAGCACGTAGACGCCGGGCTTGCGTTCGGGCAGCGCCTCGTCGACCGGGAAGGCGGTAGTCACTTCCTTGTTGAGATCACCGGCGATGTCCATCCGGCCTTCCCAGACCGGCTCGCCCAGCTGGTCGGCGATGGAATCGATGTCGTAGCCGTCGAGCTGGCGCAGGAACTGGTAGCCGGAAAGCAACTGGGCGAGCGCCCGGTCGCCGATCCTGAACAGCTTCAGGTCGGCCGCGTCCATGTTGACGCTGACCAGCGGGATGCCGCGCCTCGTGCCGGCCGGAAGCACGAAGCTGTCGCCAGTGAAGCGGGCGGACGGGGCGCGGTCCTGCACATAGATGGAAAGCACGGTGGGGGCGGCGATGACTTCGCCGATCGCGGCCGGCAGGCCGGCGCGGAAGGCGATGCTGTAATGCTTGCCGTGTTCCAGCCCTTCCACGCAGATCTGCTTGTCCTTGGCCTCGATGCCCTTGGGCGGGCCGCCGTCCACGGTGACGAACTGGGCGTAATCGACGCCGCTCCTCACCAGTTCCTCGGAAAGCTGGGCGCAGACGCGCGGTGCGCTGGTGTCGGCGTCCACCGAGTGGTCGACGATGCGGAAGCCCTTGCGCGCCTTGAGGTCGCTATAGGCGGAAAGCACGGCGGGCGCGTTCACCAGCGCCAGGCTCGCCTCATAGGCTTGCAGGGCGGGGCGGTAGAGGTCGCGGCTGTCCAGCCCTTCGGCCAGGACGGCGAGCGCTTCGGCGCGGGTCGCCGCGGTGCGCGACAACTGGTAGGCGTTGAAGGCGGCGGAGGTGGCGTGCGCCTGCAGGATCGAGGTTTCCGTGCCGCCCGACGGCTGCACCGCCAGCGTCTGGCGCGCGAGTTCCAGCCAGACCGCGCCGTCGCCCGGCGTAACCGAGGCGATCGCCTCGTATTTGAGCATGGCGTTGCGGTGGTCGCCGGCGGCCGCCATCTGTTCGGCCGCCTCGCGTAGCGTGTTCAGCCCTTCCTCGGGCTTGTCGTAGCCGGGACCCGCCAGCGCGTTCTTATATTGCTGGGTCTGGTCGGCCATCCAGGCCGGGAAGAAGGAGAGCGCCGGCGGCGCGCCGATGTCGGGGTCGCCGTCGAGCGTCACCACCTTGCCGGCGGTGGCGCCGTTGAAGGGCTTCAGCGCGTTGAAGTCGGATTTTAGGAAGCACCACTTCGCCTTGTTGTTGTAGGTGAAGGCGCGGCAGGCCGGGTCGCCCAGGCACTCGGCCTCGCACTGGTCCAACGTGACGTTCTGCTGCGAACGCAGGTCGAAGCCGAAATAATCGGCGTTTTCCGTGGTGACGACGCGGCGGACATCGGCTGCCTGCGCCATGCCGGCGACGACGAAAAACAGCAGGGCAAGGACCGGAAAACAACGGGTTGCACGCATCGCCATGACATCCCTCCAGACGGTTGGCGTCCATGTTCAGGCTTAGGCGGGGCTTGTCAACCGCAGCCGCTCCCCGCGTTCCGGCCGCCGGCGGTTTCCTTTGGCGCCGTTGGCCGCTATGTCTGCAAACAGGCGGGAACGTACAAGGGAGTCACGTTTTCTTGCGCTTTTGCAAGAAGGTGTGAATTCCAACCGACGGCAGTTTCAGACAAGTGGTCGTCGTTCCTTTACGACCGCTTCAGACTTTCACTGCAATTTTAGGTTTTGGCGCCAAGGTTAACGGATGCAGGTCAAAAAAGGGCAAGCGGGAGAAAACGGGGCGCCGGCGCGCACCCTTTCGCGCGTCCTGTGCTCGGCCCTGCTCGGATCGGCCCTTATCGGCGCGGCAGGCGGGCCTGCGGCGGCGTTCGAGATCTTCGGCATCAAGCTATGGGAATCGGCGGCCGACAAGGAAGACGCCGAGATCGTCGATCCGCTGCGCTACGCGGCCAGCATCGAAGCGCCGGAGGCGGATGCGGATTTGAAGAAGGTGCTGGAAAACGCCTCCGCGCTGAAAGGCGACGAGGAGCGGCCGGTCTCGGGGTCGCTCGGGCTGATGACCAAGGCGCGCGGCGACCGCGAGCAACTGGTGGCCGCCCTTTATGCCAATGCCTACTACGAAGGCGTGGTCGATATCGTCATCGCCGGCCGGCCGCTGGACGAACTGCCGCCGGATGCCGAGTTCAACGGGCCGCAGCCGATTCCCGTTTCCGTCACGGTCCGGCCCGGTCCGAAATTCGTGCTCGGCAATATCCGTCTCGAAGGCGACGCGGCCGGGCTGATGGGCGCCGACTACGGGCTGATCGCCGGCGGCGACGCCAGTTCCGTCGCCGTTCTCAAGGCCGAGGCGCGGATCGTGCGGGCGCTCAAGGAAGAGGGCAGGCCGCTGGCCAAGGTCACCGACCGCGAGATCGTCGCCGACCATGCCACCTCGACGCTGGACGTGACGCTGACGCTGGCCGCCGGTCCCGTCGCCGGCTACGGCGAAACGGCGGTCGAGGGCACGAAGGCCGTGGACCGCGATTTCACCGCCTACATGGCGGGGCTGAAGCCGGGCAAGCGCTATTCGCCGGAGGAAATGGACGAGGCGCGCGAGCGGCTTCTGGCGCTCGAAGTGTTCTCGAGCGTGACGCTGAAGGAAGCCGATGCGCTGGATGCCGCCGGCAACATTCCGATCGACGTCGAGGTGAGCGAGCGCAAGTTCCGCTATTTCGGCGTCGGTGGCACGGTTTCCAACACGGAAGGGCTGGGGATCGAGGGCTATTGGGGCCATCGCAACCTGTTCGGCCGCGCCGAGAAGCTGCGCATCGAAGGGTCGATCAGCGGCATCGGCTCCAACGACATTTCCAAGCTGAACTACAATGCCGGCATCCTGTTCGAGAAACCGGGCGTGGTCGGGCCGGCTTCGAAATTCTTTGCCAACCTGAAAACCGTCTACGAGCACCCCGACGCCTATGACCGCTTCTCGACCAAGGGCGGCGTCGGCCTCTCCTACGAGCTGACGCCGAGGCAGACGGTGTCGGCGGAAGTGGCGCTCGATTATTCGAGGATCACCGACGCTTTCGGCAAGCACGAATACCTGATCGCCTCGGTGCCGCTGCAATACGTCTTCGACAACCGCGACAATAAACTAAATCCGACCAAGGGGTTCCGGGCGTTGGCTTACGCGGAGCCGAGCTACGACCTGCTGAACGGCGCGACCTTCGTCAAGCTGAAGGGCG
>Ga0209941_1001558_pt1 | contig 15315 bp, 13 predicted proteins | sample ThiBiot_300_plan_FD_183945 | JGI IMG/M metagenome (GOLD analysis project Ga0209941, IMG submission 183945) | Wastewater bioreactor microbial communities from Cape Town, South Africa - Thiocy_solids_1 (SPAdes) | ecosystem: Engineered > Bioremediation > Thiocyanate > Unclassified | place: South... | reverse complement strand
CCCGCCGGCGTCGATCACCGTCACCGACCGCCCCGCCTTCGCCAAATAGTACGCGCAGCAGGCCCCGACCACCCCGCCGCCGACCACCACCGTCTTCCTCGGCTCGCTCATGGCCGCAGCCCCTCCCCGAACGGATCGGCCGGATCGATCAGGAGCGTCGCCTCCGCGGTGACGAACGCCTCGCCGGTGACGACGGGAAGGACGCGGCCGTCGTCGCCGGGCCGGTACGACCCTTCGAAGACGCTCCCGACGACGCCCTCCTGCCGCCAAATCTCGCCGGGCTTCAGCTTGCCGTCGGCCGCCAGACAGGCCAGCTTGGCGCTCGTGCCGGTGCCGCAAGGACTGCGGTCGTAGGCCAGGCCCGGGCAGAGGACGAAATTCCGGGCGTGGTTCCGCGGGTCGACCGCCGGGCCGAACAACTCCACGTGGTCGATCTCGGCGCCGTCGGTCCCGGTCACGCCCGACGCCTTAAGCGCCCGTCGGATCGCGACGGCGCGCGCCGTCAGCGCCTCGGATTCGTCCAATCCGATCTTCTCGTCGATCGGCGTCAGGAAGAACCAGTTGCCCCCCCAGGCGACGTCGCCGACGACCGGGCCGAGGCCCTCGACGTCGACGTTCACGTCATGGCGATATCGATGGCTCGGCACGTTTTCGACCGACACCCGCGCGCCGCCCTCGTACTCGAAGCCGACGACGCCGACCGGGGTGTCGAGCTTGTACCGCCCCGGCCCGATCCGTCCCAGGTGGGCGAGCGTCACCGCCAGGCCGATCGTCCCGTGGCCGCACATCCCCAGAACGCCGACGTTGTTGAAGTAGATCACGCCGGCCACGCACCCCGGCTCGTGCGACGGGACGAGCAACGCCCCCACCAGCACGTCCGACCCCCGCGGCTCCTCGACCACGGCCGAGCGAAAGCGGTCGAACCGCTCGCGAAACCGTTCGCGACGCGCCGCCAGCGGGCCGTCGCCCAGATCCGGCCCCCCCTCGACCACGACCCGCGTCGGCTCGCCGCCGGTGTGGGAATCGATCACCTGGATGCGTCGCATTCGTGAATTCCTTCGCGCCCGGAGCGGGCGCGTCATGCCTTCTCCCCTTGAGGGAGAAGGTGCCCCGGAGGGGCGGATGAGGGGTGGCGTAACCAAAAGCCCCTGGAAGCGTCCCCCTCATCCGGCCTTCGGCCACCTTCTCCCACAAGGGGAGAAGGGATGTTCATATTCGCCTTCGCCTGAATCACGCGCGATCGATTGATTATTACCGCCTACGGCTTCGGGCGAGTCTCGATCCCGCGACGGACCACGGCCAGGATCCGCTCCCGCTCCTCGCCCGAGAGCGGCTTGCGGGGCTCGCGGACCCACTCCGAGCCCAGGCCCGTCTCTTGCGTCATCAGCTTGATGTACTGGACGAACTTCGGATAGGTGTCCAGCTTCATCAAGGGCGAGAACCAGCGGTAAAGCGCGCGGGCCTCGTCCCAGCGGCCGGCCTTCAGAAAGTCCCAAAGCCGCTGGTTCTCGGCCGGGAAGGCGATGCCGGAGCCGGCGACCCAGCCGTCGACGCCGTTGATCGAGGACTCCACGATCAGGTCGTCGACCCCCGTGAACAGGGCGAATCGGTCCCCCAGAAGCAACCGGATCTCGACGATCCGCCGGGGGTCGGCGGAGCTTTCCTTGACGGCGACCAGGTTGGGGACGTCGGCGAACCCGGCCAGCCGCGCGGGAGTCACGTCGACGGTGTAGGCGATCGGGTTGTTGTAGAGCATCCAGGGAAGGTCGGTGGCCGCGCCGACCTTGCGGAAGAAGGCGTCGGCCTCGTCGGCGTCGGGTCGGTAGACCATCGGCGGCATGATCATGAACCCGGCCGCGCCGTCCCGGGCGAAGTCGCGGGCCGCCTTGACCGCCGCGGCGGTGGAGGTCTCGGCGATCCCGGCCACCACCGGGACCTTGCCGGCCGCGGCCTTGACCGCGGTTCGGACGACCTCGCGCTTCTCGTCGGGGCTCAAGGTCTGGTTCTCGCCCAACGAGCCGATCATCACCAGCCCGCCGACGCCCGAGGCGACCATCGCCTCGACGTGCCTCCCGGTGGCGGCGGCGTCGAGCGACTGATCCTCGCGGAACTGGGTCGTCATCGCCGGAAACACGCCCGCCCATCGCTCGCTCATCTTCGGTCCCTCCGCGCCCGTCCACCGAACCCGTCGCCGATTCTAACGGACGCGGGACGTGGAAGCCGCGGCGGGGCTACGATCCGCGAGGCGCCCGACCGCCGGGGCCGCGGAGGTTCGGCGGCCGGGGACGGACGAACTCGTAGGGGAGCGTGGGCGGCCGGGGACGGCCGAGGTATCGCAAGATCCCAAGCCCGCCGAAGAAGACCGCCACCACCAGGGCGACGGCCAAAAACGCGAAGTACATGGTCGCGAAGACCAGGTTGTCGGCCTCGTAGTTGAGGAACTGGAACAACCGCAGCCTCGAGGAGTTGACCGGCAGGTCCTTGCCGACCTGGTCGAAGGCGCCCAGCAGAAGCGCCTCGCGCTGCTCCATCTCCTCGGCCTGGATGCTGTCGCGCTCGGAGGAGTAGGAGTAGTGGACCTTGTGGCCGATGATCATGAAGTTGATCAGGACCGCCGCCCCCAGCGCGCCGCTGGCGAACTGGGCGACGCTGAGGTACGGCCGCAGGGTCGCCTCCCGCTCGGGGTCGGGGCTGGAGCGGGCGTCCATGGCGGCCATGAACATGCCGACCCCCATCCCCATCAGGAACCGCCCCGGCGCCAGCTCCCACTGGCCGGGGGCCTGGAACCAGTTCAGGTCGGCCACGTCGCGGATGTCCCAGTACGGCCATTCCATCATGTACTGATAGGACATGTTCAGCCCGACGGCCAGGATCAAGAGCCCGACGACCGCCGTCAAGATCCCGTAGTCCGCCCGGCCGTACCGCCTCCCCATGTGGGGGGCGGTGAACAAGGCGAGGGTCAGCGCGACCGCCATGCCGATCGGCATCGGCCAGATCATCCAGGCCCGTTCCCAGGTGCTCAGGTTCACCATCGTCCCGCCGTAGACGTTGATGATGTAGCCGTGGAAGAACTGGCAGATCCCGCCGAAGGCGAACAGGGCCAGCCGCGGCCAGTTCTCGCCCAGGATCCGCATGTCGATCTGGGGCCAGGCCAGGAAGAACGAGACGACCGCGGAGCAGGCGAAGACCGTCGTCGCCGCGGCGATGTCCGGACTCTCCAGCCAGCCGTGCAACTGGCCCCAGTGCAAGACGTAGATCAAGGCGACGGTCGCCAGGATCAGGCTGGGGAGGTATGACGGCGGCCGTCGCGGCGGTCGCGCGGGGGCCTCGCGGATCGGCCCCATCGACATCAGCGCGACCAGCCCCAGCGCCGCGGCCACCCCCTCGAAGACGAACCCCTGCCGCCACTCCGACGACTCGTACATCATCGTGGCCGCCGCGACCGCCCCGGTGCCGACCACCGGGCAGAGGATCACCGCCCAGGCCACCGGCCGCCTCCAAGTCGGTGGCAGCAGCTTGGGCGCCGAGTAAATCACCATCCCGGCGCCAGCCCCGGCCACCGCCCGGCTGATCAGGAAGCTCGAAAGCGGGTCGCGGAACTCGATCCCGGTCAACGCCGGGCCGATGATCGCCAGCACCAGGCCCGTCCGGGTCAGGCTCCGGTGCGACCGCCGCCGCGACAGCGCCGGACAGGCCAGAATCATCACCGCCAGGCTGAACAGGTAGCACGACTGCAGCGCGTAGACCTCCGCGGCGACCCAGCCCTGGCTGACGCCCAGCTCGCGGAGGTTCATCGTGTGGCCGCCGGTGACCAGGAGCACCGCCACGAAGGCCAAAAGCGGGCGGCCCTCCAGCGCGGCGCCTACGAACCGGGAGGGCCCGGAGGGCCGCCGGCCGTCGTCGCTAATCGTCGCCATGGACGTTTCTTCCGTTGTCTTCCAGACGGTTGATCCAGGCGAGGTTCATCCCCCGCGGCGTCTGGACCGTGAGCGTCGGCGGCAGGGGGGTCGCGTGCCGAAGGTCCTTGAGCGCCTCTTGAAGATGATGGAACGCCTGGGCGACCGCCGTCTCCCGCTCCGCGGGCGACATCCCGGCCCAGCCCTCCCCGGTGGTCAGGATCACCGGCAGCCTGGGCTCGGCCTGGAAGACCCCCACCCCGTACGGCTGCACGATCGGCGTCGGCGGCAGGACCTCGATCTTGCCGTACAACGGCTTCTTGTCGGCGCTGACCTGGCGCGCCCCCCAGGACTTGATCCCCTCGGCGATCTCCAGAAGCGCCGGGTCGGTGATCTGGTTGGAGGTGTACGCCGGCGGCAGCGTCCCCGCCGGCGCCGCGCGGGGGGGCTTGCACCCCGTCGCGCCCAACCCCGCGGCCGCCAGCAGGGCCAGCGCCGCCCTCCATCTCCTCGAGTGGTTCATCATGTTCATTTGTGCTTCTCGACCTTCGCGTCGGCGGCCGGGTACAAAACGGTCTCCCACTCGCGGGAGACCGGCTTGATGGAGGTGGTCCCCACGACGATCTCGAACGTGTCGCCCGGCTCCAGCCGGGCCTCGACGCCGCGCTGCAGGGTGGCGTAGGCGAGCCCGACCGCGGCCCCGATCCCCATGCCGCCGCCGATGAACGTCATGTTGCCGCCGGAGAACTGGGCGCCGATGCTGGCCCCGGTGCCGGCGCCCTCCAGGCCCATCAAGGTCGTGAGCATGGCCCGGCGGAACCGGGTGACGAAGCGGCGGTCGTTCATGTCCATCCGCCAGGGGATCACGTTGGTCCCGCCGTCGGCGGACTGGACGAGCTGGGTCATTTGCATGGCGACGTAGCCGGGGCGGCCGAAGCGGCTGGGGGGCTTGATCTCGGTGACGACCCCCCCCACGAAGACCGGACGCGGCGGGGCCGGGTCGAGGATCTCGGCCATGAAGCGGTCCCCCCGCTGGATCGCCGCGTGGCCGTTGAGCAGTCGCTCGCCGGGGGCGTAGCCGTCCACGGGGAGCAGCCGGCAGACCCGAAGGGTGACGTTCATCCCCGCCTTCAGGACGATCGGCTCCTCCGGCCCGGTCGGGGCCGTCCCCGCCGCCGACAACTCCGGCGCCACCGTCGGCTTGGGGGGGAGCTCGACCGGCTGGAACGTCCCGGCCTCCTCGTCCGTCAACGGCGCGGGGAGTCCGCCGGGCCCCATCCCCTCCTCGGGGAAGCTCGCCGCCCCGCCGTCCAGCGGGCCCAGCCGGCCCCCCGGCAAGGGCGCCAGCCCTCCCGCTCGCGACGGGTTGCGGATCGTCGGCGAGGTCGGCGGCGTCCGCGGCCGCTCGACCGTGAAGGCCGACGACGGATTGGGGGCCGTGGGGATCGTGAACGTCCCGCCCCCCTGCGCCGCGGTCCCGGAAAACGGCGACTGCGCCGCGCAGTCCCCGGCGAGCCCCAGGATCGCGACCGCGAGCGTCCCGCCCAGGGCGATCGCGAACCCGCCCCGACGCGGCCTGTCATCGCTGCTCATGGTTCCCTCCATCCGGGGCCAGGGCCGTCCGTTGGATTCGCTCGTCCCGGCCCGACCGCCGCTGGCTCCACTTCGTCGACAGCCAGGGCTTCCAGCGCTCGGTGAGCGTCTCCGGCGCCGGCTTCTGCAGGTCGGTCATCCGGGCGATCCGCTTCCGCTCCACGTAGTCGAGCAACTGCTCGGTGGAGCGGAGCACGTCGAAACGGGCCAGTTGCAGGTTGTACCACCGCGTCCAGCGGTTGGCGTCGGCCCGCAGCAGGTTGACCCGCCGGCCCAGCACCTCGACCCAGATCGCCTGCTTCTCCTCGTAAAGGTGTTCCAGCCGCTCCAACTGCTCCTGCTCCAGCTTCAACTCGTGTTCGCTGAGCTCCCACTCGCGGATCGCCTGCCGCCAGCGGTCCCAGGAGTTGCCGGCGTCGGAGGCCACCTCGATCAACGCGCCCTCCAGTTCGAGCTGCGACTTGACCACGTCCAGCCGCGCCTCGCGGATGCCCGACCACAGGCCGACGTCGATGACCGGCAGGCCGTAGGTCGAGCCGAAGATCGCCCCCAGGGTGATGCCGCCGTTCTTGGCGGGGTTGGTGTTCTTGAAGCCCAACTCGGCCGGCAGCCGGCCCTCGCCCAAGAGCCCCAACACGCTCCGCTTCTGTTGCAGCCGGGCGATCCGAAGCCCGGTGGCCCGCAGCCGCACGTCGACCCGCTGCTGCTTGGCCAGTTGCACCGCCTCCTCGCGCGAGCCGGGGAAGTCGGGCATGTAGCCTAGGTCCACCTCGTCGGGGTCGTTGAGGTTGAAGTCGTAGGCCTCGTCCAGCGCGATCGGGACGAACGACTCCTGCGGCAACAAGAGCCGGCTTTGGTGCAGGACCACCGCCAGCTCGCGCTGGGTGATCCGCGCGTCCTTCTGCAGGTCGGTCAACAGCACCCGGGCGCGGTGGTCGCCGACGGAGGTCTCGGTGACCTCGACGTCGTGGGCCTGCTGCTTGCTGAGCTTGCGGCGGGTCAGGGCCAGGGTCTCGGCGGTCAGGTCCACCCCCAGCCGCGCGGTGCGGATGCCGTACTCGATCTGCTTGGCCTCGAAGTAGCGCTGGATCGCCAGCATCATCTGCGAGCGCCGCACCAACTGCTCCATCAACTCCTTGGCGTACACCCCCTCCTCGGCGATGGGAAGCGCGGTGATGTGGCCGGAGGGGGTCATGGGGAAGTACAGGTTGGTCCGGTTCAACGACGCCTGCTGCAGCCCGGGAGAGCCCTCCAAGAGGGCGCCGCCGGTGACGTCCGGCAGGATCATGACCTTGCCGGGGCCGCTGAACTGGTTGAACGCCACCGCCAATTGCGGCAGGTTCATCAGGGGGACGAACTCCTTGAGGGCCTCGAAGCGGGCGACGGTCGCCGTCTGGACCGCGATGTTGGCCTGGATCGTCTCGACGTTGGCCAGGCTCTGGCGGATGGCGCCCTCCAGGCTCATCGGCGCCGGCGGGCCGGCGGGGGGGTCGACGTCGCCGGCGGCCGAGACGCTCGACGGCTCGGTGGTCACGTCCTCCCGACGCTCGGCGGCGGTCCTGGTGCTCGGCGCCGCGATCGGACGGTCGGCCGGCGGCTCCAGGCCCGTCCGCGGCGGCGGAATCTCCACGCCCGCCGCGGCGGGGGGCGGCGGGGCCTCCGCGGCCGTCGGCAAGGCCGGCGCGGCCGGCGGCGGAACGGCCGGCGGCGGCGCGGGGGCGGCCTCCTCACCCCTCGAACCCGCCGTCACGCCCAGAAGCGCCACGAGCACGGGGAATACGGACGTCGGCCGGCGACGACGCGACGGCGCGATCGGATCGGGGGCGTCCGGCTTCGTCGCCCGTCCTCGGCTTCGGTTCACCATCCTTGGCTCCCCTGGCGCACAATGTTGGTCGTGTCGATCGTGACCCGCGTCGACTGGCCGGGCCGGATCCGGTTCTGGTAGTTCTCCTTGTCCGAGAACCGAATCCGAACCGGCAGGCGTTGCACGACGCGCACGAAGTTGCCGGTGGCGTTGTCCGGCGGGAACAGCGAGAAGACCGCCCCGGAGCCCCCCGCGACGCTCTCCACCCAGCCGTGGAACGTCTTGTCGGCGATCGCGTCGACCGTGATCGACACCGACTGCCCGATCCGGACGTTGGGCATCTGGTTCTCGCGCAGATTGGCGACGATCCAGAGGTTGTCGAAGTCCAACGGCACGATGCTCAAAAACGGCTTGCCGGCCTCGACCGTCCGGCCGACCTGCAACGTGCGACGGCCGACGATCCCGGCCCTGGGGGCCCGGATCAGCGTGTCGCTCAAGCGGATCTTGGCGTCCCTGAGCTTGGCCTCGGCCAGCATCTGCTGGTGCCGCAACGCCTTGGCCGTGTCCGACGCGATCGTCGGCTGCTTCTGCTCGGCCTCGGCCCGGCCGACCATCGCCTCGGTGTTCTCGAACGCCTTCTTGCTCTGGTCGAGCCGGTCCTCCGCCTCTTGCAACTCGAACTCGCTGGCGAGCACCTGGCGCTCGGCCGCCTTGATGTCGCTGTTGAGCGAGAGCACCTTGGCGATCGACTCGCGATAGGCGGCCTCGCGGTTGTCGAACTCCTGCACCGGCACGTCGCCGGTGTGGGCCAGGCTCTTGTAGCGGTCGTAATAGTACTTGGCGTTGGTCTGAAGCGCCTCCAACCCCGGCAGTTGGGCCTTCAACGACGCCAGCTCCTCCTTCTCCATCTCGTGCAGCCGCGCCTTGGTGGAGACGGCCTTCTCCGCCGCCGAAACCGCCCGCTCGGCCTCGGCCTGCTTCGCCTCCGCGGCGTCGAGCATCGACTTGCGGTCGTCGGCGGTGTACACCGTCGTCACCTCGGCCGCCTCCGCCGCCTGGTCGGCCTGCTGGTACTCCGCCAGCGCCTGATCGACGGCGATCTGAAACTCCACCGGGTTGATCTGGGCGATCGGGTCGCCCGGCTGGACGTACATGTTGTCGTCCACGAACATCGCCACGATCTGGCCGGTCACGTCCGAGGCGATCGGCGTGATGTTGCTGACCACGTAGGCGTTGTCGGTGTAGACGTCGGTGCGGGTGCTCCACCACCAGTACCCCGCCTCCCCGCCGATCGCCAACATCGCCGAGAACAACAGCAGGTAAGTCCTCCCGGAGGCCTGGTCGACTGACATTGCTTCATTTCCTGTCGCATGGGATCCGACGCCCCGCCCCGACCTCCCCCGAGAGGCCGATCCGCGACGTCCTCGATCGTTCCCGACGCGCCCGTCGATCCCCCGGCGTTCGCCCCCCCGCGCCGCGACGCCGCCGTTGCCGGCCCGCCGACGACGCGAGTGAAGTCCAAGTCTATTCTAGATCGGCAGCCGCCTCGGGACGCGCCAATAATACCGACCGCGACGACGGCGCGGGTAATCGCGACGGCGCGTCGCCCTCGGATCGCCCCGACGCCGACGGACTCGCGCGAGGACGCGACGGCCGACCGCCGCCGACCTCGCCGTGACGCCCGCGTCGAACGCCCCGCGAGGCCCACCATTTATTAAGATCGTTACATGATCCGTCGCGGTCAAGAGCGCTCCGCCCCCGCGCTCCGCGATCGACGATCCTAGAAGCCCACCTCGACCCCCTGGCACTGGGCCCCCGACTCGTCGATGGACAGTCGGACCCGGCAGCGGTCGGTCTCGACGGTCACCGCGTACGCCCCCGGGATTCGGGGCGTCAGGTCGATCGAGCGGATGGTCTGACCTTGAAGGCCGATCAGGGCCTTGTTGACCTCGTCGAAGGTCCGCTTGACCGTCGCCCCGCGGGGGGTCCGCCAGAACAGCCGCGCCGCCGCGGCCTCGGCCGTGGGCCCGTGCATCTTCCGCAGTCGGCCGCTCCCCAGGCTCAATTCCAGCACCCGCCCCAGCGGGTCGAGCAAATCGTCGGGGACCTCGCCCGCCGCCACCGCCGGCGCGAGCGGCGTGTACAGGTTCCGCGCCGGGGATTCCCCCAGACGGTCGAGAAACGCCGCCACCTCGTCGCGGAGGCACTCTTGCAACTCGGGGTCGAGCTTCATCGGTGAACGGGCCTCGCGAGCCTGGATCAAGCAACGAAAACGCCGCGCGACGCAAGCAAGGACGAAGCCGCGTTCCGTCCCCTCTCCCGGTGGGCTGACGACCCGACACTTTTTCGGAGGCCGCGGCGATCATCGCCTTCTCCCCTTGAGGGAGAAGGTGGCCCGAAGGGCCGGATGAGGGGTCGACCGGCGTCGCGTTTCGGCGTAAGCCATGGGAGGAAAGCGACTTCGATTCCGATGGCCTCCGGCCCCGCCCACCCCCGTCCGGCCTTCGACCACCTTCTCCCTCAAGGGGAGAAGGCCGTTAAGCGCCGGCTTGCGTGAGAGTCGCATGCGGGATCCGATAAGTGTCGGGTCGTCAGCCCGGTGGGAGAGGGGACGGAACGCGGCTCGCTCCTCGCCGCCGCGCCGCCTTACTGGTCCTCCAACTCCGCCCACTCCGTATCCACGTCCAGCTCCTTGAACTCCGCCTGGTCGCCGAGGATGGCGTGGACCTCGTGTTCGAAGCCGCCGGTCTCGATCGGGCAGTGCATCCCGCATTCCTTGGGGGCGTTGGTCTCCCACCACCAGCGGCCGGCGCGACTATCCTCGCCCGGCTTGATCGGCCGGGTGCAGGGGGTGCAGCCGATGCTGGTGTAACCCTGGTCGTAATACGGGTGGTACGGCACGCCGTACTCGCGGACGTAGGCCCAGACGTCGTCGTGAGTCCAGTCGGCCAGGGGGTTGAGCTTGACGATCCCGCCGTGGTCGTGGTCCAGGTCCACCTTGCGGATGTTCGACCGGGTCGCCCACTGGTCGCGACGCAGGCCGGTGATCCAGGCGTCCAGACCCTCAAGCGCCTGGGTCAGCGGCACCACCTTGCGGACGTGGCAGCACAGCAACCGCTTCTCCAGGCTGTCGCGGAACAGGTTCATGCCGTGCTTGCCGACCATCCGCTCGACGTGCTCGGCCACCGGGAAACGGACGTCGACCTGGATGCCGTACTTCTTGCGCACCGCGTCGATCAGGTCGTAAGTCTCCTGGGGGAGCCGGCCGGTGTCGACGGTGATGACGTGGAAGTCCTTGGTGATCTGCCGGGCCATGTCGATCAGGACCAGCGTGTCCACCTGGAAGCTGGTGACGATCGCCAGCCGGTCGCCGAACCGCTCGAAGGCCCACTCCAGCATCTCCTCGGGTTCCTTGTCGTCGAACTCGATGGCCAGCTCGCCGGCCTCGAAGTCGTCCATCAAGGGCGCCCGATCCTCCCGCCCGATCTCCGCCTTGCCGCTCATCGCTCCCGTGCCTCCGCGTCGTGACTTACAAGGTCCAGGAGGCGTCCCGCCGACGGCGGAGCGGAGCTCCGAAACACGCGCCGATCCCCGCTCACTCCGCGACGGCCCCGCGCGCCAGGGCCGTGAGTTCCTCGTCGCTATGACGGGTGAAGAACTCCTGGATCGTCTCGCCGTCCCGGCGATCGCCGAGATAGCCGGTCAAGAGCCGCTCGACGTGGTGCTTCACCTCGGCGCTTCGGACCCGGCGGATCACCGCCTTGGCCACCGCCGCCTTGGCGCCCAGCCCGCCGCGGAGCAAGAGGTCGTAGGCCTCCTCCTTCCCCTCGGGGGTCTTCAACGTGGTCCCCTGAATGCCGATGTCGCCGACCCAGTGCTGGCCGCAGGCGTGCGGGCAGCCGTCGACGTACAGCCGCAGATCGGCCGCCGCGGGGCCCAACCGCGCCTCCAGGTGTTCGATGATCTCCTTGAGCCTCGGCTTGGTCGCCCCCACCGCGAAGTTGCAGTTGGGGTCGCCGGTGCAGCCGATGCTGTGCCCTCGGATCGGGTTGACGTCCAGAGTCAGCCCCGCGTCGTCCCGCATCCGGGCCAGGGTCGAATCGATCTTGTCCTCGGCGACGTTCGTGAGGATCAGGTTTTGCTCGCGGGTCAGCCGGATCTCGCCGCCGAGCGACTCGGCCACGTCGGCGATCCGCAAGATCTGGTTGGAGTCGACCTGGCCGAGGAACACCGGGAACCCGATATGGAACAGCCCCGCCTGGGGCTGCGGGTGGATCCCCATGTGGTCGGTGCGGCCGATCGGCCGGACCTCGTCCTTCAGGTCGGTCAACCGTCGGCCGATCTTCGCCTCCACGAACTCCCGGATCTTCTCCGGGCCGTGGTCGTCGACCATGAACTTGAACCGGGCCTTGGCCCGCGACATCCGGTACTTGAGATCGGCGTTCCAGATCTGGAGGATCGCCTCGGGGACGTCCAGCGCCTCCTCCGGGCTCAAAAAGACCCCCATCGACTTGCCGATCCGCGGCGACGCCGACAGCCCGCCGCCGACCCAGACGTCGAACCCCGGCGCGCCGTCCTGGATCGTGCCGACCAGCGCGACGTCGTGGATCTCCGGCCCGTTGCAGTGGTACGGGCAGGCCGAGATCGACCACTTGTGCTTCCGCGGCAGGTCGCCGTACTCCGGATTGCCGGAGAACCGACGATGCGCCTCGAGCAGCACCGGGTTGGCGTCGAACCGCTGCTCGGCGTCGACCCCGGCGACCGGGCAGCCGGTGATGTTCCGCAAGACGTCGCCGCAGCCGCCGCGGGTGGTCATCCCCCCCGCCTCCAGCCGGGCGAAGATCTCCGGCATCGCCCCCAACCGGATGTAGTGGAGCTGGACGTCCTGCCGGGTCGTCAACTCGGCCTGGCCGCGGCCGTACTCCTCGGTGAGCTGGCCGACCAGCCGCAGCTTCGCGGGAGACAAGATCCCGTTGGGGAGCTTGATCCGCATCATCAAATAGCCGATCTTCGGCTTGTCGTGGTAGATTCCGTGCCACTGAAGGCGGAGCATGTCCTCCTCGGGCACTTCCTCGTAGTTCGCCGCCGCCAGCCGGTCGTACTCGTCGGCGAGCGCGTAGGGGGTCTTCTCCTTCTTGACGCGCTCGACGTAGTTGCGCCGCAGCACCTCCTCGGGAGTCGCCTCCGTCTTCGCCCGGAACGTCGCCCGACGCGGCGGCGCCGCCTCCTGGGGTTCTTCGTCAGCCATATTCCGAAGAGCCTCGATCCAAGGTCCGCGAACGCCCCGCGCCGTCCCTCCGCCGCGGCGGCCGATCAATCACCTTTCCACTGAAGATTATGTTACACGGCGAGCCGGACATTTTCAAGCCCCGATTCGCAATCGGAATTCCGACGATGACGACGACGCCAATCACGGCGGCCCCGACGCGACCCCGGCGGGTTTCCAACTTGCCCCGAGGAGACGCGCCCCGTCCCCTCTCCGGGCGGGCATGGCTATGGCCACATTTTTTCGAGTTGGAATTTGGGAAGGATGGAGAAGCGTCCGCCGTCCCCTCTCCCACAGCAAGATTATTCGTGGGACTCGTAAATCGTTATGGTGCCAGGTGTTGTCGCAAATCAGCCCAAGGCCGCCCTAAGTCATTGGACGGTTGGGTGATCGGACGAGGCATCCGGGATCGTTCTTGGACTTACGTCACTCACGAATAATCTTGCACAGGGAGAGGGGACGGAGTAGGCGGTTCGCGTCGTGGCAACATCCCGAGTCCGTCGCTAACGAGGAGGGCGGATGTTCGGCATCGGGAATTCGTCGCTCGCGTGTACGTTCCGGGCCTTCGCCTGAAGGATGCTCACCACGTCGATCGCATCGACGTAGGCGTCGTACTCGGCGCGTTCCTCGGGGGTCAGCGCGCCCTCGTTGCACTTATCGGCCAACTCGTCCACGCGCGCCTGGACCTCGGGCGACGCCCGAAGATCGACGATGCTTCGGGCGAACTCGGTCGGCATCATCCGGCCGACCGGGTCGAGCAGCTTCGAGAGGATCTCCGTCGAGCGAGCTTGATCGACGCTCATCCGATCCGCCCCCGTCGTCGCCTTTTCAGCGGTCCATGGCCACGCCTCCAGGATAGCCGCGCGACGGCTCGCGGGGGAAGTCGGCTCCGCGGCTCGCCGCCGTCCGCCTGGACTCCCGAACCGCCGGCGCGGACAATGGGCGCGAGCGGCCCCGGCCGTGGGATTCCCAACCGCCACGGCTGATCAGGGGATGCCGATCACAACGTCCTTCCCCCCTCGCGGGGGAAGGTGGCCCGAAGGGCCGGATGAGGGGGAGGACGAGCAAGACGACCGTTGGGACTTCAAGCCGCATGAGCTGGCTTTCGCGGGCGCCAGCGGCCCTTTTGCGCGCCGTCCCCTCATCTGACCGCCTCGCGGTCTGTCTTCCCCCGCGAGGGGGGAAGATCGCGAACCCGCCCCGGCCGCCGGAACCACGAACGAGGAGCAGCGATGCCGAAGATCGTCCTTTTGCGCCACGGCGAGAGCGTTTGGAACAAGGAGAACCTGTTCACCGGCTGGCGCGACGTCGACCTGTCGGAGCAGGGGAGGGTGGAGGCCAAGAAGGCCGGCGAAACGCTCAAGGCCGAGGGGTTCGTCTTCGACGTCGCCTTCACCTCGGTATTGAAGCGGGCCATCCGCACCCTCTGGTTCGCGCTCGACGAGCTGGACCTGATGTGGATCCCCGTCACCAAGTCGTGGCGGCTCAACGAGCGCCACTACGGCGCGCTTCAAGGGTTGAACAAGGCCCAGACCGCCGCCAAGTACGGCGACGAGCAGGTGTTGATCTGGCGGCGCAGCTACGACACGCCCCCGCCGGCCCTGGAGGAGTCCGACCCCCGCTTCCCCGGCGCCGACCCCCGCTACGCCGGCCTGTCCAGGGACGAACTCCCCAAGGCGGAGTGCCTCAAGGACACCGTCGCCCGCGTCCTGCCGTTCTGGAACGAGACGATCGCCCCGACGATCAAGAGCGGCGAGCGGGTCGTCATCGCCGCCCACGGCAACAGCCTGCGGGCGCTCGTGAAGTACCTCGACGGCGTCTCCGACGAGGACATCGTGGGCTTGAACATCCCCACCGGCATCCCCCTGGTCTACGAGCTCGACGACGCCCTCAAGCCGATCAAGCACTACTACCTCGGCGACCAGGACGAGATCGCCGGGAGGGCCGCCGCCGTCGCCGCCCAGGGCAAGGCGAAGTAGGACAAGCCCGGCCTCTCGGCTCACGAACCACGAAGCCCCCGGACGAGCCGACCGCCCGTCCGGGGGCTTCGTCTTGAAAGACGCCCCGCGGGGATCAGGCGACTCGCGCCAGGCACCGCCGCCGAAGCCCGACGACGGCGCCCGCCATGAGGGCGGACCCGGCCAGGGCGATCGCGGACGGCTCGGGGACCGAGGCCCCCGTCAGGGTCGCGTACGAGTCGCCGAGCCTGAGCGACACGGCGCCCATCCCCGAACCAATGGTGTTCGTCGCCTCGAGTTGGATCCGGAAATCGGGACCCGCGATCGCGCCGAGGGAGAAGACGCCGTCATAGCCGTCGTCGCCGGCCTCGATGTCGAACGTCCCGATCAAACCGTCGTTCAACAGCACCTTCATGTTCAGCGTCTCGCCAAGGGTGTTGTGATCGTACTTCAAGTGCAGCGCCATCGATTCGGCGCTGGCGATTCCCGTCCCCGTGAAATTCTGGGCCCAGTAGTCGCCGGCGTCCCAGACGTGGTACGGCGACCCGTTGCCCGCCGGATGGGACCATTCGAAACCTGGCTTGTCGAACGTCAGCACCGCGCCGGCGCGAGCCCGCGAGCCGACGACAAGGAGGAGAATCGCCGCGAACGTCACCATCGTCTTTCGCATCGGTGGCCTTTCGATGCGGCGCTCGGCAAGTCAGTCGGGAGGCCGCCGGCTCGCCAGAACTCGATCCCTTCCGTCCGCCGCTTCGCGGAGGGTCGTCGTTCGGGACCGCCGCCGACCCCGAACCGCCG
>Ga0209941_1001557_pt1 | contig 15321 bp, 16 predicted proteins | sample ThiBiot_300_plan_FD_183945 | JGI IMG/M metagenome (GOLD analysis project Ga0209941, IMG submission 183945) | Wastewater bioreactor microbial communities from Cape Town, South Africa - Thiocy_solids_1 (SPAdes) | ecosystem: Engineered > Bioremediation > Thiocyanate > Unclassified | place: South... | reverse complement strand
TAGGCCTATCTAACAACAATAATGGTTTGGAACAGGAAGCACACGCTTCCATCACATAATGCAATGTACTGATATAGGTAAAGAAGCGAACACCCACATCCTGAATATCAAAAACAATACAATCTATCCCTGCTAACATAGTAGCAGTAAGCTTTTTAGATTGTTTGTATAAAGATGTAATTTTTATTCCGGTATGTGGATCTATAGTATCCTCATCAAGCTCTCCGGCATCCTTTTGTCCTCTAAAACCATGCTCAGGAGCAAATATCTTCTTGATAGTTATACCATGTGACAATAAGGTATCTATTAAATGTATACCATTTACTTGAGAAGCTGAATTGGCTACAACTGCAATATTCTTATTTCTCAACGTAGGTAAATACACCTCCAACTGTTGAGCACCTGTAACCACTTGAGTAACGTTGGAGTATGCTATAGTAGAAAGATAGCTGAGTAAGAAAGGTAGTAAACTTAAAATCCAACGGAAGGACATTGTAGATAATTTGGTCTTATATAGAATCTAGACGAGCTTAATTATCTTGCTATTAAGCATTAAAGCTCTTCTGAAACTGATTTTTCAACCTCTGAAATTTAGATGTATATATTATAGCAGTTTCAAAAGAGCTATATTAAATATTTACTTAAAGTATCTAAGCCATATGTTGCTGCAAGTAGCTTCAATATGACTATACAATTAGGGTTTTGGCACTTGGAACCTTCTATTAACTTCTTCCCAATTAACAATGTTCCAGAAAGCTTCTATATATTCAGCTCGCCTATTTTGATATTTCAGGTAATAACCATGTTCCCATACGTCGAGCCCTAGTACAGGAATTCCCTTTGATTCCTCCTCTATTACATCCATAATTGGATTGTCTTGGTTAGGGGTAGAACAGATAAACAGTTCACCTATATCATTTTTACACAACCAAGCCCATCCCGAACCGAATTGGTCAAGTGCAGCTTGTGCAAAAGCTTCTTTAAATTGGGAAAAATTTTGAAACTTTTGATTGATCGCATCTGCTATTGATCCTGTAGGCTCTCCTCCACCATTGGGTGTAAGCATAGGCCAGAATAGGTTATGATTATAATATCCGCCCCCATTATTTCTTATAGTAACACTATAATTACTCACATTTTTAAGGATATCTTCTATTGACCTTGCTGCTAAGTCGGTGCCTTCTATAGCTTTATTAAGTTTATCTAAATAAGCCTGATGATGCTTGGCATGGTGTAATTGCATAGTTGTAGCATCTATATGAGGCTCTAGTGCCTCAGGCGCATAAGGAAGTGGTGGTAGTTCAAAAGCCATAGTTATTTATGTTTTGTTAGAATAATATTGAAAAAGTAGACATGTTAACTCTTAAGTGAATCTACGATCATTCCCTTAATTTCGCAAAAAACGATTGTAAAATTTTTTGGCTTTCTTCTTCCAATATACCAGTATCTACTTTTGTTTTAGGATGTAACGTACTAGCCCCAAAAGTCCTATATCCCAGCCTCATGTCACTTGCTGCAAAAACAATTCTAGATAATTTAGCCCAAAAGGTTGCATTTGCACACATCAGACAAGGCTCGAGTGTTACATATAAGGTACAGTCTGGCAAATACTTGCCTCCTATATGGTTGAACGCTGCAGACAGCGCTAGCATTTCAGCATGTGCTGTAGCATCTTTTAGCCTTTCTACTTGGTTGTGTGCTTTGGCAAGGATACGATTATTGCTTACAACTACAGCACCTACTGGCACTTCTTTTGCCTCATATGCTTTTATAGCTTCTTGTAAAGCTATACGCATAAAGTATTCGTCACTAAATACTATTTTCTGATGGGAAGATTGTTTACCCATACTAATTAATCAGCATCCATTCTATACTTTTTGCCAACATCAGCCTACATTTTAAAAGATAAACAACCTAACCATTAGCAAATGGATCTTTCAACCAACCAATGCCACAACATTATAAGCACATATTTACATCAAATATAATTGGTAAACTTTTAACCCTGCTGCGTTGATTCTCTAGGCTGCTCTTGGTTATTGTTATCCTGCTTATCAGCTGCAATAGGCTTTTTATTCCTGTTATACCTGTTTTTATTGGGTATATATTTAGGCCTTGCTTCAGTACTATTTGTTGCTGGTATTTTATCCAAGGTAGTATCGTGCATAGGATAGGGCCTTGGTCCAATTAACCGTTCTAAATCCTGTTGGAAAATGACCTCTTTTTTTAATAACTCCTCAGCAACACGCTCTAACTGTTTCCTTTTATTCCATAATAACTTTCTAGTTCGCTTATAAGCACTATCAATCATTATACGCACCTCTTCATCAATAGTCTGTGCAGTGCTCTCCGAATAAGGCTTGCTAAAAACATATTCTGGTTGGCCTTGGTCATGAAAAGAGATGTTGCCTAACTTCTCATTCATTCCATATACAGTAATCATACTATAGGCCATTTTAGTAACCCGCTCCAAATCATTAAGAGCACCAGTAGAAATCTTTCTAAAAATAATTTCTTCTGCCGCCCTACCGCCCAATGCAGTACAAAGGGTATCTAGTAGCTGCTCTTTTTGATATAGAAATTGTTCTTTGGGTAAATATTGTGCATAGCCTAATGCCGCTACTCCTCTTGGCACAATAGTTACTTTAACCAAAGGATCTGCATGCTCTAAGAACCAACCTGCTACAGCATGTCCTGCTTCATGATATGCAACAATCCGTTTTTCTTGTGGTGATATAATTTTATTTTTCTTTTCCAATCCGCCAATGACCCGATCAATCGCATCTTGGAAATCTTGCATATCTACAGAATTCTTATTTTTCCTAGCGGCAATTAAAGCTGCTTCATTGCTTACATTAGCCAACTCAGCTCCAGCAAAACCAGGGGTTTGTGCAGCTAGCTTTTTAACATCTACTTCTTTGTCGAGTTTTAAATTTTTCATATGCACCTTAAGTATTGCTTCCCTATCAGCAATATCTGGCTTATCAATGCTTATTTGTCTATCAAAACGCCCTGGACGAAGCAAAGCAGGGTCTAGCACATCTGGTCTATTGGTAGCTGCTAAAATGATAATACCTGAATTAGTTCCAAAACCATCCATTTCTACTAAGAGTGAATTCAGCGTATTTTCACGCTCATCGTTACCTCCTGGCATAGAACCTTTTCCTCTAGATCTTCCAACAGCATCTATTTCATCAATAAAAATAATAGCCGGTGCTTTCTCTTTAGCCTGTTTAAAAAGGTCTCTCACACGTGCAGCCCCTACCCCTACAAACATTTCTACAAAGTCAGAGCCTGATATAGAAAAGAAAGGAACACCTGCTTCGCCAGCAACAGCTTTTGCTAGCAAGGTTTTTCCAGTACCTGGAGGACCTATTAACAAGGCACCTTTAGGTATCTTACCTCCCAATCTTGTAAATTTGCTGGGCTCTTTAAGAAATTCTACAATTTCTTTAATTTCTTCTTTGGCTTCCTGTAGGCCTGCGACGTCATTAAAAGTTACTTTCACTCGATTTTCAGCGTCAAAGAGTGCTGCTTTTGATTTACCTATATTAAAAATTTGGCTACCTGGTCCTACACCACCAGTCATTCTACGCATTAATAACCAAAAAGCAAGCATAAGCAACAAAAAGCTGCTAAAATTAAGGATAATAGCTAGAAAATCAGTACGTTCTTTAGAAACATAGCCAATCCGTTCTTCAGGAGGAAGCTTTGCTTCTATTTCCTTAAAATTATCATTAAATATCTTAGGAGAGGGTATTTTAAAAGTATAGTGTGGTGCTTGTTCTATATAAAAGGAAAAGCGATTCTCTAATTCAGACTTGTAGGGTTCTTTTAAGAATGCTTCTTCTTTAAGTGTTACCTCGACTAAATTCTGATTAGTAATTAACACTACCTGCTTTACATCCCTATTTAGCATGAGCGTTTCAAACCTATGTTCAGAAATAGGAATTGCCGTTTTTGATTTACTTATATAAAGTATGCCTACAATGACAATAAGTAATGTAATGATAGACCAAACTTGAGATTTGGGCTTTTTGGGTAATTTATCTTTACCTACTTTCATGATATTCTATTTATTGTAAATTAATATTTTAATAGTCTTTCTGCTATAAATAATAAAAAGGATGATCTATTATATCTTAAAAATGAGTTATTTCTGCATCTCCCCATAGCATGTCTAAACTATATAGCTCTCTTTTTTCTTGATGAAATATATGTACTACTACATCTATATAATCTAACAAAACCCATTCTTTATTAGCAAAGCCTTCTTTTCTCCAAGGGCGCTGCCCTGACTTTTTATAAGCTGATTCCATAATACCTTCTGCAATAGCTTCTATCTGAGTACTGGCTTGCCCTGTGCATAATATAAAGTAACTGGCTACCGCACTACCTATTTTTTTTAAATTTAATACACTTATATCTTGTGCTTTCTTATCCTGCATGCCTTCTACAATTGCGGTAACAAGATCAACCTTTATTTCATTTTTTCTTTTAACTTGGGGCATAAATTTCTGTTATTCAAACAACCATTTAAAAATGGGAAATTAATAAATAAATTTAGTAACCTTATGCCATTTGCTGGAGAAAAGATTATCTATAAAGCTACTTGTAACTCAACAAATACTGTAGCGATGGACCTAATTCTGGCCGAAAACGTACCCGAAGGTACTGTAATCATTACAGACAACCAAACTAATGGCAGAGGTCAGCGAGCAAACACTTGGATGAGCGCGCCTTACAAAAATCTTACTTTTTCATTGATATTATATCCTACTTGGCTAACAACACAAAATAGCTTTTTGCTAAATATGATTACAACAGTTGGCATTTATAAAACCTTAAATATATATATACCTAATGAGTTATTTGTTAAATGGCCTAATGATATCTATTACCAAAACAAAAAAATAGGGGGTGTACTTATTGAAAATATAATCAGCCAGAATAAAATTAAAGCTTCAATTATAGGAATTGGCCTTAATATTAACCAAACAACTTTTAGCTTACCAAATGTAAGCTCCCTCTCGCTAATATGTGGGCATGAATTTAACTTATCTAACTTACTTACGCAACTTACTCACGCTATTCAAACTCAATATAATCGACTTTCGCAAGAAGAAATAGAGAGTTTGCAAAAAGATTATTTAGCCACTCTTTATTGGCTACACGAAAAAAGGAACTTCCAAAATAAGAAAGGTTATTTCCAGGGAATTATACAAGAAGTAGATGCTATAGGCAGATTAATAATAGAAAATGAGAATAAAGAATTAGAACATTACAATTGCCAAGAAATATCTTTTATATCATAAACAGGCATACCCTTACCAATTTGACCATTTATATTGTATTCTTTACGAAAGAGTTAAGAAAAGTATAAGTTGTACAACTGACCTGTAATATTTCTATTGAACCTAGATTTGTTATACCATATTAATTGCGAAATAAGCAACTATAAGAATTTTATCTGCAACCATCCTTTAATAGCCATATAATTTTATACAAATTTGGACAACTGTTTGAAAGTTAACAGGTAGACGCTAACTTTGGCTTTAATTTTTCTACAACTCTAATAAATATTGGCTGCTAAATATTGGCTGCCTGGAACTAGAATTTGCTCGGAACCAGACATATAGACATATACTTTACGCACTAAAACTTAATTACTAACTAATTTATGGATAAAAACAAACTTATTGGCCTGGCACTTATATCTATCCTACTCATTGTATATACCCATTTCTTTGATAATAAATTACCAAAAATAGCCCAGCAAACTACCAATACTCAGCAACTACCTCATAGTACTCCCAACATACAGCTTCAAACTTCAGAGGCGATCCTTAATTTACAAACTGGTATTTTTGCTAAAGCTAGCCAAGGAGTATCTAAAGATATAATATTAGAAAATAAGGATATCCGGGTAACTTTAAGTTCACAAGGCGCCAAGGTAAAGGAAGTTATACTTAAGCAATACAAAGATTATCAAGGCCAACCCCTTAAGCTATTAGATGAGCAATCCAATAGTATGGAATTTGAGTTTGTTTCTAATCAAGCGACTATTAATACGGGTGCACTTTTTTTCAATACAGAAGATAGCGACCAGCACATACAACAAGCAGCCACAGGAAAAGTTACTTTTATTCTCCCGTTAGGTACTGACCAATATCTGCAACATATTTACACTTTGCCGAGCGAAGGTTACGCACTTACGCAAAGCTGGGAATTTGTAGGCGCAGACACTTATATAGACCAAGGGAAAATAAATTTTGTATGGCATGATTTTATTAAAAGAGCTGAAAAAGATATACAGGCTTGCCGCAATAAGACTACGATCAACTACTATTTAGCAAACAAGTCTTTTAAACACTTAAAGGAACATACTGAGCAACAAGAAGAACAAAATATACAAACTCCTATACAATGGCTAGCAATTAAACAAAGGTTCTTTACTGCAGGAATTTTTACAGACCAGCCTTTCGAAACAGGCAACATTTTACTAAAACCTACTACCCAACCTGATAAATTTGTTAAAGAAGCACATGTTAAATTAAGCTTGGCTTCTAATAATACGCCACAACCTATTCAAAAAGGAATATTCAAGTTTTATTTTGGACCTAATACTTATAAGGATTTAAATAGTTTTGCTCAAGGTTTTTCTAAAAATTTGCCTTTAGGGTGGCCAGTTGTTAAGTGGATTAACCAGTATTTTATCATACCTATTTTTTCCTTTATAGAAAAATATGTAAGCAACTATGGCCTAGTTATCCTTATACTCGTTCTTTTTATCAAACTCCTATTACTTCCACTTTCTTATAAATCCTATATCTCTATGGCTGAGATGAAGGTACTAAAACCAACTTTGGATGCCTTAAAAGCTAGACATGGAGGTGATATGCAAAGCATCCAAATGGAGCAAGTAAAACTTTATAGGGAAATGGGAATCAATCCGTTGAGTGGCTGTATACCAGTATTACTACAAATGCCTATTCTCTTAGCAATGTTTAATTTTTTCCCAAATGCTATAGAACTACGTCAAAAAGCTTTTTTATGGGCACCTGATTTATCAACATACGATTCCATTATCAACTTACCTTTTGTAATACCCTTTTATGGAAGCCATGTAAGTTTATTCACTTTACTGATGACTGCTTCCACCTTGCTCTACACCTGGTCTAGCAATCAAGTTAATGCGCCGCAAGGTCCTATGAAGTCAATGTCTTATTTACTGCCTATTACATTTATGTTTATTCTTAATAGTTTTCCTGCTGGTCTAAGTTTTTACTATTTTGTTTCCAACTTATTTACTTTTGCACAGCAGACGCTTATAAAAAGGTTTGTAGACGAAGAGAAAATCAAGGCAAAGCTGGCTAAGAATAAGGAGAAAGCGGTAAACAAAGAGAGTTCTTTTAAAAAGCGCTTTCAAGATGCTATCAAGGCTTCTGCTAGCCATAAAGGAAAGAAATAGTAGTAAAATGAATTATACCTTCCTTATATAATACTTCCTTGTATAGCCCCAATATCCATAAGTCCGGATACAGTGGCTATACAAGGCCGCCTAAGACAAAGTCTCCGTATAACATTATATCAGGTAAGTAATTTTAGGCTTTTATGTACCGTTTAACTAAGTAAACGCCTATATAAACGAGTGGTATATTAAAAAAGGTGAATATTACCTTAAACATATATTCATTGATGGTAATTTGATACCAAGTATGACAAGATATAGGTTCAATGCCTTGGGTTAAACCTATTAAAGGCCAAATTACCCAAGCTATACCTGCAAAAATTGCTGTGTCAAAAAGCTGTCCAACCAGCGTAGAAATATTATTTCTAAGCCATAAATATTTGCCTTTGGTTATACGTCGAGTTAGCTCAAACAAATAAACATCTATAAATTGAGCTATCAGGTATGCGACCATAGAGCCCAGAACAATACCTGGTGTAAATCCAAATACTAGCTGAAATGCAGCTTGAGGTACAGGAGAATAATCATATATAGGAATAACGTTAGCTAAATAAGTTATAAAAGTCATAAATAGGCTAGCAAGTAAGCCCATCCAGATAACCATTTTAGCACTACTTTTTCCATATAGTTCAGAAATAATATCCAACAAAGAGAAAGTAAAGGGATAAGTAATAGCCCCTGCTGTAAGGGTTAAATGGCCAACAGTAATGTATTTGCTAGTGATAATGTTGGTTAGCAACAATACACCTAGAAAAAGTCCAACCAATATTACATATACTCGTTCTGATAAAGAAGGCTGTTGTGTCCTAAACTGTTCTAATAACATATTTATTGAATTAGATTTTAACTACGCCGGATTCCAATCCACTTTCCAATTAGATAAGTACTAATATAGACAAGTGGTGTATCTAAGAGCGCTAACAGCCCTTTGAAAAGATATTGGCCAGCTACAATTTTACTCCATACCTGCCATCCAATAGGCCGCGTAACCGGATTGCCATCGATCATAGGCCATATGACCCAAGCAATCGTTACTACAATAATCGTATCAATTAGCTGGCTAGTTAGAGTGGAAAGATTATTTCTAATCCAAAGATGTTTGTTTTTGGTAACAATCCTTAAGTATTCAAATATTTGTACATCTACAAATTGAGCCGTTAAATAGCCTACCATAGAACCTAGTACAACACCAGGAAAAAGTCCAAATAGTTGACCAAATGTAGTAGTATCTATAGGGGATGTTGGAGCAATAGGTAGTTGATTGGCTATCCATACTAGTATAGTAACAACAATACTTACGATAAAGCCAGCCAATACAAGTAACCTAGCCCGGTGTATACCATACACTTCGGAAACAATGTCTGTTACTACAAATGTAAATGGATATACCAAAGTACTACAAGACAATGGTAAGCCCAGAAACATAAAATACTTACCTGCAATAATATTGGTAAGTATGAGCGAGGTGATAAAAATACTAGCCAATACCATAAATATCCTTTCCGGCAAAGCCATGCCAGCTATAGGATGTTGGGTTACAATCATAAATACTCAGTTTGTATAATTCTTTAGAAGGTTAAGCAAAAAATATAATCTTGATCGGTGTTTGTAACAAAGCTACTGAATAGGGCTTAAAGTAAGCAATTATCATTCGTATAAAAAGATAGCCGGAATATAGTAAGTATAACAAAATAGTGGTAGCTTCGCGCATCACAGATAAGTAGCCATAAAATAGTTTGATATTAATTAATGCTAATTGGAAGTATAAAGCTGTGAGGTTTAGAAAATTTACATAACAATATAACAACAAATCAAGTGATCTGGTTACAAATTATAGTTGTACTATCAGCCATTATTATTGGTACAAGATTAAAAGGCATTAGCTTAGGTATTATGGGCGGTTTGGGATTAGCTATTTTAACGTTCTTCTTCCATCTACAACCTACAGAACCTCCTTTTTGCGTCTTATTAATTATTACATCTGTTGTTACAGCAGCTGGTACTTTAGAAGCTGCCGGTGGATTAGGTTATTTAAGTAGTCTAGCAGAAAAGGCTATAAAAAGATATCCGCATAGAATTACCTTTATTGCTCCACTAATTACCTACGTATTTACATTTTTAGCAGGAACTGGTCACATTATTTATTCTATACTACCAATTATAGCAACCGTTGCTAGAGAAACAGGGGTCAGACCTGAACGACCATTAACAACTAGTGTAATTGCTGCTCAACAAGCAGCCATGGCTAGCCCTATCTCTGCCCCAACAGCTATTTTAATTGGTTTATTAGCTCCCCATGGCATTGAGTTGCTAGATATGTTATGCTTATTACTACTTTAATTGTTAACAAAACTGGTAAAGAGTTAAGTGAAGAACCTGGTTATGCTGAATTTCTAAAAATAAGCCAAGAAGAAGCTCATAAAAATCAGTTAACTGCACAGCAACCTACAGTTTCTAGAGTAGCTAAACTATCTGTAATTCTGTTTGGAATAGGTATTTTATTCATCATATTATTAGGTGCTTTTAAAGGTTTACGTCCTAGCTGGGAAAAGAATGGTAAGCTGGTTCCTATGGATATGTCCATGGCTATTGCCATTATGATGCTCAGCATATCAGCACTCATTGTCCTAATTTGCAAATTAAAGCCAACTGAAATTACCAAAGCCAGTGTTTTCACAGGAGGTATACAAGCTGTCATCTCTATTTTAGGCATATCTTGGCTAGGTGATACATTTGTGAATGCCAATCAAGCGCAGATTATGGAGCTTGTACAAGCTCAAATTGTAAAACATCCTTGGCAATTTAGCATTATACTTTTCTGTATGTCCATTTTATTGGTAAGCCAGACAGCTACCATCCGTGCATTGATACCCTTAGGATTAACGTTAGGTATCCCAGCACTTACTTTGTTAGCTGCTGCACCAGCTGTTAATGGGCTCTTTTTTATTCCTAATTACCCTACTCTCTTAGCTGCAGTCAACATAGATCGTACAGGCACTACACGGATAGGTAAATATGTGCTAAACCATAGTTTTATGTTGCCAGGGCTAATAGCTACCTTTTCTGCTGTAATCATTGCATTTGGATTAGTAAAGTATTTGTTTTAGGTATACAAAACACTTCTGACTAACACAAGCTAGGACTATTACTAACAACCATAAGTTTTTATACATATGTTAGGACATAGAAGCATATAGGCGCTAAGCAAGAAATAATATGCTATAAACTTTTTTATGGTTACGAGTAAGCATTCAACAAGGCTTATTGAGTTATTTTTATTTGTTGATTTAGGAATTACTTCCTATAATACAGATGCTGTTATAGATTTTGGTCGTACTTTTGCAACTGTGTACCATGAAACAAATGCGAAAGATGCTAATTATCAATAACCTTCATGCCAGTATAGAAGGACAAGAAATACTAAAAGGAATTAATTTAACTGTACAAGCTGGGGAAGTCCATGCGATCATGGGACCTAATGGATCTGGGAAAAGTACTTTAGCGTCTATATTAGCAGGAAAACCAGGCTATACAGTTACAGCAGGAAGTGTCGATTTTAATGGGCAAGATTTACTTTCTTTAGCACCTGAAGAGCGTGCTGCAGCAGGTCTATTTTTAGCATTTCAATATCCTGTAGAGATACCTGGTGTTAGCAATACCAATTTCTTAAAAACAGCTGTCAACCAAATCAGAAAACACAGAGGCCAAGAACCATTGGATGCAGTAGAATTTCTAAAAATACTCAAAGAAAAAGCCGCATTGGTTAATATGGATAAAGAACTGCTCCATAGAACACTAAATGAAGGGTTCTCGGGCGGAGAAAAGAAAAGAAATGAGATATTGCAGATGGCTATGTTAGCACCTTCTTTATCCATCTTAGATGAAACAGATTCAGGATTGGATATCGATGCACTGAAAACAGTAGCATCGGGTGTCAATCAGCTTAAAACCCCTGATAATGCCACCATCATTATTACCCATTACCAGCGTCTATTAGATTTTATTGTACCTGATTTTGTACATGTCTTGTATAAAGGTAAAATTGTAAAATCAGGATCCAAAGAACTGGCAAAAGAGCTGGAAGCTAAAGGGTATGATTGGCTCAAAGAAGCCACTGTTTAGAAAACCATCCCCCGACCGATATGCATACAACAATAGTCTTTACACAACTGCAAGAAGCTTTTTTAAAACATATCAATAACTTACCGGCAAATCATGGCTGGCAAAAAGCAAAGAAAGAAGCATATGATGCTTTGCAGCAATTGGGACTACCACATGTAAAAACAGAAGCCTATAGAAACACACCTATTACGTCCATTTTAGCAGAGAAGTTTAATTTGAATGATCTACCAGTTGCTTCAGATCAGCCTTCTCCTGAAATTGATGCGCTATTACAACAGACGTTTGATAGCTATTATATTGTATTGGTTAATGGTGTGCTTAGCAAAAGATATACACCTATCAACTTAATGCCCCCCTCCTTTCAGATATATACTTTTGAAGAAGCATATACCAAAGAATCAGATTGGTTCATGCAACATTTTAATCGATGTACATCTGATAAGCTAGATATTTTTACATTTATCAATACAGCACTTTTTAGAGAAGGTTTGTTTATTTATATTCCTGATAATGTAGTGCTCGATAAACCGTTATGTATCTATAATATAACCGATACCACCACTCAGCAAAGCGTCAGTTACCCAAGAATCCTTATTGCTACTGGTAAGAATAGCCGACTTAGTTTAATTAATAGTTGGCATACAGCAGGAAAACAAGAAAGATTTACCAATGCCGTTACTGATATAATAGTTGGCCCTTATACGCAACTAGACTGCTATACCCTGCAAACACAGCTAGGCAACGCATACCAAATAAATAATATGCATTATTACCAAGCTGAGCATAGTATGGTTAATAACTATACATTTAGCTGGGATGGAATGCTGGTTAGAAATAACCTGCATATAGCTATACAAGCACCGCATGCAGAAGCAAATATGTATGGTTTGTATTGTCCTAACAACACCCAACATATCGATAACCACACACTGGTAGACCACCAACAGCCTCATACAACAAGCAATGAGCTTTATAAGGGAATTATAGCAGGCAATGCTACAGGCGTATTTAATGGAAGAATTTATGTACAAGCCGAAGCACAAAAAACGAATGCTTTTCAAGCCAACAATAACATATTACTTTCTGACCAGGCAACTATACACACCAAGCCTCAATTAGAAATATGGGCAGATGATGTAAAATGTTCACATGGGGCCACTATAGGTCAACTCAATGAAGCCCAGCTATTTTACTTACAGGCACGTGGTATTCCTGAAAAATTAGCAAAGCATATGCTGTTAGAGGCTTTTGCAGATGAAGTAATCAGCAAAGTAAATTTACTACCGTTACAGAAACACTTAAAAAGTGAATTTGAGAAGCATTTAGCCCAGCTGGCTTAAAGACAGGAATTTTTCCCTTATCAGTTCTCTCATCTATTTCCTGGACAAGGAATTAACCCTATCTACATTTAAGTTAAAACGGCTAAAAGAAACAGCACACCCAATGTTAGAGCCATATAGATGTGAAAAATTATTTGCATATGGCAGTAAATGAGTAATTAAATCCGACATTTCATTTTATAAAGGACGATCGATAAGCATTTTAAAGTAATATATATATTAACTTTTGCTTTTCTTATTGCAACTAGCTTCTTGTTGGCTTCTTCCTATAATACTAAGCCTACATCAACTCATGAGGGTATGGATGGACCACACACAGGTAAAAGAAAAAGAACCGAGGAAAAAGGTAAAGGACAAATAATCAGTTGTAAAAAAATAGAACTGATACTGCTAGTGACTTATCTTTAACCATTGTTCAAGAAGCTGCTGATCACAAAGTCAAAGAATTAACAGAAACATAGGAACCTGCACTTGTTGTTATTAACCTGCCTGATGAAGTTATGCTTTAAGTGTTTAGTGAGCTATCTGTTAAAGATATTGCACAAGCAAGCCAAGTATGTAGGCATTGGCAAGTGATGACTGAAGTTTCTATGTTATGGGAAGCTGTGCGCTTACAGATCCATGAAGACTATCCAGCCAATGAGGCAACCAAACAGCAAGCTATCAAGCATATGCTGTGGGTAAAGTTGAATACATTTTTTAATCCTAATGCTGCCTTATCTCCAGTAGATAAGTAAGTCCAGTAGATAAGTAAGCTTAATTTGGAAACTAGCTTTAATACTTATAGAGGCCTGTTAGCTCATCTATATCAGCACATGCCAGAACTAACAGATGATTATGCGGCACAAGGATATCAAGAAGCTATCGAGCGAAAAACAGAGGTTCTTCTTCATGGTAGATATGGTTATAAGAAGAATTTTCAAGCTTCTGTTGCTTTAAATAACTTTTTAGTCATACAAGGTAATCAACAAGCTATTGAAAGAAAAATGTGGGCACTTTTTCATGGTAATTGTGGCTATAAAAAAGATACGAAAGCTGCCGTTGCTCTTAATGAGTCGTTAATTGAACAAGGTAATACAGGGACTTTTTAAAGGCGCTTATAGTTATAAAAAAGACCTTACTCAACTACTAAATTGGATTATGGAGCAAGCGGATCAAGGTAAACGTTGGGCTTGTTACCTAAAAGCACAAGGGATTAAGTATGGTATAATAGGAAAAGATCGTCAGGCGGCTATACAGTATATTTTAGAAAACAATATACCTTATCAATACGGTGGTTAAAAATTAATTATAATACTTTAATGACTTGCACACACTTAATAAAAGAATTTATGAGTTAACGTTAGCTTAGCTTTAGTTTTTGAAGCATAATAATTATAATAAAAAAGTATAAGGCGATCTTTTAAAACCTTTTTAGCAAGTTATTGTTTAGCATAAGACCGCCTATCATATTTTAACATTCTCGCTTGCACACATAGGATGGATTCCATTAATTAGCCAACCTTCAGAATACGAAACCTCCTTTATTGTTGGAGATGCCTGCTTTGCTACCCTTACAATTATATGCTTATACTTGCTTTAGTAAGCGAAACTTCGAATCCATTTAATAACTTTTCAATATGAAAAGCACGCTCAATAGAATTGTCTAAATAAAATTTCAATTCAGGGATACTGCGTAATTTATTAGCCAACCGTTTACCCAATAAACCTCGAATTTTACTTTTACATTTGTCTAACTCTTTGATCATTCTAGGACCATTCTGGCTTGGCATAAAGCTTACATAAACTTTTACTATCCTAGTTTTATCACAGATATGCAAGCTTGTAACAGTAACTAAAATATTGCCAAATGAGTTAGCTAGCTCATGAAGAAATATCTCCCTTAAGTTACGCAGAATTATACTGCTTTTTTGCATTTTCTTAACAGATTCATTCATACTTGGACAACTTTAAATTATTTTTATAGAGAACTTAATATATGAATGAATTCTTTAAAATGCAAGGATGCTCCCCCTATAAGCACACCATTTATTCCAGATAAACTAACAATCCTAGGAATATTACTTACATTACAGCTTCCTCCATATAAAATCCTCATGTTATCTGCTAGCGTACTATTATACTGTTTAGCTAAGATATTTCTAATTTCATGCTGCATATCCTCTATTTCTACTAAGCTAGGAGTTAGCCCAGTTCCAATAGCCCATATAGGCTCATAAGCAATAACTACTTGTTGTAGCTGATCATGTGTAAGATGAAATAGGCTTTCGGCAAGCTGTTGCCTAATAAAAGTATAATGCTGATTATTCTTCCTTATTGGCAATGGTTCACCACAGCAGAAAATAGGCTGTAGCTTACAACTCAATATTGCATCAATTTTTCTAGCTA
>Ga0209941_1001548_pt1 | contig 15395 bp, 10 predicted proteins | sample ThiBiot_300_plan_FD_183945 | JGI IMG/M metagenome (GOLD analysis project Ga0209941, IMG submission 183945) | Wastewater bioreactor microbial communities from Cape Town, South Africa - Thiocy_solids_1 (SPAdes) | ecosystem: Engineered > Bioremediation > Thiocyanate > Unclassified | place: South... | reverse complement strand
GGCAACCCTGGCGGACGTGGCGTGGAACGCGCCGTTCTATGCCCGCCACGGCTTTGCACCGGTGGCCAAGGACGATCCCGGCTTTGCCGCCGACCGCCACCGCGATCGGAACAATGGCTTTCCCGACGACCTGCGCGTATTCATGCGCCGAACCCTGCCGCCGTTGCGGCATGGTGAGTGGAGCGCTTGGCCGGCGCCAGCCAAGCTCAACTTGTTCCTGCGCGTGCTCGGGCGGCGTGCCGACGGCTACCACGAGCTGCAGACGGTCTTTCGCCTGCTGGATTGGGGTGACGAGATCCGCGTGCGTGTCGTCGCCGGCGGCGCGGTCACGCGCACCTGCGCGGTGCCCGGCGTGGCGCCCGACGCCGACCTGACCGTGCGCGCCGGACAATTGCTGCAGGCCCATGTCGGCTCGGCGCTGGGCGCGGAAATAGCTGTGGAAAAGCGTATCCCGCTCGGCGGCGGCCTGGGTGGTGGCAGCTCGGACGCGGCGACCGTGCTGGTGGCCCTGAACCAATTGTGGGGGCTACATCTGCCGGAAAATGCCCTGTTGGACCTGGCGCGCCAGCTCGGCGCCGACGTGGCGGTATTTGTCGCCGGTCGCTCGGCCTGGGCCGAAGGTGTGGGCGAACGCCTGGCCCCAGTGGCACTCCCACGGCGCCATTACGTGGTGCTCGACCCGCGCGTCCAGGTCTCGACGGCGCAATTGTTCCAGGCGCCGGAATTGACACGAAATGGCCCAGCAACGACAATTTCATCCTTTGTTTCCGGCGAAATCCCGGAGAATGCCTTCACCCCGCTGGTACGCGACAGGTACCCGCAGGTGGCGGCAGCCCTGGACTGGCTGGGGCAATTTGGACCCGCGCGGTTGTCCGGCACCGGTGGCTGCGTGTTTCTGGAAACCAGATCGTTTGACCGGGCGCACGCCGTGGCGCGGCGTTGTCCACCCCAGTTCGTCGCGCAGGCGGTTTCCGGAGTGACGCTGTCGACGCTGCAACTGGCCTTGGCGCGACACCGCGCGCCGGCCTGAGGGCACCGCAGCCGCGGTGAGGTTCGCAACAACGTGAGTGGAGCACCGATCACGCCACAAATGCATTACTGGGGCGTCGCCAAGCTGGTTAAGGCACGGGATTTTGATTCCCGCATACGCAGGTTCGAATCCTGCCGCCCCAGCCAATCATGATGGTTTTGGTTTCGAGGTAGCAGCCGTGGATACGTCCACTTCCATGATGTTGTTTTCGGGCAACGCCCACCATGCGCTGGCCGAGGATGTCGCCCACCGGCTCGGCGTGCCGTTGGGCAAGGCCCTGGTCGGCACGTTCAGCGATGGCGAGGTGCAGATCGAGATCGACGAGAACGTGCGCCGCCAGGAAGTGTTCGTCATCCAGCCGACCGGTGCGCCGAGCGCGGTGAACCTGTTCGAGCTGCTGGCGATCACCGATGCGCTCAAGCGCGCCTCGGCTGCCAGTGTCACCGCGGTCATGCCGTATTTCGGCTATGCGCGGCAGGATCGCCGGCCGCGCTCCGCGCGGGTGCCGATCACGGCCAAGCTGGCGGCGCGCATGATTGGCGCGGCAGGTGTGGACAAGGTGCTGACCGTCGACCTGCACGCCGACCAGATCCAGGGTTTCTTCGACGTGCCGGTGGACAACGTGTATGCCTCGCCGGTGCTGCTGGCCGACATCTGGCGCCACCACAACACCAGCGACCTGATCGTGGTCAGTCCGGATGTCGGTGGCGTGGTGCGCGCGCGGGCCATCGCCAAGCGCCTGGACGATGCGGACTTGGCCATCATCGACAAGCGCCGCCCGAAGCCGAACGTGTCCACGGTGATGAACATCATCGGCGACGTCGAGGGCAAGAGCTGCGTCATGGTCGACGACATCGTCGATACCGCCGGCACGCTGTGCGCAGCGGCCGCGGCATTGAAGGAGCGTGGCGCGCGGCAGGTCTCGGCGTATTGCGTGCATCCGGTGCTGTCGGGCCAGGCCATCAGCAATATCGAGAATTCCGCACTCGACCAGCTGGTGGTGACCGATACGCTGCCGCTGCGCGCCGAGGCGCGCAGCTGCCCGAAGGTGCGCCAGTTGTCGGTGGCCGAATTGCTGGCCGAGACCATCCGCCGCATCGCCTTCGGCGAATCCGTAAGTTCTTTGTACGTGGATTGAAAGCGCGCTTTATTGAAGAGTCGCCCGCGGACGGGCGGCTTTTGATCCTCGCGGCAGGACGCCGCGCAGCAATAACCGGGTCGCCCATGGATGGGCAGCTTTTGATCCTCGCGGCAGGCCGCCGCGCAGCAATAACCGGGTCGCCCACGGACGGGCGGCTTTTGATCTTCGCGGCATGGACGCCAAGTGAAAACACGCACTTCCCTGGTCGCGGGGAAGTTTATCCGGTCGCCGCGAGGCGGCTTCAACGCAACAAGCCAAGGTGACAAGTCATGTCCATATCCCGTGTAATCGAGGCGCAAATCCGCAAGGACGAGGGGAAAGGTGCGAGCCGCCGCCTGCGTCGTGCCGGTTTCGTGCCTGCCGTCGTCTACGGCGCCAACCAGCCGCCGCAGAATGTGCAGGTCGTGCACAACACCGTCCTGCTGGCCTCGCAGAAAGAGTGGTTCTTCTCCTCCATCCTCGATCTCAACGTCGAAGGCCAGGTGCAGAAGGTGCTGGTGCGCGACTGGCAAAAGCATCCGTTCAAACAGTTGATGATGCACATGGATTTCCTGCGCATCAACGAGAACGAGGCGCTGCGCGTCAGCGTGCCGCTGCACTTCCTGAACAAGGAGATTTCGCCGGCGGCCAAGACCGCTGGCGTGGTGATCTCACACAACCTCACGGAAGTGGAAATCTCCTGCCTGCCGAAGGACCTGCCCGAGTACATCGAGGTCGACCTGAGCACGCTGGGCCCGGGCGACATCATCCACTTGTCCAGCCTGAAGCTGCCGCCGAACGTCGAGCTGGTGCAGCAGATCGTTGACGAGAGCAGCGACGTGGCCATGGTCAGCGCCAACCTGGTGCGCGAGGAAGTCGACGAGGCGCCGGCCGAGGCGGCTGCGCCGGCTGCCGGTGCCGCAGGCGCAGCCGGTGCCGCGGCAGGTGCTGCCGGGGCTGCCGCGCCGGCCGCGGGCAAGAAGGACGAGAAGCCTGCCGCCGCCAAGAAGGACGACAAGAAGTAAGCAGCACCGACCCGCGCCACGGCATGGCGCGGGTCGGCGTTGCCGATGGCGGGCATGGCCGGCTTGGACCTCATCGTTGGCTTGGGCAATCCGGGGGCCGAATACCTGCGCTCCCGGCACAACGCCGGCTTCCGCCTGGTCGATACGCTGGCCAGCGGCAGTGGCGGGCGCTTTGCCTTCGAGGGCAAATTGCATGGTGAGGCCTGCCGCCTGGACATCGGTGGCAAGCCCGTCTGGCTGCTCAAGCCGGCCACGTTCATGAACAAGAGCGGCAGCGCGGTGGCGGCCGCCCTGCACTACTACAAGATCGAAGCGGACCGTTGCCTGGTCGTGCACGATGACCTGGACCTGCCGCCGGGGACGGCGCGGCTCAAGTTCGATGGCGGGCATGGCGGCAACAACGGCCTGCGCGACATCATCGCCCAGCTCGGGCACGGCCGCTTCCACCGGCTGCGCCTGGGCATCGGGCATCCGCCGGACCGTCGCCGGGTGATCGATTGGGTGCTGGGCAAGCCCTCGGCGGGCGACGAGGAGGCGCTCACCATGGCCATGGTGCGCGCGCTGGACGTGCTGCCGCTGGCGGTGGCTGGCCAGTTCGAGCGTGCGATGCTGCTGCTGCACACCACCGGCACGCTCAACGGTGGGCATCCGGCCTCATAGCAGCTGCCGCGCACTGAACCGCTGCACATCGCTGCGTGGCGTGGCACACGAAGTTTCCTGGAGCGTTGCATGGGTATCAAATGTGGCATTGTCGGCCTGCCCAACGTGGGCAAGTCCACGCTGTTCAACGCGCTGACCAGGGCCGGTGTGGCTGCGGCCAACTTCCCGTTCTGCACCATCGACCCGAACGTCGGCGTGGTGCCGGTGCCGGACCCACGCCTGCAGCAGCTGGCTGCCATCGTGCGCCCGCAGAAGATCGTGCCGACCTCGATCGAGTTCGTCGACATCGCCGGGCTGGTCGCCGGGGCGTCGAAGGGCGAGGGCCTGGGCAACAAGTTCCTGGCGCATATCCGCGAGGTCGACGCCATCGCGCACGTGGTGCGCTGTTTCGAGCATGCGGACATCGTCCACGTTGCGGGCCAGGTGGATCCGCTGGCCGACATCGACACCATCGACACCGAGTTGGCGCTGGCCGACCTGGAAGCGGTGGAGAAGGCGCTCAATCGCGCCGAACGCGCAGCCAAGGCCAACGACAAGGAGGCGCAGGCACGTGCGGCGGTGTTGCAGAAGCTGTCCACGGCGCTCGCCGCCGGCCACCCCGCGCGGGCAGTGGCCCTGGATGATGAGGAACGCCTGCTGGTGCGTGATCTGTTCCTGCTCACGCTCAAGCCACAGATGTTCATCGCCAACGTGCGCGAGGACGGCTTCGAGCACAACTCCCACCTCGATGCGGTGCGCGGGTACGCGGCGCGGGTCGGTGCGGAGGTGGTACCGGTATGTGCGGCGATCGAGGAGGAGCTGGCCCAGCTCGATGCCGCCGACCGCGACGAGTTCCTGGCCGATCTCGGCCTGGCCGAGCCCGGCCTGAACCGGGTGATCAATGCGGGCTACCGGTTGCTCGGCCTGCAGACCTACTTCACCGCCGGCGAGAAGGAGGTGCGCGCCTGGACGGTGAAGCAGGGTGCCACCGCGCCGCAGGCTGCCGGCGTCATCCACACCGACTTCGAGAAGGGTTTCATCCGCGCCGAGACCATCGGCTTCGACGATTTCGTCAAGTACGACGGCGAGGCCGGCGCCCGCGAGGCCGGCCGCCTGCGCAAGGAGGGCAAGGACTACATGGTGCGCGAAGGCGACGTCCTGCATTTCCTGTTCAACGTCTGACCCGGCCCATTACGGCGCGCGCCGCCACCACGATCCAACCGTGCCCGGCAGCAGCCGGTACGGGGCGATGATCCAGGCCATGCAGCGTTCCACGGCACGTGTCGAGAGCACGACCGTTCCCACTACCGCCAGGGCCAGCAGGGTCGGCAGCAGCATGCTGCGCGGCAATGCCGCCAGCGAGGCCGTCAGGCCGGCGCCGACAGCCAGCTTCACCAGGAAACCATGAGCCAGGTACGCGGCCAGGCTGCGCCTTCCCAGTGGCGTGAACGCCAGTCTGCGCACCGGTACCAGTGCAAGGAAGGCCAGGGCGCCTACCGCCGCCACGGCGAGCTGCAGCAGGCGCAGTGCCATGCCGTGCAGGGCCGGGGTGGCCATCGCGGCATAGCCGTAGCTTCCGTACAGCCAGTGCGGATCGGGGCTGGCCAAGGCGGTTCCGCCGAGCAGCCCCAGGAGCACGCCTGTGGCGATCCAGCGGGTTGCAACGCCATGCAGGCGCTCGCGCCAGGCGCGTGCCGCCTGCCAGCCCAGCAGGAACAGCGGGAAGAACACCAGCGTGCGCGACAGCGACAGGTAATAGCCGATGTCGTCGACGCAGCCAGCGGCCAGCGCCACCAGCACGGCCAGCGGCAGGCGCAAGGGCAGCTGTGCGAACAGCGGCAGCAGCAGCCGCCAGCAGGCCAGGCTGAGCAGGTACCACAACAGCCAGTACGGTGTGGCCACGCTGGCCGGTCCGGCATCGGGCCACAGCGGCGATTGCGCCGCCAGCAGGTACAGGCCCTGGAACACCAGGTACGGTAACAGCAGGCGCAACAGCACGTCGCGCAGCAGCCTGGTGGGAGGGATGGCCGCCTGGGTCACTGCGCCGGACAGGAAGGCGAAGGCTGGGATGTGGAAGGTGTATACCCAGGCGTAGGCGGCATCCAGCAACGGGTGCGCGGCGAGCAGGGGTTCCAGCAGGTGCCCGAACACCACCAGGGCGATCAGCGCGAAGCGGGCATTGTCCAGCCAGGGATCGCGGGGTACGGGGGGAGATGCGAGGGCGGCGGCAGGCGCATCGGGTTCGCGAATCATCCGTCCACGGCAACCGATCGCCAGTTCAGGTGGCGTGGGCTGGATGTTGCCAGGGCGTTAGCGTCGCCCGCAGCGCCCATGGTGCGGGGGTTTTGCCTGACAGTGGGCGTTCATCGATGCAGGGCGCTTTGGACAGCAGTCGCGCCGCGCGTCCAGGGATGGGCGATGCATCGCTATGCGCGGACGGGCGTCCGTGGAAACCACCCGTTGCCCGGCGCTGGCAAATTCAGGGCTTGAGGTGGTCCACCATCCAGCCCACCCAGCGGCGGTACAGGTCGGTGATCTGCACGATGTCGTGTGGTACGTGGGAACTGATCGGATAGGCGTAGAACTCGACCGGCACGCCATTGTCGCGCAGCGCGTGGTACCACTCGAAGGCATTCACCAGCGGCACGTTCGCATCCCGCACCGAACCCAGGATCAGGGTGGGCGCCTTGACGTTGCGCACGTAGGTGATCGGTGACTGCTTCCGCCATATCTCCCAGCCTTCGTCCGTCCATGGCGACGAGCCGAAGAAATAGGCATCACCTTCCTGGTAGAACGAGATGCTGTAGTCCATCAGCCAGTCGGTGACGGGAGCGCCCACGAGTGCGGCTTTCCACACGTCATGGTGGCTGCTGAGCCATGCGCTCATGTAGCCGCCATAGGACCAGCCGCCGACGCCCAGACGCGTCATGTCGACGATGCCGAGTTTCTCCACCGCGGCGAGTCCGGCCATGACATCCTTGCCTGGACCCTCGCCAGTGTCGCGGTACATGGCGTGCTGGTATGCGTCCCCCAGATTGGTGCTGCCGCGGTAGTTGGGCTGGAAAACCAGGAATCCGGAAGCCGCCAGCAACTGTGCCAGGCGCTGGAAGCCGACGTTGGAGGCCATCATCGGTCCGCCATGGATCACCAGTACCAGCGGGTACTTGCGGCCCGCCTGGTAACCGACCGGGTAGGTCAGCGCGCCGTCACCGGGCAAGCCATCATGGTTCGTCCATTCGATGGACTCGGTGCGCCCGAGGTCGAGGTCGTCGAGAAACGCGTTCACGTCGGTCAGCCGCCGCGGCTTGGCCGTGGTGGAATCCAGCACGTACAGCTCGCTGGGGTGCGTGCTCGTGCTGCCGATGAAGGCGATGACGCCGTTCCTGGAGATGCTGATGCTGGCGGGACCCGCGCTGGTCGTGGTGCCCATGCCATCGTTGGCCTGCACCTCCCCCAGGCGCAGCAGACTGGCCTTTCCGGCGAGTGGCTGTTTCCAGAGCACCGAATCCGTGCCCAGCGAACCCGAGGTGATCAGCGCCCGGCCGTCGGGCATCCAGGCGTAGCTGTTGAAGTGGCGCGCCATTTCGGCCGTGACGTCGCGGCTTCCTTCATCGCTGTGCACATACACCGCGTCGCCATTGTTCTGGTCCCCATCGCGCGGACGCTGGAAGGCGGATCGGCCGCCTGCCGGCGCATAGCTGAAGTAGCTTGCGCCCTGAGCCTCGACCAGGGTATGCATGGCACCGTCCGCAAGCGTCACTTCGCCGATGGTGGAGCGGAATGAAGGCGCCCAGTAGGGGCCGGGGAAGGTCGTGAACGCGATGGCTCCACCGTCCGGGCGCCATGCCGGCGTGGTGGTGCTGCCCGACTCGGTACCGAGACTGAACTTGCCCTGGGTCAGTCGTCGTGCCGTTCCGCCGGCTGCCGGCACCATCCACAGGTGCCAGGGGGCGACTTCCTTGTCCAGCAGGAAATGCCCGTCGGTCACCCGGAACACCTTGTTGTGGGCCTTGATCGCCTCCGCGTTGAGGGGTGGATCCTGGGCCACGAAGGCGATGTGCTTGCCATCCGGACTCCACGCATAGCTGTCCACACCCTGGGGGTTGTCCGTGACACGTTGGGGATCGCCGCCGCGCATCGGGGCGACGAATATCTGGTCCTGCCGGGTTTTCGGATCCTTGGCCAGGAACGCGAGGTAGGCTCCGTCCGGCGACCAGCGGGGAGTGGACGGGCCCTGGCGGGCGTGGGTGAAGGTGCGCCGTGTGCCGCTGGCCACGTCCACCAGCTCGATTTCCCGTTCGTTCTCATCGGTCTCCCAGTTCGGCCTGGAGACGATCACGGCGACCTGCCTGCCGTCGGGGGAAATCTGGGCTGCGCTGAGCGACACGATCCTGCGCAGGTCGTCGAGCTGGAACGTCCCTGCCGTCGTTGCCGCAGCCGGCAGCAGCGACGACAGGAAGACCAGTCCGAGCAGCGCGACCAGGTGGATCGCGCGGATGTATCTCGGTGCGCTTCTGTCGCCGCTGTCCCTAGCCACCGTTGCCGCCACCGAAGCGCACGTTCGCCTGCAGGAAGTACGCGCGTCCGGTGGCGTTGAACCATGCCCGGTAGTAGTACGGCCAGCCGGTCCAGGTCGGGTCGCGCGGCGGTCGCCGGTCGAACAGGTTGTCGACCGCCAGGGAGACGTCGATGGCGGGCGTGATCTGGTAGCCCATCGTCAGGTTGTAGCGGGCCGTGGGTCCCATGCGCTTGGTGCCGTTGTAGTCGGGGATGCCGCTGAGGCGCGAGCCGTACAGCGTGGTGGTGAAGTCGTGGAAGGTCCACGTCACCGAACCATTCGCCTTGCTGCGCGGGATCAGGTAGTTGTAGAGATCGGTCAACTGGTTCTCGACCGGCGTGTCGGCCGACAACCGGGTCTTGTGCATGATCACGTAGGTGGCACCCAGGTTGAAATCGAACCTGCCGGCGCGGGACAGGTCGAGCCGGTAATGGGTGTTGAAGTCGACCCCGGAGGTTTCGTCGGTCGCGGCGTTGATGGGCAGTACCAGGACGGCCGTGACCTGACCGGGATTGAACGACGCGTCGGGAGCGTTGCGAAACACCTGGCTCTCGATCTGCTGGCAGAAGGCGGACGAGCCCACCGGGGTGCCGTCCATGGTGGCGCCGATGCGGCAGTCGGCTTCACGCTGGAGGATGTCCTGGGTGCTCTGGTACAGGACCTCGTTCTTCAGCCTGATGCGGTAGTAATCCAGACTGGCGTCGAAGTTCCGGGTCGGCGCGAAGACCAGGCCGCCGGTGAAGGATCGGCTGGTTTCGTTCTTGAGGTCGGTGCTGCCGTGGCTCTGGCCGTTGTAGGGGGCGTCGCCGTAGGTGCAGTCGTCGGAGAAGTCGTCGGCGGTATCGGGTTCCAGGGTGCGGCACAGGTAATAGTCGATGCCGCTGGAGGCGGACCCGCTCAGGCCTGCGTACAGATAGCTGAGGTCAGGGGCACGGAAGCCGGTGGAGATCGAGCCCCGCAGCAGCAGGCTTTGGATGGGCCGGTACTCGAGACCCAGGGCGTAGGTGAACTTGCCGGCATTCGTGGGGCCGTAGCTGTAACGGTCGTAACGGCCGGCCGTGGTGGCGGTCAGGGTGGAGAAGATCGGGATGTCGAATTCGTAGCCGGCGGCGGCGTGGCTGCGCGAGCCGACGGCGCTGGTGTTGTGCAGGTTGTAGTACGAGCCGTCGAGCGACATCGGGTCGGCCTTGAGGCCGAAGTACTGGTTGCCATATTCGGCGATGCCGGCAAAACGTACCGCACCGGCAGGCAGCTCGAAGAGGTTGGTGTTGGTGAGCGTCAACGACCAGTTTTCCGCGCGGCTCTTGTCGTGGTCGTTGGAATCCTGGCTGATCGAGCGCATCTCATCGACCGTCAGCGGCGTGTAGAGGCGGTTGAGCGGCGCGTTGTACATCTTGTAGCCACTGTCCGCGTCGATGCCGAGGGAGGGCCCCAGGTAGAGCGCCTGGGCCTTGGCGGCCACCACGGCCGGCCATTTCTGCGTGAGCTGGTTCTGCGCGTGTTCGAAGTTGGCCTCGTAGGTCCAGTTGCTGTCCGCGCCCAGCGTGCCCTTGACGCCGGTATTCAGCGAGTAGGTGTTGCCGATGCTGCGGATCTTGGCGCGCTTGAAGCCACCCCACTCGTTGATGGTGAAGTATTGCCGGCCCCATTGCTCGACCTGGCCGGTGGCGGTGTTGTAGAACGGCGTATCGGCGCAATCGGAGTTGTCGATCTCACAGTTCCACCAGCTCTTGGGCGAGCTGTAGCTGTCCTGATGCGAGGTGCTGGCCAACACATCGAGGTACAGCTCGGTGTAGTCGTTGAAGTGGAAGGTGGCCGAGCCGAAGAAGTTGGCCATCTTGCGCCCGTTTTCGAGCGTGGAGTAGCCGTAGTCCTGGTAGGTTCCGCAGTAGTAGCCAGGTCCGCCGTCGGGCCCGTAGCCGCGCCGCGAGGCGTAGAACACGCTGCCCTGGTCCAGATAGGAGAGGTTGTCGCAGGTGGCCTTTCCGGGATCGAGGTAGTTGCCGTCCACGTCGGTACGCACGAAGGTGCGGTTTGCCGGGAGCCGGGATGGGTCGGCCGGGCTGTCCAGTTGCGAGTCGGTGTAGCTGCGATCCATTGCCCAGAGCGGTTTGTCGTCGATCAGTTCCAGCCCGAACACGGTGTCCAGCTTGCCGAGGCTGAAGCCGCTGGTGAGGTCGATGCGCTGTGAATTTCCGCCGCCGTGCTGGGTGGTGCCGACGCGGTAGCTGACGGTGGTGTGGTCGACCTTCTTCTTGAGGATGAAGTTGATGACACCGGAGATGGCATCCGAGCCATATACCGCCGATGCACTGCCGGAAAGGATTTCCACGCGCTCGATCAGCGAGGTCGGGATGTTGGAGATGTCGGTGAAATTGCTGTTGCCGCCATACGATTGCGGATAGTCGGCGATGCGCCGGCCGTTGACCAGCACCAGGGTGTGGTTGGGGCCGAGGCCGCGCAGGTCCACGGCTTGCGCGCCCACCGAGAAGCCGCTGTTGTACTGGTTGTTGTCGAGCGCGCCCAGGTTCTGGGTGAGCGAGGCCATGAGTTGCGGCACGTCGGCAAAGCCACGCCGGGCGATGTCTTCGGCGGTGATGGTGAGCACGGGAGCGGGGCCCTCGATCTCCGAGCGCGGAATGCGCGAGCCGGTCACCGTGACCGTGTCCAGCCGTGTGGCAGCGGAAATGTCGGCTTGGGTACCGGTGTCGGTGTCCGTGGGACGTGGTTGCGAGCGTGGCGAAGGTGGATCCGGCTTGTTGTCACGGGTGATGAGGATCGCGCCGGAGGCATCCTGATGCAGGCTGAAACCGCTGCCGGACAACAGGCGCGTGAGCGCGGCGTCGGTGGACAAGGTGCCATTGACGCCCGCGGTACGCAGGCCCTTGAGCTGGTCGGCCGGGTAGATCAATTGGACGCCGGATTGCCGGGCAAGGGTGTCCAGCGCAGTAACCAGGTCACCGGGCGGAACATTGACGGCTGTGGTTGGCATCTGGGCAACGGACAGCATCGGCAAGGCGCAGGCCAAGGCCAGCATGGTGTGGCGCAACGATCGCAACATGGTCACCCTTCCCCTGATATGGCGCGGTGGCGCCGTCCATGAACGGGACGAACCAGTTGCACCTATCCCCCACGGGAGCGTGGACGGGGAACGGTGCGGGGGATCAGGGGGTGCGGATCAACGGTGCTGCAGGACCAGCGTGTCGTCTCGGCGCACGACGTGGATGGGGAATCCCTGTTCCAGCAGGCGCACGAACGCGTCGGCGTTCGACCAGCGGAAATTGCCGCCGATGCGCAGGGCGCCGACGGCCGGATCGGCGATGACGATCTTGTGCGTGTTGTAGCGGTTGAATTCGGCCGCCGCATTGGCCAGCGGCGTGTCGTGGAAGCTCAGGTAGCCATTGCGCCAGGCCAGAAGGTCGCGGGCCTGCTGCACCGAGTCGGAGCGCACCAGCACACCCGCCGCGCTGGCGACGGCGACGCTGCCGGCTGGAAGCAGGGTGGTCGCCTGGCGCGCCGCTCCAGGGCTCCGGTCGGCCTCCATGCGGACGACACCATGCGTCACCACCACGCGCAGGTTGCCCGCGTCGCGGCGTACGGCAAAAGCCGTCCCGACGGCGGTGACGCGGCGGCCATCGGCGTGCACCACAAACGGGCGACCAGGATCCTTGGCGACGGCGAAGTAGGCTTCGCCCTGCTGCAAGTCGATGCTCCGCCTGGCGTTCGAGAACGTCACGTGCACACGGCTGTCGCTGTTCAGTGTGACGGTCGAGCCGTCGGCCAGTTTGACGGTGTCGAGGGCACCGATGGTGGTCTGGTAATCCGCCTCGATCGTGTTGGCGTAATGCCACCAGCCCCAACCGACCGACAAGGTCAGCAGCGTGATCGCAGCAACTGCCAGGTAGCGCACCGGGTGTTGCACCAGTCGAGCACGCGAGCCGTGACCACGGCGGCGGACATCTGGCAACACGTCGGTGGGGAGGCGTTGGTTTGCCGCGGGCTGTGTGGCGGGAATCTGGCCGCACGCGGCTGCCTTGCCGCGATCCGCGCCAGCACCGAGCGCCTTCAGGCGTCCGCTTTGCCGCCACGCATGTTCCAGGCGGATGAAGGCGATACGGTGCGCAACCGAGCGCTCGAGCCACGCGGCCAGCTGCGCCTGGTCATCCGCCGACCACGGACCGGCGTCGCGGCGGGCAAGCCACGCCGCGGCGCTGTGCTCGATCTGTTGGCTATCGGGCACGCTCATCGTCCATTTCGGGCATGGCGCTTTCCGCGCGCAACGCCTGCATGCCGCCATAAAAGTGGTCTGCCATCAAACGCATGCCTTTGGCTACCTGCTTTTCCACGGTCTTCTCGCTGATGCCCATGTGTGCGGCGACCGCCTTTTGGGACAGGTCCTCGACCCGCCGCAGCCACATCACCTGCCGGCAACGCGGTGGCAGGCGATCCAGCGCCTCCGCCAGACGTTGCAGTTCCTGCCGGGCGCCCAGGCGGCGTTCCGGCGAGATGTCATCGATCAAGACGTTCAGCGCGTCGATATCACCCACGGCATCGATGGAAACCACGCGCGCGCGGCGCAATCGGTCGGTCATCAGGTGGCGGGCGACGGTGAACATGAAGGATTTCGGCATTGCCGGTCGGGCCTTTGCAGCGGCTTCGTAGACGCGCACGTAGATATCCTGGCGCAGGTCCGGAATTTCGTCGCGCTGATACCAGCAGCGCTGCAGATAGCGCATCAGCGCGCCCTCGTGCACGAGTATCTCGTTGGCGAACCAGTCGTCGAGGGAGATGTCCACAGCCGCGACTGTACCGCCATTGCCGCCTAGGCGGGCCCGCGGTGGTGGGGGATGTGGCGTACCGGCTCGTCCCGGTAGGCGAATCATCGTGCCACGCCGCATTGGCAGCACGATCGCAGATGGCACTTGCGCCCCCGCTTGGGGGCGATCGCTCACGAAATACTTTGGGAGTCGCTGATGCACTTGCCTGACCGGTGGGCTGGCGCGACATTGGCCTTGCTTGCATGCTGCTGGATGGCCTGCGCGGCGGTGTACGCGGCCAACCCCGTCGTTCCGGCCGCCGCGGCGCGCAACGGCTATGACTACTACCAGATCGGCGATCTGCAGGCGCCACGTCCGGCACCGACCGAGGCGGCGTTGATGCTGAAAGGCGGCGGCGCGTGGAACCACGACGCGTTTGCCTGGCTGCTGGCCAAGGCCGGCCATGGCCACTTCGTGGTCTTGCGCGCGTCCTATGCCGATGACATACAAAACGCCCTGTACCATGAGATTGGCGGCGTGACCTCGGTACAGACGCTGGTATTCCACAGTCGTGCCGCGGCCAGTGATCCAGCGGTCCTCGATATCGTCCGGCACGCCGACGGCATCTTCATCGCCGGTGGCGATCAGGCCAACTATGTGCGCTTCTGGCGCGGCACGCCGCTGAACAAGGCGCTGGACGAGCACGTGGCGCAAGGCAAGCCGCTTGGCGGGACCAGCGCGGGACTGGCCATACTCGGTGCCTACGCCTATGGCGCCTTGGATGGTGGCAGTATCCAATCCGCCGCCGCCTTGGCCGACCCCTTGGGTGCATCCGTCACCCTGGTCGGCGATTTCCTGCACCTGCCGTACCTGCAACACGTCATCACCGACTCGCATTTTGCCGCGCGCGATCGGCTTGGCCGTCTGCTCGCCTTTGTTGCCCGCTTGCGCGACGAGGGGCACGGCGAGGTCATCGGCCTGGGTATCGACGAAGGGACCTCGCTGTGCGTGGACGCTGATGGCGTGGGGCGCGTGTTCACGGTCGACGACGGGTTCGCATGGTTGCTGCAGCCGAGCGGCATCCCGCGACTGGCACCGGGCAGGCCGCTGCACGAACGCGGTGCACGCATCACCGGGATTGGTACGCAAAGCCGCATCGACATGCACGACTTCAGCGTGCAACATCCGGCATTTTCAACGATTGTCGACGTACGCGAAGGCAAAGTGGTCCTGCGCGATGAAACCCTTCCGCTGCCGCCAAAACCTGCGACGGCGGTCCATTCCGGGGGAAAGCGTCCGCCCGCGCCCCTGCCGGTACGGAAATAGCCCCGGGTATCTGCTGCTGCCGCGGATGCGTCGGCTGGAAGCGCGACGGGATGCCGACCTGGATGCAACGCCCGCCTGGCCCCCTGCGAGGTGCACTTGTGGCGGCTGATATGCCGATTTGCCGACGCCGGTCCACAGGGCGTCAAGTTGACAGTTTTGCACCCGATCCACACAATACGCGTTCTTTGTTGGAGGGATACCCAAGCGGCCAACGGGGGCAGACTGTAAATCTGCTGGCTTACGCCTTCGGTGGTTCGAATCCACCTCCCTCCACCATTTGAAGAGGTGCGAGAAAGCTCGCAGAGGTGGATGAGAACCACCTGAAAAGAAATGGTTCGACCGATTCGCAGGAGCGAATCGGAACAGCCCGAAGGGCTGGCCCCGGAGGGGCGTAGGGCAGGCGACGGCATGGATGCCGGAGGTAGAACAACGCAGGAGCGGTTGTCGGATGCCCGAAGTAATCCACCTCCCTCCACCAGCTTCTGGCGGCTTCACGCGACGCGAAAGTGGCGCGGTCTGCAAGGATTTCGCGCAGGGCGGGAGTAGTTCAATGGTAGAACATCAGTTTTCCAAACTGATTACGCGGGTTCGATTCCCGCCTTCCGCTCCAGTCCTTTTGAAAAGTCCGGCAGGATGCCGGTCTTTCTTTGCCATCAGGGAGGATGGCTGAAGTCATGCTCATGTAGCTCAGTCGGTAGAGCACTTCCTTGGTAAGGAAGAGGTCACAGGTTCGATTCCTGTCATGAGCACCATTTCAGGCAAGGTTGTCCAAGGCAACCCATTCATTCATTGATACCAGCGGAGTTTAGCGCGCATGGCAAAGGGCAAATACGAACGCACGAAGCCGCACATCAACGTGGGGACGATCGGCCACGTGGATCACGGCAAGACGACGCTGACGGCGGCACTGACGAAGCTGGGTGCGGACCGGTACGGTGGC
>Ga0209941_1001533_pt1 | contig 15567 bp, 14 predicted proteins | sample ThiBiot_300_plan_FD_183945 | JGI IMG/M metagenome (GOLD analysis project Ga0209941, IMG submission 183945) | Wastewater bioreactor microbial communities from Cape Town, South Africa - Thiocy_solids_1 (SPAdes) | ecosystem: Engineered > Bioremediation > Thiocyanate > Unclassified | place: South... | reverse complement strand
AGTACCTCGAGGCCATCGCCAAGGGCCGCACCAGCGAGGCCATCAAGAAGCTGCTGGGCCTGCAGGCGAAGACGGCGCGCGTGGTGCGCGCCGGCGAGGAGCTCACCCTGCCCATCGACCAGGTCGTACCCGGCGACGCCGTGCTGGTGCGCCCCGGTGAGCGGATCCCCGTCGACGGGCGCGTGCTGACGGGCGGCTCGTTCGTGGACGAGTCGATGATCACCGGCGAACCCATCCCGGCGCGCAAGGGCGAGGGCGACGAGGTGGTGGGCGGCACCGTGAACACCACCGGCGCCTTCACCTTCGAGGCCACCAAGGTCGGCGCCGACACCGTGCTGGCGCAGATCATCAAGATGGTCGAGGACGCCCAGGGCTCCAAGCTGCCCATCCAGGCGCTGGCCGACAGGGTCGTCAGCGTCTTCGTGCCCATAGTCATCGTCATCGCGCTCATCACCTTCGGGGTGTGGATGCTGTTCGGCCCCGAGCCGGCCCTCACCTTCGCGCTGGTGAACACGGTGGCGGTGCTGATCATCGCCTGCCCCTGCGCCATGGGCCTCGCCACCCCCACCAGCATCATGGTCGGCACCGGCAAGGCGGCCGAGCTGGGCATCCTCTTCCGCAACGGCGCCGCCCTGCAGACGCTGCAGGAGGCCAAGCAGATCGCCCTCGACAAGACCGGCACCCTCACCAAGGGCAGGCCCGAGCTCACCGACCTCGTCACCCTGCCGGGCTTCGACCGCCTCGAGGTGCTGGCCCTGACCGCCAGCGTGGAGCAGGCGTCCGAGCACCCGGTCGCCCAGGCGATCGTGGACGCCGCCAAGGCGCAGGGCGCCCCCCTAAGCGCCGCCGCGGCGTTCGAGGCGGTGCCGGGCTACGGCGTGGAGGGCAGCGTCGCCGGCCGCCTCGTGCAGGTGGGCGCCGACCGCTACATGCGCAGCCTGGGCGTCAACGTGACGGCGTTCGCCAACGAGGCCGGGCGCCTGGCCGACGAGGGCAAGACGCCCCTGTACGCCGCCGTCGACGGCCGGCTCGCCGCCGTCATCGCCGTCGCCGACCCCATCAAGGACTCCACCCCCCAGGCCATCGAGTCGCTGCACGCGCTCGGCCTGCGCGTGGTGATGATCACCGGCGACAACGAACGCACCGCCCGCGCCATCGCCCGCCGCCTGGGCATCGACGAGGTGCTCGCCGAAGTCCTGCCCGACGGCAAGGTGGAGGCCGTGAAGCGCCTGCAGGCGCAGGGCGGCAAGGTGGCGTTCGTGGGCGACGGCATCAACGACGCGCCCGCCCTGGCGCAGGCCGACGTCGGCCTCGCCATCGGCACCGGCACCGACATCGCCATCGAGTCCGCCGACGTGGTGCTCATGGCCGGCGACCTGCGCGGCATCACCAACGCCCTCGCCCTCTCGCGCAAGGCCATCACCAACATCAAGCAGAACCTCTTCTGGGCGTTCTTCTACAACACCGTGCTCATCCCCGTCGCCGCCGGCGCGCTCTACCCGGCCTTCGGCATCCTCCTCAGCCCCATCCTGGCCGCCGCCGCCATGGGCCTCTCCAGCGTCTTCGTGCTAACCAACGCCCTGCGCCTGCGCAACTTCACGCCCCCCATCACCAGCGCCGCCCACCCGGGCGCACCGGAGCCGCGGCTGGCCGCCGCGTGACGCCGTGACGGACCCAAGCCCCGAAGGAGACACCATGCAAACCGCACCGCAGACGCTCGGACAACTCGTTGGCAGCTTCAAGGGCTCCCGCGAGCTCGTGCGCGACCGCCACGCCTTCCTCAAGCGCAGCGCCGGCAAGCACGACGTCCCGCAGCTCGCCGGCCTGCCCATGCTGGGCCTGGGCGGAAGCTGCGGCAAGCCCGGCTTCCAGCTCCCCTACGTGGTGCGCTTCGACGACGCGAAGCTCGAGCGGCTCGAGCAGACCGCCGCGCGCTTCGGCATGTTCGTCGAGTACGGCGCCTACCCCCACCTCAAGCTCGAGGACGGCGGGCAGGAGATCGCCGCCGTGCAGGACTGGACCACGTTGACGCTCGTGTTCCTGCGCCCCTCCTACGACCGCAAGGAGGAGCTGCTGACGGCGATCAGCCAGGCGCTCGCCTGACGCCCCAGGGCGCGAGCCCGGAAAGGACGACACCATGACCAACCAGACCAGAACGCGCGTGGCGGTGAACGGCTACGGCGTGATCGGCAAGCGCATCGCCGACGCGGTGCGCCTGCAGCCCGACATGGAACTAGTGGGTGTCGCCGACGTGGTCGCCGACTACCGCGTTCAGACGGCCGCCCTCCAGGGCATCCCCGTCTACGCCTCCACGCCTGAAGCCGCGAAGGCCATGCGCGCCGCCGGCATCCCCGTGGAGGGCGAGCTGGGCGCGCTCCTGGAGCGCGTGGACGTGGTCGCCGACTGCACCCCCAAGGGCGTCGGCGCCAGCAACCTCGAGCTCTACCGGCGCGCGGGCGTGAAGGCGGCGCTGCAGGGCGGCGAGAAGCACGACGTGACGGGCCACTCCTTCGTGGCGCAAGCCAACTACGCCAGCGCCGTCGGCCGCGACTTCACCCGCGTCGTCTCCTGCAACACCACCAGCACCGTCCGCACCCTGGGCGCACTGCACGAAGCCGGCCTGCTCAAGAAGGCGCGCGGGGTGCTGGTGCGCCGCGCCACCGACCCGTGGGAGTCGGACCACTCCGGCATCATGAACACCGTCGTGCCCGAACGCGTCATCCCCAGCCACCAGGGGCCCGACGCGCGCACCGTCATGCCCGAGCTCGACGTGGTCACCATCGCCGCCAAGGCGGCGCACACCCAGGGCCACGGCCACTTCTGGATCGTGGAACTCACCCGCGAAGCGACCACGGACGAGGTGCTCGACGCCTTCAGGGCCGCGCCGCGCATCGCCCTCATGCACATGGGCGACGGCATCGTCGCGCTCAACAGCACCATCGAGCTGATGCGCGACCTCCACCGCCCGCGCGGCGACATGTGGGAGGTCGCCCTCTGGGAGGACGTCCTCACCGTCGGGGGAAACGAGCTCTACTACAGCTATCAGGTCGACAACCAGGCCATCGTGGTGCCCGAAACCATCGACGCCCTGCGCGCCCTCACCGCCACCGCTGACGCCGACGAGTCGATGCGCCTAACCGACGAGACCCTCGGCCTCACCGACGACTTCCTCAGGCCGCAAGCGCGCCCGCTCGCGCCCGCCGCCCTCACGCCAGACATCGCCCGCGAGGAGGCCAAGTGAACGACCACGACCACCACGACCACCACGGCTCGGCCACGAGCACCGAAGACCCTTGGACCGAGGCGATAGAGAGCGAGCCGCACGTCCGCCACGCTGAGCACGACGCCCAGCTCGCCCACAGTCATCACGCTGGCCACGGCGACCACGCCGTGCACGACGCTCACGGCGCGCACGCCGGCCACGGCGGGCACGACAAGCACGCCGGCCACTCGCCGGAGATGTTCCGCGACCGCTTCTGGGTCGCGCTCGTGCTGACGCTGCCCATCCTCTACTTCAGCGAGCAGTTCCAGGCCTGGTTCGGCTACCAGGCGGTAAGCTTCCCCGGCTCCGAGTGGGTCAACCCCGTGCTCGGCACCGTGCTGTACCTCTACGGCGGGCTCGTCTTCCTGCAGGGCGCCCGCCACGAGCTCGCCGCCAAGCAGCCGGGCATGATGACGCTCATCAGCCTCGCCATCACCGTCGCCTACGTCTACAGCATGGCGGTGGCACTCGGCGTGCCCGGCATGCCATTCTTCTGGGAGCTCTCCACCCTCATCGCCATCATGCTGCTGGGCCACTGGATCGAGATGGCCAGCGTGCAGGGCGCCTCCAGGGCGCTTGAGAACCTCGCCTCGCTAATCCCCCATACCGCCCACCGCATCGTGAACGGCGCCATCGAGGACGTGCCCGTGTCCGAGCTGCGCCACGGCGACCGCATCCTGGTGCGCCCGGGCGAGCAGCTCCCCGCCGACGGGCTCGTGACCGAAGGCCGCAGCAGCGTCAACGAAGCCTTCCTCACCGGCGAGTCACGGCCTGTCCCCAAGGAGGAGGGCTCCGAAGTGGTGGCCGGCGCCGTGAACGGCGAGGGCGCCCTCACCGTCGAGGTCTCCCGCACCGGCGGCGAGACCACCCTGTCGCAGATCCAACGCCTCGTCGAGGAGGCGCAAGCGTCGCGCAGCCGGTTCCAGAACCTCGCCGACCGCGCCGCCGGCTGGCTCTTCTACATCGCCGTGGCTGCGGGCGTCATCACCTTCGTGGCGTGGCTGGCCGCTTCCGGCGACCTGCAGCAGGCCATCGCCCGCACCGTCACCGTGCTGGTCATCGCCTGCCCCCACGCGCTGGGTCTCGCCATCCCGCTCGTGACCGTCAACGCCACCGCCATGAGCGCCGCCAACGGCATCCTGGTGCGCAACCGCGAGGCGTTCGAGCGCGCCCGCGACATCGGCATCGTCGCCTTCGACAAGACCGGCACCCTCACCGAAGGCAGGTTCGGCGTCAGCGCCGCGCACGCCCACGGCATGGACGAGCGCGAGGCGCTCGCCGTCACCGCCGCGCTCGAGACCAGGAGCGAGCACCCCCTGGCGCAGGCCATCGTCGAGGAGGCGCAGGCGCGCGGCCTGAGCCTGCCCACGTCCGAGGAGTTCGAGGTCGTGGCGGGCAAGGGCGTAAAGGCGCGCGTGGACGGCACCACTTACACCGTCGGCCGCCCCGAGTGGGTCGAAGAGCAGGGGCTGGTGTTCCCCGAGGCGCTCAAACGCGCTCTGGCGGAGGCGGAGGCGCGCGGCGAGAGCGCCATCGTCCTCATGAACGAACAGACCGCCCTCGCCGTGATCGGCCTCGCCGACCGCGTGCGCCAGCGGGCGAAGGACACCATCCGCGCCCTCAAGGCCGCCGGGGTCGAGCCGGTGATGATCACCGGCGACGCCGAGGCCGTGGCGCGCACCGTCGCCGCCGAGCTCGGCATCGAGCGCTACTACGCCCGCGTGCTGCCGGGCGAGAAGGCGGAGAAGGTGCGTGAACTGCAGAAGAGCGCGCGCACCGCCTTCGTGGGCGACGGCATCAACGACGCCCCCGCCCTGCTCGAGGCCGACCTCGGCATCGCCATCGGCGCCGGCACCAACGTCGCCATCGAATCAGCCGACCTCGTGCTCGTGGAGAACGACCCGCTCGACGTGCTCGCCGCCCTCAAGCTCTCGCGCGCCACCTACCGCAAGATGATGCAGAACCTGGCGTGGGCGACCGGCTACAACGCCGTCGCCATTCCCCTTGCCGCTGGGGTGCTGGCCGGCATCGGCTTCCTGCTCTCGCCGGCGGTAGGCGCCGTGCTCATGAGCGCCTCCACCATCGTCGTCGCCATCAACGCCATGCTGCTGCGACGCACCGACCTGAAGGCCACCGGATAACGGCACATCCCTTCTGCCACCGAAGCCCAACGGAGGGGCCGTCGATTCGGCGGTCCCTCCGTTGCGTGGAGTCGGTTGAGACGGTTCGTGCAGGCACAATGTTGCCGACGGCGCCGTGGTCCAGCACAAGACCTGACGCCTTTCAGGCGCGTAGAGGACACCAGAAAGTGAGAAGCGAGGATCATTGTTAGTGACACATTTCAGATGCGGAGCGAACGGCGCCATAGTTTCCAGTTCACTACAATGTTGGTTATGGGTAGGGAGGCGCAGATGCAGATAGGTGAGTTCGCCGCCAAGGTCGGCATTAATCCGAAGACGATCCGCTACTACGAGACGCGTGGGCTGTTGCCTTCGCCGCCCCGCACGGAGGCGGGCTACCGGATCTACGGCGACGGGGACCTGGAGCGCCTGCAGTTCATCCTCAAGGGGCGAGCGATCGGCTTGTCGCTGGAAGAGATCGGCAGCGTGCTAGGCATGCGCGACGACGGCCAAGAACCGTGCGAGCACGTGCGGGTGCTGCTCGACGTGAAGCTGGCCGCCATCGACGAGCAACTGCGGGCCCTGAACGAGCTGCGCGCGGAGTTCCTGTTCCTGCGTGGCGAAGCGGACGGCACGACGAGCAGCGACGACTGCGTGTGCGGCATCATTGAGCATTACAAAACGAAGCGCTCCACCGGGGCAGCCTCCTACTTGACGGCCGCGCCGAAACGCGAACGAACGCCGGCCCCATAGCGCTCCCCTCACTAGCGTCACGCCTTCACTTGCGACCCCGAACTCCTCTTCGTCGGCACGCACTTGACCTTCCAGTCGACTGGAAGGCGTAGCGTTGCTCTAGGCGAAGAGGCGCTGGCTGAGAACGCCGGCCATGACCTTCGAGAGGAGCACGCACGATGACGCGAACGGCTCGGTTCACAATCCGCGAGCAAACCCCGATCCACTGTGAAGGCTGCGAGCAACGGATCGGCAACGCCCTCCGGCGCATCTCTGGCGTCCAGGAGGTGCAGGCGAGTCGGGAAACACAAGAGGTCCACGTGACCTTTGATCCGGAGAAGACCACTGCGGAGCAGGTCCGAGCGAAGCTAGATCTAGCCGGCTTCGAGAGCAACGAGGAGTAGGGGCCGCATGAGCACGCCCACAGCAGCCGTCGAGGGTGGTGCGGCGCCCTTCGGGCGTGGCACGCTGGGTGGTGAGCCGGAGAAGCTGCAACTCAAGGTCGGGGGGATGCACTGCTCCCTCTGCACCGACTCCATCCGCCGCGCCGTCGGCCGGCTCGTGGGCGTGCGCTCGGTTGAGGTCTCCATAGCCCACGAGGAGGCGCTGGTCGAGTACGACCCGGCGCATGTAACACCGGACGTCATCACCGGGACGCTAGAAGACATCGGCTACACCGTTCGCGAGCCGGACCAAGCCGAAATGTTCGTCGAGGAGGAGCACGACCTGGCGGTCGCGCGCCACAAGGCTGGTCTCTCGATCGGCCTGTTGGTGGCGGCTAGTCTCGTGATGACCGCCGCAATGCTCGGCGGCCCCGCTCTCTTTCTCGCCCTGGCGATGGGTGCACTGGCGCTCTTCACCGCGTTCGGGCCGGCTCGCTTCATCCTCGTTCGCAACGGTTGGCAGTCGCTCCGGCGCGGTATCTTCAACCAGGACGTACTCGTCACCGCCTCGGCGCTGGGTGGCCTCCTCGGCGGCGGCGTGGGCCTGGCGGTGCCGGCTGTTCCTGCCGGTGGGTTCTTCGGCGCGACGGTATTCGTGCTGGCATTCCATCTCATCGGCGGGTACGCCTCCGTCCTCGTTCACGTCCGCGCCTCCCAATCCGTACGGCGCCTCCTCGCCCTCACGCCTGACACGGCCCAGCGCCTCACCGCAGATGACGGGGAGGAGGCCGTGCCCGTCGCGCAGCTCCTGGTGGGGGACCGCGTGCGCGTCCGTCCCGGCGAACGCATTCCAGCGGACGGCACGGTGTTGGGCGGCGCTTCCGCAGTGGACGAGAGCCTTGTGACGGGCGAACCGATCCCCGCGGACAAGCTGGCTGGCAGCGAGGTGATCGGCGGGTCGCTCAACCAGACCGGCAGCCTGACCTTGCGCGTCGATCGGGTCGGTAGCGAGAGCTTTCTGCGCACCGTCGCGCGGCACGTCGCCGAGGCGCGCGCCCTGAAACCCGGCATCCTGCGGCTGGTCGACCGGGTGCTGCTCTACTACGTCCCCGTCGTCCTCATCGCCAGCCTCGTTGGCCTCCTCGCCTGGACGCTCGGCGCATGGCTTCTAGAGGGCGAACCCAACTGGTTACGGGCCGGCTTCGCGGCCCTGACCGCGCTCATCATGGGTTACCCCTGCGCATTGGGCATGTCCACGCCACTGGCGATCATCCGGGCGAGCGGCGAGGCAGCCGAGCGCGGCATCATCATGCGTTCCGGCGAAGCGTTCCACGTCTTTCGCAACGTCGACACCGTCGTGTTCGACAAGACCGGCACGCTTACCGAAGGCAAACCCCACCTCGTCGCCACCAGTTGGTTGCACGGCGACCCGAACGAGCTCCTGGGGTGGGTGGCGAGCGTCGAAGCGCATTCCGAACACCCGCTCGCCCAGGCGATCGTTAGCAACGCCCGCGAGAAGGGCCTCACCCTCGCCACGCCCGAAGCGTTCGAGGCCCGACCCGGCCGCGGGGTGGACGGCACGATTGCGGGACGCCGGCTCCTGGTCGGCACGCGACGCTTATTAACGGAGGAAGGCGTCAACCCCGCCCCGCTCGACTCCCTCGTCGGACGGACCCAGGCCCAAGGGCAGACCGTCGTCCTGGTGGCGCTCGATGGTCAGGCCGCCGGCGTGCTGGCCCTGGCGGATCGCGTGAAGCCCGACGCGCGTGAGGCCGTGGAGCGAATCCAGCGACTGGGCGTGAGGCCGGTCTTGCTCACCGGCGACAACGAACGGTCCGCGAGGGCCGTCGCCGAGGCCGTGGGAATCGAGGAGGTGCGGGCCGAGGTCCTGCCGGGCGACAAGGCAGCCGAGGTACGGCGGTTGCAGGCGCTAGGTCAGCGGGTCGCGATGGTAGGGGACGGCATCAACGACGCACCGGCCCTGATGCAGGCGGACGTGGGCGTCGCCATTGGCTCCGGCACCGACATCACGCTCGAAGCTGCCGACGTGGTGCTGGTGAGCGAGCGGCTGGCGACGCTCGTCGAGGCGCGCGAGCTGGCGCGGCGCAGCTACCGCCTCACCGCCACGAATGTCGCGCTGGCGCTCGCCTTCAACGGCATCGGTGTCCTTGCGGCCATCACGGGCTTGGTCACGCCCGTGTGGGCGATGGCGGCGATGGCGGTCAGCGTGAGCGTGGTGCTGGCCAACTCGTTTGCCGGCCGACTGCTTGCAAGATGAGCCCAGGCACAGCGCCCGCGCGTGTCCCTGGCGTGCGGTGGGCCTGACGGGGGCGCTGGAATCGAGCTCGGCCGCGTCGCACGCTGCCGGGGGACGTACAGCCTTAGAGGCGGCATCGCACAACCGCCCAAGTCGAATGCGGGGTCGGTGCTCGCGAGCAGCACCGACCTGCCGCCCTCGGCCAACGTCACCACCGTGACGCACGCCAGCGCCGAGTTCCGACGCCGCCCTTGCCGGTAATGAACACACCTACTTTGTCCGGCGGAATGCTTTAGCTCCTCCCAGCCGGACGCGTCAGCAGCCATCGCACCAGTCGCAACCGCAACAGTCGATGGCCGCCCGACTTTCCGTCGCTCCACCGGGAACGGGCTCCAACCCCGAACCGAACGTAACATTCTCTTGCGCCATGCCCCCCTGCTCGCTCGCGGCGTCAGCCCCACACTCGCAACAGCACCGCTCGGGTCTTGCCAGGTTATTCATATGCGCTCCTTGCCTTCCCGGCCGCTTGCGGATCGCTACTGCATCCGGCCGGGTGAGGCCACCGCCCGACACATAGATGGTAATCGAACAGTTAGACGCCCGTCTGTGTATGATCGTCCCATGGAGACCAACCCACTACTCCTCAGGCTGCTGGGCGACCCGACGCGCTGGCGCATCGTGGAGTTCCTCGCCCGCCCCATCCAGAGCTGCTGCAGCCGCGACGACGGCGTGTGCGGCTGCGATCTCGAGGCGTTCTTGGGACTCACGCAGGCCACCGTCAGCCACCACATGAAGCAGCTCGTCGACGCCGGCCTCGTCATGGCCGACCGCCGTGGCCGCTGGGTCTACTACGAGCTCCAGCCGCAAGCCTTCCGCGCCCTGGCGGCACGCCTCGAGGGCGTCGCGAGCGCCACCGAGGCCGCCCTCGCCGCTAAGCCCGCGGCCAGCCGCCCGCCTGAGGGAGCGGCGGAGGCGGTGGGGGCGTGATCAAGCGCCTCTCGCTCCTCGACCGCTACCTGACGGTGTGGATCTTCGCCGCCATGGCCGTGGGCGTGCTGCTGGGCGCGCTGGCGCCCGGCTTCGGTCGCCTCCTGGACGGCATGTCGGTGGGCGCCACCAACCTGCCCATCGCCATCGGCCTCATCGTGATGATGTACCCGCCACTCGCCAAGGTGCGCTACGGCAAGCTGCCGCAGGTGTTCCGCAACGGGCGCCTGCTGGGCCTGTCCCTGCTGCAGAACTGGCTCATCGGGCCCGTGCTCATGTTCGCCCTCGCCGTCATCTTCCTGCGCGGCCACCCCGAGTACATGACGGGCCTCATCCTCATCGGCCTAGCGCGCTGCATCGCCATGGTGCTGGTGTGGAACGAGCTGGCCGAGGGCGACAACGACTACGCCGCCGGCCTGGTGGCCTTCAACAGCGTCTTCCAGATCCTCTTCTTCGGCGCCTACGCCTGGCTCTTCATCACCGCCCTCCCAGGGGTCCTCGGCCTGGAGGGCAGCGTGGTCGACATCTCCATGGGCGAGATCGCCAGCGCCGTGCTCATCTACCTGGGCGTCCCCTTCGCCGCCGGCGTCCTCACCCGCGCGCTGCTCATCCCCCGCAAGGGCCAGGCGTGGTTCGACGACGTCTTCCTCCCCCGCATCAGCCCCCTCACGCTCATCGCGCTGCTCTTCACCATCGTGATGATGTTCGGCCTCCAGGGCGGCACGCTACTTGCCAGCCCCCTCGACGTGCTCATTATCGCCGTGCCCCTGGTGCTCTACTTCGTGATCATGTTCCTGGTGTCGTTCCTCATGGGCAAGGCGGTAGGCGCCGACTACTCCCGGACCGCCACCCTGTCGTTCACCGCCGCCAGCAACAACTTCGAACTCGCCCTCGCCGTGGCCGTCAGCGTCTTCGGCCTCGGCTCCGGCGTGGCGTTCGCCGCCGTCATCGGACCGCTCGTGGAGGTGCCGCTGCTCATCGGCCTGGTCGGCGTGGCGCTGTGGCTGCGCGGCCGCCTCTTCAGGGCCACAACCCCCGCGCCCGAGGGCGTGCTCGCCGCCGCCCAGGAAGCGTGCGCCACCACCGCCGCGTTGGCCGAACAGCTCGAAGGAGCCACCCGATGAGGATCTTGGTGCTCTGCACCCACAACAGCGCCCGCAGCCAGATGGCGGAGGGTTGGCTTCGGCACCACGCGCGCGAAGCCGGCCTCGACGCCGAGGTCCACTCGGCCGGCACCGAAGCCACCCGCGTCAAGCCCGAAGCGATAGAAGCCATGCGCGAGCTTGGCATCGACATCTCATCCCACGCCTCCAAGACCCTCTACGACGTCCCCGACCCCTGGGGGTTCGACCTGGTCCTCACCGTGTGCGACGCCGCCAACGAGGCCTGCCCCGCCTACCCCGCGAAGACCACCCGCCTGCACGTCTCCTTCCCCGACCCCAGCGGCCAGGGCCCCGAGCGCTGGCGCGAGGTGCGCGACGCCATCGGCGCGACGAGCCGGCAGCTCGTACGTGCTCTCGACGAAGGCCGTACCCCAAGCGAGAGCGAGCTCGTCCCCTTGGGCCTGAGGAGCAAGCCGTGAGGCGCGAGCCCGAGGTGCTCTTCCTCTGCACCCACAACAGCGCCGCAGCCAAATGGCTGAAGTCATCCTCAGGCGCGCCGACTACCGCTTTCGCGCCTACGGAGCCGGACTCGAGCCTCGCTCCATCCACCCCACACCAACCGGGTGATGGAGAAGGCGGGCTACGCGACCTCTCCAAGCAGGCCTGCAACGGCGTCAAGGACTACCTGAGGCTCAGGAACGTCGCCTACACGATCAGCGTCTACGCCCACGCCGACGAAGCCTGCTCCCGCGTTTTCCCCACCGCCCGCATCATCCTGAACTGGCCTTCGATGACCCCTCCACACTCCACCGCCCCGGCGAGGAAGCCCTCGAATACTTCCGCCGCGTACGCGACCATATCAAGGCTAGGATCGGCGCGTGGCTGACGCAGCTCGACCAGACCAGCCTTAACGGGGCATTGGTGCAGACGAGCCTGGCGGACACCTGAGCTAAGCCCCGCCAGGCCCCATGCGCGCCTACCCCAGTACGCCATAACCATCGGCTCACACTCGAAGGTGATAGGTATCCGGCGCCACCCCTCAAGGGGCAGTTGTGCGTGTCACGCCCGGGCCCGCGTCATAACCGGGACACCGACTCGCGTGACCGAATGGCTAATGAAGCCCCAACGAAGTAAACCCCGCCCACGAACATGGTTCCTGCGCAGCATTTGAGGAGGGACCCATTACCTCTTCGCGCCCGATGATGTAGCGGTCTTCTCTAAAGTGGACAGAAACGGCAGCTTGGTTTTGGACACTTCTGTCTAGTTCGGTTGTCATCTTTTCGTTTCGTGGTCGGGGTGGTAGTTGGCCTCCCAGTACGCTTGGGGTTGCAACCAATCAAAGCTAGAGGGAGGCCTGCCCCCGGTGATAGCACGCGAGGTCCGCTTGTTGATGAAGCACAAGGTGAAAGAAGGGGTTCCGATCGCCGTTGTTGCCCGGGAGTTGGGTGTGGCACGGCGAACGGTTTACAACGTCCTGGAGCGAGGAAAACCGAAGCCAAGACCGCAGCGTGGTTCGAAGCTCGACCCGTTCAAGGATCACGTCAGTGCTCGGCTGGAGGTGTTCGACATTCCGGCTACCGTTCTTTTTCGGGAGATCCGCAAGCAGGGTTACGCGGGCTCGTTGACAACGTTGAAGGTGTTCGTCAGGGGCATGAAGGGGGAGCAGGTGAGGCGCCTCACCGAGCGGTTCGAGACCCTGCCGGGGCAGCAGGCGCAGGTCGACTGGGGTGAGTGCGGCACCGTCCTTGTGAACGGGGCCAGGCGCCGCCTGTACGTTTTCGTGCTGGTCCTGGGTTACTCGCGCATGCTGTTCGCCAGGTTCACAACCAGCACCCGCCAGCCGCTGCTGCTGTCGCTACTGCGCGAGGCGTTCGAGCTGATGGGCGCACCCAAGGAGTTGCTGGTCGACAACATGCGCTAGGCGGTGGACAGGCACGTCCTGGGCGAGGAGGTCCGGTTCAACCGGGCGTTCCTCGACTTCTTCTGCGAGCATTACGGGGTGCTGCCGCTGGCCTCGCCGCCCTACTGGCCGCGGGTGAAGGGGAAGGTGGAGAGTGGCGTTAAGTACGTCAAGCGCTCCTTCCTCGCCGGCCGCTCCTTCACCACCGTCGAAGACCTGAACGGCCAACTGGAGACCTGGCTGGCACGCTGTAGGCGACCCCGAAGAGACGTATGTGCGGTCCCGAAGCGGCTCGGGCCCCTAGGATGCGCGTGCTGGCCGCCGCCCCACTTCGCCGAGCCCAGCCGGGCGCGCCGGGGATGCCTAGGGCGGGCCAAGCCGTCACCGCGAGTTGCCATCGGCGTCTTCCCCCCCTTGGGCCTCGGCCGGCCGCCGCTCGGGCAGCCGCTCGTCGAGAGCACGCGCCTCTCGCATCAACAGCAGCACGGCGAACGGGCAGAGGGCGAGTAGGGCGAGCGGCACCCAGATCGGCAGCGACTCGCGCGTGAAAAGGACGGCCAACAGCGCGACCGTCGCGATAGCCCAAGCGAGGTGCCGGTGCATGTGGCGCACGTTCATAGCAGTTCAGCTCCTTTTCCGTCCCGCTCGTCGATCCGAAGGGCGGGCGGCGACCCCGGGGCCAGGCACCTCGTGGGAGCGTCGTTGGCGCAGCCTTCCGGACGCCCCCCCGGGCGGCCGGGCAAGCGTCCGCCGCCGATGCCCCATGTTCCCCTACGGGTGTTCAGGCTGTTCAAGGCCCATGCAAAGTTAGTGTTGCCTCGCAAACACCAGCCGCCGCAGCCGGCGCCCCCCAGCGCGGCCAGGGCGTAGCATGATCACGAGAAGGGCAGGTAAACATGCACCAGGAAAACGGGGCGGGGAGCGCAACGCGCGCAACCGCCAGCGCGCGCACGAGCAAAGCGGGATCTCCTGAAACGTTCAAGGGCGGCGTCATCATGGACGTGGTGACGCCCGACCAGGCGCGCATCGCCGAACAGGCGGGCGCAGTGGCGGTGATGGCGCTCGAGCGCGTGCCCGCCGACATCCGCGTGCAGGGCGGCGTGGCGCGCATGTCCGACCCCGGCCTGATCGAGCAGATCATGGCCGCCGTGTCCATCCCCGTGATGGCCAAGGTGCGCATCGGCCACTTCGTCGAAGCCCAGATCCTGCAGGCCATCGGCGTCGACTTCATCGACGAGTCCGAGGTACTGACCCCCGCCGACGACGCCTACCACATCGACAAGCGCGCGTTCAGCGTGCCGTTCGTGTGCGGCGCCACCAACATCGGCGAGGCCCTACGGCGCATCGGCGAGGGCGCCGCCATGATCAGGACAAAGGGCGAGGCCGGCACCGGCAACGTGGTCGAAGCCGTGCGCCACGCCCGCAGCGTGATCGGCGAGATCCGCGCCCTGCAAAGCCTGGCCAGCGAGCAGCTCATGAGCTACGCCAAGGAACACGGCGCCCCCTACGACCTCGTGCGCTACGTCCATGAGCACGGCGCCCTGCCCGTGCCCAACTTCGCGGCCGGCGGCGTGGCCACCCCCGCCGACGCCGCGTTGATGATGCAGCTCGGCGTCGACGGCGTGTTCGTGGGATCCGGCATCTTCAAGGCCGCCGCCAGCGAGACCGATGAGAGCCGCCGCCAAGCGGCGTGGGCGCGGCGCGCCCACGCCATAGTGAAGGCCGTGAAGCACCACGACGACCCCGCCGCCCTCGCCGAACTGTCCAAGAACCTGGGGGAGGCCATGGTCGGTATCGGCATGGAGTCGCTCGCGGAGGACCAGCTTCTGGCCCGCCGGGGCTGGTGAGCGCCCGGCTGCCGCGCGCTGACGGCCAGAACGCGGCAGCCGCCCCCCCGGACCCCATGAAAACGCCGCCGCCCCCACAGGGGTGAAGGCGCGCGACGGTTCCTCGCTTAGCCTGTGTCCGCTGCTGAATCCCAGCCGCGGTTGGGCTTCGGAGCGCTCAGCGACAGGGCGGCACCCGACCGTGCTCACCGGAGCCGTCCTCGCTCTCGATGTTGATGTGGAAACGGTAACCCAGAGCAGCGACGAGGCCCGTCAAGTGTCCGCAGGTGAAACCGGCGGACACTCCGCGCTTCAGGCGAAAGGAGCCGTGCCCGGCTGAGCGCCGCCGCCGTCCAGCCGGGCACCTCGGTCCCTCTAGTTCCGGCCCGCGAGGCGCGCCGTGAGGCGGCGCCCCCGGGTCAGGCCGGCCCATGTCGGCTAAGACGTCGCCGCTACCGGCTACAAGGGCGTTGTCGTCAAGGCGCGACACGCTTGTCCACATCGGCGCCACCCTTGTCGACTTTCCTTACGGCGCGCCGACCCCGCAACTCATGGAGTCGATCTACCCGCTGGTTTACGGTTACCTGGCCGGGACGACCGTGGGCGACGCTTCTGGCAACAACGTGTGGTTGGGAAGTGGCGCCGACAAGGCGGCGACCGCCCTCGTGTGCAAGCTCGACCTATTCAAGCGCGACGCGGCGTTCAAGCCAAAGGCGGGCTGCACGGAAGTGATCGTGACCGTTTCGCGGTTCATGAACGTGACGGCCGGCTTGCCCTGTTGCATCTTGAAGCGCACGTAGCAGCAGGAGCCGCGAACCGCATGAGCCGGCGACGTGTGGGCGGAAGCGTCACCGCTACCATGGGGCATGACGACGATCGGGCAGTTGGCGCGGCGCACGCGCGAGTCGGTGAAGACCCTCAGGTACTGGACGGACCTGGGCCTGCTGGCGGCCGAGCGCGGCGCCAACGGCTACCGCTACTACGGCGCCGGGGCCGC
>Ga0209941_1001525_pt1 | contig 15658 bp, 14 predicted proteins | sample ThiBiot_300_plan_FD_183945 | JGI IMG/M metagenome (GOLD analysis project Ga0209941, IMG submission 183945) | Wastewater bioreactor microbial communities from Cape Town, South Africa - Thiocy_solids_1 (SPAdes) | ecosystem: Engineered > Bioremediation > Thiocyanate > Unclassified | place: South... | reverse complement strand
CCCCGCCGTAGTACTGCAGCAGCATGAACTTCATCTCTCAACCTCCTGTCGGTGGCACCGGCGGCGCCTTCGGGAGTGGGTCGGAGCCGGCGCCGCGAAAGCGACATCGTCCGTAGATGCAGTTCCTCGGCTAGCGCCTGGCCTCCCACTCGCGCTCCATCTCGTCGGCCAGCTCGGGGTGGCTGTAGGGACCGGGCTCGCGCAGCTTCTCGATCACCTGGCGCCGGCTGCGGTCGTCCTTGTCCTGGCTCAGCTTGCGCTTGCAGACGAAGCGGCTCACCGGGATCCGCAGCCCGACGGTGCCCTTGGCGACCTGCCGTCCCCACTCCTGGTCCAGGTAAAGGGGCTCCTCGACGGCACGCTCGAAGCGCTCGACCAGCCGGGTCAGCGTCGCCAGGTTCTCGTCCTCGCCCAGCACCTCGGGCACCCCGTTCAGGTGGGCGACGCTGAAGTTCCAGGTCGGCGCCCGCGTCGCGTCGGGCCCGTACCAGCTCGGCGACACGTAACCGTGGTGTCCCTGCACGATCACGAGCACCTCGCGATCGCCGAAGCCGTGCACCTCCTCGTCGGGCCGGCCGACGTGGGTCAGCAGCGCCAGGCCCTCGGCGCCCTCGTCGAGGAGGACCGGGTAATGCGAGGCCACGAGCGCGCCCGCGTTGTCGCTGACGATCGTCGCCCAAGGGTTCTGGCGGACCAGATCCCGGACCGCCTCGGGATCGGTGGTGGCGTGGGCGGGGTTGTGCCGCATCGGGCGATTGTGCCCGATTGCGAAAGGGGGCCGGCTCCCAGGCTGCCGGCCCCCTGCAGCTCGATGAGCTAGACGCCCTTGGTGGTGGCGACCGTCTGAACGACCTCGGTCACGGTAGTGATCTTCACTTTCTTCACCCCCTTCTCCCTGGACTTGTTGGATGACTCACTGATGTGACCGCTTCCACCGTTGGAAGAGATTCCAGCGGTACATCGCCTTCCAGCAAAGTCCGCTGGAATTGCTCAGAAATTGCTCTACGATCGAGCGAGATATCCCGCTTCAACCAAGGAGACCAACCGATGCCCGCCGCGAAGACTGAGCCCGCGTCCATGGAGGCAACCCTCGGGGCGATCGTTGCCCACCCGACCCGAGTGCGCTGTTTCATGATCCTGGCCGAACGGACCGCGAGCCCGGTCGAAATCGCCCAGGAGATCGGCAAAGACGTCGGCCACGTGGGCTACCACGTGCGGAAACTCCAGGAGCTGAACCTCATCGAGCTGGTCGACGAGCGGCCGGTTCGCGGTGCCGTCGAGCACTTCTACCGCGCGATCGAGCGACCGATCCTGCACGAGAGCGAATTCGCCGAGCAGAGCGTCAAGGACCGCGAGGTCTTCACCCGCTACGTGCTCCAGTGCCACGTCACCGACATCGCTCGCGCGATGGACGAGCATACGTTCGACCAGCGCCCGAACCGCTGGCTGGTCCGTACGCCCTTGGTGGTCGACGAGCAGGGCTTCGCCGAGCTCGCCGCTCTGCACGCCGAGATCTACGAGCGGACCATGGACATCCAGGCGCGTAGCGACGAACGGCGCACCGGCACAGACGACGAGGGGATCTCGACGATGTCGACCAACATGTTCTTCGAGATGCCGGCCCGCCAGAAGCCCTCCTCAGAGCAGTCCTGACGGCACCTGACATTCATTCGTCTACAGATCCGCACGGCCGCGGTGCGGGGTGCCTACCCTGTGTAGTCCCATGCTGCTAGAGGATCGATCGACCGCGCCGGACCAGCCGCAGGCGCCCCGCCGCTGGCCGAAGCGCCTGCTGGTCGGCGGCATCGTCACGCTCGTGCTCGCGGCCGTCGCGGCCTTTGTCGTCTCCGCCTTCGCGCTCTCCGGCTCGAGCCTCGAAGAAGATGGCTCCTCGCTCGGCAAGGTCAGCACCGACACCTTCGGCGGCGACGTCTCGAACGTCAGCGCCACCGCGGTGAAGAGCGGCGACGAAGTCCCGGTCGAATTGAAGGGCGACCGCATCGTGCCGACGGTCAAGCTCCACCCGGGCGAGCAGGTGAGGGTCGAGGCGACCGTGAAGCGGCCGAGCGCGATCGGTTGGGTGGCCGGGAGCGAGACGACGCTGACGACGACGGTGACCGCGCCGGCGGCCGGGCTCGAAGGGCGCTGGCTCAGCGTCAAGAGCGGCAAGCAGCCCTACGTCCACTTCAACCGCCCGGTCAGCGAGGTCGCCTACGGTCAGCCGGGCAAGCTGAAGCACCGCCGCTTCGACCAGCCGCAGACCAGCTTCACGCTCGGCAAGCAGCCGGCGGCGGGCCAGATGGTCGTCGCGGCCGCGCCGGAGCCCTGGGAGCACATCGGCAAGTTCAGGTCGGTCACCTGGTTCCCGGCGACCGGGACGCCGACCGTCGCCGCCACCCCCACCGCGGGCTCCACGATCTCCGCCTCGACGCCGATCGAAATCACCTTCTCCGAGCCGGTGAAGAAGATCCTCGGCTCCGAAAAGCCGAAGCTCTCGCCGGAAGTCGACGGCAAGTGGTCGCAGCCGAATCCCCATTCCCTGCGCTTCGTGCCCGCCGGCTTCGGTGCGCCGCTCGCCACCCACCTGAAGGTGGAGCTGCCCGAAGAAGTCGAAGTCGTCCAGTCCGACGGCTCGACCCAGAACGCGTCGGAGGTCAAGTGGGAAGTCCCGGCCGGCTCGCAGCTGCGCCTGCAGCAGATGCTCGCCCAGCTCGGCTACCTGCCGTACAAGTGGAACGGCGAAGAAGTCGCGAAGACGCCGGAAGCCCAGGTCGCGGCGGCGACGACGGAAGCGCCGAAGGGCCACTTCGCACCGCGCTGGGGGAACACCCCCGCGGGCATCAAGGAGCTGTGGACGCCGGGTGGAGAAAACGTGCTGGTGAAAGGCGCGCTGATGTCCTTCGAGGAACGGAAGGGCCTCGAAGTTGACGGCCTCGCCGGCCCGGTCGTCTGGGAAGAACTGATGAAGGCGACGATCGCGGGCGAAACGAAACCGACCAAGGGCGCCGGCAACGGCTACACCTACGTCTGGGTCGACGAGTCGGTGCCGGAGACGGTGAACGTCTGGCACAACGGCAAGATGATCGTCAGCGAAGCACCCGCCAACACCGGCATCCCCGGCGCCGAAACCGAAGCCGGCACCTTCCCGGTCTACCTGCGCTACGAAGAAACGACGATGAGCGGCGAAAACCCCGACGGCTCCCACTACAACGACCCGGGGATCATGTGGGTCTCCTACTTCAACGGCGGCGACGCCCTCCACGCCTTCGACCGCCCGTCCTACGGCAGCCCCCAGAGCCTCGGCTGCGTCGAGATGCCGCTCGAAGAGGCCGGCGAAATCTGGCCGTACACGCCGATCGGGACGCCGGTGACGGTTAACCCGGCGTAGGGGTCGGGGGGGCGGCGAAGGGACTGGCGGGGCTCCGCGGCGCTTGCGGCCGTCCGAGGATGGTCCTGGGCTCCTCATGGGGGTCCTGGCAGGCTGTGACCCCCATGAGGAGCCCAGGACGTGAGGCTTTCGTGAAAAAGCCGGCACAGGGACGTGAGGAAGTCGGACTTACGTGACGATCGGGTCGGGGAGCCTCCACACCTCGGCCGGATCCGTGACGAAGATGCCGGGAACGTCACACCTTCCGGCCCTCAGAGGCCCTTTTCGGGCCGGAAATAGAGGGTCGAGGACGCGCTGCGTGATTTAGGGCCCCTATAGCACGGTCAACTCACGCAGCGCGTAGGTCGGTGTTGCACAACACGGGAGGAAGACCGGAGTTCCCGGCATCTCCGTGACGACGTCCGACTCCCGTCACGGATCCGTGCCACTCCCGACGCACTCCCGTGCCACTCCCGCCGGTGTCCCTCCACACCTTCCGTACACCCGCCCCTCTCGCCACGGCCACAGCCTGCCCGGGCCGTGGCGAGAGGGGCGCGACCTTCTCCGGGCGACAGCTTGCGGGGCCTGGACCCTCTCCGGGCGCCAGCTTGCGAGGCCACGGCCATTCCGGCGCGACAGCCTGAGTCCCCCTCCCTTCCCATCCCTCCCCCGACCCCACATCACCGCCCCAGCCCGAACAGGTCGATGGTGCCCATGTCGCTGTGGTCGTTGGCGTCGCCCTCCGGCTCGATCACGTGGCCGTCGACGACGATCGGGCTGTTCCAGTGGCCTGGGGCGCCGGGGAGCTTCGCGATCGGGCTCGGCGAGTTCGGGTGGTAGACGTTGATGCCGCCGCCGGTCGGGTCGTAGACGTAGACCAGGCCGCCCGCGACCACCGGGCTGGTGCCGGGGATTTCGTTTTCCCAGATCTCGTGGAGGCGGCCGTTGCGGAGCGCGTAGGCGGCGGTGGCGGAGAAGTCGGCGACGAAGACGGTCGTCTGGTTGCCGTGGTGCCAGACCGCCGGGGCGGTGAAGAGGGGGGCGGCTCCCGGGGAGGGGAGCGTCTGCACTTCGCCGCCGAGGTGGGGCTTACCGCCGGGGGCGTGGCCGTCCAGGCGCTTCAGGTCCAGCACACGGAGGACGCCGTCCTTGCCGCCGACCAGGACGCGGTCTTCGCCGAGCAGGGCCGGGGCGCTCGAGCCGAGGTCGGCGTCGCGCGAGTTGAGTTCGGCCTGGTTGCGCGGCGTGTAGGACTGGCGCAGGTGGAGGCCCGGGACGGTCAGCTCCAGCACGCTGTCACCGAAGAAGCGGCGGCCGTCCCAGGTCCCGTTGCCGGTGTCGATCAGCAGGCGCTTGCCGCCCGGCTCGACCACGGCGCCGCCGCGCGAGAGGATCGCCGAGTCGCTCTGTGGGCAGCTGGTCGGGACGATGATCGAGCGTCGATTGGCGCAGAGCGTGTTGAAGACCGCGGCGACCTTGCCCGATTCCCGGTCGATCAGCACCACGTGGCCTTGGTAGACCGGGGCGTCGCCGATGTAGCCGCTGGTCGCGGCGATCACGTAGGTGCCGTCGACGTTCAGCGCCGCCCCCATTTTCTCCTTGGTCGGGTCGTGCGTCACGGTCACCGGCCAGGCCCCCGTGCGGACCTCCTTGCCGCTCGCCAGGAGGAGCTTGTGGACCTCCCCGTCGGGCGAGGCGGTGTAGACGTAGCGATGCTGCGGCCGCGGGTCGAGCGCCGGGCTCGTGGTGGTGATCTGGGCGCTGCCCTCCAGGCCCGCGTAGCTCGGCGGCGTGTAGGTCCAGAGCCGCTTGCCCGAGTTAGCGTCGAGCGCGAAGGTGCGGCCGTAGCTGCTGGTCACGACGACGAGGTCGTGGGTGCCGCCGCGGACCTTGGCGCCGGCCAGGTAGATCGGCGAGGAGTCGATCGTCCCCGGCAGGGTGACGCGGCGATCGTCGAGCTTGCCGAGGTCGGCGGCGCTGATCCCGGTCGCCGCGTCCGTCGCGCCGGACCGTTCGGGCCCGAGGCCGAACTCGGGCCAGACGGCGAGGACCGCACCGCCGCCCGCGCCCCCGCGCGCCGTGGCCGACACGGTTCCGGTCGCGGCGCTCGAGGTGCCGGACCCCGAGCCGCAGGCCGCGGCCAGGAGTCCTACCACCGGCAGGAGCAGGAGCAGGAGGAGGACTGCGCGCGCTCGACTCACCCCCAAGTTCTACCCGCTGTGGGTACCCCCTCACATCGGGGGGGTTCGCGAAGTCGCCCGCACGGTATTAAGGACAGGCAGCAGTGAACATCAGAAAGGACCGACTTATATGAGCACCACTTCCATCGCGGCCGCCTCCGGGACCTACAAGCTCGGCGGCGACCTCGAGGTGTACCGGCTCGGCTACGGCACGATGCAGCTGACCGGCGAGGGCGTCTGGGGTGAGCCCGACGATCACGACGAAGCTATCGCCGTGCTGAGGCGCGCGGTCGAGGCGGGCGTCAACTTCATCGACACCGCCGACTCCTACGGGCCCGCAGTCGCCGAGGACCTGATCCGCGAGGCCCTGCATCCCTACCCCGACGACCTGGTGATCGCGACCAAGGCGGGCTCGACCCGCCCGGGCCCCGGCGAATGGCGTCCGGTCGGCCGCCCCGAATACCTGCGCCAGCAGTGCGAGATGAGCCTGCGCCGGCTCGGCCTCGACACCATCGAGCTCTTCCAGCTCCACCGCATCGATCCACAGGTGCCGCTGGCGGAGCAGGTCGGCGCGCTCGCCGCCCTTCAGCAGGAGGGAAAGATCCGCCACATCGGGCTCTCCGAGGTCGACGTCGACCAGCTGAAGGCCGCGCAGGAGACGGCGACGATCGTCAGCGTCCAGAACCTCTTCAACCTGACCGCCCGCGATGCGGAGCCGCTGCTCGACCACTGCACCGAGCACGACATCGGCTTCATCCCCTGGTTCCCGCTGGCGACCGGCAAGCTCGTCGAGCAGGGCGGGCCGCTGGCCGAGATCGCCGCGGAGACCGGTGCCGAGCCCTCGCAGCTGGCGCTCGCCTGGCTCCTGAAGCGCTCGCCGGTGATGCTGCCGATCCCCGGCACGTCCTCGGTCGCGCACCTCGAGCAGAACCTCGGCGCCGCCGAGCTGGAGCTGACCGACGAGCAGTTCGCGGCCCTGGACGGGGTGGCCTGATGGCGACGATGCGCGCGATGCAGGTGGCCGAGAAAGGCGGCGACTTCGAGCTGGTGGAGCGCGAGGTGCCGAGCCCCGGCCGCGGCGAGGTGCTGGTCCGCGTCCACGCCTGCGGCGTCTGCCACAGCGACCTGCTGGCCAAGGAGGGCGCCTTCCCCGGCGTCAGCTTCCCGATCGTCCCCGGCCACGAGGTTGCCGGGGAGATTGCCGCGGTCGGCGAGGACGTCGAGCCCTGGCAGGTCGGGCAGCGGGTCGGCGTCGGCTGGTTCGGCGGCAACTGCGGCTGGTGTGAGCCCTGCCGGCGCGGCGACTTCATCGCCTGCCAGAACATGGGGATCCCCGGCGTCACCTTCGACGGCGGCTATGCCGATTACGTGCTGGTCAAGTCGAGCGCCCTGGCGCTGATCCCCGACGACCTCGCCGACGAGGACGCCGCGCCGCTGCTCTGCGCCGGCATCACCACCTTCAACGCGCTCCGCAACTCGGGCGCGCGCGGCGGTGACCTGGTCGCGGTCCTCGGCGTCGGCGGGCTCGGCCACCTCGGTATCCAGTTCGCCGCCAAGCTCGGCTTCCGCACCGTGGCGATCGCGCGCGGCACCGACAAGGAGCAGCTCGCCCGCGAGCTCGGCGCCCACGAGTACATCGACAGCACCGCCGGCAACCCCGGCGAGGCGCTGATGGCGCTCGGCGGCGCCAAGGTCGTCCTCTCGACGATCTCGAACGGCGCCGCCAACACCGAGGTGATCGAAGGGCTCGGCCCGCGCGGCGAGCTGATCGTGGTCGGCGCCTCGCCGGAACCGGTCGAGGCCTCGCCGTTCGCCCTGATCGGCGCCAACCGATCGGTAAGCGGCCACGCCTCGGGGACCTCGATGGACTCCCAGGACACGCTCGCCTTCAGCTCGCTGCAGGGCGTGCGGCCGCGGATCGAGACGATGCCGCTGGAGCGGGCGGGAGAGGCCTACGCGAAGATGATGGCCGGCGACGCCCGCTTCCGCATGGTGTTGACGACCGGCGCCTGACCCTCCGCCAAGTGAGTTCGCAGTTATCCGCGCTATCCGCGGATTACTGCGAACTCGACGGGGTCAGGCGGACGGGTCCGCGGCGCAGGCGGCGGCGATCACGGCGACCGCCTCGCGCAGCTCGCGGGCGGTCGGGAGGCCGTAGCCGAGTACCAGCGCCGGGGGCTGCGGGTGGGTGCGGGTGAAGTCGGCGAGGCCTTGGACGCGGACCCCGCCGGCGCCCGCGCGGGCGATCACGGTGGCCTCGTCGACCCCGGCGGGCAGCTCGAGCAGGACGTGGAGGCCGGCGGCGATCCCGCACACGCGGGCGCCGGGCAGGGCGGCGTCGATCGCCGCGAGCAGGGCGGCCCGCCGGTCGCGATAGCGGGCGCGGGCGGCGCGAAGGTGACGATCGAAGGCGCCGCTCGCGATCAGCTCGGCGAGCGCCAGTTCGTCCAGCCGCGGGCCGCCGCCGTCGAGCAGGCCGCGGGCGATCGCCGCCGCCGCGACCGCGTCGTCCGGCAGGCAGAGCCAGCCCAGCCGCAGGGCGGGGGCGAGGGTCTTGGAGACGCTGCCGGCCAGGACGACGACGTCGGGCGCGAGGCCCTGCAGCGTCCCGGCCGGGCCGCGGCGGTCATAACGGAGCTCGGCGTCGTAGTCGTCCTCCAGCACCAGCGCGCCGCGCTCGCGCGCCCACTCGACCAGCGCCAGCCGGCGCTCGGCGGCGAGCACCGCGCCGACCGGCAGCGAGTGGGCGGGGGTGATGATCACCGCGTCGGGGTCGGCGGCGACCAGCGCCTCGACGTCGAGCCCGTCGTCGTCGACCGGCACCGGCACCAGCTCGAGCCCTTCGCTCTCGACCGTCCAGGCGGCGATCGGGTAGCCGGGGTCCTCGATCGCGACGCGCCGCGCGCCCCGCCCGCGCAGCAACGCGCAGAACACCCGCAGCCCCTGTTGGTAGCCGGCGGTGACGACGACCCGCTCCGGCGTCGCGGCCGCCGCCCGCACCCGGCCGAGGTGCTCGGCGAGCGCATCGCGGAGCTCCGTGGTCCCGGCGAACTCGCCGTAGCCGAGCCGCGCGTCGGGCAGCTCGTTCAGCGCGCGGCGTAGCGCCCGCCCCCAGGCGCGCCGCGGGAAGAGCGACAGGTCGGGCAGGCCGGGGAAGAGGTCGATCCGCACGTCGGGCGCCGGCGCGGCCCCGGCCGCCTCGGCCCTGCCGGTTGCCGCGGACCGGTCGGACGGCGACCGCCCGCCCGCGCCGGCCGGCGCCACCCGCGTCCCCGAGCCCCGGCTCGAGACGAGGTAGCCCTCGGCGCCGAGCTGTTCGTAGGCCTCGACCACGAGCCGGCGGGAGACGCCGAGCTCCGTCCCGAGCGCCCGCGAGGAGGGCAGCCGCACCCCGGGCCGCAGCCGGCCCGCGCGGATCGACTCGCGCAGGCCCGTTTCGAGCTGCGCCCGGCGCGGCGCCGCCGGGTCCCAGTAGGGCAGCAGCAGCTCCGGCGAGGCAGGTGAAGTGGTACCCGATCCGGCCACCTGATTGGACCTTATCGCCACACCACGATGCCGCTAGGCTCGTCGCGCAATCGACCGAGGAGCCACCACCATGTCGAGGATCGAGCCACGCCAGGGACTTTTCGCCAACCTCGTCGCCTTCGGCGCGCGGAGAAGCTTCGGCCGCGAGGTGAAGTCGGCGCGCGTCTACGCCAACCACCCGCGCCTGATGTTCGCCTGGATGCGTTACAACCGCACGTCCGAGCGCGCCCCGCACGTGCCGAAGGCGCTCGCCGAGCTGGGCGTCCTGCGGGCCGCGACGATGGTCGGCTGCCCCTTCTGCATCGACATCTCCTCCGAGTACAACCGCCGCGCCGGCCTCACCGACGAGCAGCTGCTGAGCGTGAACGACGCCCACGCCTCCGGCCTCTTCGACGCCGACCAGCTGCTGGTGATCGACCTGGCGACCGGGATGACGAGCACACCGGGCCGGGTCGAGGACGGGCTGATCGAGCGGGCGCGGGCGCGCTTCGGCGTCAAGGGGACGATGGAGCTGATCCAGCTGATCGCCTGGGAGAACTCGCGGGCCCGGCAGAACGTCGCCCTCGGCGTCGACCCCGACGGCTTCTCCGAGGGGAAGGCCTGCGCGCTGCCCTACGCGGCGGCGCGGGCCGACGAGGTCAGCCTGGCGTAGTTGCCGCCGCCTTACCCCGCCGCAAGGACCGCGCGCTCGATCAGGTCCGCGGCGAGCTCCGTCCCCGGCGCGGCCCGCAGCCGGCGCGAGGTCTGGGCGAGGCGGTCGGCGAGGGCGCCGTCGTCGAGCAGGCGGCCGATCGCGCCGCGCAGCTCCTCGGGCTCGTGGGCGTAGGTGTCGAGGCGGATGCCGAAGCCGGTCTCGTCGATGCGCTGTGCGTTGTCGTGCTGGTCCCAGAAGACCGGCAGCAGCACCATCGGCTTGCCGAAGTAGAGGGACTCGGTGACGGTGTTGTTGCCGCCGTGGGTGATGACCAGGTCGACCTCGGGGAGGATCGACGTCTGGGGGAGGAACTCGGCGCCGACCATGTTGGGTGCGAGCTCGAACTCGCTCGCCTGCGGGCCCTTGGAGACGACGAAGCGGTAGGGCGCCTCGGCAAGCTCCGCGACCAGGGTGCGCATCAACGGGACGTCGGCGGAGCCGAGCGAGCCGAGGCTGAGGTAGACGAGCGGCTCCTCGCCGCCGGCGATCACCTCCGGCAGCCGCCAGTCGGGATCGGTCGCCCGCACGCTGGCGCCGAGGTTGTGCCAGGTCGGCCCGAGCGGCTCGCGCCGCGGGTAGTCGACCTCCTGCGGATAGAGGTAGAGGTTCAGCGTCGGGCTCGCGTGGATGAAGTCGTCGCGGGGGAGGGGTGGGGCGCCGCGCGCGCGGCAGAACTCGTCGAAGTCGGCGTGCATCTCGGCGTGGGCGGCGCGGTAGGCGTCCCAGAACGCGGCCCAGCCGGAGCGGTCCTCGCTCGGCAGCCCGGAGAAGACCGGCGGCAGGTCGGGGTCCTTGACCTCCAGCGGGTTGCAGGAGGCGATCCGCGCCCAGGGCCGGCCGCTGGCGAAGAGCGCCGGGAAGGTGACGACGTTGTCCTCGACCACGAGGTCGGGCTCCAGCTCGCCGAGGATCTCGGTCAGCCGCGCGTCGACGTACTTCGCCCCGTCGATCAGCGCCTGGAAGGTGGGCGCGATGAACTCGCCGAGCTGGTCGATCGTCGGCTTGCGGAACACCGGCGCGGTGTCCCGGATGAAGTCCTTCCAGAACTGGCCCGGCGCTTCCTCGGTCTCCGGCGGCGGGGTCAGCCGCATCAGCCGCTCCTCGAAGCCCTGCGCCTCGAGCGTCCCGGCGAAGGACTCCTCGATGATGAAGACGACCCGGTGGCCGCCCCGCCGCAGCACATCACCGATGCCGACGCAGTTGTTGGTCGGCCCGAACGCCCCCTCCGGGAAGAAGACGATCGTCCTGGCCCGCTCACCCACGTTGCTAAAGATAAGTGCCATGGACTTCGGAATCGGATATTTCCCCACCGCCGACGCGGTCGGCCCCGGTGAGCTGGCGGCCTTCGTCGAGGAGCGCGGGTTCGCCTCGCTGGTGTTCGCCGAGCACACCCACATCCCGGCGAGCCGCGAATCCCCCTACCCGGGCGGCGGCGAGCTGCCGCGCAAGTACACGGCGACGCTCGACCTCTTCGTCGCGCTGACCGCCGCCGCCCTGGCGACCTCGCGGCTGCGCGTCGGCAGCGGCATCAGCCTGGTGATCCAGCGCGACCCGATCATCACCGCCAAAGAGGTCGCCTCGATCGATGTCCTCTCCGGCGGGCGCTTCGACTTCGGCGTCGGCGCCGGCTGGAACCGCGAGGAGATGGCCAACCACGGCACCGACCCGCGCACCCGCATGCGTCTCTTCGCCGAGCGGGTCGAAGCGATGAAGGCGATCTGGACCGAGCGCGAGGCGAGCTTCCACGGCGAGTTCGTGAACTTCGACCGGATCCTGGTCGAGCCGAAGCCGGCGCAGCGGCCGCACCCGCCGGTGTTGGTCGGCGGCCACGGGCCGACCGTGATCGACCGCGTGCTCGCCTTCGGCGACGCCTGGTTCCCGAACTGGACCCCGGATGTCACCGAGCGCGCCGCCGAGCTGCGCTCGCGCGCCGAGCGGCCGATCGACTTCATGGCGATGGGCCCGCCCGCCGACCCGAAGGTGCTGGAGCAGCTCGCCGCGGCCGATACGCGGCTCGTCTCCTGGTGGCTGCCGAGCGGCGGCTACAGCGTGATCGAGCCGCGGCTGGAGAAGGTCGAGCGGGCGATCGCCGAATTCCACGGCGAGGCGTGACCGCCGCCGAGGCGCGGGCCCGGTTCGCCGCCGCCCGCGTCGCCCGCCTCGCCACCGCCGACGCGGCGGGCCGTCCCCACCTCGTGCCGATCGCCTTCGCGGTCGCCGGCGACACGATCTACAGTGCGGTCGACGCGAAACCGAAGCGCACCCGGGCGCTGCGCCGGCTCGCCAACGTGCGCGCCAACCCGGCGGTGTCGCTGCTGGTCGACCACTGGGACGAGGAGGACTGGAGCCGGCTCTGGTGGGCGCGGGCCGACGGGCGGGGACGGGTGCTCGACCCCGCCGACGGGGAGGCGCGGCGTGCGGTCGAGTTGCTGCGCGAGCGTTATCCGCGCCAGCGGGCCGAGGGCGAGGTGCTGGCGGTCACGGTCGAGCGCTGGAGCGGCTGGACCGCATAGCTTGCGGGGGTTCATGCCCGCGCACCGTTCCGCGCTGGCGACACAGTTCCGTCACAAAGACGGCACCGAATTCTTACTTTCCGCTCACCATTCACGCGCATTTCATCGCCACACTCCCCTCCATGCCGCTCGGCCTCTGGAAAAGCAAGTGGGAGATCCACCGCGAGGACATGGAGCGCCGCAGCGCCGAGCACCGTGAGGAAATGAAGCGCTACCGCGAAGAGTCCGAAAGGCGGACCGCCGAACATCGCCAGGACATCGAGCGCTACCGCGAGCAGTCCGAGAAGCGAAGCGCCGAGCACCGGGAAAACATGGAGCGCCGCAGCGCCGAGCACCGGGAGTACATCGAGCGTTACCGCAAAGAGTCCGAGAAGCAGCGCGCCGAACACCGCGAGGCGATGGACCGCCACCGCGCGGAGACCGAGCGACGCGACGCGGACCATCGCGAGCGGATGGAGCGCTTCTCCGAGGAAATGCAAGAGGAACGTGCGGCGTCGGAGGGCCGCTGGCTCCAGTTGGGTGAGGAGGCGCGTGAGCTGCGCGAGAAATACGACCATGAGTTCGCGGAGACGCGGCGCTTCAATCGCGAAATGCTGACGCGGCTGGACACGACCTACGCGAACCTGACCACGACGATGCAGCTGGTGGTCGACGAGCTGCACGAACTGAAGTTGATGGTTCGAGCCCAGACCGACGCGATCATGAAGCTCGTCGACCGCTTCGAAGACCCCGGTGGGCGGCCGCCGGTCTGAGCGCGCGGCTCAGTCCGCGGCGGATCGAGCGTCGCCGACCTCGGCTTCGATGCCGGCCAGGAGCCACTCGAGGCCGATCTCGAAGCGCTCGGCCTTGACGCTGAGGCCCATGTCCTTGCCGACGAACTTGGCCAGGTGGGGGTAGTCGCCGCTCGCCGCCTGGGCGGCGATGTAGGCGTCGATCTCGGCGGCGCTCGGGCCTGCCTCGGGGTGGCGGGCGCAGGGGGCGCCGCCCTTGGCCTTCGGCGACATCACCTCCCAGCGGACGAAGCCGAGGGTGTAGGTGTCGACGGCGAGGAGGACGGCGCGCTTGCGCTCGGGGGAGAGGGGGAGCTCGGAGACGGCGGCCAGGGACTGGTCGATGTGGCGGAGGGCGTTGGGGCCGAGGAAGGGGCGGTGGAAGGCGGCGGCGATCATCCAGGGGTGGGCGCGGGTCGACTCGCGGGTGCGCTGGGCGATCTGGCGGAGGGCCTCGCGCCAGTCGTCGGTCGGCGGGCCGCCGGGGATGATCGCGCCGGCCATCACCTCGTCGACCATCAGATCGATCAGGTCGCCCTTGCGGTCGATGTGTGAGTAAAGGCTCATCGGGCGGGCGTCGAGCTTGGTAGCAAGTCTCCTGATGGACACGGCCTCCAGGCCATCGGCGTCGGCGATCTCGATCGCGGCCAGCACGATCGCCTCCCGCGAGAGGGGCTGGGGGCCCGAGGACTGCTCCTCGTCACGTGCCCAGACGGTGTCTAGTCCCGCTGCCATGCGGCAATCATACCGTGGCGGCGATACGGCGTACGAGAGTCTGATACGGTGTACGGCGTGAGTCGTCCAGAGGCAGCAGCCGCCGCGGACCCCAACGCCCTCGACCGCGAGACGATGGTCGTCGCGGGTGTCGTGCTGCTCGGCGCGATCATGTCGATCCTCGACACGACGATCGTCAACGTCGCGATCGACCGCCTCTCGATCGACTTCCACTCCTCGCTGACCACCATCCAGTGGGTCGTCACCGGCTACACCCTGGCGCTTGCCGCGGTGATCCCGGCCACCGGCTGGGCCGCCGACCGCTTCGGCACCAAGCGCATCTACATCGCCTCGCTGTTGCTCTTCATGCTCGGCTCGGCCCTCTGCGCGGTCGCCTGGAGCGCCGGCTCGCTGATCGCCTTCCGCGTCCTGCAGGGAGTCGGCGGCGGCATGATCATGCCCGCGGTCATGACGATCATGACCAAGAAGGCCGGCCCTCATCGCCTGGGCCGCGTGATGGGGATCCTCGGCGTGCCGATGCTGGTGGCGCCGATCATCGGCCCGATCCTCGGCGGCTGGCTGGTCGACGACGTCTCCTGGCGCTGGATCTTCCTGATCAACGTCCCGATCGGCGTGATCGCGGTGATCCTCGCCCAGATCGTGCTCGAGAAAGACCGGCCGGAGCCCTCGCAGCGGCTCGATTGGCTCGGCATGGTGCTGCTCTCGCCCGGCCTGACGCTCTTCATCTTCGGCCTCGCCGAGTCGGCGAGCGGCGGCTTCGGCCAGTTCAAGTCGTGGGCGCCGATCCTCGTGGGCGTCGCCTTGATCGCGACCTTCTTCGCCCACAGCTGGCGCAAGGGCGGCGGCGCGCTGATCGACATCAAAACCTTCACCCACACCCGCGCGGGCGCCGCGGCCGGCACCTTCACGCTGTTCGCGATCGCCTTCTTCGGCGCGCTGCTGCTGATCCCGCTCTACTACCAGACGGTGCGCGGCGCCTCGGCGCTCGAAGCGGGCCTGCTGCTCGCCCCGCAGGGCATCGGCGCGATGATCACGATGCCGCTCGCCGGCAAGCTGACCGACCGCTACGGTCCCAACCTCTGGCCGGCCTGCGGCATCCCGCTGCTGGTGATCGGGATCGCGCCCTTCGCGTTCGTCACCGCCCACACCTCCTACGCGCTGCTCTGCGGGTTCAGCTTCGTCCTCGGCCTTGGCATGGGCTTCTCGATGATGCCGACGATGACCGCGGCGATGCAGGCGGTGCCGGCCGCGGCGATCGCGCGCACCTCGACCGCGATGAACATCATCCGCCAGGGCGGCGCCTCGATCGGCACCGCGATCCTCTCGGTCATCCTCACCGCCGAGATCACCGCCCACATCGCGGGGGCGGGCGGCGGCGGCCTGGAGCACGTCCGGACCCTGAGCCCGGCCCAGCAGGCCGCAGCCCAGGAACCGCTGGCGAGCGCCTTCGCCTCGACCTTCGTCTGGGCCCTGGTCCTGCTCGGCATCGCCTTCATCCCGGCGCTGGCGATGGCGCTCGGCAAGTGGGAGACCGCCGCCCCCGAGGGCGAGCCCCACGCCCCCGACGGCGCCCGGCACGTAGTCCTCGAGTAGCGCGGGACGGGCGGGAAGGACACAACGACCTTCCGGCTGCGTGCGTCGTTAGGCCCCAGATACGGGACAAGCGACGAACGCACCTTTGGTAAGGCCGATCAGGTGTCACGGGAGAGGCACGGAACGCACAAGCCGTGATGCGCCGCCGGCCGGCGCCCGGAAGGGACGGGGACCCACAAGCTGTCCCCCGGGTAGGGGACCCGCCCCTCTCGCCACGGCCCGGGCAGGCTGTGGCCGTGGCGAGAGGGGCGGGTGTATGGAAGGTGTGGAGGGTCGCGCCC
>Ga0209941_1001523_pt1 | contig 15671 bp, 14 predicted proteins | sample ThiBiot_300_plan_FD_183945 | JGI IMG/M metagenome (GOLD analysis project Ga0209941, IMG submission 183945) | Wastewater bioreactor microbial communities from Cape Town, South Africa - Thiocy_solids_1 (SPAdes) | ecosystem: Engineered > Bioremediation > Thiocyanate > Unclassified | place: South... | reverse complement strand
ACGCCAACGCCAGCAAGCCGTGCACTGCGATCACGCCCCGGAACGCAGCTGCCGATTCATCCCGATGCAGGGTCTTGCCCCGCCAGCGGGACAACAACGGCAGACTCAGATGTCGGTCTTGGCCAGCGCGTGCAGGCGACCCTCGCGCAGTTCCAGCACCCGGTCCAGCCGGCGCGCCAGGCGACGGTCGTGGGTCACCAGCACCAGGCTGGTGGCCTGCGCGCGGTTGAGCTCCAGCATCTGCTCGAACACGATCGCGGCAGTCTTCTCGTCAAGGTTGCCGGTGGGCTCGTCGCCCAGCACGCAGGCCGGGTTGTTGACCAGTGCCCGCGCCACCGCGGCGCGCTGGCGTTCGCCGCCGGACAACTCGCCGGGCTTGTGCGACAGCCGATGCCCCAGGCCCACCGATTCCAGCAGCGCCTGCGCTCGCCGCTGCGCCTCCGCGGTGGATCCGCCGGCCAGCAGCACCGGCATCATCACGTTCTCCAGCGCGGTGAACTCCGGCAGCAGGTGGTGGAACTGGTAGACGAAGCCGAGCGACGCATTGCGGAGGCGACCGCGAGCGGCATCGGACAGCGCGCTCATCTTCTGGCCGGCCACGTATACCTCGCCGGCGCTGGGGACATCCAGCCCGCCCAGCAGGTGCAGCAGGGTGCTCTTGCCGGCACCGGACGCGCCGAGAATGGCCACGGTTTCGCCGGCCTGCACGACGAAGTCCAGCCCGTCGAACACCGGCGTGTGCAGCTTGCCCTCGGCGTAGGTCTTGCCCAGGCCTTCGGCGCGGATGACGTCCTGCATCGGCTCATTCATAGCGCAGCGCCTCCGCCGGAGCCGTGCGCGAGGCGCGCCAGGCGGGATACAGGGTGGCCAGGAAGGCCATCAGCAGCGCTGCACAAACTATGGCAACCACGTCGCCGGCCTGCATGTCGGTGGGCAGCCCGGTGATGTAGTACACGTCCTCGGGCAGCAGCTGCACGCCGAACAGCCGCTCGATGCCCTGCAGGATGCGGTTGAGGTTGAAGGTCAGGGTGACGCCGCCGATCACGCCGGCCACGGTGCCGATGAAACCAATCAACCCACCCTGCACCATGAAGGTGCGCATCACCTGCCCCGGGGTCAGCCCCAGCGTGCGCAGGATGGCGATGTCGGCCTGCTTGTCGGTCACCAGCATGACCTGCGAGGACACCAGGTTGAACGCGCCCATCGCCACGATCAGCGACAGCAGGATCGCCATCACCGTCTTCTCCATCTTGAGCGCACGGAACAGGTTGGCATTGTCCTGGGTCCAGTCGCTGACCCGGTACGGCCCCTTGAGCGTGAGCGCCAGGTCACGGGCGACCTCGAAGGCGCGATCCATGTCATGCAGCTTCAGGCGCACGCCGGTCACGCCATCGCCCATCCGCAGCACGCGCTGCAGGTCGGACAGGTTGACCACCGCCAGGCCCTTGTCGAATTCGTTGTAGCCGGCCTCGAAGATGCCGCTGACCCTGAACCGCTTCATGGTCTGCACGCCGCCCACCGGGGTGCTGCGGAATTCGGCGAGGGTGACGATGACGTCGTCGCCAACGCCCACCCCCAGCCAGATGGCCAGCTCCTTGCCCAGCACGATGTTGAAGCTGCCGGGCGCCAGGTCGGCGATCCTGCCCTGCACCATCTTGCCGGGCAGTTCCGATACCTTGCCTTCCTGCGCCGGGTCCACCGCACGCAGCATCGCCGGCTGGTTGTTGGCACCCGAGATCAGTGCCTCCTTCTCGATATACGGCGCTGCGCCCACCACGCGCGCATCGGCGGTGGCGACCTCGATCGCACGACGCCAGTCCTGCAACGGCTCGCCGTAGCCGCTGACGGTGGCATGCGCGGCCATGCCCAGCATGCGGTCGCGGATTTCCTTCTGGAATCCGCTCATCACCGCCAGCGTGGTGATCAGCGCGGTGACGCCCAGCGCGATGCCGAGGATCGAAGCGAGCGAAATGAACGAGATGAAGCCGTTGCGGCGTTTCGCGCGCAGGTAGCGCAGGCCGATGGCGACGGGGACGGGTTTGAACATCGAAGGCCCTTTCCAGTGACCGCCTATCCTGCCATTGATGCGCCGCCGCCGGCAGCCTCGCGTTGCTGCAGCGCCAGCTTCAGTTCACGCCGGGCAGCGGCTGGCAGGGTATCCGGCCAGAACACCAGGCGCCGGGCGCGCCCGTCCGGGTCGCGCCAGCGCAGGAACGCCAGCGGGCCGCGCCAGCGCACGCGCAGCGAGGCCATGGGCAGTTCATCGCAGCGGGCCTCGCCCGCACCGGCCGGAATGACCAGCGCCCGTGGCGGCTGCGACCTGTGCAGATGCACCTCGCGGACGCCCCGGCCTCCGGCCAGCAGCGCCAGCGGCAGGGCCGCGATGGGCGGCAGGTCGGAGGCAAGCAGCGAGCACGGCGCCAGCAGCGCCAGGACGATGAGCGCGGCGGTCAGCCAGCGCGAGGGCACCCAGTCACACCGGCAGGGCGCGGATGCGTTCGATGAGCGCCGCGATTTCGACATCGCCGGGCACCTCATGGCCAAGGAACCAGCGCCAGAGTTTGTCGTCTTCGGTGTCCAGCAGCCGCAGGAAAACCTCTCGCTCGTCGGTCGGGCTTTGCCGCCATGCACGATCCAGCCAGCGTTCCAGCAGCTGGTCGAGCTCGCGCATGCCGCGCCGGCAGCGCCAGCGCAGCTTCCTGAGTTCGGTCTCGTCGTCGAGGCTGTCCATGCAGGGCCACCTCCCGCCGCGGCGGGAGGACGTGTTTCCTCAGTTCTTGCGCGCCAGCATCAGCTTCTTGATCTCGGCGATCGCCTTGGCCGGGTTCAGTCCCTTCGGACAGGTCCGCGCGCAGTTCATGATCGTGTGGCAGCGGTACAGCTTGAACGGGTCTTCCAGCTCGTCGAGGCGGGCGCCGGTGTCTTCGTCGCGGCTGTCCACGATCCAGCGGTAGGCCTGCAGCAGGATCGCCGGGCCGAGGTAGCGGTCGCCGTTCCACCAGTAGCTGGGGCAGGACGTGCTGCAGCAGGCGCACAGGATGCACTCATACAGGCCATCGAGCTTGGCGCGGTCTTCCTTGCTCTGCAGGCGCTCGCGGTCCGGCGGCGCCGGGGTCTGCGTGCGCAGCCACGGGCGGATGCTGGCGTGCTGGGCGTAGAAGTGGGTGAGATCCGGCACCAGGTCCTTGACCACCGGCATGTGCGGCAGCGGATAGATCGCCACCTCGCCGTCCTTCACGCTGTCGGTGGCGCAGATGCAGGCCAGCGTGTTGGTCCCGTCGATGTTCATCGCGCAGGAGCCGCAGATGCCCTCGCGGCAGGAGCGGCGGAAGGTCAGCGTGGGATCGATCTCGTTTTTGATCTTGATCAGCGCATCCAGCACCATCGGCCCGCACGCCGCCATGTCCACCTCGTAGGTGTCGGTGCGCGGATTGAGACCATCATCGGGGTTCCAGCGATAGATCTTGAAGGTGCGCGGCTTCTTGGCGCCCGGCGCCGGGAAGTGCTTGCCCTTCTGGATCCTGGAGTTCTTCGGGAGGTTGAATTCGGCCATTTGCTGGATTCCTGCTTCGTAGGCGCGCCTTGGGCGCGACGCTCTGGTTGCTTCCGGTCGCGGCCGTGGCCGCCCCTACAGGTTCAGTAGACGCGCTTCTTCGGCGGCACCACTTCGACGTCGCTGCTGAGCGTGTACATGTGCACCGGCCGGTAGTCGATGCGGGTGTTGCCCGCCTCGTCCGCCCAGCAGATGGTGTGCTTGTGCCAGTTATCGTCGTCGCGGTCCGGGAAATCCTCGCGGGCGTGCGCGCCGCGCGATTCCTTGCGGTTCTCGGCGGAGACGATCGTCACCAGCGCCTGGCCCAGCAGGTTCTGCAGCTCCAGCGTTTCCACCAGATCCGAGTTCCAGACCAGCGAGCGGTCGGCCACCTTGACGTCGGCGAAGCTGGCGTGGATGTCGCTGATCGCCTTCACGCCCTCGGCCAGGGTCTCGCCGGTGCGGAACACCGCCGCGTCGCGCTGCATCGCGCGCTGCATGTTGTTGCGGATCTCCGCCGTCGGCGTGTCGCCGTGGGCGTTGCGCAGCTTGTCCAGGTTGGCCAGCGACTTGTCGCAGGCATCGCCGGCCAGCTGCTTGTGCGGCGCGCCGGGCTTGATCGTCTCGGCGCAGCGATTGGCCACCGCACGGCCGAACACCACCAGGTCGAGCAGCGAGTTGGAGCCCAGGCGGTTGGCGCCGTGCACCGACACGCAGGCGGCCTCGCCGATGGCGTACAGGCCCGGCACCACGGCATCGGGGTTGCCGTCCTTCAGCTGCACCACTTCGCCGTGGTAGTTGGTGGGAATGCCGCCCATGTTGTAGTGCACGGTCGGGATCACCGGGATCGGCTGCTTCTCGACGTCCACGCCGGCGAAGATGCGCGCGCTTTCGGCGATGCCCGGCAGCTTCTCGTGGATGTCGGCCGGGTTGAGGTGGGTGAGGTCGAGGAAGATGTGGTCCTTGTGCTCGCCCACGCCGCGGCCTTCGCGGATCTCGATGGTCATCGAGCGCGACACCACGTCGCGCGACGCCAGGTCCTTGGCGTTCGGCGCGTAGCGTTCCATGAAGCGCTCGCCGTTGCTGTTGCGCAGGATGCCGCCTTCGCCGCGCACGCCCTCGGTGATCAGGCAGCCGGCGCCGTAGATGCCGGTGGGGTGGAACTGCACGAACTCCATGTCCTGCAGGCCCAGCCCGGCGCGCAGGGCCATGCCGCCGCCGTCGCCGGTGCAGGTATGCGCGGAAGTCGCGCTGAAGTAGGCGCGCCCGTAGCCACCGGTGGCGAGCACCACGCCCTGGGCGCGGAACAGGTGCAGGGTGCCTTCGCTCATGTCCAGCGCCAGCACGCCGCGGCAGGCGCCCTCCTCGTCCATGATCAGGTCGAGCGCGAAGTATTCGATGAAGAAGCGCGCGTCATGCGCGAGCGCCTGCTGGTACAGCGTGTGCAGGATCGCGTGGCCGGTGCGGTCGGCGGCGGCGCAGGTGCGCTGCGCGGTGCCCTTGCCGTAGTGCGTGGTCATGCCGCCGAACGGGCGCTGGTAGATCTTGCCGTCCTCGGTGCGGCTGAACGGCACGCCCTGGTGCTCCAGCTCGATGATCGCGGGGATCGCCTCGCGGCACATGTATTCGATCGCGTCCTGGTCGCCCAGCCAGTCCGACCCCTTGATGGTGTCGTAGAAGTGGAAGCGCCAGTCGTCCTCGCCCATGTTGCCCAGCGCGGCGGAAATGCCGCCCTGCGCCGCAACGGTGTGGCTGCGGGTCGGGAAGACCTTGCTGATGCATGCGGTCTGCAGGCCCTTCTGGGCCAGGCCGAAGGTGGCGCGCAGGCCGGCGCCGCCGGCCCCGACCACGATCATGTCGAACTTGTGTTCCTGGATCTTGTAGGCGGACATCGCAGGTCAGCTCCCGAGTGCGATGCGCAGCACCGCGAGCACGCTGGCGATGGCCGCCAGCGCGCAGATGAAAAGGACGGCAAGTTGGGCCACGGCACCCGTCAGCGGCGTGTGCACGTAGTCCTCGATGATGACCTGCAGGCCGAGCCTGGCGTGCCAGAACATCCCGAGCAGGAAGGCCACCAGCGCGGTGGCGTTGACCGGGTCGGCCACCAGCGCGTGCACCACGGTGTAGTCGGCGGTGCGCAGCGACAGCACCATGCCCAGCAGCCACAGCCCGGTCAGGCCGGTGGCCACCGCGGTGATGCGCTGCCAGATGAAGTGATGGGTGCCGTCCTTCGCCGAGCCCCAGCCACGCGCGCGCTTCAGCGGCGTGCGCAAATCGTTCGCGTTTCCGTTCATGCCTGCCCCCAGCGCGTCAGCACCATGCCCCAGGCGAGCACGGTCAACACCACGCTGCCGATGATCGAGATCCAGCTGCTTCGAATGAAGTCCGGGATCGCAAAGCCGAGCCCACCATCCTGCAGCAGGTGGCGGATGCCGTTGATGAGGTGATAGGCCAGCGCCCAGCTGAAGCCGAACATCAGCAGCTTGCCCAGCGGCGAGCCGAGGCAGATGGCGAAGGCGTTCCAGCGCGCGGGTCCACCGGCCAGCGCCAGCAGCCCGTAGACCAGAGCCAGTGCGCCGACGGAAAGGATCACGCCGGTGGCGCGGTGGATGATCGAGGTCACCATCTGCACCTGCCAGCGGTAAACCTGCAGGTGGGGTGACAACGGACGTTCGCGGACGCGAGGTTCTGGAGCAGCCATGGGGGTGCTTTCTCCGGGCTGGGCGGCTTGCGCCGCGTGGCGGTGGATCAGAAGTCGATGCAGCGGCCGTTCTTTTCCCAGTCCCCGTAACGGGTGGGATCCAGACCACCGCGTCCGCCATGCTCTTCGGCGACGGGCGGAACGTCCGCAACCGGTTGCGGCATGGGCGTTCCGGGCGCGGCCTGCGGAGGCGCGGACTCGGGTGCGGGGCTGGTTTGGCCTATGATCGACGCGTTCACAACCCGCTCAGTTTACGCCCCGCAACCGATGCACGACAAGCCACAACCCGCGCCAGACCACGAATTCCGGCTGCCCGGCCATCGCCTGCTGTCCATATGCGGACGCGATGCAATCGCATTCGCGCAGGCGCAGTTCATGAATGACGTCTCCACGCTTGCCGATCGCCACTGGCAATGGAATGGCTGGCTGACAGCCAAGGGCCGCGTCGTGGCGCTGTTCGCGCTGCTGCGGCTGGACGCGGAAACGCTTTGGCTGCTGCTGCCGGATGCCGACCCTGTCGAGTTGGCCGCGCAGCTGCAGCGCTATGTATTCCGCAGCAAGCTGAAACTCCTGCCGCTGGACCTGCAGGTGATCGGCGGCTTCCTGCCCCCCCCATCGGCACGCGGGCCCGCGCTGGCGGTGTCCGCTGCCGGCGACGTCGAACTCGACATGGGCGCCGCTGGCGGGCCGCGCAGCCTGCAGATCCGCCAGGCTGCTGCTACCGACGATGCCACCGCGTGCCAACGGTGGGATGCGTATGACCTTGCGCACGGCCTGCCCCGCCTGACCGCCTCGCAGGCCGGCCAGTGGACGCCGCAGCAGCTGTCGCTGGAACGGTTGCGCGCCTTCAGCGTCAGCAAGGGCTGCTACCCGGGCCAGGAAATCGTCGCCCGCACGCACTTCCTCGGTCAGGCCAAGCGCGGCCTTGGCCTGTTCGAGAGCGAGGCGCCGCTGCCCGTGGGCAGCGAAGTGAGCGAAGACGGCCGCGGCATCGGCAACATCGTCGCCAGCGCCGGCAACCTGTCGTTGGCCGTATTGCCGCTGGAGCATTCCGATGCCGGCATCGTCGCGGCCGGCGCAGCTTTGCAGCGGCGCCCGCTGGCGGACGGCCTGGCCCGCTGACCCGTTTTTCGGTTGGGCTGGCGCCGAAGATCGGCACCGGCTTGCCCACGCGCCGTGTCCGGACACCGGATACGCATCGCCAACGTCCCGCCGGAACCGCTATGGTGGCTATGACCGCAGCCAACGACAGGTGGCGATGGCATCCGGGGGAATGGCCGCATGGCATTGTTGAAAACCGATGTTCTGGTCGTCGGCGGCGGCTTGGCCGGCATCATCACGGCGCTGGAAGCCCTGCGCGCCGGCCAGCGTGTAGTGCTGGTGGATCGCGACACGCAGGAGCGCTTCGGCGGCTTGGCGCTGTGGGCGTTCGGCGGCATGGCGCTGGTCGGCACGCCGCTGCAAGCGCGCAAGAAGATCGTCGACTCGCCCGAGCGCGCATTCGCCGATTGGATGCGCTTCGGCGAACTGGACCCGGACGACACGCACGCGGTGGCGTGGGCACGCCACTACGTCGAGCGCTCGCGCGCCGACGTACACGACTGGCTGCAGGCCCACGGCATCACGTTCATGCCGGCGGTGAACTGGGTGGAGCGCGGGCGCGATAGCGACGGCAACACCGTCCCGCGCTACCACGTGGTCTGGGGCACTTCGCGCGAGTTGACCCGGCGGATGATCGCCGCGCTGCGCGAGGCCGGTGCGAACGGCAGCCTCACCGTGCTGCATCGCCATCGCGTGACCGTACTGGAGACCACCGACGGCCGCATGGCGGGCGCACTGGCGCTGAATGAAACGACCGGCGAGGAACACCGCATCGACGCGCCCGTGGTGGTGCTGGCCACCGGCGGCCTCAACGGCAGCCATGTCGAAACGCGCCGCAACTGGCCGGTGGACCGCCCGCGGCCGGCGGCCATGCTCAACGGCGCGCACCCCTATGCCGACGGCGCCATGCACCACGCCGCCGAAACGCTGGGCGCCCGCATCGTCCGCACCGGCGAGATGTGGAACTACGCCGCCGGCTTCCCGCATCCGTTCCCGCATTTCGAGGGCCACGGGCTGTCCGCGATCCCCTGCAAGTCGGCGCTGTGGCTGGACCACACGGGCCGGCGCATCGGCCCGGAGCCGCTGGTGACCGGGTTCGACACCCACTGGCTGTGCCAGCGGGTGGCCGAGCAGGAACGGCCGTGGACCTGGCACCTGCTCAACTGGCGCATCGCGGCCAAGGAATTCGCGATCTCCGGCGCCGAGCACAACCCGCGCATCCGCGACAAGCAATTCCTGCGCTTCCTCAAGGAGACGCTGCTGGGCAACCATCGGCTGGTGCGGCAGATGCAGGCCGAAAGCACCCACTTCCTGGTCGACGACACGCTGGCCGGACTGGCGGACCGGATGAACGCCCTGACCTGCTCGCACGACGTCGACCCGGCCACGCTGCAGGCCACCGCCGACGCCTTCGACGCGCACTTCGCGCCGGGCGCGAACCCGGAAGACGACCCGCAAATCCGCCGCATCCTGCACGCGCGCCAGTGGGGCCCGGACCGCCTGCGCACCTGCAAGCCCGCGCCGCTGCAGCAACCGGGTGCCGGGCCGTACATCGCCATCCACATGCAGCTGATCACCCGCAAGAGCCTGGGCGGGCTGCGCACCGACCTGCACAGCCGCGTGCTGGACGCGGAGGGAGCGCCGATCCCGGGACTGTACTGCGTGGGCGAGGCCGCCGGCTTCGGCGGCGGCGGTGCCTGCGGCAAGCGCTCGCTGGAGGGCACCTTCCTGCCCGGCTGCATCCTCACCGCGCGCGCCGCCGCGCATGCCATCGTGACCGGAGCCTGAGCCATGAACGGCGCACACGCCCTGATGAAGACCCTGGCCGACGCCGGCATCGAGGTCTGCTTCTCCAACCCCGGCACCAGCGAGATGCACTTCGTCGCCGCGCTCGACGCCGAGCCACGCATGCGCGCGGTGCTGGCGCTGTTCGAAGGCGTCGCCACGGGCGCCGCCGACGGCTATGCGCGGATGGCCGGCAAGCCGGCGGCCACCCTGCTGCACCTCGGTTGCGGGCTGGGCAACGGGCTGGCCAACCTGCACAACGCGCGCAAGGGCAAGGTGCCGGTGGTCAACATCGTGGGCGACCATGCCACCTACCACGTGCCGCTGGACGCGCAACTGCAGTCCGACATCGAAACCGTGGCGCGCAACGTCTCGCCCGGCTTCGTGCGCACCTCGCAAAGCACGGCGACGCTGTGCGCCGATGCGGTGGACGCGATCCGCGCCGCGCGCGGCCTGCCCGGCCAGGTGGCGACGCTGATCCTGCCCGCCGACGTGAGCTGGGGCGACGGCGGCACGCCCTGCCCGCCGCCGCTGCCGCCCGCACCGCCGCCAGTGGACGACGCCACCGTTGCCGCCATCGCGGGCGCCATCCGCGGCGGCGGCAAGCCCGCGCTGCTGCTGGGCGGCCAGGCGCTGCGTGAACCGGGGCTGCTGGCCGCCGCACGCATTGCCGCCCAGTGCGAAGTCAAGCTGTTCTGCGAGGTGTTCCCGACCCGGTTGGAACGCGGCGCCGGGCTGCCGGCGGTGGAACGCATCGCCTACCTGGCCGAACTGGCCACGCTGCAGCTCACCGGCATCGAGCATCTGGTGCTGGTCGATGCCAAGCCGCCGGTGTCGTTCTTCGCCTATCCCGGCAAGGCCAGCGAGCTGGTGCCGGAGGGTTGCGCCGTGCATACGCTGGCGACGCCGGCACAGGATGCCGCCGCAAGTCTCGACAAGCTCGCCGCCGCGCTGGACGCCGCGCAGGCCGCGCCCGCGCTGCAGCCCGCGGCGCGTCCCTCGCGCCCGCGCGGCCGCCTGACTGCCGCCAAGGTCTGCAAGGCCGTCGGCCACCTGCTGCCGGAGCGCGCCATCGTCATCGACGAGGCGATCACCTCCGGCCTGCTGCTCAGCACGATGACCGCCGGCAGCCCGCGCCACGACCTGCTCACCCTCACCGGCGGCGCCATCGGCCAGGCCCTGCCGAATGCGGTGGGCGCGGCCATCGCCTGCCCGGACCGCCCGGTCCTCGCGCTGGTCGGCGACGGCAGCGCGATGTACACGCTGCAGGCGCTGTGGACGATGGCGCGCGAACGCCTCGACGTCACCACGATCCTCTTCAACAACGCCAGCTATTCGGTGCTCAACGTCGAACTGGAGCGCGTGGGTGCCGACGCCGCGCCGGGACCCAAGGCCCGCTCGCAGCTCGACCTGCACGGACCGGTGCTGGACTTCTGCCGGCTGGCACAGGGCATGGGCGTGCACGCCGCCCGCGCGGACACGGCGGAGAGCTTCTGCAAGGCGCTGGAGTACGCGCTGGCGCACCCCGGCCCGCACCTCATCGAGGCCGTGGTACCGGAGTCGCTGGGCGGCGCCAAGCGCCGCGTGCTGCCGTGGCTGCTGCGCTCGCTGCCGAGCCTGCCGCTGCCCGTGGCCAGGGCGCTCAAGCGCAAGATCGCGCCCTGACGCGACCGGCACCGTCACGCGCGGCCGCCGGCCGCGCGCCGGGGTTACAGCGTGGCCGCCGCCGCGACGATGTCCTCATCCTTCGGGATCACCAGGAAGGCCGCGCCGGCCAGCGGCGTGTAGGTGTCCGCACCGACCACGCGCCTGATCGGCTTGCCGCCGAAGCCCGCTTCGGTGATCGCGGTGATCACGCCCTCGCCGATGCCGGCGCTGAAGCGGCCTTCATCGACGACGATGATGCGGTCGCACTCGCCCGCATGCTTCGCGATGGCCGCATGGTTCAGCGGCACCAGCCAGCGCAGGTCGACCACGCGCACCTTCCAGCCGTGTTTCTTCTCGATCTCGCGCGCCGCGCGCAGGCTCATCGGCATGCCGTTGCCGAAACTGAAGATCACGCAGTCGGTGGCGTCCGCGTTGTAGACGCGCTCCTCGCCCAGTACCAGCGCCTGGTCGGGGGCCGGGTACTCGGTCAGCCACTGGCCGTCCCCCGCTTCGTACAGGTCCTTGGTCATGTACAGCGCGATGGGTTCGAGGAAGGCGGTGACGCGGCCGTCCACCTTCGCCAGCGCCGCCAGCGTGCGCAGCATCATCGCGGCGTCGTCGCCGCGCGAGGGGCAGCCGACCACCAGGCCCGGGATGTCGCGCAGGGCGGTCACCGAGTTGTCGTTGTGGAAGTGCCCGCCGAAGCCGCGCTGGTAGCCCAGGCCGGCGATGCGCACCACCATCGGGTTGCGGAACTGGTCGTCGCTGAAGAACTGCAGCGAGCAGGCCTCGCCGCGCAGCTGGTCGATGGCGTTGTGCAGGTAGGCCAGGTACTGGATCTCGGGGATCGGCAGCATGCCCATGTTGGCAAAGCCCTGCGCCATGCCCAGGATCATGGTTTCGTCCAGCAGCGTGTTGAACACGCGGCGGTTGCCGAACGCCTTGTGCAGGCCCTTGGTGACCGTGTAGACGCCGCCCTTCTGGGCCACGTCCTCGCCGAACAGCAGCGTCTCCGGGTACTTGGCGAACAGGTCGTGCAGGGCCTGGTTGATCTGGATGGCCAGGTGCTTCGGTACCTGCTTCTCGGGCAGCTTGTCCTCGCCGCCGAATGCCTTGGTGCGCGCCTCATGCGACGGCGCGCGGGTGGCCTCGGCCTGCACCTTGTCCGGGGTGTAAGGCGCCAGCGGGCGCATCACGTGCTCCAGCGTCTCGATGCGCGGGCGGCTGTCGGCGTCCTCGGCGGCGGCGAAGCACTTGCGACGGGTGTCCTCGTACAGCGCGAGGATCTCGTCCTTCGTCATCGCCCCGGACTCCAGCGCGATCGCGGCCGAGCGCAGCAACGGATCGCCCGCCTCCACCGCGCACAGCTCCTCGATGCTGCGCCATTCGATCTCGAAGTCGGTGCCGGCGTGGCCCATGATGCGCTGGGCGCGCAGGTGCAGGAAGGTCGGCCGGCGGGTGCGGCGGCAATGCTCGACGGCGCGCAGCACGTCGCCGTAGCCGCTGGCCAGGTCCAGGCCGTCGGCGAAGAAGTAGTCGAGGTCGGGGCGGTTGCGGAAGCTCTCGCCGATCCAGCCCGTCGGCGTCTTTACCGAGATGCCGATGCCGTTGTCCTCGCACACGTACAGCACCGGCGCCGGCAGCTTCTGATAGGCCGTCCAGCTGGCCGCGTTGAACGCGGTCTGCGCGGTGGCGTGGTTGGCGGAAGCGTCGCCGAACGAGCAGATGGCGATGGAATCGTCCGGGATCGGCAGGCCCACGCCGAGGCGCTTGCCGGCTTCGATCGCCACCGCGGTGCCCAGCGCCTTCGGCAGGTGGGACGCAATCGTCGAGGTCTGCGGCAGCACCCACAACGGCTTGCTGCCCCAGACCTTGTGGCGGCCGCCGCTGGCCGGGTCTTCCGCGCTGGCGGCGAAGCTCAGCGCCGAATCCATGATCGGATCCATGCCCGGCAGCTTGCGGAAGCGCTCGGCCATGAAGCCGCCGCTGCGGTAATGCAGGAACGCCGGGTCGGTATGGCGCGCGGCGCGCGCGACCATCGCGTTGCCCTCGTGGCCGGAGGAGCCGATGGTGTAGAAGACCTTGTTCTGCACCCGCAGCACGCGCGCCATCAGGTCCAGGTGGCGCGAAATCAGCTGCGACTCGAACAGCTCCCGGAACCCGCGGGCGTCCAGCGCGCTGCCATCGAGGATCGCCTCGTCCGGCGCCGGCTTGGGCTGGGCGTGCCCGTTCCAGCCGCGCACGAACTCCTGGAAGTTGACGTCGCAGATCTCGGCGCGGTTGAGGCCCTTCATGCGGGCCGGGATGGGATTGGGAACGGTATTGAACATGCGGGTCTCCCCTCCCCGCCGCGCGGGAAGGACGATGGAAATGAAGGTCAGGTGGACTGGTCGATCAGCGCCTGCGCCGCGGCGTCCGGCGCCGGCATCGGTACGAAGCCGGGCGTGGCCTCGACGCGGGCCAGCCAGTCGCGCACGGCCGGGTACGCGTCCAGCACGATGCCGCCGTGCGGGGCCACGCAGGTATACGCATACAGGGCGATGTCGGCGATGCCGTAATCGCTGCCGGTGAACCACGGATGCGACGCGAGGTGCTGCTCCATCACCGCCAGCGCGGCGTGGCCGCGTTCGCGCAGCGTGGGCAGGCCGGCACGGCGCGGCGAATCCGGCGGCGTCCAGCCACAGATGAAGCGCGCCACCGCGATGCAAGGCTCGTGGCTGTACTGCTCGAAGAACATCCACGACAGCGCCTGCGCCTTCTGCCACGGATCGGCCGGCAGGAACGGCGTCCCGTCGGCCAGCCAGCACAGGATCGCGTTCGACTCGACCAGGACGCTGCCGTCCTCGCGCTCGAGCATCGGCACCTTGCCGTTCGGATTCTTCGCCAGGTAGTCCGGCGTCCGCGTTTCGCCGATCGCGCTGTTCGTTTCGATCCAGCGGTAGTCGTGGCCAAGCTGCTCCAGCAGCAGCTTCACCTTGTGGCAATTGCCCGAGGGCGAGAAGCCGTGCACGGCGATCATGCGAAACGCTTCCGGTTTTCCGCCCAGTGCGCGCGGCTCTGGCCCCAGACCTCGGACGGCGCATCCTCGTATGGCGCCGGCAGCCTCACCGGGCCGAGGTTGCGCGAACCCAGGCGCTGCGCCAGCGCCTGCGACGCGGCGTTGGCCGGATCGATGCAGTGGATGACATCGTCCCAGCCGAGGTTGGCGAAGGCCCAGTCGAGCGCGGCGACGGCCGCTTCGGTCGCATAGCCACGGCCCCAGGCGTCCGGATGGAAGGTCCAGCCGATCTCGTTGCCCGGCCAGCCATCCGGCTTCCACGGCCCGGCCTGGCCCAGCCAGCGGCCGCTGGCCTTGTCGATCACCGAGAACATGCCGAATCCCTGCACCACCCAGGCACCCGGCATCTGCAGGAAGCGCCGCCACGCCGCGGCGCGCGGCTGGTGCCCGCCGATGTAGCGCGCGGCCTCCTCGTTGCCCAGCACCTCGGCAAAGCGCTCGAAGTCGCCCGCCTGCGGCACGCGCAGGCGCAGGCGAGCGGTTTCGAGGGTGGGACCGAACTCCATCGCCGGCCTCCGCGGAATCAGAACGCGTTGATGCCGGTCAGCTCGCGGCCGATCACCAGCTGGTGCACGGTTTCGGTGCCTTCATAGGTGATCACGGACTCGAGGTTCAGCGCATGGCGGATCGCCGCGTGCTCGGTGGTGATGCCGGCGCCGCCCAGCAGGTCGCGGCATTCGCGCGCGATGTCGATGGCCATGCGGCAGTTGTTCCACTTGGCCAGCGAAACCTGCGCAGGCTGCATGGTGCCGGCATCCTTCAACCTGCCCAGCTGCAGCGACAGCAGCTGCGCCAGGGTGATGCGACGGGCCATCTCGGCCATCTTGATCTGCGCGCTCTGGGTGGCGGCCACCGGGCGGCCGAACAGGATGCGTTCCTTGGTGTAGTGGATCACCTCGTCCAGGCAGGCGATGGCGGCACCGATCGGGCCCCAGGTGATGCCGTAGCGGGCCTGGGTCAGGCAGCCCAGCGGACCCTTCAGCCCCTTCACGTTGGGCAGGCGGCTGGAATCCGACACGCGCACGTTGTCGAAGAACAGCGCGCTGGTGACCGAGGCACGCAGTGACATCTTGTGCTTGATCTCCTGCGCGGTGAACCCGGGCATGCCCTTTTCCAGCAGGAAGCCCTGGATGCCGTCGTCGGTCTGCGCCCAGACGATGGCGATGTCGGCCAGGTTGCCGTTGGTGATCCACATCTTGCTGCCATTGATCACCCAGTCGTCACCGTCGCGGCGGGCGTGGGTTTTCATGTTGGCCGGGTCGGAACCGCCGTGCGGCTCGGTCAGGCCGAAGCAGCCGATCACCTTGCCCGCGGCCATGTCCGGCAGCCAGCGCATGCGCTGCTCTTCGCTGCCGTAGGCGTAGATGGGATACATGCACAGCGAGCTCTGCACGCTGACGAAGCTGCGGATGCCGGAATCGCCGCGCTCCAGCTCCTGGCAGATCAGGCCGTAGCTGACGCCGTTGAGGCCTGCGCAGCCGTACTTCTCCGGCAGCGACGAACCCAGCAGGCCCATTTCGGCGATCTCCGGCACCAGTTCCTTCGGGAAGCCGCCCGCGTCGAAGGCCTCGCCGATGATCGGGCGCACGCGTTCGTCGGTGAAGCGCGCCACGGTGTCCTGCACCGCGCGTTCTTCCTCGCTCAGCAGGGAGCGGACGTCGTAGAGATCGTACGGATGCAGGGCCATGTTTTGACGGTCGAATTGGACGAACCGCCATTGTAATCGCGCATGCCGCGCAATCGGTACGTACGATTCGCCAATCCCGCCCAGGCGTAACGACGGGCTTTCCGCAAAAGCCGTGCGTTTCGCCGGCATCGCCATTTTGCCGGCAGCCAAACGCAGGCGG